>JGI12109J20283_10926121_pt1 | contig 12194 bp, 11 predicted proteins | sample ElkSlonscriptome_12_FD_20283 | JGI IMG/M metagenome (IMG submission 20283) | reverse complement strand
GCACGTGGCGGTCACCGATGTGAGCAGCGGGCTCACCCGGATCAGCGTGGCGGGGCCGCGCATGCGCGAGGTGCTGGCCAAAGGCATGACGGTGGATCTGCACCCCCGGAAGTTCCTGCCCGGTCAGTGCGCCCAGACTCTCATGGCCAGGGCCGGGGTCACGGTGTGGCTGGAGGAGGGGGCGTTCCAGCTGGTGGTGCGGCGCAGTTTCGCCGACTATCTCTGGCGCTGGCTGGAGGATGCGGCCTGGGAAGTGGGCTTCGTGGTGGAGGCGTAGCCCGCCTCCCGCCCCTCAGGATTCGTCCTCCTCCTTCAGCAATCCCAGGTGGTAGTTGCGGATGGTGCGCAGATCCTCGGTGAATAGATAAAAGTCCATCTCCTTCACCTTGAAGCCCGCCGCCTGCAGGGACATGGCCTCCTCCCGGTCCCGCTCGGACTTGGAGGTGGTGATAATCACCACCGGGATCTGCCGCAGGCGCTGGTCGGCATTGACGCTTGCCATCACATCGCGGCCGTGGATCTTCGGCAGGTTCCAGTCCAGCAGCACCAGATCGGGCGTGGGCATCTGCGCGAACCGCCCTTCCTTGCGCAGGAACGCCAGGGTCTCGGTGCCGTCGCTGGTGTTGTAGATGCGATCCTGCGGGTTGATCTTCTTCAGGGCCTTGTTGATGAGATAAAGCGCGGCCGGGTCGTCGTCCACCACCAGGATGGTGGCCGTGACGTCGTCGGGTTTCAGCATAGTCAGTCCCTCTGGGCTGTGTGCGGTAAACGGATAATAAAAGTGGCGCCCTCGCCCGGTGCCGAATGCACCTGGATGGTGCCGCCATGGCGTTCCACGGCCTTCTTGCAGATGGCCAGGCCGATACCGGTACCGGGGAACTCCGCAGTCCGGTGCAGACGTTGAAAAATATCGAAGATCTTATTCTGATGGGGTGTTTCAATGCCGATGCCGTTGTCGCTCACCGTCAGACAGCAGTGGCCGTCCCGGCGCTCGGCGCGGATCTCCACCCGTGGCCGCTGACCGGGCGGCTGGAACTTCAGGGCATTGCTCAGGAGATTCTGCAACAGTTGCACCAGCAACGCCTCGAAACCGGGGATCACCGGCAACTCGTCATGCAGGATACGGGCTCCGGTGTGGTGGATGGACTCCTCCAGATTGGCGCAGGCCCGCGCCAGCACCGCGTTCAGGTCCACCGGTTGCGGGGAACCCTGATCGGCCCGCAGCCGGGAATACTCCAGCACATCCTCGATGAGCGCGTACATCCGGTTGGCGTTGTCGCGGATGAAGGTCAGATACTGATCCAGTTCCTCGCTGCGACGGCCCCGGCATTCCTCCTCCATGAGCTGGATGAAGCTGAAGATATTGCGAAGTGGCGCCTTCAGGTCATGGGAGGCGGCGTAGGCGAATTGCTCGAGACCGGCGTTGGACTGCATCAACTCTTCCATGGTGCGCGCCAGTGCCTGCTCGGACAACCGCTGCTGGGTAATATCCCGGGTGATCATGGCATAACCCATGAGATGTCCCGCCTCGTTGTAGATGGGGTCCACCACCACATGGGCCCAGTAACGCTCGCCATCCTTGCGCACCTGCCAGCCCTGTTCCTCGAAGTGCCCGGTCTGGCGGGCCACCTCCAGAATCCGCAGGTGAGCGCCACCGGCGGCCTCCTCGGGCAGATGGAATCGCGACACCGGCTCGCCGATGATCTCCTCGGCGTCATAGCCGGTGAAGCGCTGGGCGCCGGCGTTCCAGCTGGTGATCCGTCCCGTGGGATCCAGCATGAAGATGGCGTAGTCGGTGACGCCCTGTACCAGCAGCCGGAAACGCTGCTCGCTGTCGCGCAGGCGCGCCTCGGTGCGCCGGTGTTCCTCGATTTCCCGGCGCAGCCGCTCGTTACTGAGGGTCAGATCCCGGGTGCGGGCCTGCACCCGCTGTTCCAGTTCCTGGTTGAGCCGGGCCAGTTCCTGCTGAGCCCGGCGAAACCGGCTGATATCGTGCTGTACCGCCACCCAGTTGATGATCCTGCCCTGCTCGTCATGCACCGGCACGATGCGCCACTGAAGATAGAAGGGCGTGCCGTCCTTGCGATAATTGATGATCTCGCCGAAGAAACTCTGGCCGGCCCGCAGTCGCCGCCCCAGATACTTGATCACCGCCCGGTCGCTGCGCGGTCCCTGCAGAAACCGTGGGGAGCGGCCCACCACCTCCTCGGGTTGATAGCCGGTCATCTCGGTGAAGCAGCGGTTCACATAGACGATGCGCGGCCCCGGCGGCTCCAGATCCGGCTCGGTGACGATGATGGAATCGAAGGTGTTGAGAAACGCTTCCTGGATCAGCCGGGCGTGGGGTAGCGTGGTGATATCCTGTTCCATGATGGCGCGAATTAACGTATCCGTGGCCTGCCAGCCAGCCTAGCACAGGCCGGCCAGCGGGCGAATTACCCGTGCCCGGTCATCACCCAGTGGGCCAGCCGGTGGGCGTCCACCCCGGCCAGATCCCGCTCCATGGCCTTCTCGCCTTTTTTCAGGATCACCACCCGCTGGCATACCGCCACCACATCGTCCATGTTGTGGCTCACCAGGATCACCGTGCGTCCGACCTCGTTCAGGCGACGGATCAACGCCAGCACCCGGGCGGTCTCGGCCACCCCCAGCGCCGCCGTGGGTTCGTCCATGATCACCAGGCTGGCCGACCAGCGTAGCGCCCGGGCGATGGCCACCGCCTGGCGCTGGCCGCCGGACAGATCCCGCACCGGGCGCCGCACGTCCGGCAGGCTCACCCCCAGTTCGGTGAGATAGCGGCTGGCCTGGCGGCGCATGGCCGCTTTATCCAGCACCCGCAGACCGGGCAGCGGCGTAGCGCGGGTGAGTTCCGCGCCCATGAAGATGTTCTGGTAGACCGGCAGATCCGGCGCCAGCGCCAGATCCTGGTAGATCGTGGCGATGCCGCGGGCCAGCGCCGCCCGGGGCGAGGCGAGGCGCAACGGCTCGCCGCGCAGGCGCATCGTTCCGGCATCCGGCGACTGGGCGCCACTGACGATCTTCAGCAGCGTCGATTTACCGGCGCCGTTGTCGCCGCAGATGCCCAGTACCTCGCCGGGGGCCACATCCAGGTCGATGCCGTGGAGAGCCCGCACCGCCCCGTAGCGCTTGCCGATCCCGCGAAGGGCCAGCAAGGTCACGACACTACCAGGGCCATTCCCCCTCGGCCGGCACATTGCTGCTATCCACCAGCACCGCATCCATGTAGAGAAACGGCCCACGGGTGAACTCGTCGGAGTCGGCCCCCTGGAGGATCCGATCCAGCGCCCGGACCGCCCGCTCGCCCATCAACTCGAAGGGAATCGCCACGGTGGCCACCATGCTGCTCCGGGGGTCGCGAATCCGTGCGAACACCTCCTGGCCGCCGTCCACCCCGGTGAGCAGCACCTCGCCCTTGGCGAGCCCCTGTTGCTGGAGTAGATCGTCGATCACGAAGGCCTGGCCGTCGAACGAGGTCCAGATGCCCTGGATATCGCCCCGGTGCTTGAGCAGCAGCGCCTCCATGCCGGCCCGCACGTCCTCGCGCCAGCTCCGGGTGCGGGCCATGCTGTGGCTATCCAGCACCTCTATCCCGGTGTACTCGGAGAGCACCGCGTCCAGGATCTTGCCGCGCATGCGGGTGCCGCCGTGGCCCTCGTAGCGCTGCACCAGGAGATTGCCCTGGAAGTTCATCAACCCCAGCAGGTGCTGGGTGATCTTCGCCCCCACCTCGGCCTCGTTGACGTTCACGTCGAACAGCACGTGGGGGCTGGTGCCGGACATCACGCTGATCACCGGGATGCCGCGCTGCTCGGCCAGGATCAGTTGCTCCTCCAGTTCCTGGAGCTTGCCCATGGCCAGGATGATGCCGTCCACCGGTTTCTGGATGAGATTCTCCAGTTGCTCGGCGTGGGTGGGCAGGGCACCGGCCGAGTTCAGCACCGTGGCCTCGTGGCCCAGGTCCCGGGCTGCTTGCTCGGCGGCGTTGGCGGTGCGGGCGTGGGTGTCGGAGGACATCTGGAAGGCGATGATGCCGATCTCGGCGGCCTGCACGGTGGCACAGAACAGGCCGATCAGCAGGATGGCGATACGATGCATGGGGTCACTCCTTGTGGGTTGGTGGTTCACGGGTCTTACTCAGCGGGGCGCGCCGAAGGCGGCCCGCCCCAGTTGGCTGGAGGAAATACTCACCGAGGCCAGAATGATCAATCCCAGCACGATATCCTGCACATAGTACTGGGCCCCCAGCAAGGTCAGGCCGTTGCCCAGCACGCCGATGATCAGTGCTCCCACCAACGTGCCGGGCAGATTGGGCTTGCCCGGTTCCACGGTGGTCATGCCCAGCAGCACCGCGGCGATGCCGGTCATCAGATAATCCCCGGCGATGGTGGGACTGGCCGAGGACAGGCTGCTGGTGAGCAATACCCCGGTGAACGCCGCCCAGAAACCGGACAGCGCCAGCGCCAGCACCTTGATGCGGTGGGTGGCGATGCCGGCCAGTCTGGCCCCCTCCTCGGCCTCGCCGGTGCAGACCAGATGTGTCCCGGTACGGGTCTGTTTGATGAAGAACTGCATGAGCAACAGCGCCGCCAGCAGCCAGAGTACCGGTGCCGGCACGCCCCCGGGTCGACCCCGGCCCAGCGCCAGAAAGGTGCTGTCCAGCCGGCCCACGAAGGCCACCCCGCCGGTGATCAGAAAACTCAGGCCCTCGGCGATGGTGGCCACCGCCAGCGTGGTGATCAGCGAGGGGATCTTCAACGCCACCACGCAGAGCCCGTTCACCGCGCCGAGGCCGACACCGAGGCCAAGGCCCGCCGCCACCGCCAGCGGCCAGATGCTGTCCCCGTGCAGCAGGGCGGCGCAGCAGACGCTGGCCAGGCTCGCGATACTTGCCACCGACAGATCCAGCTCGCCGGCCATCAGGGCCACCGTGAAGCCCCCGCCGATCAGACACAGGAAACTGATCTGCTTGAGGATATTCAGCAGGTTGTAGGGATCGGCGAAGTTGTCGGCGGCCAGCGCGAAGCCCACGCCCAGCACCACCAGCGCCAGCACCGTGCCGTAGCGCACCAGCCAGTCGCGAATCCACGCGCGCATGGACCGGTTACCCCCGCGCCCGCCAGGCGGCGAGATCCGCGAACAGGGGCTCCAGGCTCCGGTGCAGCCGGCCATGGATCTCGTACAGGGCCTGGTAGCGGCTCTGACGGGCGGGATCGGGCTGGAACACCCGCTGGGTGTGTACCAGCGCCCGTTGCGCCGCCGCCAGATCCGGAAACCGGCCCAGGCCCCGCAGGGTGGCCATGGCGGCGCCCATCAGCCCCGCCTCCTCGCCGTGGCTGCGCAGTACCGGACGACCCAGCACATCGGCGCGGATCTGGCACCAGCGATCGCTGCGGGCCGCGCCGCCGCCGATCCTGAGCGGTTCGCGCAGCGGTCCACAGGCGTCCAGAGCCAGTTCCAGCACCCGCCGGCTGTGTAGCGCCACCCCCTCCACCACAGCCTGCGCCAGCGCCGCGCGCCGGTGCTGGCGGTCCAGGCCGAACAGCACGCCCCGCAGATCCGGGTTCCAGTAGGGTGTGCGCTCGCCTGCCAGGTAGGGCAGGAACAGCGGCGGCGTCGCCACCGGTGGGAGTGTATCCAGTTCGGTGAGCAGGCTGCGGGCGTCTTCCCGGTCCCCGGCCAGCAGTTCCGCCAGCCAGTCCAGACAATCCGCCCCGGCCTGGCTGGGACCGCCCAGATGCCACAGCCCCGTTCCCCAGGGCAGGCTCACCAGCCCCGGGGCGCTGCCCCGCTGGGAGGATAAAAGGCCCGTCACCTCGCTGGTGCCGGACACCACGTAGGCGTGACCCGGGCGACAGGCGCCTACACCTAAGGTGCAGCACCAGGTATCCATGGGTACCACGTGCACCGGTACCCCGGCCAGATCCCGCCAGGGCGGGTCCAGGCGTTCGCGGATCACCCCCAGCCGGGCGCCAGACCGGTACAGGGTGGGGAGCAGGCGTGGCGACAGCTTCAGGGCCTGGAATAGATCCCGGGCCGGGGCGCTGCCGTCGGGCTCCAGGAACGGCCGGGAGGAGATCCAGTCGCTGCCCGCCACCCCGGTGAGGCGCATGGCCAGATAGTCCTTGGGTTGCAGCACGTGGGCGGTGGCGCCCAGCACCGCGGGCTCGTGGCGGGCCAGCCAGAACAGTCTGGCCAGGGGATGGTAGGGACCGAAGGGGCCGTGGCGGGCATCGGCGAGCTTCGCCAGTTCCTCACCCTCGGCCACCGCCCGGGCATCGCGCCAGAGGATCGCCGGGTACAGGGCGTGACCGGCGCTGTCCACCAGCACCTGACTGCGGGTGACGCCGGTGATGGTCAGCGCCGCCGGGCGCGCCCCGGCCAGCACCTCGGTGGCCAGTTCGCGAAACAGCCGCCACCAGTCCTCCGGGCGTTGCTCGGCGCGCTCGGGGGCGGGGTGGCGGGTTTCCAGCGGGCGGCTGGCCAGGCGTAGCGGCCGGGCCTCGTCGTCCAGCAGGGCCACTCGCAGGGAACTGCCGCCGAGGTCGGCGGTGAGAAGCGTGAGATCTGACATGGCGGCCTGAATTATAGCCGCCGCGTGGATTCTCTGCCGACATTGCAGAAGCGGAATCGTGGTGTTCTGCATCCCGTTTTGCGAATGTCGGTGGGGTCGGCGATGCCGATACCACCCCACGGATCGCCGATCGAAAAATTCAACTGTCTGGAATAAATAGAAAAAAACTGATTTATCCGGATCCGGAAAAGCTGGCCTGGACTCTGCTATACGTGTTCACAGCCCGATGTCGCATCGGCCGTTTGATCAAAAACCCCCCCAGAAAATCAAGGTAATGGAGTCAACAACCATGCACTTTTCCCTGCATAAAGCCTGGCTGGGCGCCGCCCTCGGCCTGTCCCTCTGCCTTCCCGCCGCGCAGTCCCTGGCCCTGAATATCGTCACCGAGGACGTGACCGCACTGGTCAGCGTCAATCCCGGCGTCTACGGCATCGAGGTCCGGGGTGGCCGCCCCGGCGCGGCGGACTGGGAACTGGGGGTGGGCACCCAGACCAGTAACTCCGGTAGCTTTAGCCAGGGCAACATCAACTGGGGCAACGATCCGCTGGGTTTCGAGTTCATCTGGGGTCCGACCGAGGTCAGCGCCACCATCGGTGGACTCACCCGCACCTGGCAATCCAGCTGGGAAATCGGCAACGCCATCCGCATCGGCATCAGCGGGCGTGACGGTTTCGCCGATCTGGTCATCAACTCTTTGGACGGCGTGGTGGATGCGCCGCTGTTCAGCTTCAACCGCACCAACGAGGGTTTCACCAACTATTTCATCGCCGGCAACAGCCTCAGCGACGGCTGGACCATGACCGGCACCATCAACATGACCGATGGCGGTGGCTCGCGACGTCTGGTGCACATCACTACCGCCGAATACTCCTCCACCACCGAGGTGCCGGTACCGGCCACCGTCGGGCTGTTCGGCCTCGGTCTGGCGGGACTGTTGATCGGTCGACGCCGTAAGCGCTGACGCCCATCTTCCCGCCGGTGACGGGGGCGGCCGCGAGTCGCCTCCGTTTTTTTGTGTCGATGATCCGGACACTCATGTAAAATGATACGAAATTGCAAAAATGCAACAGCGCCCGGCACTCCGGGCGAACCCCTGAGCATTTTCACCCGGATCAATGACCTTATGACTGCAACCCTGTTCGTTAGCCGGCGGTTCAGCGCCCTGTTGCTGCTATCGGCACTGATGATGGTCACCGCCGAGGCCGCCCTGTTCGTCTATCCCGACGACCAGGCACGACTGATCATGGACGTGCCCCCCGACTGGCAAGTGGAGCGCCAGCCCGAGGGGCGGGTACGCTTCGCCTCGCCCTCCGGCAATATCCAGGCCTATCTCTACAGCGTCCGCGAGGATCGGGATCGGGCGATAAACCTACTGGTGGCGGAGACCGAGGTGACGCTGAAGTACGATGTGGACAAGGCCTCGTATTTCGGCGGCTTCACGCCGCTTCGGCTGAACGGTATGCCCGCCACCCAGTTGAAGGCCCGGGGCTACTCCCCCACCACGGGCCGGCCGGTGGGGGCGGATTTTCTGATCTTCAATCCCGGTGGGAATTTCTGGGGGCTGTTCTACGCCATCTACGACGCCGATACCCCCGGCGATGAGCAGGAACAACTGGTGCAGATGTTCCGTTCCATCTCCCCTGCCTGAGCCAGCGCCTCAGTCGGGAATCCGGCCCTGCACGCCCTCCACGAACCAGTCCATGGACAGCAGCGCCGCATCGTCCAGGGTTTCCCCCGCCGGTACCACCACCTCGCCGGATTGGTTGCGGATGGGGCCGGTGAAAGGGTGCAGGGTGCCGGCGCTGATGGCGGCCTCGGCCTCCTCGGCCAGCGCCACCACCTCGGTAGGGATGTCCTCGTGGTACGGCCCCATCTTCACCATCCCGGTATCGAAGCCGCCCCAGGTGTCGGTGCTCTCCCAGTTGCCGTCCAGCACCGCCTGGACCCGCTCGATGTAGTAGCCGCTCCAGTCGTCGATGATGGCGGTGAGGTGAGCGTTGGGGCCGAACTCGGACATATCCGAGGCCTGGCCGATGGCGTACACGCCGCGGCCCTCGGCGGCCTGCACGGCGGCCGGGCTATCGGTGATCTGCGACAGCACGTCGGCGCCCTGGTCGATGAGTGCGCCGGCGGCCTCGGCCTCCTTGCCCGGATCGAACCAGGAATTGACGAACACTACCCGTACCTGCACATCCGGATTGACGCTCTGCGCCCCCAGGGTGAAGGCGTTGATGCCGCGGATCACCTCGGGGATGGGGAAGGAGGCGATGTAGCCCAGGGTATCGCTCTCGGTCATATGGCCGGCGATGATCCCCGCCACCCAGCGGCCCTCGTAGAAGCGGCCCATGTAGGTGGCCACGTTGTCGGCGCGCTTGTAGCCGGTGGCGTGTTCGAACTTCACCTCCGGAAAACTCTGGGCCACCTTGATGGTGGGGTTCATGAAGCCGAACGAGGTGGTGAAGACGAGGTCATGGCCGGTGCTGGCCAGTTGTCGGATCACCCGCTCGGCGTCGGCGCCCTCGGCCACGTTCTCCACGTAGGTGGTCTCCACCTGCTCGCCCAGCGCCGCCTCCAGCGCCAGCCGGCCCTGGTCGTGCTGGTAGGTCCAGCCGAAATCCCCGGTGGGACCCACGTAGACATAGCCCACCTTGAGGGGATCGTCCTGGGCCAGCGCCGGGGTGGCGACCAGCGTCAGGCACAGCAGGCCGGCGCGCCAGTTAGACAGATCAAGCATTCGGTTTTCCTCCGCTCATGGGTTCCGGGACAGAAGTATAGTGGGCTTCCCGGCATCTGCCCGCCAAGCTGCTAGAATGGTTCGAGATCGAAGGAGAGGAGAGCGCTGGATGCCACGGGGATTGCGATGCCGGCCCAAATCGGAACTGATCCGCTTCATCTGTCTGGTCCTGGGCGGGTTCTGGTGCGGCCATGCCCTGGCGGCCCCGGGCGAGTTGACGCCCTGCCAGCTCACCGATCCCAGCGGTCTGCGCCAGGTCCCGGCCCGCTGCGGCCGGCTCACCGTGGCCGAGGACCCGGCCCGGCCCGGCGGTAAGCGGATCGATCTGCGGGTGGCGGTGGTGGCGGCCCGCGCCCGGGATCCCGCCCCCGATCCCCTGGTGTTTCTGGCCGGAGGCCCCGGCCAGGCCGCCACCGAGGCTTTTCCTGCGCTGGCCGCGGCGCTGGCCCCCATCAACCGGCGCCGGGATATCCTGCTGGTGGACCAGCGCGGCACCGGCGACTCCAATCCCCTGGACTGTCCCCAGCCGGTGGCGCCGTTGACCCGCCCGGAAAGCGAGGATCTGGCGGCCGCCACCCGCGCCTGTCTGGCGGGGCTGACTGGGGATCCGCGCTTCTACACCACCTCGGTGGCGGTGGGGGATCTGGAGCAGGTGCGGGACTGGCTGGATTACCCGCAACTGAATCTGCTGGGCGTGTCCTACGGTACCCGGGTGGCGCTGGAGTACACCCGGCGCTTTCCGGCGCGGGTGCGAAGCCTGGTGCTGGACGGCGTGGTGCCGCCGCCGCTGGCGCTGGGCAGCGAACACGGGCGCAATGCCCGGCGGGCGCTGGATCAACTGTTCGCCGCCTGCCGGGCCGCGCCGGGCTGCCGCCAGCGCCTGCCCGATCCGGCCCTGAGCCTGGCCGAGTTGCGCCGGCTGGTGGCCGAGGGTCGGGAGCTTCAGGTGGCAGACCCGCGCACCGGCGAGCCCCGCAGCGTGTGGCTTGATACCGCCCTGCTGGGGGGCGTGATCCGCCTGCTCAGTTACTCTCCCGAGTCGGCGGCGCTGCTGCCGCTGCTGCTGGGCGATGCCGCCAGCAGCGGCGATCCCTCCCGGCTGGCCGCGCAGGCGCTGATGGTCAACGAACAACTGGCCCGGCAGATCAGCCAGGGCATGGAACTGTCGGTGGTGTGTAGCGAGGACGTGCCGTACTTTCCCGAGGATGCCCGGGAGGACCATTCCCTGCTGGGCGGCGCGCTGGTGGAGAGTTTGCTCACCCGCTGCGGGGTCTGGCCAGAGGGCACCATTCCGGCGGATTTCAAGGAGCCACTGGTGTCGCCGGTGCCGGCGCTGTTGCTGTCCGGGGAACTGGACCCGGTGACGCCGCCGGCCTACGGGCGGGCGGTGGCCCGGGATCTGGAAAACAGCCTGCATCTGGTGGTGCCGGGCCAGCACCACAACGTGGTGGCGCGGGGTTGCCTGCCGGAACTGGTGGCCGGGTTCGTGGCGGCGGCCACGGTGGCGGATCTGGACACCGCCTGCGTGGAGCGCATCGGCCCGCTGCCGTTCTTCACCCGTTTTAGCGGCCCGGATCCTTAAGCCGTGATCCAGGCCGAGAATCTACACAAACGCTTCGGGCGGGTACAGGCGGTGCGGGGGGTGTCCTTCACCGCCCGGGACGGCGAGATCACCGGGCTGCTGGGCGCCAACGGCGCCGGCAAGACCTCCACGCTGCGGATGCTCTACACCCTGTTGCAACCGGATGCCGGTCGGGTCCGGGTGGATGGGCTGGACGCTGCCCGGGAGCCGGCCCGGGTGAAACGCCGGCTCGGTGTGCTGCCCGACCAGCGGGGGCTCTACCAGCGCCTCAGCGCCCGGGAGAATATCCGTTACTTCGGCAGGCTACAGGGCCTGGACGGGGCGCCACTGGAGACGCGCATCGCCGAGTTGATCCAACTGCTGGATCTCGGCCACTGCGCCGATCGCCCCAGCCGGGGCTTCTCCCAGGGCGAGCGGGTGAAGGTGGCCCTGGCCCGGGCGCTGGTGCATCGACCCCGCAACCTGATCCTGGACGAGCCCACCAACGGACTGGACGTGATGACCACCCGCAACCTTCGCCAGTTGCTCGGGGTGCTGCGCGGCGAGGGCCATTGCATCGTCTTCTCCAGCCACGTGATGCAGGAGGTGGCGGCCCTGTGCGACCGGATCGTGGTGATCAGCGACGGCCGGGTGGTTGCCGAGGGCGATGCCGAGACCCTCAAGGCCAGCACCGCCAGCGACAGTCTGGAGGATGCCTTCGTGGCGGCGGTGGGCGGCGCGGGTGAGGCACCATGAGGGCGCTGTGGGTGGTGTTCGCCAAGGAGGTGCTGGAGAACGCCCGGGACCGGCGCTCGGTGACCTCGGCGCTGTTGTTCGGACCGCTGTTCGGACCGCTGCTGTTCACCGTGCTGCTGGGACTGGCCGCGCAGGTGGAGACCGAGCGGGCCGAGGCGCCGCTCACGGTGCCGGTGGTGGGCGGCGAGCGGGCGCCGAACCTGGTGAACTGGCTGCGCCAGCAGGGCGTGGGTATCGAGCCGCCGCTGGCCGATCCGGAGGGTGCGGTGCGCGCGCGCCGCGCCCGGCTGGTGGTGGTGATCGACGAGCGCTTCGCCGAGCGCCTCGGTCAGGCGGTGCCGGCGCCGGTGCGCCTGATCCACGACCGCTCGCGCCGCGATACCCTCACCGAGGTACGCCGGGTGCGGGGCCTGCTGGAGACCTACGGGCGTACCGTGGGGCTGCTGCGCCTGCAGGCCCGGGGGCTGGATCCCGGGGTGGTGCAGGCGCTGGCGGTGGTGGAGGAGGATGTCTCCACCGCCGAGGGCAGGGCGGCGGCGCTGCTGGTGATG
>JGI12109J20283_10123171_pt1 | contig 12208 bp, 12 predicted proteins | sample ElkSlonscriptome_12_FD_20283 | JGI IMG/M metagenome (IMG submission 20283) | reverse complement strand
CGATGCGCTGCATGGCTGGAAGCGTCCAACCCTGGCCATCAAGGCCACGGGACGGGGAAGCTATCAGCGCACACGCCTGGACCGCTTCGGCTTTCCTCGTGGTTATCTGATGCGCGAGAAGCGCGTCAAGGGCTTTCAGACCGGGGATCGGGTCATCGCCCGGGTGCCGGGCGGGAAAAAAGCGGGAACCCATACCGGTCGGTTGGCCGTGCGCGCCTCGGGGCGCTTCAACATCCAGTGCGCGCACGGCGTGGTTCAAGGCATTTCTTACCGCCATTGCCGTGTTGTGCAACGCGCCGACGGTTATGGCTATGGTATTCACCCAACCGTAACGGAGGAGGCGAGACGGGACGCCTGACCGCGCTTCGCGCGGTGCGCTATCCCTCCCCGCCCTGAAGGGCTGGGTTTCTCGCGCAAGACTGATGAATCTAGATCCCCTGATTTTATCGCGATTTCAATTCGCGTTCGTGGTGTCTTTCCATATTCTGTTTCCCGCCTTCACCATCGGCCTGGCCAGCTGGCTGGCCATGCTGGAGGGGCTGTTTCTGGCCACCGGTCGCCACGCCTACCGGCGCCTCTACGAATTCTGGGTGAAGATCTTCGCCGTGTCCTTCGGCATGGGGGTGGTCTCCGGCATCGTCATGAGTTTCCAGTTCGGCACCAACTGGAGCGAGCTGTCCCGTACCGCGGGCAATATCCTCGGCCCGCTGCTGAGCTACGAGGTGGTGACGGCGTTTTTCCTGGAGGCCACTTTCCTCGGCATCATGCTGTTCGGCTGGAACAAGGTGAGCCGTGGGTTTCACTTCTTCAGTACCCTGATGGTGGCCATCGGCACCCTGCTCAGCACCTTCTGGATCATCTCCGCCAATAGCTGGCTGCACACCCCGGCGGGCTATGTCATCGAGAACGGGGTGTTCATGCCGGACGACTGGTGGGCGATCATCTTCAACCCCTCGTTTCCCAACCGGCTGGCGCACATGGTGCTGGCAGCTTACCTCACCACCTGTTTCGTGATCGGTGGCGTCGGCGCCTACTATCTCTGGCGCGGCCGGCGTACCAAGGAGGCACGGATCATGTTCTCCATGGCGGTGGGGTTCGCCACCGTGGTGGCGCCGTTGCAGATTCTTGCAGGCGACTTCCAGGGCCTGAATGTGCTGGAGCATCAGCCCACCAAGCTCGCCGCCATTGAGGGCAACTGGGAAACCCGGGGGCGGGCACCGCTGGTGCTGTTCGCCATTCCCGATGAAGAAGCGCAGATGAACCGCTACGAGATCGCCATCCCGGCGCTCAGCAGCATGATCCTCACCCACGAGTGGGAGGGCGAGGTGCCGGGGCTGAAGGACTTTCCCCGGGACGAACGCCCGCCGGTGTGGCCGGTGTTCTGGTCGTTCCGGATCATGGTGGCGATCGGCTTTGCCATGCTGTTCGTGGGCTTCACCGGGCTGGTGCTGCGCTGGCGGAAACGGCTCTACGACACCCGCTGGTTCCAGTGGGTGAGCATGGCCATGACGCCGTCGGGCTTCATCGCGGTGCTGTGCGGCTGGTTCACCGCCGAGATCGGGCGCCAACCCTACGTGGTGTACGGGCTGCTTCGCACCGAGGATGCCCTGTCGCCCATCACCGGACTGGATGTGGCGGTGTCGCTGACGCTGTTTCTGGCGGTGTATGCCTTCGTGTTCGGTGCTGGGACCTATTACCTGCTGAAACTCATCAACAAGGGGCCGGAGTCCGGCGGACCGGAGGATGTGGATACCATTTACAAGAAACCCAAGCGGCCCCTGTCGGTGCCGGACGAGCGGGTGGAGGTGTCGGGATGATGGAACTCTCCACGCTGTTGCCCCTGGTCTGGTTCGGCATCATCGCCTTCGGGGTGTTCATGTACGTGCTGATGGACGGCTTCGTGCTGGGCATCGGCATCCTCACCCGCTACGCCGAGAGCGAGGAGGAGCGCGATGTGATGATGAATTCGGTGGCGCCCATCTGGGACGGCAACGAGACCTGGCTGGTGCTGGGTGGGGCGGGGCTGTTCGCCGCCTTCCCGGTGGCCTACAGCACGGTGCTGCCGGCACTCTACATACCCCTCTTGATGATGCTCATCGCGCTGGTGTTCCGGGGCGTGGCCTTCGAGTTCCGGTTCAAGGCCGAGAGCAGTAAATATCTCTGGAACGGGGCGTTTCGCTGGGGTTCGCTGGTGGCCACCTTCACCCAGGGCATGGTACTGGGGGCGCTGGTGGAGGGCATCGAGATCCGGGATCAGGGCTTTGTCGGCCGTACCCTGGATTTCCTGTCGCCCTTCAGCATCCTCACCGGCGCGGCGCTGGTGGCGGGGTATGCGCTGCTGGGCTCCACCTGGATGATCATCAAGACTGAAGGCGTGCTCCAGGACCGGGCGCGGCTGATGAGCCGCTGGCTCACGCTGATGGTGCTGGGCTTTATCCTGCTGATCAGCCTGTGGGTGCCGTTTCTGGAGGCGGACTATGCGGACCGCTGGTTCAGCATGCCGAATATCCTGTTCCTGTCGCCGGTGCCGTTTCTGGTGCTGCTGGATGCCTATTTTCTGCTGAAGGCAGTCAAAGAGGGGGGCGAGAAGCAGCCCTTCGTGCTGGCCATGGGCCTGTTCCTGCTGGGTTATGCAGGGCTCGCCATCAGCATCTGGCCGAACATCGTGCCGCCCCATCTGTCGCTGTGGGACGCGGCCTCGCCGCCGGGCTCCCAGGTGTTCCTGCTGGTGGGGGTGAGTTTCCTGATTCCCACGATACTGATCTACACCGCTTACAGTTACTGGATCTTCCGGGGTAAAGTGCGGGCCGGAGAGGGCTATCATTAAGAACTCTCGTTTGCCCGTTCACCGTTGCTGGAGCGCGCCATGGCCGAATCCGATCTCCCGGAGAATCCCTACCTGCTGCTGACCCCGGGACCGCTGTCCACCACCCCCACCGTGAAGGCCACCATGTTGCGGGACTGGTGTACCTGGGACGACGACTACAACGGTCTGGTGCAGGATATCCGCCAGCAACTGGTGGGGCTGGCCAGCGATTACACCGACGATCACACGGTGGTGCTGATGCAGGGTAGCGGCACTTTTTGTGTCGAGGCCACTCTGGGCACGGCCATTCCCCGGGACGGCAAGCTGCTGGTGCTGGCCAACGGCGCCTACGGTCAGCGCATGGTGAAGATCGCCCGTATCCTCGGCATCCCGGTGATGGTGCAGGACTGCGGCGAGGCGGGACTGCTGGACCCGGCGCAATTGGAGCACACGCTGGCGGAGGACCGGGATATCACCCACGTGGCGGCGGTGCATTGCGAGACCACCACCGGGATGCTGAACGCCATCACCGGCATCGGTGAGATCGTCAAGTCCTACAACCGGATCTTCATCGTCGATGCCATGTCGAGTTTTGGCGGCATCCCCCTCAGCATGGAGGGTATCCGCGCCGATTTCCTGGTCTCCAGCGCCAACAAGTGCATCCAGGGGGTGCCGGGTTTCGGCTATGTGATCGCCCGCCGGCAACGGATGGCGGAACTGGAGGGCCGGACCCGCTCCCTGAGCCTGGATCTGTACGACCAGTGGCGCACCATGGAGGAGGGGCAGGGCAAGTGGCGCTTCACCTCGCCTACCCACACCGTGCGGGCGTTTGCCCAGGCGTTGCGGGAACTGCACGAGGAGGGCGGCGTGGCGGCCCGTTACCAGCGTTACCGGGAGAACCAGCGGATGCTGGTGGAGGGCATGCAGGCGCTGGATTTCCGGCCCCTGTTGCCCCGGGAGTGGCAATCGCCCATCATCACCGCGTTCCACAGCCCGGCGCATCCGGATTACCGCTTCCGGGATTTCTACGAGGCCCTGAAGGCCCGGGGCTTCGTGATCTACCCCGGCAAGATCACCGAGGCGGAGACCTTCCGTATCGGCACCATCGGCAATGTCCATCCCCGGGATGTGTGGCGTTTGCTGGATGCGGTGAAAACCGCCCGCTACTGGCTCTGAGTTGGCGCATCATTCCCAGGAGTTTGCCATGCAATTTCGTTATCGACGCAGTTACCAGGGGCCGCTGCAGGCCCTCATCGTGGACTGGGCGGGCACCGTGGTGGACTACGGCTGCATGGCCCCGGCGGCGGTGTTCGTGGACGTGTTCCGCCGGGAGGGGGTGGAGATAAGCGTGGCCGAGGCCCGCGAGCCCATGGGTGCCCACAAGCGCACCCATATCGCCGAGATCTGCGCCATGTCGGCGGTGGCCGGGCGCTGGCGGGGACAACACGGTGCCGAGCCCACCGAGGCCGATGTGGACCGGATGTACGCCAACTTCATCCCGCTGCAGCTGGAGTGCCTGTCCCAGTATTCCGGACTCATCCCCGGGGTGCTGGAGGTGGCCGAGGCGTGTCGCCGCCGGGGCATGAAGATCGGCTCCACCACCGGCTACGACCGGGATATGCTGGCCATCAATCTGGCCGACGCCGAACGTCAGGGCTTCCGACCGGATGCCAGTTTCTGCGCCAGTGATGTGCCCCGGGGACGTCCCTATCCGCACATGGCGCTGCAGAACGTCATCGCCCTGGATATCGAAACCGTGGCCGCCTGCGTGAAGGTGGATGATACCGTGCCCGGCATCGAGGAGGGGCTGAACGCCGGTATGTGGACCATTGGGCTTGCGGTCTGCGGCAACGAGTTCGGGCTACCCGAGGCCGAGGTGAAGGCCATGCCGGCGGAGACCTTCCAGCGCCGTCGCCAATCGGTGTATCGCAAGATGTACCAGTCGGGTAGCCACTACGTGGTGGATTCAATCGGCGATATCCTGCCCTGTCTGGACCACATCCAGGCCCGGCTGGCCCGGGGCGAGCAGCCCTGAGGCGCCCCGGTTGTCAGCGCCGGTTGGACTCCAGCCTCTCCAGATGCGCCAGGGTGCTGGCGTCGGCGTTGATCAACTCGTCGAAGCGGCGGATCAGGATCACCAGCCGCATGCTGCGGGGGCCGAACGGCGCGAAATATTCCTCGGCCAGCGGGAAGATATCGCTGTGCTCGGGCAGGGAATCGCCCGCCGCCAGCAGATTCAGCATCTTCGGGATAAAGATCCACTGCAACCACTGATGCAGCTTCAGGGTATCGAAGCAGAAGGGGTGGGGACTGGCCAGCGCCACCTCGCTGGGTGGTTCGGTTTCCCAGAGTTCGAGCTGTCGTAGCTCCGCCTCGATCAGCATCACGGTATCGGCGATGGCAGCCTCACGATTCATGGTCAATCCTCTCTGCGTCGCCGGGTAGGGCGGTTGGCGCGCCTTAGAGCGCGGATGGCGAAACGGCCCGGATGCAGGGCGTGATTCAGATCCTCCTCCAGGGGCAGCGCCTCGCCGGTGATCAGGGCGGCCAGCCACTCGCCGGCCAGTGGCGCCGACACCAGCCCCCGGGAGCCGTGGGCGGCGCTGACGTAGAGCCCTGGGTGATAGGGGGCGGTAGGATAACGGTGAAACGCCTGGCCCCGCCAGATCTCGCCGTAGACCTCCCGGTAGCCCGCCATGTCCGGCACGCCGCCCACCACGGGACGTCGATCCGCCGAGGTGGTACGAAACGCCACCCGGTCGCCGGGGTTGGCGTCGCGAAGGCTGTCGGCCAAGAATGGGTGCAGGCGCTGCAGAACTGCCAGATTATGATTCCGGTCGCTGGCGCGGGGGGCGGGATCCAGTCGGTGTTCGTCGTAGGTGGCGCCCAGCCAGTGACGGTCGGCGCGGGGTGGCGTGAGATAACCGGGGCCGCACAGCACCGCCCGTAGCCGTCGGCTGTCGGTGTTGGCGGGTAGCGAGGTAAGTTGACCCCGCACCGCTCGTAGGGGCAGCTCCCGGGTCTGCTGGAAACCGGCGCTGTCCCGCCCGGCGGTGACGACCACCACCGGGGTGTGGGCCAGCAGCCGGTCCTCGCCGTCCAGCACCGCCCAGCGCCCATCGCGTCTCTCCAGCCGAAGCGCCTCCCGGTAGGTACAAAGCCGCAACCGCTCCCCGGCGGCGCCCAGTTGCGCGGCGCAGAGCGCATCCGGCGCCGCCCAGCCGGCCTGCGGAAACCACAGACCGCCGAAGGGCAGGGCGTGTCCACAGAGATCAAGGGTCTCGGCGGCGCTGGCCGCGCGGACCAGTCCGGCGGGTGCCTCCCAGCGTGCCAGCAGGCGTTGCTGTCTCGACACCTCCGTGGCGTCCAGCGCGCCGTACAACACCCCGCAGGGCCGCCAGAGGCTCTTCAGTTCCCGCAGTATCGTCAGGCTATGGCGAAAGCCGGCAGCGAAATAACGCTGGGCCGGGCTCGGATCCACCTCCGGGGCCGGCATCACCACCCCCACCGGATTGCCGGATGCCTCGCTGGCGATGTGGGCGTGGCGCTCCAGCAGGGTGACGCGCCAGCCCCGCCGGGCCAGCGCCCGGGCGGTGGCGGTGCCGGCCAGTCCCGCCCCCACCACGGTGGCATCCCGGGCCTCGGATACGGGCGCGGGCGGGTGAAACCAGGGCGCTGGATCGGGCCGGGCGGGTGGCGTTGCCAGCCGGCCGCAGAGCATCTCCCGTTTACCGGCAAAGCCCGGGCGGCGGCTCATCTGGAAGCCCACGGTCTGGAGGTTGCGACGCACCCAACCGGCGGCAGAGTAGGTGGCCACGCTGCCGTCGGCCACGGTGCGCCGGGCAACCTCCAACAGCAGCGATTCCTCCCACAGTTCCGGATTGCGCGAGGGCGCGAAACCATCCAGGAACCAGGCATCCACCCGGGCTTGCAAACGGGGCAGTAACTCCCGGGCGTCACCGAACAGCAGGAGCAATCGCACCCGATCCCGGTCCAGATAACGCAGATGGCAGCCCGGTTCCGGTAACGGCCAGCATTCGCGCAGCAGGGCCGCCAGAGTGGCCAGTTGTGGCCAGGTACCATGGACCCGGCGCAGCGCCTGCTGATCCAGGGGATAGCGTTCCACCGAGATGAAATGCAGCCGGGCATCCACCGGCTGGGTTTCCCGCCAGGCCTGCCAGGTGGCCAGGAAGTTCAGGCCCGTGCCGAAGCCCAGTTCCCCCACGGTGAAGTCACGCCGGCCCTGCCAGCGCGCCGGGAGATCGTTACCGCCGAGGAACACATGGCGGCTCTCGGCCAGGCCGTCGTGGCGGGAATAGTACCCATCGGCGTAGCGGCGGGAGCGGGGGATCGTGCCTTCCCAGTCCAGTTCCGGCGCCTGGATACCGGTCACCATGGGCTCAACGGGGCGATGTCGGCGCAGTGCTGGCGGTGTTTTCCCGGGAGACGCGGTCCATCACCTGCAACAGCACCTCCGCGGGCTGGGCGCCGCTCAGGCCATGACGGCCCTCGAAGATGAAAAACGGCACACCGCTGACGCCGAGGCGTTGCGCCTCGCGGGCCGCCGCCAGTACCGTATCGCGATCCTCGTCACCGGCCAGTCGACGGTGAATCTGCGCCCCGTCCAGCCCCACGGCGGCGGCGGCCTCCGCCAGCACTGCCGGGTCGCCGATATCCTCGCCGTCCTGGAAATAGCGACGGAACAGGTCCTCGGCCAGTTCATGCTGCACGTTCCGGGCGGCAGCCCAGTGCAGCAGCCGGTGGGAATCCAGGGTGTTGGGGGTGCGGCGGATGGCCTCGAAGCGAAACTCGATGCCGGTATCCTCACCGGCCGCCGCGACCCGGGCATAGATGTCCCGGGCATTGGCCTCGCCGCCGAATTTGGCGTTCAGGTACGCCTGCCGGGGCATACCCTCGGTTGGCATGTCCGGATTCAGGAAAAACGGTTGCCAGAGAATCCGGGGGTGCAGTTCGGGACGTTGCGCCAGGGCCTGCTCCAGGCGACGCTTGCCGATAAAGCACCAGGGACAGATGGTGTCCGAGACGATGGTGATTTCCATGATCGTGATCCGGGTGGATGAATATCTTTCAGGGTAGCAGATTGCCGATGTGGCGCGGTGTGGTCGGGAACGATCTGTATAGTTGACAGCGGCGAAGATACGCCAATAATATATACAAAAGCTATACGGCCCGGTGCTTATCCCGGAGCATTCCCACAAACCCAGTCCCTCCAGGAGAGCCAGGACCATGCCCATTGTCTCATTTCAAGAACAGCGAATTCCCTGTGACGCTGGCGTCAATCTGCGTAGCCTGCTCCTGGAGCGGGGCCTGGCGCCCTACAACGGCATGGCCCGATGGGTCAACTGCCGGGGTCTTGGCTCCTGTGGCACCTGCGCCGTGGCGATTCGCGGTCATGTATCACCCATGACCCTGGCCGAACGCTTGCGGTTGGCGCTACCACCCCACCGTCCCGGCAGTGATCTTCGACTCGCCTGCCAGTGTCGGGTGCTCGGCGATATGGACGTGGTAAAACACGATGGCTTCTGGGGGCAGCAGGTGAATCAGACCATCAGCAAACCGGTACGACTCTATCCCTGGCGGCCCAGCCGTGGCTGACGCTGATGCCTCCTCACCGCGACGGATTCCCGCCATGGCCGCCGCTCTGGGCGCCGGCGGGCTGATTCCGTTTCTCGTCGGCAGCGGTTATCTATGGCTGGGGCCGATCGGCTATGCCCAGGTGGTCAGCAATGCCCTGATCGGCTACGGCGCGGTGATCCTGTCGTTTCTGGGCGCGGTGCACTGGGGATTGTATCTGAGCCATACCCGGGCCGATGGACTGCGTCTGGTGCTCGGCGTGACGCCCTCGCTGATCGGCTGGGGAGCGATATTGCTGGCGCTGCTGGGGGCGCCGGTGCTGGCGTTGATCCTCCTGATCATCGGCTTCCTGGGCATCTATCTGGTGGATTGGCAGACCGTGGCCCAGGGGCTGGCGCCTGCCTGGTACGGCCGACTGCGGCTTCGCTTGACGCTGGTGGTGCTGGCGACATTGGTGATCGCCGCGCTGTCGTTCTGAATACCCACCAGCGAATCTCACCAGAGATAGATGGCGCCGATGCTGGTGAGTATCTGACTCCTCGACCCCTGCTTGTCCACCAGTGGACTGTCCGCGGCATCACCCAGCAGATAGGCGTAATCCAGACGGCCGATCAGGCTCCAGTTCCGCCCCAGGCTGTAATCCATCAGGATATCCAGGCGAAGATCCCGGAAGCCCGCATCGGCGCTGTAGCCATCGTCATACAGGGGCGAACGCGCCGCCTCGAAATCCCGGATGCTGAACATGGCGTCCATGTAATCCTCGCTGGCCCAGGTCAGGTAGGAACCGAACCGCATCCGCAGATCGTTGGTCAGTACCGTACGAAAGGTCACGCTGACACTGGCGGTGGTACCCTGGCGATCGCCACCCAGATCCTGGTCCACCTGCAACTCGGTGCTGAGCGGACCCTGGTTATAGAGTACGAACAGACCGCCGGTGAGATTGCGGGAATAGTCCTCCAGGTCGGCCACCGCCGGGTTGTCGCCGGCTTCCCGGCCCTCCCAGTAACTGAAGCGGGCGCCGATGGTGGGGCCATCGCCGAGGATGTTGACCACCAACTCCTCCTCGCGGGTGCTGAGGCGAATCCTGTCTCGCCAGCGGGCTTCCACCAGCGGAATCGGGCGGACCTTGTAGCTGTTGGAACCGAGATAATCGGGGCGCACGGATAAGCCCAGACCACCGCCGAGTCCCAGATTGTTCGATAGATTATCGGCCATGATCGGCGGCGCAGCGAGAAAGAAAATCACCGCCAACACGGCATGGCTGAACATCGGTTTACTCATGACCAGTCGACCAGTTTGTGCTCAACATGAGGATTACTCTAGCGCAGAACAGGGGTGGGGCGCACGGTGGCGCCGCCGATTTGACGGCTTGACCCGTCCAGGGGCAGCCGGCATTCTCGATTTGGGCAAATGCTAACGGAACAGGTTCTATGAGCGAGCAAGGCAGGGCGGAGAGCGGTATCGTTCCCTTTCGGCGGGTAGCGGTGATCGGTGCCGGTGCCTGGGGAACGGCCCTGGCCCAGTGCGCGCGCTGGGCCGATCGGGAGGTGATGATCTGGGCCAGGCGAGAGGCGGTGGCCGAGTCCATCAACCTGCGTCACGAGAATCCGGAATCCCTGCCCGATGTGCCCCTGGACCCGGGACTGCGGGCCACCACCGAGATGGATCAGGCGCTGGCCCGGGCGGAGATGGTGCTGCTGGTGATTCCCTCGCAGTTTCTGCGCAGCGTGGCCCGGCAGATGGCGCCGCTACTGGCGCGCGATGCCCCGGTGTTGCTCTGCGCCAAGGGCGTGGAATCCGGCACCGGGGCGCTGATGACCGAGGTGGCGGCCCAGGAACTGCCAGGGCACCCGCTGGGGGTGCTGTCCGGGCCCAATTTCGCCGCCGAGGTGGCCCGTGGCCTGCCCACGGCCACCACCGTGGCGGCCGACGACGTGGCCGGGCCGCGCTTGGTGGCGAGCCTGCGCACCGCTTCGTTCCGGCCCTATCTCACCGACGATCTGATCGGCGCCGAGGTGGGTGGGGCGGTGAAAAACGTGCTGGCCATCGCCTGTGGCATCGCCCACGGTCGGAGGCTCGGCGAGAACGCCCGGGCGGCGCTGATCACCCGGGGGCTGGTGGAGGTGGGGCGCCTCGGGGTAGCACTGGGTGGCCGCCTGGAGACGGTGATGGGGCTGGCGGGGCTGGGCGATCTGACCCTGACCTGTTCCAGCGAGCAGTCCCGCAACATGGCCTTCGGCGTCGCCCTCGGTCAGGGCCATAGTCAGCAGGAGCTTCTCGCCGGGCGCCATAGCGTGGTGGAGGGGGTGGTGAATGCGGTGTCGGTCACCGCGCTGGCCCACCATCACGGTATCGAGATGCCCATCTGCGAGGCGGTGAACAGTATCCTCAACGAGGGCGCCGATATCGATAGGGTGATCCGCCAGTTGCTGGAGCGTCCGCTGAAGATCGAGACCACCGGCAAGGAACAGCGTAGCCCCACCCTGGACCAGACCAACGACGCCCTGCGGGATTCCCTGTCGTGATCGACCCCGCCGGGGAGGCGGGGCGCTGGCAGCTGTTGCTGGTCCTGCTGGTGGGGCTGGCCGCCGTCTCCCATGCGGCGGTATTGATCCGTCTGGCCGATGCCCATCCCATCGTGATCGCCGCGTTCCGGCTGGGGGTGGCCTCGCTGGTGGTGGTGCCGCTGGCGGTGTGGCGATGTCGCCGGGAGTGGCGGGCGCTGTCCGCTCGCGGACTGGGTTTTGCGCTAGGGGCCGGGGTGATGCTGGCGCTGCATTTCGCCTGCTGGATCGCTTCCCTGGCGTTCACCTCCATCGCCAACAGCGTGGTGCTGGTGTCCCTGACGCCGGTGTGGATCGCGCTGGCCACGGTGGTGTTGCTGGGCGGGCGGCTGGCGCTGCTGACCCTGGCGAGCGTGATGCTCAGTGTGCTGGGCAGCGTGCTCATCGGGGTGTATAGCGCCGGTGGCGACGGCCACGGTTTGCTGGGCGACGGTCTGGCGCTGGCCGGGGGCGTGTTCATGGCGGCCTATCTGATGCTGGGTCAGCGGGTCCGCCGGGAGCTGTCGTTACTGGCCTATATCGCGCTCTGTTACGGCACGGCGGCTGTCTTGCTGGGCGTTGCGGTGGTGGTGCTGGAATTGCCGGTGACGGGGCTGGGCACGGGAACTTACCTGGCGATGATCGCTTTGGGGCTGATGTCCCAGGTAATCGGCCACAGCGTCTACAACTGGGTGCTGAAGCGGTTCTCGCCGAATTTCGTCTCGGTCTGCCTGCTGGGTGAGCCGGTGCTGAGTGGTCTGCTGGGACTGGTGTATTTCCGGGAGGCCATCGGTGTCCCCACCCTGGCCGGAGGCAGTCTGATCTTGCTGGGCATTTATCTTGGCATTCAGGCCGAGATGCCGCGCCCCGCCGCATCCGGGACGGTGGCCAGCGGCTAGGGGTTCAGCCGCTGGCCGCTCTGGTGGTCGAACAGATGGAGATTTTCCGTGGCGACGGTGAAGGGAAGCCGGGTATCCGGCTCCACGTGGTGGATGCCTGGCAGGCGCACCGTGAGTTCCTGGGAGCCGCCGGCCAGTTGACCGTGTATCAGGGTATCGGCGCCCAGTTGTTCGGCCAGCGTGGCCTGTAGAGCGAGGCCATTCCCTGCACCGGCGGGCTGGAAATGCTCGGGGCGAATGCCCACCGTCAGGGTCTGCCCGGGCGTCTGGTGGCAGGGTAGGGGCAGTCGGCTGTCGGGGGTGAGCGCCAGGGTACCGTCCTCGGCCACCGTGGCCTCCAGGAAATTCATGGCGGGGGAGCCGAT
>JGI12109J20283_10481586_pt1 | contig 12210 bp, 14 predicted proteins | sample ElkSlonscriptome_12_FD_20283 | JGI IMG/M metagenome (IMG submission 20283) | reverse complement strand
TATTCGGGAAAACCGTGATCTCGTCTTCTGGTTTGCGCCCGTAACCGCTAGCCCAATAATCAAGATAGGCTTTGGCGACACGCTGGGGTGTTTCCGTATAATTGGGATCATCCCAGTTGACGTTAAATGCATCAAGTAGGTTGAAGATGGCTTCTTCTACGGCTTCGTGCTGTTCTGGCGAACCCGTGAGGATCTCTGTTTGTTCGTAGTCAACCGCATGGCCGAAGTCGTCTATTGACGCATTTTCGGCTTCATCCGCAGAGAGTACACGGATACGGTAATTGCCATTGCCATTACCGTTGGTGTTGTTGCCGTTGACACTGCGGAATTCATTATTTTTCATTGATATTTGATGTACTAGCCAGTTTGGGCCAGGTACATATCCTCCCTTCGTACAGGACGAATTATGGTGTGTACAGTGCCTGCATGGAGTGCTGACACGACGTATAGACGTTGTTAAATCCGGTGAACTTACGTTCTTAAGCGTATGTAACGATGAGTTTAAGCATAGTTACACTTGGAATGCAAAAGTAATTATAGTGGGGATTTCTCCCCATCCCTGAATATCTAACAGACTGCTCATGCACCCCTTACAGCGGCTTTAGTTTCCATTCGCGAACTCACCGAACATGCGCTACACTGCAAAAATAACAATGCGAATAGGTTGGCAGGCAAATGACAGATATAATTGAAATTGATAATTTACGGCTACGGTGTGTGATTGGCTTTAGCCCACACGAGCTTAAAGATAAACAAGATGTGGTGATCAGTCTGCGCATCCATGCGGATATGCGCCTAGCCGGTCAGACGGATAACCCGGATGATGCGTTCAATTACCGGACGGTGACCAAGGCGATTATCAAGCATGTGGAGGAGTCCAATTATAAGTTGGTAGAGGCGATGGCAGACTCAATCGCCCGTATTACAATCGAACATGGGGCGGAATTTGTGCAGGTGCGCGTCCATAAACCGCATGCACTCCGCTTTTCCGATACAGTAGGTGTCGTAATTGAAAGGACACAGGAAGATTATGGCTGAGACCACACCGAGAGTTTTTGTTTCTGTTGGGTCAAACATTGAGCCGGAGAAAAACCTGCAAGCTGCGCTGGATATGCTGCGCGAAAACTGCACGATTTTGCAGGTGTCGTCAGTTTACCAATCGCCGGCTTTTGGGTTTGAAGATCAACCGGACTTTTTAGATATGGCCGTTGAGTTAACCACCCCGGTCATGCCGCAGATGTTCAAGGTTAATATGCTGGGTCGCATCGAGAAAAAACTGGGGCGAGACCGTGACTCGCAGGAGAATAAAAACGGTCCACTGACGATGGATATGGATATTCTGTTGTGGGGTACAGCCGCGTTTTCCTACGGTAAAAAGCCCTGGCGTGTGCCGGATAAGATGATCTTAAAATACGCTGCGGTGGCTATCCCTCTGGCGGAAATCGCGCCAGATTATATGCACCCGGAGGAGAAGGTGACGATCAAAGAGATTGCGGCCCGCTTTGATGCCAGTAAGGTCAAGAAGCGCGACGATTTATCCATCAAATAGCACGTGAGCGAGACATCTTTCCCACAACAACGGCGGTTACTGAGCCGCTTTGAACTCAACCTGAGCATGTTATATGCCCCTGTGATTTTTGCTATCGCAGCAGGGTGTGTTTGGGGTGCCTATCGCGGGTATGTGGTCGGCGGCGTGAATGGGTTTATCGCTACGGGTCTATTGTTACTTGTCCTCACAACGATTACTGTTTTGCAATACACCTATAAAACGGCCTACATCATCGCGCAGTGGTGTGGTGTCGGCCTGACCTTGCTGATTATCAGCGCGTTGAATTTTGACCTGGGGCCGTTTCCGCATGATCCCTGGTATGACGGCGTGCCTTATCTCATTGGTGGTGTGATAGCGTTAGGGCTGGCCGTGCGTGCGGATCAATTCGCGCCTGTGCCACGCTGGGGAGGCACCGTTGCGCAACCGCCGCTGCGAATAACCTGGTTATGCCTGATACCCGGCGTATTTGGGGTGTTGTTGCTAGCAGAAATCAGCGGGCAGCAACTCGAAATCGACGCATTGCGCTGGACACTTGACGCGCAATTTGCGTTGATGATTGCCGCTTATCTGCTGTTGTGGTGTGGGGCTGGTGGCATCCGCTGGGCAGACCTACGCGTGCTGCGTGAGATTCGATTGACGCGGACGGGCATCGCCTTGGTGATTATCACTGGGCTGGCGTTGTTGCTGCGCACCTGGGAACTCGAAGTTGCCATTCATCAGTTTATTGATGAGATGAATTTTGGCCGCGCTGTCTGGGGGATTAAACGTCCGGGTGTTACCCATGTGGGCATGATGGTGCCGTTTAGCGGTGTAGCGGCATTCCCCTATATTTACCCGTATTGGCAGACCATTGGCATTGACCTGTTTGGCTGGACGTTGACCGCGTTACGTATCGTCAGTGTGGTGTTTGGTACGTTGACGGTTCCGGCGTTGTATTTTCTGGTGGTCACGTTGTTGGAGAATAAGCGGTTGGCGTTGATCGCGGCTTTGCTGCTGGCGACCTTCCCGGCGCACATCCACTTCAGCCGACTGGGTATTAATAATATTGCTGACCCCCTGTTTGGTGTGCTGATGCTGGCGTTCCTGGCGCGTGGTGTGAAAGATCAGCGGCAGGCGGATTACGCCGCAGCCGGGGTGATGCTGGGTCTGACGCAGTTCTTCTATGAAGGGGGGCGCGTCGTCTACCCGCTGGTAGCGGTGGCCTGGGTGCTTGGTCTGGTAATGTTGCGGCGTACCCGTATGAACCAGGCTGCCCTGACGCGCTTTATTCTGTTCATTCTCGTCGGGGTGATTGTCGCACTTCCTATCTATTACACACTCGTCGTTGTGGACCGTCCCCTATTTGCCCGTTTTGAAACGGCGGGGGTTGGTGGGTCGTACTGGCAGACCATGCAGGAATACAATCGTGAGCAAACCCTGGAAGATCATATTCTGCGGCCTTTGCTGGCCTTTGTGCGCAACCCGGATTTCAGCGAATTTTACGGCGGGGTAGAAGCCTTTGTGCTGATTTTTATGGTGCCGGTGTTCCTCGCTGGGGTGGTTTACGGCCTCTGGCGGTTACGCTATCCGCCGACGCTGCTTTTGCTATTGTGGGTGGCAACGGTGGCAGTAGGTGGGATGTTCCTGGCAGAAAGTGGGCACACGGCGCGGTTTGTGGTGGCGTTTCCGGCGGTGGCGGTGCTGGCGACGCTTGGCCTATGGTATGTGTGCTTGCGGCGTATGTGGCTTGTGATTCTGGTTGGTGCGGTGCTGGCAATTGCGCAGGCCAACTACTACTTCAATGATCATCTGCCGACGTATAATGATCAACGNCGTCAATTCCCGGATTATCAGGACGCGCTGTTCCGTGTGGCGGTGCTGCCGGCAGGTAGTGAAGCCTGCTTTGTGACGCCAACACCCTTAGACCGCAATTCGATTGACAATATCATGGATTTCATCGCCCCAGAGGTGGAGATTTGCTATTTAGAGCCGGATAGCCTGGTGCCGGGCTATTTTGATAGCTTCCAGGGGCGCAGCGAGATGATAGCCTTTCTCGTTGAGCCGGATGATGAAGCCTCTATGCAAGTTATAGAACGCTATTTTGCCGATAACATCCTGGGGCCGCTACTCAGCCCGTATGATACGGTCCCATTGCATACGCAGTACCGAATGTACGTTTTTCAGCCTTAACCCGCCCTACACGAAACTAGGTGATGCGGTACAATACGCCCGCGTATGGAACCGGCATGAGCGTCAAGGTGACGTATCTTGTGTATAAACATCTGCAATAGCACACACAGCCGGTAGGTGATACGTTCTGATGGAGGTAGGTAACTTTGAACCTGACAGAATATGTGCGCATTTTGGCGCGGCGTGGGTGGATTATGGTGATTCTGGCGATAATCGCCGGTGGTACTGCTTTTGTGCTCACCCGCCAGCAAGACCCGGTTTATCGTGCGACTCAAGTCGCCGTGATTGAACCTTCGCGTGCGGACCTGGGGCTTGCCAGCGCGACGGAACGCCTTTTGAATTCCCAGGTGATTATCATTGATAGCCTTAGTATCGCCCAGCAAATTGTGGACGATTTAGAGTTGCCGCTGACAGCCGGTGAACTCAAAGGCATGGCAACTATCGCTGCTGATCAATTCCGGTTGGTTATCCGTATTGATATTGAGAGCGGAAACCCCAATATGGCGTTTGACATCGCTGCTGCCTGGGGCCGGGAATTGCAAGAGTACCGTGATGAGGCGAATTCCGATGCACGTCGTGAAGATCGTATCTTCGCACGCTTACCAGAACCGCCCACCGTAGCACAGATTGCCCCACGTCCGCGTATCTTTGGCATCGCAGGGGGTATCCTGGGGTTGCTGGTCGGTGGAGTGATTATTTTTGTGCTGGAATATCTGGAAAGCAGTGTGGTTCGGCGGCGCGAGGATCTGGAACGCACGCTAGATATGCCGGTGTTGGCGAGTATTCCCGTTTCCGATGGGTAACACGGATTAGGAGTAGATATGGCGTTAGATTTGATTACGCTTACAGACCCACGTTCACCCGTAGCGGAAGCCTTCCGCACGCTGCGGACAAACTTAATGCTCAATGATGCGCAGGTGTTGCACGCAGTTGCGATGACATCTGCTGCTGCTGCTGATGGAAAAAGCGAGGCCCTGGCTAACCTGGCCGTGACCTTCGCACAATCCGGCCATAAGACGATTTTGGTCGATACGGACTTGCGGCGTCCAACCCAGCATACGATCTGGGGTGTGCCAAATGAAAGCGGGCTGATGGCGATGATTAGCGATGATACCAAATTGGCTAATCCGCCGTTGATTCAGACAAAGGTAGATAACCTGAGTGTGCTGCCATCTGGCCCGGTTCCGGCTATCCCCGCTGATGTGATGAGTAGCCAACGCCTAAGCGAGATTATCGGGTTGCTCAAGGCGCGGGCGGATTATGTGTTGTTCGATGCGCCGCCGGTGTTGGCGGCAGCGGATGCCGCGTTGTTAGGCAGTAAGCTGGATGGCTTGTTGCTGGTAGTCCGTGCCGGGCATACCCGGCGTGATCATGTTGCCCGTGCGCGTGAAGCGTTGCAGCGGGTTCATGTCAGTGTGTTGGGGTCGGTATTGACCAATGCGCCACGTACCCGCATGGGGAGTTACTAATTCATGCTCACCCCGCACCATATCACGGCTGAGGTGGCATATACCAAGCGATTAGATTATCTGCTTTACTTGCCCCCAGATTATGATGATCATGGTGAATTCCCGGTGCTGGTATTTTTGCATGGGAGTGGTGAGCGTGGGCCGGATGTGGAGCGTATTAAGAAGTTCGGACCACCCAAGCAGATCGCCCAGGGGGAGGCATTGCCGTTCATTGTGCTGTGCCCGCAGTGCCCGGAGGGAGAACGATGGGAACAAAACGAGCATGAACTGCTGTTTTTACTGGATCACATCCAGGCAGAATATGCAGTGGATGAGGATCGCGTCTACCTGACGGGGTTTAGCATGGGGGCTTATGGGGCGTGGTTCATGGCCTGGAAGCATACCACCCGTTTCGCGGCCCTGATAACCGTGGCTGCTGGCCTGCGTGCTGCGGATGTGGCATTGGCCGCACAGAAGTTAAAGTATATTCCGTGCTGGGTCTTCCACGGGAAGCTTGATACAGCGGTTCCTCTGTCGGAATCCACGCGGATGGTGGAAGCTCTAAAAGATGCCGGCGGTGATGTGCGCTCCACAATTTACGCAAATTATGGACACGAGGTGCCCAATGCCGCGTATAATGATCCTGAATTGTACGCCTGGTTATTGAGGCACAAGCGGCATGTCAGATAAACAACTTAAACCTGATCAAGAGGCGGTGGATGCCTGGGAACAAATGCCCAAGAATGCACCATCGCGTGATGCCCTCCCGCCGATGACTGGCGGATTCCCCGGTTGGTTGGTGATATTAATCGCCGTCACCCTGGTTATCATCGTATTGAGTCTATTATTTCAGAGTTAGGGGAGAGACAAATTCCATGAAAGGATTGATCCTGGCTGGCGGCAAGGGCACACGCCTTTACCCGCTGACCTATACCCGCGCCAAGCAGTTGATACCTGTTGCCAATAAGCCTGTGCTTGTCCGCGTGATTGAAGCGATTCGAGACGCAGGTGTGGACGAAATCGGTATCGTTATCGGTGATACTGGCCCGGAAATTGAAGCGGCCCTTGATGGGCACGACCTGGGTGTGGAGATCACATATATCGTGCAGGATAGCCCGGATGGGTTGGCCCATGCGGTGAAAATCTCGCGTGATTTCCTCGGTGATGACCGTTTTGTGATGTTCCTCGGTGATAACGTCATCGAAGGTGGCATTACCAATCTGATCCGTGATTTTGCTGAAAATGATTGGAACAGTCAGGTGGTGCTTAAGCGCGTGCCGATTGAAAATGCTTCATCGTATGGTGTGGCTGTGCTACGTGATGATGGCAGCATCGAGAACTTGATTGAGAAACCACCGAACCCGCCGAGTGATCTGGCCCTGGTTGGCATTTATATGTTTGATCATCATGTGTTTGAGGCGGTGAACGCCATTAAACCCTCAGCGCGTGGCGAGTTGGAAATCACGCATGCCATCCAATGGTTGATTGATAACGACTATCAAGTGTTCCCACATGTTCATGATGGCTGGTGGATTGATACGGGTAAGGCCCATGATATGCTGGCCGCCAATGATCATGTGCTGGAAGAGTTAACGCCAAGCATCAGCGATGACGCCGTTATTGAAAATGCGCAGATTGATGCCCGTGTGACTGTAGAAGCAGGCGCACAGATCATCAATAGTGAGGTGCGTGGCCCGACCATCATCGGTAAGGGTACGGTGATTAAAGATAGTTACATCGGACCGTTTACCAGTATTTATCATGGTGTTGTTGTTGAGGATTGCGAAGTTGAGCACAGCATCATTCTGGAAAATAGCCGCGTCGAAGGCATCAGTGTGCGCTTGCAGGATTGCCTGATTGGGCGCGATGCACAGGTGGTCGGCGATGGCAGTAAACCGCGCACGCTCAAGATGAACCTGGGCGATCATAGTAAGTTATGGATACCAAAATAGGGGTAACATGTTGAGTGGCGATACACAAATCAAATTAGTCGTCGTTGATCTGGATGGCACTCTACTTAATAGCGAGAGCCAGCTATCCGAGCGGAACGAAAAAGCACTTAAAGCCGCGATGGACAAGGGCGTGCAGGTGGTGATTGCCACCGGCAAAACCCGCTATAGTGCAACGGATGTCATCAAACGCCTGGGACTGACGACCCCCGGCATTTACCTACAGGGCCTGGCAATCTATAACGCGGATGGCACAATCGGCCATCAGCAGACGCTGGATGCCGGGTTAGCCCGTCAGGTGATTACCTTTGCTGAGGACCGTGGCTTTGATGTGGTGGCCTACAGTGGTTCACGAATTCTGGTCAAGCAGGCTAACCCTAAAGGGGATGAACTGGCCGCGAAATACGGCGAACCTGTGCCTGAAGCCGTCGGTCCACTGCAAAACATTTTAGGTGAGATGGCAATTCATAAGCTCATCGTGACCAAAGCCAATGATGCACGCAAGGTGAAGGCTTTGCGCTGGCAACTCAGCAAGCAGATTGATACCAAAGGGCGGCTGGTGCAGGCGATGATCCCCGATATGTTGGAAGTGCTGCCTGCTGGGGCGTCTAAAGGGGCTGCGCTAAGGGTGTTGCTCAAGCAGATGGGTATTTCTGCCGCTGAGATGATGGTCATCGGTGATGGTGAGAATGACCTGGAAATGGTGCAGATGGCTGCGATTGGGATCGCCGTCGGTAATGGTTATACAGGCGTGAAGGACATCGCCACAGAGGTTGTAGGCACCAATGATGAAGATGGTGTCGCACAGGCCATCGAAAAATATGTGCTGGGTGGTCCGGTAGCGGCTACCTCCACAGAGGAAGCATCGGCGAATGGTGCGGCTGAGGCCACAACCGATACATCAACAGAAGACAATGCCGAGGAAACCCCGGCTAATGATGAGGAGACTGAAGAATCATGAAAAACATCCTAGTCACGGGGGGGGCAGGCTTCATCGGCAGTGCGTTCGTCCGTCATATGGTGGAAAAATACCCGGATTACAACATCATCGTTTACGATAAGCTGACCTATGCCGGTAATCTGGATAATCTGCTGCCCGTTGATGATGAGAAGAACTATCGCTTTGAACGGGGCGACATCGCCGCCCGTGAAACGGTGCGCACGATGTTGCAGAAGCACGATATTGACACCATCGTCAACTTTGCGGCGGAAAGTCATGTGGACCGTAGTATCCTTAACCCGGATGCGTTCATCCACACGGATACAGTCGGGGCTTATATTCTGCTGGATGAGGGCTACAAACACGGCCTGGAACGCTTTGTGCAGGTGTCCACAGATGAGGTCTATGGTGATGTGGAAGAAGGCCACTCTGTAGAGGATGATCGCTTCTTGCCGAACAGCCCCTATGCGGCCAGTAAAGCCGGTGGTGAGCTAATGGTGCGTGCTTATCACGTTACGCACGGTATGGATACAGTGATCACCCGTGGTAGTAACACATTTGGGCCGTATCAATACCCGGAAAAATTACTACCCCTGTTCATCACCGAGGCGATGGACGAGAAGCCGCTGCCGCTCTACGGGGATGGCATGCAGGTGCGTGATTGGCTTTATGTGATGGATCATGTGACCGGTATTGAGGTCGCCATGCATGAAGGTAAATCCGGTGAAGCGTATAACGTAGCCGGGGAAAACGAACAGCATAATATTGATGTGGTCAAGATGATGCTGGGGATGGTCGGCAAGCCGGAATCACTCATCAAGCATGTGCGTGACCGTGAAGGGCATGATCGCCGGTATGCGATGAATTGTGCCAAGCTGCGTGCGCTGGGCTGGGAACGGCAATATGACTTCCCCACGGCGTTGCAGGAAACAGTCAATTGGTACAAAAATAATGACTGGTGGTGGCGCAAAATTAAAACCGGGGAATATCTGGAATTCTTCAAGCGTCAATATGGGGATCGTCTGACGACGGACGAGTAACACGCATCTCACGCAATGACAATGACCGCATTTAACAGGATGCGGTCATTTAAGTTATACGGTTTCTAGCTCGGCCTGTGCCCGCACCGCTTTGACGCGATCACATTGTATTTCTGGTGGTTCCTCAAGCAGTGGCACGCCTTCAGCAAGTAACTTGGTAATCAGTTTTTTGCCGATGTCGGTATCCGCGATGAGGCTGATGCGTTTGGTGGGCAAATTGTAGATGAGATATTCTATTTTGCCATAACAGGTCACGGTAAACAAGGCGATCTGATGGCGTTGCTGCTTCCAAAGATATGCATATTGGGTGAGTTCAGGATCGACCATGATATTCACCTGTAGATTAAAATATTTTAAGTGTTTGTTATGAACACTATATCAGAAAAGGCGTGACCTGTATATCAAAACTCATAAACAACCCTTTTACGCTGTTATTTTCCAGTGACTTAACCTCTCCTGAGACTGTCTATCCCACATGTGACCAACATCCGTTAAAATGTGACCTGGTTTGAATAGATAGGGACACAATGGCAACAGGCATGCGTATCCAACGAATACAACCAGGGCGTCAACGGCAGATCCAATGGGGGTGTGGTTGTGGTTTGCTGGCTGGTTTCGCCGTGTTATTTGGTTGTGTTGGGTTATACGTGTTCGGCTTGCTGACGCCTATCATCTTGAGTTTGGCCGGGGTAGACCGTGTCGGCTCAACAGATGACCTATTAGAGACCGCGCCCATCGTACCAACTATTGTCATTGTGGAGCCAGTGCCACAGCAACGGGCCGTGTTTGACCTGGGTGATTACGGTCAGGAGATTATCAACACCAATACCCAGAGTTATAGTGTTGTGGTTGGTGGTGATGGCAATCATACAGGCGGTTCATCAGTGACGACAACCGTTGCCACAGCGACATTCAGTGAGGCGGGGCTGCTGGATGTGTGCCGTCAGCGGAGTGGTGTTTGCCGGGGTGAAGATAGCCGCTTCAGGAATGTGCGCTTTGACCTGCGTCCGGGCGGGGTTGTTATTCTTACTGAGGTAAATGCCGGTGTGTTCTGGCAGCGGATTGGCGTGGTGTTGCGGTTGACAGGTCAACAATCGTTTGAGGTGATTGGTGTGGATATTGACGGTTCAACGTACAATATCGGGTCGTTGCCGGCCTTCATCCCTGCGGATACACGCGCAACGATCAACGAGGCCGTTCGTGATGTAGATCGCATCGGTAATGAGGTGTTGACTGATCTTATTGTCTCTACAGGTGGGGATGATTACCGTCTGCAAGCTATCAGTATTGATCATACGCAACTGACGTTAACCTTGCGGTAGGGCAACGGTGCTATGGGGTTGAGTGATACTGATCGGGCAGTCATTAAAGCGGAAATGCGTGATATTTTGGTTAATCTGGCACGTATCAACCAGCCGATTGCCTACTCAGAGTTGGCGGCTCAGTTGAAGACCGCGTATATTCACTACCGTGCCCCGGCTTTTGGGCAGATCTTACGTGAGATTGCCGCTGATGAGGAAGAGGCTGGCCGTCCGATGCTGGCAGTTCTGGTTGTCAATAAGCAGACCGGGATCTGCGGGGCAGGGTTTTTTAAACATGCGGCAGCTAAAGGCTATGATGTCTCCGATATTGAGGCTTTTTGGCGGGCAGAGTTAGCGCGTGTACATGATTATTGGAGCAATGTGGAGTAAGTGATATGCGTATTCTTGTGACGGGGGCAGCGGGTCGCCTGGGTGGGCGGTTGGTGGAGGTACTGGGTGATGCCCATCAAGTAACGGGTATTGATGTTGATGAGGTTGACATCACTGATTTTGAGGCAACACGCGCTTACATCCGAGAAGTAAACCCGGATATGGTATTGCATCCTGCCGCCTGGACCGATGTGGATGGGTGTGCGCGAGAGCCGGAAAAGGCCATTGCTATCAATGGGTTTGGCACGCAGCATGTGGCGTTGGCCGCTGCCGAGATAGACGCGGCCATGCTTTACATCAGCACCAATGAGGTTTTCCAGGGGCAGTTGCGGCGTCCCTATTTGGAGTATGATACTCAGGCTCCGACCAATGCATACGGTTACAGCAAACTGGTCGGTGAGCGGGCGTTGATGTCGGTTAATCCGCGTTACTATATTGTGCGCACGGCCTGGGTATTCGCGCATGGCGGGCGTAATTTTATTCAAGCGATATTAGGGGCTGCGGAAGCGGGTAAGCAACTCCGTGTCGTCACCGATGAGGTGGCGAACCCGACGTATAACAACGATCTGGCTGATGCAATCGTCCAATTAATCGAGACAGAACGGTATGGCATCTATCACTTCACGAATGAGGGGGCCTGTTCACGTTACACATTCGCTCGTTACGCGCTGGATCAGGCCGGTTACGGTGAAGTCAACGTGCAGCCTATCAGCAGCAGCGAATGGCAACGGGCATCGGTGCCGCCCGCCTATGCTGCGATGAGCAACCTGGCTGGGCAAACCGTCGGGATTAGGTTGCGTCCCTGGCAGGAGGCGGTTGACGCTTTTCTGGATGCTGAAGGCTTGAAAAAATGAACTTGCACATCCGGTTGCGTGTCTGTATGGCTGTGATATAAGACAACGCGACTCTGTTCGTACTGTATCACAATGCCACCCGGAACCTTTGATCAAAACAGCACTAGGATTATCGTGAACGAAACACCAACACTGTCAATTGTCATCCCGAATTGGAACGGCAAACACTTTCTCAAAACCTGCCTGGATGCCCTGGGCAATCAAACATACCCACATATTGAGGTGATTATCGCGGATAATGCGTCAGCAGACGGATCGCAGGCGTTTATCCGTGAGCACTATCCTGATGTGCGTCTGGTGGACTTGCCAGAAAATCGTGGTTTTACCGGGGCCTGCAATGCTGGGATGATGGCCGCTCGTGGTGATTACATCGCTTTGCTGAATAATGATACGGAAGTTGACCCCGGTTGGGCAGAGGCGGTGGTCTCAGCGTTCAATACGCATCCAGAAGCGGGCATCATTGCCAGTAAAATGCTCCTGTTTGACCGGCGTGATCACATCCATACGGCGGGTGATTACTTCACTGTGGATGGCCGCCCTGGTAACAGAGGGGTGTGGCAGCGGGATGTG
>JGI12109J20283_10176486_pt1 | contig 12220 bp, 11 predicted proteins | sample ElkSlonscriptome_12_FD_20283 | JGI IMG/M metagenome (IMG submission 20283) | reverse complement strand
GGCCCGCCACGTCCACCGGCGGTAACGCCAGGCGCGGCGCGGGGGGCGGCGACAGGCGCTCGGCCAGCGCCGCCAGCCCGTCGTGGGGCGGATAGCGATACTTGCCCACCAGCACCCCGTAGCCGAAGCTCGCCAGCAGCAGACCCAGCAGCAGGATGGGTGCCACGCGCCCGCGCCTCAAGGCTCAGTCACCGGGCCGGAATTTTCGCATCACGGTCACCCGCAGCCCCCGGTAGCGGAGGTTTTCCCAGGGCATCCAACCGCGCCGGGCATACCAGGCCTGGCGGGTGTCGGTGAACAGATACAGGGGCGACAATCCCACCGCCGCCGCCCGCGCCTCGACATGGGCCAGCAGCCGGGAGCCGATGCCCCGGCGGCGCCAGTCCGGGCTCACCCACAGGGAGGCCAGCCAGGGCGAGAGTAGCGGGCGCAGCGGCATATCCAGGCCCACCAGGCTCACCGTGCCCAGCGGCCGACCGTCCAAGCTCGCCAGGTACAGCGACGGCACCAGCGACTGCCCGCAGCGCTCCGCCAGGCGTTCGGTGGTGAGCTGGAGGCCGGCCCCGGGGCACAGATCACTCCACTCCCCGTGCAGCCAGCGGGCGATGGTGGTGAGGGCCGGATCGGTGTCGCCGAGCTGGCGGATCACCAGAGACCGCAGCTCCACCGTCCACGGCGCCGGCAGCGCCCGTCCCATGGCGTACTACCTCCCCGGTGCCTTGCGCGGCATGGCGCTGGCGGCGGACACGCCGGGGTGGATGAACAGTCGCGCGCGCATCGGTGGCATTCCCTCACTGGCCTGGATGGCTAAAACCTAGTCCAGCCCGACCGCTTTATCCATACTTGCTTGCAACCATAACCATCACAGCGACGGCGTCCCGACGCCGTCGACACTACGGAGGAGACCCCATGGCCGAATCGGCAACGGCGCGCGGCGGGTTCGCACTGCACCTCAATCGACGCCTGTTCTACGGCTGGGTGATGCTGGCGGTGGGGGCACTGGCGATCTTCGCCAGCGGCCCCGGGCAGTCGTTCATCTTCAGTGTGTTCGTCACCACCCTTAGCGAGGATCTGGCGCTGTCGCGCACCGCGGTGTCCTCGGCCTACGCCACCGCCACGCTGATCGCCGCCTTCGGCCTGCCCTACGTGGGCCGGCTCATCGACCGGCTGGGGCCGCGCCGGGTGATGGCCGGGGTGGGGCTGCTGCTGGGGCTGGCCTGCCTGGGTTTTTCCCGGGTGCAGGGCCTCCTCAGCCTGTCGCTGGCGTTCGCGGCGCTACGGTTCCTGGGCCAGGGCTCGCTGATGCTCACTGCCAATAATCTGGTGGCCCAGTGGTTCAGCCGCCGCCGGGGGCTGGCCATGAGTCTTCTCGGGGTGGGCTTTTCCCTGGGGATGGCGGTGTTCCCGCCGCTGGCCCAGTGGCTGGGTGAACTCGGTGGCTGGCGCGGCGCCTGGCTGTGGCTGGGGGTGATCACCTGGCTGCTGGTGATTCCGGCAGCCCTCACCCTGATCCACGACCGCCCGGAGGATCTGAGGCTGCGCCCCGACGGCGAGGCGGGCGATGCCGGGCAGCGGGCCGACGCCGCCGCCGAGCTGGGCCTGAGTCTCAAGCAAGCCATGCGCACCCCCGCGTTCTGGATCATCGGGCTGGCCATCGCCACCCTGTCCATGCTGGTGACGGGGCTGTTCTTCCACCAGATCGCCATCTTCGACGACCGGGGCCTGGACCCGGCGGTGGTGGCGGTGGTGTTCCCGGTGAGCGCGGTGAGCATGGTGGTGGGGATGCCGCTGTTCGGCCATCTGCTGGATCGGCTACCCACCCGGCCGGTGTTCGCCGGCGCGCTGCTGCTGATGACCCTGGCCCACCTCACCATGGTGGCGGTGGACGATCTTGCCACGGCGGTGCTGTTCGGCGTAGTGTTCGGCCTCAGCAACGCCGGTATCCAGTCCAACCTGAGTTATATCTGGCCGCGCTTCTTCGGCCGCAAGTATCTCGGCAGCATCCAGGGCGCGGCGCATATGATGGGGGTGCTGGGCGCCTCCCTCGGCCCCCTGCCGCTGGGCGCGGCCCACGACTATCTGGGCAGCTACCGCCTCACCCTGCTGGGGCTGGCGGTGCTGCCGATCGTCTGGACGCTGCTGCTGGTGTTCGCCCCGCCGCCCCGGCTGGAGGACGCCACCCGGTCGCACTGAACCCAACCGCGGGAGGATCACCACCACCCCATGCCCACCGCCAGCCATTACCGCAGCCTGGTCGAGTTGATCGACCGGATCACCGACTCCCACGATGTGGCCTCGGTGCTGTCCCGGGTGCTGGACACCCTGGCGGAACATTTCGCCACCCCGCAACTGTTGATCCTGCTGCCCGACCACCGGGGCCTGCTGCGGGCGGCGGCCTGGCGGGGTCTGGCGGCGGCGGCGCTGGACGAGTTGCCGACCATCACCCTGGATCCGGCGGACACCCCCCGGTTGGCGGATTTCCAGGCCCGCCACGGATTCGCCCTGGTGCAGACCGTGGAACTGCTGGGCAAACCCCGGGGGCTGGTGTTGCTGGGGCGCCGGGGCGATGGCGCCGACTACCACGGGGAGGATCTGGACTACATCGCCACGGTGGCCGATACCGGGGCGCTGGCGCTGGACTACCAGCAGTTGATCCAGCGCCTCAACGACTCGGTGCGCGACCTGGACCACAAGGTCTCCCAGTTGAGCTCCCTGTTCGAACTCAGCAAGGAGTTCTCCGGCACCCTGGACTCGGAGGTGATCGGCCAGTTGCTGGTATTCACCCTGATCCAGCAATTCCGGGTGGAGGGTTTCGCGGTGCTGGGGCTGCGGGAGTCGCCGCCGCGGATCATCGAGGCGCGGCTGCCCCGGCAACGGCTTCGCGAGGCGCTGGATGAGAGCGCCCTGGAACACCTGGACAGCCCCCTGTACACCGCCGCCGTGGCCCGCCAGTATCCGGCGCTGGCCGAACTCGGGGTGGCGCTGATCGTGCCGGTGCAGGTCTTCGGGCGGATCAGCGGCGCCATCCTGCTGGGGCGACGCCGCGACGGGGCGACGTTCTCCAAGGCGGATGTGGATTACGTGGCGGCGGTGGGCAGCCTGGCCATCATCGCCGCCGAGAACGCCCGGCTGTTCCAGACCGCGCTGGACAAAGAGCGCATGGAACAGGATCTGGCGGTGGCCCGGACCATCCAGCAGCGCCTGTTACCCCGGGAGTTACCGACACGCCCCGGCATCCAGTTGGCCGCCTGTAACCATCCCGCCTACCAGGTAGGGGGCGATTACTACGACGTCATCGATCTGGGCGATGACGGACTGGTGCTGGCCATCGCCGACGTGGCGGGCAAGGGGGTGCATTCGGCGCTGCTGATGGCCAACCTCCAGGCCTTCCTGAAAGCCCTCTGCCAGCAACCCCCGGCGCTGGACGAGGCCACCGCGCGGCTGAACGCCTATGTGGCCGAACACGCGCCCCCGGAGATGTTCGTGACCTTCTTCTGGGGGGTGCTGAGCAGCGATGGCCGGCACTTCAGCTATGTGAACGCCGGACACAATCCGCCCTTGCTGCTGCGCCACGGCGAGGCCCACTGGCTGGATACCGACGGGCTGGTGCTGGGCGCCCTGAACCCGGCGCCACCGTTCTCGGTGGCCAACCTCCAGTTGCAATCCGGCGATACCGTGGTGGCCTACACCGACGGCATCACCGAGGCCCGCGACGGCAGCGGCGAGTTATTCGGCGAAACCCGTCTGACGGCGGCGCTACAGGATGCCGGCGACTGCCCCGCCGATAGCCTGCTGGCCAGCCTCAACGATGCGGTGGCGGCCTTCTGCGGCGAGATGGAGCAGGCCGACGATATCACCTGCTGGGTGCTGCGGGTGTGCTGAGAGCATCGTCCGGCGGGCCGGCAAGGCCCGGTTCAGCCGCGGTTCAGGCGTTCCCGGGCAGACTCCCGGGTGTCCACGCGGTACCCTCAACCCTCCCCGATCATGCCATGTTCCACGCCCCGCCCCGCCCCGTCTCCTGGGTCACCTGGTTGCAGTTGATCCGGCTGTTTCGCGCCGCCAGCCCCTGGCTGCTGGCGATTCTGGTGATCCTGACCGCCTCGCAACTGCTCAGCTGGCACAGCCTGGGATGGTTGACGGTGACTGGCAGCCTCCTGTATCTGTTATCCTTTGGCGGAGAGCGTTGGTTGATCCTGCCCCGACTCCAGCAACGCCGGTGATCGTAACCGGCAGGGAGTCTTTGGGTGTCGAGGGCACCTATCTTGCTTCCCGAAAACCATCTTGCCAGCGCCGACGCCGCATTTTAGCTTGAAGGATTGGCATCCTCCGGGGCCGGGGCACACCCACGGACAGGTCGACGATATTGACGCGGATGAACGACAACCGCAGCGGGACAGAGTCAGGTGATGTGTTGGTGGTGGACGATACCCCGGCCAACCTGAAACTTCTGGTGGAGATGTTGAGCCGGGACGGCTACAAGGCCCGTCTGGCCCGTAGTGGCCAGGCGGCACTGGCCGCTGCCCGGGCGCGGGTGCCGGATCTGATCCTGCTGGATATCTCCATGCCCGGCATGGACGGCTTCCAGGTCTGCGAGGCGTTGAAAAACGATCCCCTCACCCGCGACGTGCCGGTGATCTTCATCAGTGCCCTATCCGACACCCTGGACAAGGTGCGGGCCTTCGGCGTGGGCGGCGTGGATTACATCACCAAGCCCTTCCAGTGGGAGGAGGTGGCGGCGCGGGTGCGCACCCACTTGGACTTGAAGCGGGCGCGGGAGGCGCTGGGGGCCAGCAACGCCGAGCTCAACAACGTCAACGACCACCTCACCCGGCTGATCGCGGTGCTGGCCCATGATCTGCGCAATCCCCTGTCGGGTTTCATGAACTACCCGGCGGAGTTGCTGGACGGGCTGGAGGACGGGGATCTCAGCTCGGCGCAACTGGCCGCCACCCTGGAGCAGATGGAGACCGAGGCGCGGGCGGTGTACCAGTTGCTGGAGGATCTGCTCACCTGGGGTCAGACCCAGTTGCGCCAGGACACCTTCCATCCCGAGCCTTTGAACCTGCGCGAGACCGTGGCGGTCACCCTGGACACCGCCGTGCCGCTGGCCCGCCGCAAGCGCCTGACCCTGGGCAATGCGGTGGACGCCGCCCATCAGGTGTATGCCGACCGGGCCATGTTCACCGCGGTGATCCGCAATCTGGTGGGCAATGCCATCAAGTTCACCCCGGCGGGGGGCATCATCGTGGTGGAGGCGACCCACAACGATGCCGGCCGGGTGGAGATCACCGTACAGGACACCGGCCAGGGGCTCAGCGCCGAGCGTCAGGCCAGTTTGTTCCTGGAGCCCACCAGCACTCCGGGTACCTCCCAGGAGCGTGGCCGGGGCATCGGTCTGGTGCTGTGCCGGGAGTTCGTGGAACGCCACGGCGGCGAGATCCGGGTGGACAGCGCGGTGGGCCGGGGCAGTCGGTTCTGCTTCACCATCCCGGGGGCCACGGGCTAGCCCCGCTTCCACGGGCCTGTTAGACTCTGGACTGTTTCGCCCCGGTAGCTCAGGGGATAGAGCGATCGCCTCCTAAGCGATAGGTCGCAGGTTCGAATCCTGCTCGGGGCACCATCCCACCTCCCCTGTCGTCGCGCCATGCCAGCCACCCCCGAGACCCTCTACGCCCGCTTCCATGAGCTGAACATCCCCTACACCCACCACGAACACCCGCCGGTGTACACCGTGGCGCAAGCCTCCCGTTTCTACGAGCAGATCCCCGGCGGCCATTGCAAGAACCTGTTCCTGCGCGACCGCAAGAAACAGAACTGGCTGGTGGTGGCCCGCCACGACACGTCACTGGAACTGAGGCGCCTGAACGCCTTGCTGGAGACCAGCAAGCTCACCCTGGGACGCCCCGAGCGGTTGTGGGAATTTCTCGGCGTGATCCCGGGGGCGGTGACACCGTTCGCGCTCATCAACGATCATGAGCGGCAGGTCCGGGTGGTGCTGGAGCGGCGCCTGCTGGAACACGAGATCCTGAATTTTCACCCACTGGTGAACAGCGCCACCACCGCGATCCGCTCGGCGGATCTGCTGCGGTTTCTGGAGGCGGAGGGATACACGGTGCGGGTGATGGATTTCGGCTAGGTCAGACTCACCGCCTTGACTCTGGCATACACCCGTTCCCCCTCGGCAAGCCCCAGCGCATCCCAGGATTTTCGCGAGATCCGCGCCAGCAAGCGCTCGCCATCGCCGGCCTCGCCGAGGCCGAGAAGCACCGTCACCTGATACGGCGGCACCGGTTCGTGTCCCAGCACCCGGCAGGGCAACGCGTTGAGGATGCTGGTATCCACCGGCGGCCGGCGTCCCAGGCTCACCTCCGAGGCCCCCACCCGCAGCCGCAGCAACTCGCCCGTCGAGCGCTCCCCCGGCACCAGCAACTCACCCCGCCGCAGCCGCACCCGGATCAGCCCGTATCCGGGCTCGGCCCCCGCCACCACCCCGTCCAGCACCGAGGCCGCATCCGGCGCCCGGGCCAGCGGCAGGCGGGGATCGGCCAGCAGTGCGGTGAGCGGCCCCGCCGCCTGCACCGCGCCGTCTCTCAGGAGGATCAGATGATCCGCCAGCCGCTCCACCTCGTGGATATCGTGGCTCACGTACAGCACCGGGATGGACAGGCCGGTGTGCAGCCGCTCCAGATAGGGCAGGATCTCCTCCTTGCTGAAGCGATCCAGCGCCGCCAGCGGCTCGTCCATCAGCAACAGCCGTGGCTGGGATAGCAGCGCCCGGCCCATGGCCACCCGCTGGCGCTCGCCCCCCGATAGATGCGTAGGGGCGCGGCTCAGCAGGCGTTCCAGCCCCAGCAGCGCCACGGTCTCGTCGAAGCCGACACTGGCTGCGGCACCGCCCCTGAGCGCCCGGCGCCGCCCGAACTCCAGGTTGTCCCGCACCGACAGATGGGGAAACAGACTCGCCTCCTGGAACACATAGCCGATGGGCCGGCGGTGGGTGGGCCGGAAGTAGCCCACCCGCTGCCAGATATCCTCCCCCACCTGCAGACTCCCGGGAAGCCGGTTGAGGCCGGCCACGCAGCGCAGCACCGTGGTCTTGCCGCAGCCGGAGTGGCCGAACAGGACGGTGATGCCCCGCCCCGGGGCGGTGAACCCCACATCCAGCCGGAAGCCACCCAGTTCCCCATGGAAGCGGGCCTCGATGACGCCGTTCAGCCCCGCAGCCGCCCCAGCCGCTTCTCCAGCACCATCATGCTCAGGATCACCGCGAAGGACAGCACCATCATGCCCCCCGCCAGCAGATTCGCCTCGCGCCATTGCAGGGTCTCCACATAGTCGTAAATGGCCACCGACAGCACCTTGGTGCGCCCTGGAATATTGCCGCCGATCATCAACACCACCCCGAACTCGCCCATGGTGTGGGCGAATCCCAGCACCGCGCCGGTGAGATAACCCGGCCGGGCCAGCGGCAGCACCACCGAGAAGAACGTATCCAGCGGCGAGGCCCGCAGGGTGGCCGCCACCTCCAGCGGTCGCTCGCCGATGGCCTCGAAGGCGTTTCTGAGGGGTTGCACCACGAAGGGCATGGAGGAGATCACCGAGGCGATCACCAGCCCCGGGAAGGTAAAGGCCAGGGTGCGCAGCCCGAACCATCCGCCGATCCAGCCGCCGGGACCGTTCGGCCCCAGCGCCAGCAGCAGGTACAGCCCCAGCACCGTGGGCGGCAGCACCAGCGGCAGCGCCACCACCGCCGCCACCGCCTCCTTCCAGCGACGCCGGGAGCGGGCCAGCCAGTAAGCCAGCGGGGTGCCCAGCAGCAGCAACAGCACCGTGGTGAGAAAGGCCAGTTGCAGGGTCAGCCAGATCGGTTGCCACATGGTTCCTCACTCCACCACGCCGTAGCCGTAGTGCTCAATGATGGCCCGCGCCTGCGGACCTTGCAGATAGGCCATGAAGGCCCGCGCCGCCTCGTCGTCGGCGCCACTCTGGAGCAGCACCGCGTCCTGCAGGATGGGCGAGTACAGATCCTCCGGCACCACCCATTGCGCACCTGCGTCTTTGCCCGTCAGTTGCGCCAGCGACACGAAACCCAGTTCCGCGTTGCCGGTGTCCACGAACTGGTAGGCCTGGCTGATGCTGTTACCCTGCACCAGTCTCGGCGCCAGGCTCTGGTACAGCCCCAGATTCTCCAGCACCTGCACCGCCGCCGCGCCGTAGGGGGCAGTGGTGGGGTTGGCGATGGCCAGTCGCTGGAAATCGCCCATGGCCAGGGTATCGGCGTCCAGATCCACGCCGGCTTGCGCGCTCCACAGCACCAGTTTGCCCACCGCGTAGGTGAAGCGGCTGCCCGGCACCGCGAAACCCCCGGCCTCGGCGCGGACGGGACGGGCCTGATCGGCGGACAGGAACACCTGGAAGGGCGCCTGCTGGGTGATCTGGGCGTGGAGCTGGCCGCTGGAGCCAAAGCTCAGCAGCGTGCTGTGCCCGGTATCGGCCTTGAAGGCGGCGGCGATCTCCCGGGCCGCGTCGGTGAAGTTCGCCGCCACCGCCACCATGACCTCGCCGGCCTCGCTCCAGGGACTGAATAGCATGGCGGCAAGGGTCAGTAGCGGGCCAAGGGAGGGTTTGCTGCTGGGCATCCTACGGTCTCTCCTGTGTCAGTCCAGCAGGGCATGAGCCGAAATCATGCCAGAACGGAATCTATCTGAATTATCAGAATGTTGGCTGGCAGCCGGGAAAATCGGAGGTGTCGGGTTCACGACCAAGGGCCAGCGAGCGAGATCGTTGTGGCAAAAGCCACAGCCACCGACTTTCCGACGCTGACGGGGGCTCAGAACTCGTCCGGCACCCGCGCCCGCAACTCCTCCAGCCACACCGTGGCCTCGGAATCCGACGGCGCCCGCCAGTCGCCCCGGGGCGATAGCGAGCCCCCGGAGCCCACCTTGGGGCTGTTGGGCACGCAGGAGCGCTTGAACTGACTGGTCTTGAAGAACCGCCAGAGGAACACCCCCAGCCAGCGCTTGATGGTGGCAAGGTCATACTCGTTACGCTTCTCGCCGGGCAGCCCGGCGGGCCAGTCGCCGCGCTCGCGGTCGTGCCAGGCGTGGTAGGACAGATAGGCGATCTTGCTGGGCCGGAAGCCGTAGCGGCTGACGTGGTAGAGGTTGAAGTCCTGCAACTCGTAGGGGCCGATCTTCTGCTCGGTGCTCTGGGCCGGCTGGTCGCCGGTCTCCTCCCCACCCGGCACCAGTTCCGGGGAGATCTCGGTGGCGAGAATCGTGGTGAGCACCCCGGCGGTGGTGTCGTCGAACTGACGGGACGCCACCACCCAGCGGATCAGATGTTGAATCAACGTCTTGGGCACCGAGGCGTTGACGTTGTAGTGGGACATGTGGTCCCCCACCCCGTAGGTGGCCCAGCCCAGCGCCAGTTCCGACAGATCGCCGGTGCCGAGCACCATGGCATCCAGAAAATTCGCTAGCCGGAACAGGTGCGAGGTGCGCTCGCCGGCCTGCACGTTCTCGAAGGTGATGTCGTAGACCGGTTCTCCCTTCGCGAAGGGGTGGCCGATATCCTCGAACATCTGCCGGCAGGAGGGGCGAATGTCGATCTCCCGGGCCTGCACCCCCAGTGCCCGCATGAGCTTCCAGGCGCTGTCCAGGGTACCGCTGCTGGTGGCGAAGCCGGGCATGGTGAAGGCCTGGATATTGGACCGGGGCAGGCCCAGCCGGTCCATGGTGCGGGCCGCGACGATGAGCGCCTGGGTGGAATCCAGGCCCCCCGAGACGCCGATCACCAGTTTCGAAAGGCCCGCCGCCTGCAAGCGCTTCATGAGACCATGGACCTGGATGTTGTAGGCCTCGAAACAGCGCTCGTCGCGCAGCGCCGGGTCGTTGGGCACATAGGGGAAACGCTCCACGGCGCGATCCAGCACCCAGTCCCGGACCGGCAGTTGCAGGGAGAACGCCACCCGGCGCATGGATTCCACCCGCGCCCGGTGATCGCCGATGGTGTCGTGGAAGCTGGTGAGGCGCATGCGCTCCTGGGCCAGCCGCTCCAGATCCACGTCGGCCAGGATCATCTGCGGTTCGCCGGGAAAACGGGTGGATTCGGCGAGTAAAGTACCGTTTTCGTAGATCAGCGCGTAGCCGTCCCAGGCCAGATCGGTGGTGGACTCGCCGGGGCCGGCGGCGGAGTAGAGATAGGCCGCCAGGCAGCGGCTGGACTGGTCGGCGCACAGCCCCCGGCGAAAATCCGCCTTGCCGATGGTGATATTGCTGGCCGACAGATTGGCCAGCACCGTGGCCCCGGCCAGCGCCCCGAAGGTGCTGGGCGGGATGGGGGTCCAGACATCCTCGCAGATCTCCACGTGCAGCACGAAGTCGTCCAGATCCCGCGCCTCGAACAGGAGATCACTGCCGAACGGCACCCGTTGGCCCAGCAACTCGACGCTGTCGAAGGTGGCGTCGCGGGCGGCGGCGAACTGGCGCTTCTCGTAGAACTCCCGGTAGTTCGGCAGGTAACTCTTGGGCACCAGCCCCAGCACCCGGCCCCGGTGGATCACCACCGCGCAGTTGTAGAGCAGCCCGCGGATGCGTAGCGGCGCTCCCACCAGCAACAGCGGCGCGAGATCCCGGCTGGCCGCCACCAGCCCGGCCAGTTCATCGCGCACCGCGTCCAGCAAGGCGTCCTGATGGAACAGATCGTCGTTGCTGTAGGCCGAGATCCCCAGTTCCGGGAACAGCACGCACACCGCCCCCTGTTCGGCGGCGCGGCGGGCGAGATCGAGGGTCTGGGCGGTGTTGAAGGCGGGATCGGCCACCCTCACCGCCGGCACCCCCACCGCCATCCTGGCAAAGCCGTGGGCGTAGAGGGAGCGAAAACCGGGGAACGGGGTCATGGCGAACTCCTGGATCGAGACGGTGGAAAGATAACCCGTAGCCGGATCGGGCTATTAATGCCGACCCGGGATCACCATGGTGGGTTCCGACATCATCTCGGTATCCCCGGAGGACGGTGGCAGGGGTAACGCCTGGCGCTCCGGGAATATCTCGTCCAGGTATTTGGCGAGTTTGACGATGGTGGGGCCGTAGCCCTTGGAGTACATGTGCATCTCCAGCGCCATGGCCATCTCGGCGGCGCTACTGTAGCGATCCTCCACGTGGGCACGCAGGCTGCGGGCCAGGATCTGCGCCACCTCATGGGGAATGTCCTTGCGATACTTCAGCGGATTGTAGGAGAAGCGCCGCTTCAAGGGCCGGGCATCGGCGCGGGTCTCGCTGGAGCGAAAGCGATTCACCCCGGTGAGCAACTCGAAGTAGACGATACCCAGGCTGAACAGGTCGCTGCGCCCGTCGGTGGGCTGGAAGGCGGCCTGCTCCGGGGACATGTAGGCGTCCTTACCCACCACGAACTCGCCCTCCACGTCGCGCATGTAAAAGCGCTTGGCCTTGGCCACCCCGAAGTCGGTGAGTTTGATCTCGCCCTCGCGGGTGATCATGATGTTCTTGGGGCAGACGTCGCGGTGTACGATGCCCAGCAGATGGCCGTTGCGGTCGCGCTTGGTATGGGCGTATTCCAGACCCCGGCAGACCCGCGAGATGATAAAGCTCGCCAGATCCACCGGCACCAGCCGATTCAGTTCCTTGTGGCGCTGGATGAACTGCTCCAGATTCACGCCGTCGATGTACTCCATGGCAATGAAATAGGTATCGTCCCACCAGCCCAGCTGGTAGATCTGCACGATGTTCTGATGCACGAGGTCGGCCACCAGCTTGGCCTCCTCGATGAACATCTCCACGAACATGGGCACCCGGGAGAACTTGGGCAGGATGGTCTTGATGGCGATGGTCTTGGAAAAGCCCTCGGCGCCGTACTGCTCGGCCTCGTAGACCGCGCCCATGCCACCCACGGCGATCTTGCGCGTGAGCAGATACCGGGTCTTGCCGGTAATCGACCACCGATTTCCATTGCTTGCCAAGAGCGCCTCCCAGGCCACGCCACCAGATCATGCCTACCCGACCCACCACCATGCAGGCAGCCCGTCCATTGCCATCCCACTCCCGGGAATGGCCCGACCATCGTACTAGTTTACAAGATGTTAACCTTGCCTGCAGACGCAGGAAGCCGCGCTGTGGAGGATTTTCCGGCTTTTGCAAAGCGCCGGGGACAATGGCACGATGGGCATCTGTGTTAATCTATCGGTCATAGTCGTGTTGTT
>JGI12109J20283_11032841_pt1 | contig 12226 bp, 8 predicted proteins | sample ElkSlonscriptome_12_FD_20283 | JGI IMG/M metagenome (IMG submission 20283) | reverse complement strand
GGCCAGTATCCGGCGACCACCGGAGCAGGTGGAATTGCTCCGTGCCAAGGCCATCGGTCAGATGGTGGAGGAGATGCACGCGGCTTTTATGCGCCACCAAGCCGGGATTCTCGCAGGCACTTTCCAGGGGGAGTTGATCGAGCGGATTCCCAGCGCTGCCCTATTGGAGCGCCTCAGGGCACGGGCCGAGGAGGCGGTCTACGTGGCCCGTCCAGTGGTGGAGGTGGGGGCTGCGGGGTTTCAGGTCCTGGCCGGATTGTTGGAGGCTTTCGTCACCGCGACGGATGATATTGCCCGCCACGGCGAGCGCGCCTCGGCCCGCCACCGGATGCTTTACCGGTTATTGCCCGAACGTTTCACCGGCCCTGGTGGACAGACCGATCCGGATGCCTATCGACGGGTCCTGGGGGTGACGGATTTCATCGCCGGCATGACGGATTCCTATGCGGTGAGCCTGTACAAAAAAATCACCGGGATTTCTCTGCCCTCTGGATAAGAAAAACCCATGCTGAATTGTTGCAACGCAGCACGAAAAGTTTTATATTGCGCTGCAGCAAATGCCTTCTCCAACACGCAAGGAGCTTGCACGATGTACCAGAACCTACCCGATTTCTACAACCAGTTCGTGTTCAGCCCCATGGTGAAGGCCAATAAGCTGTTTGCCAGCAATCTGGAAAAACTGGTGGCTTTCCAGATGTCGGCTCTGCAAGCCTATGCAAACCTGAGCCTGGCACAGGTCAAGACCGCCGCCGCCATCACCTCCCCGGAAGAGGCGCAGGCGTTTATCAAGAGTCAGATGGAATTCGGCGAAAAGGTCCGCGAGAAGATGATCGTGGACTTCCGGACCCTGACCGATATGGGTAACGGAATGAAGGACGAGTTCAGCAAGTTCGCCGAGGAAAACGTCGAGGAGATCACCAAAGCCTCCACGGCCGTGATCAAGCAAGCCGCCTGAGCCACTTCCCGACGATTAGCCACTCGCTTCCCAGAGGCCCGCGTTCACGCGGGCCTTTGCGTTGATGTCATGTCAGCCAGCGTGGCGGTTTGTGCCAGCCAACCCGATTGTCTGTCCCGGGCCAGCGCCCTGGCCAAAGAACTCGGTTTGCCACTGGTAGGCAACAACGCCACGATGGATTGGCTACTGAACGTCACCCCGGATCGCCTGGAGCTTCGCACCACCACCATCCCACCCATGATCGTGGCGGTGGATTTCGTGGGGGGTACGCTGGGCTACCGACGGCGCCGGCTGGCACCCGCTAACGAGTTACTTGCCCGGGCGGTGATGGGCCGCCAGGGACCCCGGACGGTGCTGGATGCCACCGCCGGACTGGGCCGGGATGCGTTTATCCTGGCAAGTCTCGGTTGTCGGCTAACCCTGCTGGAGCGTTCGCCGCTGGTGGCAGCGCTGCTGGATGATGGACTGCGACGGGGCCGGCAGGATCCGCACACCGCGGACAGCTGTTCACGTTTGACGCTGGCGGTGGTGGATGCCCGGGCCTGGCTGGCACGCCACCCAGCCGAGACCCGACCCGGGGTGATCTATCTGGATCCCATGTACCCCGCAGCCCGCAATACTGCCCTGTCCGGCAAGGAGATGCAGGCACTGCAGGCACTGCTCGGTGGCGATCCGGATGCCACAGCGTTACTGGAAGCGAGTCTGGGCAGCGCCCGGGTGGTGGTCAAGCGTCCACGGCTCGCGCCGTTTCTCGGCGATCGGGCGCCGGATCGACAACTCGGCGGGCGCTCCACGCGTTTCGATATTTACTTGCCGGTATCCGATCCGGCTGACTATCATCCATGATGACCATTACGGGTTCAACACGACGCCTGCCATCCAAGCCTACTACCCAACGCCATGACCGCTCATCCCCGTCAACCGATCCATCGAAGCGATTATCGTCCCCCCGGCCACCAGGTCGACGGCATCGATCTCAGGTTCGAACTGGGCGATGAGGCGACGCTGGTCCACGCCACCTTGCGAGTGCGCCCCGATCCCACCCGGGACGACGACACCCTGCGCCTGGACGGTCAGGAACTGGAACTCCTGGGAATCTCCCTGGATGGCCGCAAGCTCGATCCCGACGAGTACCGACTGGATGCCGAGCAGCTGCAGATCCCTGGCGTGGCCGGGCCGGCCGAGCTTGTCATCACCACCCGGATCTACCCCGACGACAATACCTCCCTGGAGGGGCTATACCGCTCCAGCGGTACCTTTTGTACCCAGTGTGAGGCGGAGGGCTTTCGCAAGATCACTTATTTTCCGGACCGCCCCGATATCCTGGCGGTTTACACCACCACCCTGGTGGCCGACCCGCGGCGGTGCCCGGTGCTGCTCAGTAACGGTAATCTCCAGAGTCAGGGCACGCTCGACGATGGGCGCCACTTTGCCACCTGGCATGATCCCCACCCCAAGCCGAGCTATCTGTTCGCCCTGGTGGCGGGCGATCTCGCCTGCCTGGAAGATCGCTTTCGCACCCGTAATGGGCGCGAGGTGAAACTGGCCATCCACGTGGCGCCCCATCATCTGGATCAGTGCGAGTACGCCATGCGCTCGCTAAAAGCGGCCATGCGCTGGGACGAGCAACGCTACGGCTGCGAGTACGATCTGGAGGTCTACAACATCGTGGCGGTGGAGGATTTCAACATGGGGGCCATGGAGAACAAGGGCCTCAATGTGTTCAACACCTGCTATGTCCTGGCCCGCCCGGATACCGCCACCGACGCCGACTACCAGGGTGTCGAGAGCGTCATCGCCCATGAGTATTTCCATAACTGGACCGGTAACCGGATCACCTGCCGCGACTGGTTCCAGCTGAGTCTCAAAGAAGGGCTCACGGTGTTTCGCGACCAGCAATTCTCCGCTGATCTGAACTCCCCGGCGGTGAAGCGCATCGACGATGTACGGTTGCTGCGAAGCCTGCAATTTGCCCAGGACAGCGGCCCCATGGCCCATCCGGTGCGACCGGATTCCTATATCGAGATCAATAATTTCTATACCGTGACGGTGTACAACAAGGGCGCCGAGGTGGTGCGGATGCTCCATACCCTGCTGGGGGAAGCGGGGTTTCGACGGGGTATGGATCGTTATTTTCAGCGCCACGATGGTCAGGCGGTGACCTGCGAGGACTTCGTGGCGGCCATGGAGGCCGCCAGCGGGCGCGATTTCCAGCAATTCCGGCGCTGGTACGCCCAGGCCGGTACGCCCGAACTGGAAATCCACGGCACCTATGACCCGGAAACCCGGAGCTACACCCTGACAGTGCGCCAGTCCTGCCCGCCCACCCCGGGTCAGCCCCACAAGGCGCCCCTGCATATCCCGCTGGCCATGGGGTTGGTGGGAAACTCGGGGGCGGATCTACCCCTGCAACTGGAGGGAGAAAATACCCCGGCGCCGGAACATACCCGGGTGCTGGAAATCACCGATAGCGAGCAGCAGTTTCGCTTTATCGAGGTGGCCGAGCCTCCGGTGCCCTCGCTGCTACGGGGTTTCTCGGCCCCGGTACGTTTGACGGTGGACTACAGCGACGGAGATCTGGCGTTTCTGCTCGCCCACGACAGCGACGATTTCAACCGCTGGGAGGCCGCTCAGCAACTGGCCCTGCGCACCCTGCTGGGTATGGTGGAACGGCGCCGTACCGGCGCCGACTGGCAAACCGTGCCGAACACCCTGGTGCGGGCTTTCGCGGCGGCGCTGGGCGACGCCGGGCGCGATCCGGCGCTGGTGGAGCAAATTCTGGATCTGCCCACCGAAAATTATCTCGGCGAACAGATGACGGTGATCGACGTGGAGGGTATCCATCACTGCCGTCGACATCTGCAACGAACCCTGGCAGAGCAATTGCGCGAGGCTTTGCAAAGCACCCAACAGCGTCTGAGCCATGAGCCCTATGCAGTGGATGCCGCCAGCATGGGGCGCCGTGCCCTGAAAAATCGCTGTCTGGCCTATCTTATGGCCCTGGCCGATGGGGATGGGCTAAACCGTTGTCTGACCCAGTACCAGCAGGCCGACAACATGAGCGATCAACTGGCGAGCCTGCGCTTGCTGGCCCATCATCCTTTCGAGGAGCGCCGCTCGATACTGGATGCCTTCTACCAGCACTGGCAGAGTGAATCATTGGTGGTGGACAAATGGTTCAGCCTACAGGCCACCTCACCGTTAGCCGATACCCTGGACGAGGTGCGCCGCTTGACACGACACCCCGCCTTCAGCCTGAAAAACCCCAACAAGGTTCGTGCGCTGCTCGGTGCCTTCTGGCAAAATCCCATCCGCTTCCACGATGCCAGTGGCGCGGGCTACGAGTTTCTGGCCGATCGGCTGCTGGCGCTGGATAGCCTCAATCCCCAGGTGGCGGCCCGTCTGGCAAGTGCTTTCAGCCGCTGGCGCCGCTACGATAGCCACCGCCAGGCACTGATGCGCGGGCACCTGGAACACATCCAGAGTGTGGATTCCCTGTCAGCGGATGTCTACGAGGTGGTATCGAAGAGTTTGCAGGATTGACCAGGGTTTCCGGCATATCCCTGTCAATATCCCTAAGTGATTGATATGCCTTTTTTTGCTGCACCTTGCAAAGTTTGACATAATAGCGGCTTCAAGGCAAAATAGCCGATGTTTTTGATGCATTGCACAAAACCCTTCCGCAATTTCCCGTCTCCAGGAGGACGACCATGGCAACTCAGAAAAACAACCCCTTCTACCCCTTCGGCCAGATGGACATGAGCCAGTTCGATTTCACCAAAATGATGGGCGGTATGCAGGTACCCGGGCTGGACATGCAAAGCCTGATGGACACCCAGCGTAAGAACATCGAAGCGCTGACTACCGCCAACCAGGTAGCCGTCGAGGGTATGCAGGCGCTGGCCAAACGCCAGGCCGAGCTGTTCGCCCAGTCCATGGCGGAGGTCACCAAGGTGTCCCAGGAACTGGCCGGCAGCGCCAGCAATCCCCAGGAACTCACCACCAAACAGACGCTGCTTGCCCGGGAGGCCTTCGAGCGGGCCGTGGCCAATATGCGTGAACTCGCCGAAATGGTCAGCAAATCCAACACCGAGGCTTTCGAGGTGATCAACAAGCGTTTCAACGAGAGCCTCGAGGAACTACGTACAGCGATGCGGCAGAAATAAACCCGAATAAACCCAGACACGCATTCGCCACCACAGCCCCGGAGAGACTCTCATGGCTGAATCCCAGGATACTGAAATCCATCTTCCCAACCCCGTCGAGATGTCCCAGACGCTGGTGGATATTGCCCAGAGAAGCCAGCATCTGGTCACCGACTTTGTCAAGCGCCAGACCCTCGACGGCACCCTGGACGTCAAGGACACGGCCAATCTCAGTGTCGCTTTCATGGAAATGACCCAGCGCCTGCTGGCCAATCCGGCGCGCCTGGCCGAGTCGCAACTGGAACTCTGGCAGGGCTATCTCAGTCTCTGGCAGCGCAGCACGGCCGCGTTCATGGGCCAGCAGGTGGAGCCGACCATCACCCCCGAGCGGGGAGATCGACGCTTCAAGCACGAGGACTGGGAAGAGAACTTCGTCTTCGACTACATCAAGCAGGCCTATCTGCTCACCGCCCGCTGGCTACAGAGCACGGTGCAGCGGGTAGAGGGACTGGACGACAAGACCCGCGATAAGCTCGAGTTCTACACCCGTCAGTTCGTCGATGCCCTATCGCCCACCAATTTTCCCATCACCAACCCCGAGGTGCTGCGCGCCACGCTGGAGTCCGGCGGGGAAAATCTCCTCAACGGGCTCAAGAACCTTCTGGAGGATCTGGAGCGGGGCAAGGGTCGTCTGAGCATCAAGATGACCGATCTGGATGCCTTCGAACTCGGCAAGAACGTGGCCACCACGCCGGGCAAGGTCGTCTACCAGAACGAGCTGATGCAGCTTATTCAGTACACCCCCACCACCGAGACGGTCTACAAACGCCCCTTCATGGTGGTGCCGCCCTGGATCAACAAGTACTACATCCTCGACCTCAGGCCCAAGAACTCCTTCATCAAGTGGTGGGTGGATCAGGGCTTCACGGTGTTCGTGATCTCCTGGGTGAACCCCGACGAGAAACTCTCCTCGAAGAACTTCGAGGACTATCTCGCGCTGGGTCCGCTCACCGCCATGGACAAGATCACCGAGATCACCGGTGAGCACGAGATCAACGCCCTCGGCTACTGCCTGGGCGGCACCTTACTGACCGCCACTAAAGCCTACCTGGCAGCCAAGGGCGACAAGCGCATCCAGTCCGGCACTTTCATGACCACCATGTTGGATTTCTCCAAGCCGGGTGATCTGGGGGTGTTCATCGACGAGGAACAGATCTCCTCGCTCGAAGAGATGATGAAAAAGCGCGGTTATCTCGACGGCGGCGAGATGGCCACGACCTTCAACATGCTGCGGGCCAATGATCTGATCTGGTCGTTCTTCGTCAACAACTATCTGCTGGGCAAGGATCCCTTCCCCTTCGATCTGCTGTACTGGAACTCCGACTCCACCCGGATGCCGGCCACCATGCACAGCTTCTATCTGCGTACCATGTACCAGAAAAACCTGCTGATCCAGCCTGGTGCCGTCACCCTGCTGGGCGAGCCCATCGAACTCGGCAAGATCAAGCAACCGGCGTATTTCCTCTCCACCATCGAGGATCATATCGCCCCCTGGAAATCCACCTACATGGGGGCCCGGCATTTCTCCGGCAAGGTGCGCTTCGTACTCGGTGGCTCGGGTCACATTGCCGGGGCGATCAATCCGCCGGTGGCCGGCAAGTACGGCTTCTGGGTCAACACCCAGTTGCCTGCCGCCTCCGAGGAATGGCTGGGCAGCGCTGAAAAGCAGGAAGGTTCCTGGTGGCTGGACTGGCTGGAGTGGATCAAGCCCATGGCCGGTGAGCAGGTGCCGGCCCGTGAGCCCGGTGGTGCTAAGTTCCCGCCACTGGAAGATGCACCGGGTTCCTATGTGAAGCTTCGCATCGTCTAGTTCCGGCGTTTCTCCCGGGCAGCGGCGGCGGCCCCCGGGCCGCCGCCGTCTCGTTTCAAAAGCGCTGAGAGATAGCGCCCGGTGTGACTCTCGCCGCAACCAGCGACCAACTCCGGCGGCCCCGCCACCACCAGTCTTCCCCCCGCCTCGCCCGCCTCCGGGCCGAGATCCAGTACCCAATCGGCGGTTTTCACCACCTCCAGATTATGCTCGATCACCACCACGGTGTTGCCGTGCTCGCAAAGGCGCTGGAGGATCTTCAGTAACTGCGCCACGTCGTGGAAATGCAAGCCCGCGGTAGGCTCATCGAGAATATACAGGGTGCGCCCGGTATCGCGACGTGACAGTTCCCGGGCAAGTTTCACCCGCTGGGCCTCGCCGCCGGAGAGGGTGGTGGCGGTCTGACCGAGGCGCAGATAGCCGAGTCCCACCGTCTGCAAGGTCGCTAGGCGTCTCGCGAGCGCCGGAATTGCCTGGAAAAACCCCACGGCCTGCGCCACGGTGAATTCCAGCACCTCGTGGATGGTGTGACCGCGATAGCGGATCTCCAGGGTCTGGCGGTTGTAGCGCTGGCCCCGGCAGACCTCGCAGGGGACGAAGATATCCGGCAAAAAATGCATCTCCACCCGCACCAGTCCATCGCCCTGACAGGCCTCGCAGCGCCCTCCCGGGACGTTGAAACTGAAGCGCCCCGGGCTGTAGCCACGGCTGCGAGCCTCGGGGGTGGCGGCAAATAACTCACGGATCGATGTGAACAACCCCGCGTAGGTGGCCGGGTTGGAGCGGGGGGTGCGGCCGATGGGGCTCTGGTCGATGGCCACTACCTTGTCCAGGAGTTCAAGCCCCGCGATCTCCCCCGCAGCAGGTGGCGGCAGGCCGGCATTGTGCAGAACCCGGGCGGCCAGCGGATAAAGCGAATCGTTGACCAGCGAGGACTTCCCGGATCCGGAGACCCCGGTGACACAGACCAACAGGCCAAGCGGTACGCTGACGCTGAGGTCTTGCAGATTATGCTGGCGAATACCGCGCAGGTGCAGTGCCCGGGCCGGATCTGGCACCCGGCGCCGAACTGGTACGGGAATCCGCCGCCGCCCGGAGAGGTACTGACCGGTAAGCGAGTCGGGGTGGGCGGCGATGGCCGCGGGCGGTCCCTCGGCCACCACCCGCCCACCATGCACCCCGGCCCCCGGCCCCATATCCACCACGTGGTCAGCCTGACGAATGGTGTCCTCGTCGTGCTCCACCACGATCACGCTGTTGCCGAGATCGCGCAGTCGGCAGAGGCTTGCCAGCAGTCGGTGGTTGTCGCGTTGGTGTAAACCGATGGAGGGTTCATCCAGTACGTACATCACCCCCACCAGTCCGGCACCGATCTGACTGGCCAGACGGATACGCTGGAACTCGCCACCGGAGAGGGTATCGGCCCCCCGCGCCAGGGTAAGATAAGCCAGCCCCACCTCCTGGAGAAAGCGCAGCCGCTGCTGGATCTCGCGTACCACCGGGGCAGCCACCGTCGCTTGTTGGGGGCCGAGGGTGAGGCCCTCGAAGCGACCCATGGCCTCGCTCACCGTGAGGTCGCCGAATTCGGGCAAGGTGTGATGGGCGACTCGCACGTGGCGGGCAGCGGCGTTCAGGCGGCTGCCCTGGCAGTCTGGACAGGGCTGGCGCGCTACCGACTGTGGGAGTTCCGGGAGCACTTCCACCCCTAGCCCATCGCAGGTGGGGCAGGCGCCCAGGGGATTGTTGAAGGAGAACAACCGCGGCTCCAGCGCTGCCACACTGTAGCCGCAGTGGGGGCAGGCAGGACGACTGGAAAAAGTCCACTCGCTCTCGCGCTCCAGATTCACCGCGATAACCCGCCCGTTACCCAGGCGTAGCGCCATTTCCAGGGAATCGGCCAGCCGGGTGGCCTGGTCGGGGCGCAGCCGTAGTCTGTCCACCACCACTTCCAGGACGCTCGGGCTAGCCGCGGGTGGCATGGGCGGGGCGTCCAGTTCCACCACCTCACCATCCAGTCGAACCCGTAGAAAGCCCTGCCCCCTCAGTGTCCGGAAGGTCCCGGCCAGATCTCCACGTGCCTCCTCGGCCAGTGGCGCAAGCAACATACAACGCTCACCCTGGACTTCGGCCAACAGCGTATCCACCATCTGGCTCACGCTCCAGGCTTGCAGCGCCACGTTGTGGTGTGGGCAGTAGGGCGTGCCGGCGCGGGCAAACAACAGGCGCAGAAAATCATGGATCTCGGTGACCGTGCCCACTGTGGAGCGGGGGTTGTGGGCATTGGCACGCTGTTCGATGGCGATGGCCGGCGACAATCCGTCGATGCGTTCCACCTCGGGTTTTTCCATCAGCGCCAGGAACTGGCGCGCATAGGTGGACAGCGATTCCACATAGCGGCGCTGACCCTCGGCATAGAGGGTATCGAAGGCCAGCGAGGACTTACCCGAACCAGAGGGACCGGTCAGTACCACCAGCCGCTCGCGGGGTAGATCCAGGTCGATGCCTTGCAGATTATGGGTACGGGCGCCACGGATGGCGATACTGGACATGGGCGATGGATAACTGGATAAACCGTGACAGGGCAGGGGGATCTATCCTATACAGACACCCGTAAAGGCTCAATCTCTTCGCCACGAACCCACCACCACATCATCCGGGAGACACCATGCTCAGCGTGACACCGATCCCTGCTTTTCAGGATAACTATCTCTGGCTACTGACCCGCGAGGGGCGGGATACCGCCGTCATCGTCGATCCGGGTGATGCCGGTCCCGTGCTCGCCGCGCTCACCGAGCGGGGGCTAGGGCTCGCTGCGATTCTCACCACCCACCACCATGGTGATCACGTGGGTGGGGTGGGAAAACTCCTCGATGCGTTTCCCGGCATTCCGGTGTACGGGCCGGCCAGCGAGCGGATTCCCGGGTGTAGTGAACAACTCACCGAAGGCGACGAGATCGACCTGCCGGGGCTCGATGTCAAACTCGGGGTACTGGATGTGCCGGGGCATACCGCCGGGCATATCGCCTATGTGGGCGAGACCATGGTGTTCTGCGGCGACACCCTGTTCGCAGTGGGCTGTGGCCGGTTGTTCGAGGGTACCCCGGCGCAGATGCACGAGTCGCTGAGCAAGCTCGCCGCGCTCCCCGAGGACACCCGGGTCTATTGCGGCCACGAGTACACCGAGAACAATATTCGCTTCGCCCGCCGGGTGGAGCCGGAAAATCCGGATCTTGCCGCCCGCGAGCAGGAAACCCGGGCTTTGCGCCAGCGCGGCGAACCGAGCCTGCCGAGCCGTATCGCCCTGGAAAAACGCACCAATCCCTTTCTGCGGGTGGCCGAACCGGCGGTGATCCAGGCCGCCTCGGCCCACGCCGGCAAACCGCTGGACTCGCCCGAGGCGGTGTTCGCCGAGGTGCGCCGCTGGAAAGACGCCGGCTAGGTGTTGCCGGCCGAGGAGTGGGCACTGTCGAGGGCCTGCCGGGCATAACCGTAGATGGCCTTGAGCATGGCATGAAGACCGTTATTGCGGGTGGGCGAGAGATGCTTATCCAGGCCGATGGCATGGATAAAACGCGGCTCGGTGGCAAGAATCGCCGCCGGGCTGCGCTCGGAGTAGATCTTCAGCAGCAGGGCAATCAGCCCCGAGACGATGGTGGAGTCGCTGATCGCCTGGAATCGCAACCGACCGTCCACCGGCTCACAATGCAGCCACACCTGGGACTGGCAACCGTGCAGACGGTATTCCTCGCGCTGGTAAGCCTCGGGAAACGGCGGCAGCTTACGGCCGAGGTCGATCAGGTACTGGTAGCGCTCCATCCAGTCGTCGAAATACTGGAACGCATCGATGATCTTGCGCTCGGCGGCCTGGATCTCGGCGGTATCGGTGGTGGTGTCGATGGATGTCTCCGGGTTTTCTGGCACGTTTGCCTCCCACGGCAGTGCTTGACCTTGATAAATTCCTTCAATTATAACGAGGATCGACAGGGTTCCGGATGCTACACCACACGGGACCGTCAGGGCTTGCTGCGAGATTCAGGTTTCTGTCGACAAGAATTTCATGCTTTAGTTTTGCCCAGGGTGGCCGTGAGCGCCCTGCAGGCCACTTCCACAAGGACCGATGAGAGACAGGCCCATGCCGGGAACCACCACCACCCTCGACCCACCCACGCCCATCCGTATCGACGACCACTGCCTGGCCAACCTGGCAATCCTCCAGACCCCCATCTGGATTCTCGGTGGCGAACCGATACGCTTGGTCTGGGCCAATCCGGCAGCGGTTCTGGAAACCGGTATGGCCGATCTGGCGGCGCTCCAGCACCATGCCGCGAGTGAGGCGGTGGTGGATGCCCTGAGCGGGCAGTTCCCGGCCCTGCGGGGGGCGCAGAACCATGCCGGGGCCATACCACCCCGGTGGTTTTTCCCGTTGCCCGAGGGGCGGTTGCAGCAATTCTGTCAGGTGCAGACGGTGGTGCTGGCCGACCGTGGCGAGTCGGCATTATTGCTCGAGGCCCTACCGGAGGTGGTCTCGCTGGGTCCGGGCGGTGAGGATTCACCCTATGGATTTTTTATCCACGATACGCTGCGCCCGGTGTACGTCAACCAGACCCTACTGAAACTACTGGGCTTCGACAGCGCCGAGGCGGTACTGGGGATGACCTCGGTGTTGTCGCTCTATGCGCCGCACGAGCGCGAAAGACTGGCCGATCTGGCCGCCCGGCGACTGCACGGCGAGATGGTGGATAGCTGCTATGAAACCGTCTTGCAGCGTGCCGACGGCAGCTTTCTGGCGGTGCAGCAGATAGCCAATCTGGTGACCTGGCGAGGACGGCATTGTTTGCAGGTTACCGTGATCGATATCAGCGGCTATCGTCAGACCCTGGAGGCGCTGCAAAAAAGCGAGACCCTGCTGGCCGAGGCCGAGCGCATCGCCCGCCTGGGAAGCTGGCAACTGGATGCCACCACCCGCGAACTGTCCTATTCCCGGGAAGCCTTCCGGATCTATGGCCTGGATCCGGATCGGCCGGTGCCGACCTTCGAGGAGCATCAGGCGCTGATCCATCCCGACGATCGGGACATGTGGCTGCGTACCATCGAGGAATCCATCCGCCAGACCAAGGCCTTCGAGATCCAGTTCCGTAATGTATTACCCGACGGCAGCTTCCGGATCCTGGAAAGCCGCGGCCAGTGCCATAGCAGCCCGGACGGCCGGGTGATCCAGCTACGGGGCACGGTGCAGGACATCACCGAACGCAAACG
>JGI12109J20283_10616034_pt1 | contig 12234 bp, 6 predicted proteins | sample ElkSlonscriptome_12_FD_20283 | JGI IMG/M metagenome (IMG submission 20283) | reverse complement strand
GGCGGGTCGAGGAGCGGCCGCCGTTCTCCTGGACGACGAGGTCCCGCGCCGGGGTACGACGGTGATCGTGTGCGGCAAGGGCAACAACGGGGGAGACGGTCTCGTCGTCGCCCGCGAACTCCATCTGGCCCACGAAGACGTCGTCGCGGCCGTTCTGACCACCGAGCTTTCCGGCGAAGCCGCCTGGGCTCTCGCCGACGCGCGCGAGCATGGCGTGCGCATCCTCACGCTGGGCGACGACCCGGTGGCGGCGTTGTCGGACCTTCTCGACGAGAATCCCGGAGTCCTTCTCGTCGATGCCGTCTTCGGGACCGGGACGCGCCTTCCGCTGCGAGCTCCCTACGATGGCGTGGCCCGGACGATGGGCGAATGCGGTCGACGAATCGTCGGACTCGACGGACCCAGCGGACTCGACGGGGCGACCGGGGCCGTCGATCGGGCATGCCCGGTGGCCGACGTCACGATCGCCTTCGGCTTACCCAAGTGGGGCATGGTGCTCGCGCCCGGCCGGGCGCACTGCGGACGCCTGCACGTGATCGAACTGGACTTCGAGGTCGAACTCGTCGAACGCGAGGCGCAGGCATCCGAAGACCGTGCCACGTGGATCGATGCCCGCTGGGCGGCTGGCCGCTGGCCGCAGCGCGCGGTCGATGCGCACAAGTATCGTTCCGGTTCCGTCTTCGCCGTCGGCGGTGCCCGCGGAATGTCCGGAGCGGTCGCGCTCGCGTGCAACGCGGCGTACCGAGCGGGTGCCGGGTACGTCGAAGCCACGGTTCCGCTGTCCGTGGCCCCGATCATCGATCCCCTCTGCGTCGAAACGCTCGTGCACGGCGGGGCCGAGACCGATCGCGGTGGTCTGGCTGCTTCCGTTCTGTCCGGTCTCGTCGAGCGGGCGGGACGACACGGGGCGCTCCTGGTCGGACCGGGTGCCGGCGACGATTCCGAGACGGCCACCTTGATCCTCGATCTGGTCGAACGACTCGACATGCCCATGGTCGTCGACGCCGATGGGTTGAACGCGGCTTCGCGCGCCGGACGCGACCACGACTTCGCGCCGGTCAGCGTGATCACGCCCCATACCGGTGAACTCTCCCGCCTGCTCGGCCTGGACGGAGCGACGATCGAATCCGACCGTCGGCACCACGTGCGAGAAGCCGCGCGGCGCCTGCAGACGGTCGTCCTGCACAAGGGGGCCCCGACTTTCGTGGCCGCGCCCGACGGGACGCTCGCGGTCATCGCGACGGGCGGCCCCGAGCTGGCGACGGCCGGCACCGGGGACGTCCTCGCCGGCGCGATCGCTGCGCTTCTCGCCGCCGGGGTCGATGCCTTCGACGCCGCATGTCTGGGAGCCTTCGTCCACGGCGACGCCGGAGCGCGCGCCGCGCGTGACCTCGGGGTCGGTCCGGTCATGGCTCACGACGTTCTCGACCGCCTCGCCTTTGCCGTGCGTGATCTCGAACGGGGCGGAGCGCGGTGAAGGTTCTCGGGATCGAGACGAGCTGCGACGACACGAGCGTCGCCTGTGTCGACGCCGTCGGCGTCCGTGCGAACCTGGTGAGCAGCCAGATCGCACTTCACGACCGTTTCGGCGGCGTCGTTCCCGAGTTGGCCTCGCGTGCCCACGTCCGGAACGTCCTCCCGGTCGTCCGAGCCGCACTCGACGAGGCGGGGTGGGAACTCGCAGACATCGAAGCCGTCGCCGCGACCGCGGGTCCCGGTCTGATCGGGGCGGTGCTCACGGGGCTGACCGCCGGGAAGGCTCTGGCCTGGTCGCTCGAGCGACCCTTCGTCGGCGTCCATCACATCGAGGCCCATATCCTGGCCAACGGCATCGAAGCGCCGATGCCCGCTCCCGCGCTGGTACTCGTCGTCAGCGGTGGGCACACCGAACTGGTGCGGGTCGACACCCCGGGGCGCTACGTCCGGTTGGGCGCGACCCGCGACGACGCTGCCGGCGAGACCTTCGACAAAGCGGCCAAACTGATGGGCCTCGGCTATCCCGGCGGTCCGCTGATCCAGGAGCTCGCGCGAAACGGTCGGCGTGGGGCCGTCGAGCTGCCGCGTGCCCTGCCCGGCCGGACCGATCTCGACTTCTCCTTCAGTGGTGTGAAGACGGCCGTGAGGCTCCATCTCGAATCTCTCGGTCCCGAGCCCTCGCCGCAGGATCTCGCGGATCTCGCGCGTGGGTTGCAGGACGCCGTCGTCGACGTCCTGGTCTCCAAGACCGAGCGAGCGCTGGGTCTGCTCGAGGATCCGGTCGCCGGGTTGGCCCTCGCCGGCGGCGTGGCCGCGAACGGTCCCTTGCGAGACGGTTTTGCCGCCCTTGCCGCCCGTCGTGGACTGGAGTTCCGCCCGACGCCCATGGCCTACTGTACCGACAACGCCGCCATGGTCGCCTGGGCCGGACGCCTGCGTTTGCTCGAACGCGGGCCTGACCCTCTGAGCCTGTCGGCCTACGCCCGCGGATTCCTCACTTCGTGGGACACCTCACTCGCAGACTGACGGGCTCGTTCCTGGCTCGTTCCGTGCACGAAACCCCCGAGAGCGGTCCAGGTCGGCATTCCGATCCGGGCCCCACAGCGTGCCGCGTTCCCGCACCGCGGGGAATCGGGGCGCGTAAGTGTATGGTGGACAACGAGCTAGTGGGATATTCGGTTTTCGTCGCGGGTCCGCCTCCGCGAATGCTCCCCGGAACCGACTCTTCCTACTTTGCGCGGCACATCGAGGCGCGGAGTGAAAGAACGCATCCTGATCGTCGACGACGAGCCTCACATCCGGCGCATCTTGACCTTTTTGCTGGAGCAAAAAGGCTTCGTGACGCTCACGGCATCCGATGGTCGTCAGGCCCTCGAGGTCGCCCGGACCGAACTGCCGGATCTGATCCTGCTGGATCTCATGATGCCTCACATGGACGGCTTCGAGGTCTGCCGACAACTGCGACGGGATTTCCCGACCGCACAGATCCCCGTGATCATGGTCACCGCCAAGGGCGAGGTGAACGACAAGGTCCGCGGCCTCCAGGGAGGCGCGAACGACTACCTGACCAAGCCCTACGACAACAAGGAACTCCTGGCGCGCGTGCAGAACATGCTCGACTGGAGTCGCACGCAGCGACAGGCCAATCCGCTCACCGGCCTGCCCGGCAACCAGGCGATCGAGCAGCAGTTGAACGACGTGCTCCGCCGGCGCGACTCCTTCGCGTTCATGTACGTCGATATCGACAACTTCAAGGCCTACAACGATTGCTACGGCTACCAGAAGGGTGACGAGGTCATCCGCTTCACCGCCGATCTGCTGCGCAGCTGCTCCGCCGAACTCGGCTCCGACCGCGACTTCATCGGTCACATCGGTGGCGACGACTTCTGCGTCGTCACCAGTTTCGACGCCGGAGAGATCCTCGGTCAGGCGATCGCGACCCGATTCGAGGCCGGTTTCGAGATGTTTCTGGATGCGGTCGACATCGAGCGCGGCGAGCTGGACGTTCGCTCCCGCCAGGGCGGCCCGGACGCCGTTCCCATTCCCAGTGTGACGATCGCTCTCGTCCTCGACGAGGGCGGCGAGTTCGAGCACTGGGCGCGCGTCAGTGACGCTGCGGCCGAGCTCAAGGCCTACGGCAAGTCGCTCCAGGGCAACGTGGTGGTCAAGGATCGGCGTCAAACGGTCGATGCCGAGCCCATCGCACCTCCCATCGCCGAAGGGCCGGCCTGATGGTCGACGCGAGGAGTGCCTAGGCCCATGACCAGCCTGGTTCGCAGCTATCGGAATTTCCGCTTCCTCGTGCGGAGTGTGCGTTGGGTCGAACTCGCGATCAGCGCGGTGATCGTGTTCTTCGCGCACGAAGTGGCCGGGCTGCACTTCCCGCTCGGGCCGGTCGCCGTCGTGTTCGGGCTCGGGCTGCTGTGGAACTGGGGTTTCTGGTACGCAGGCCGACGCCACCTCCTGCAGGAGCGCGGCGCCGAGGGCGCGCGGTTCCTCGTCTGGAGCTGGATCGTCGCCGACGTGGTCACCAATCTCTTGGTGATCATCTTCACGGGCGGTATTGCGAGCCCCTTCCTGTTCTTCCTCGCGTTCCCCGTGATCTTGAGCACGGTTGCCACCGGAAGCGCACGGGCCTCCTACGGTGTGGCGCTCGGATCCGTCGCCGGTCTTCTCGCAGTCTGGGGAATGGACCAGGCGGGCTCGATCCCGCACTTCGCCGCGTATCCGCCCGAGATCGAGGCGATGATCTTCGACACGGAGGTCGCGGCCGCACTCTTCGGCGTGATGGCGATCACTCTCTGCGGTGTCGTGTACTCGATCTTCCGTTTCCGTCCGAACTTCTTCGGCTTTCAGGACCACATGTCCGAAGGGCGATTCCGTTTCGACGGCTTCCGCGCGAACAACCTGCGCGAGCTGGCTCTCGAGGACGTCCAGGCGATCGGTCCCGAGGACCTTCTCGAGGAAGCGGTGCAGGGCATGACGATGCACGACAACGTCGCTTTCGGTGCGGCGATCGTGTTGCCCGCCGGCAGTGACACCGTGGGGGGCGAGCCCGGAACGGCGTGGCACCTCGGTCTGACGCGTCAGCGCGTCGTGAGCACGACCCGACGTCAGGTGATTCCGACCTGGAGCGAGTTCGACGCCGAGAACAGCTCACTCTTCCGTGATCTGGGAACGGCGGAGCCCGGAGATCTCTTCGAGGGCCCTTTCGACGTTCTGCATCGCGACGGACTCTTCCCGCACTTCGACGACGCGGACAGTTATCTGGCCACGGTGGTGGGGCAGAACGGACGTCCCGTCATCGTGCTCATCGGTGGGCTGCGCCATCCGATCGAGGATCGCAGTGGCCTCGTTCTGCACTTGTTGAACATCGCGGCCCAACTGCGGCCGCTGCTCGTCGCCGAATCCCGACTTTCGCAGATGCGAGGTGAGCTCTCGGCCCTGCACAACGAGAACGAGGCGCTGTCGCGTGCGAACAAGCTGCAGAGTGACTTCGTCAGCATCGCCAGTCACGAACTCAAGACCCCGCTGACCGCGATCGGTGCCTACACCGACGCGCTCCTGATGAACTCCGGGAACCCTGGCTTCGTCGAGCGCGAGGAGTTCCTCGGGGTGATCCGACAGGAGAACGACCGTCTTCTGCGGATGGTCAATCGCATCCTGGACTTCTCGCAGATCGAGTTCGGCAACCGGACGCTCCAGCGCACACCAGTCGAACTCGGGGTCCTGATCGATGAAGCGATCAAGACCCTCACGCCGCAACTCGAGCGTCGCAATCAGTCCATCGATCGCCGTGTCACGCCCGACATGCCGCCGGTCGAGGTCGATTCCGACCTGATCAAGCAGGTCTTCATCAACCTGATCGGGAACGCGAGCAAGTTCTCCCCGGAGAACAGCGCAATCACGGTGGCCGCGCGCGAAGAGGCGACGTCGATCGTCGTGCGGGTCCAGGACGAGGGGCCGGGCATTCCGGAGCACGAGATCCCTCACATCTTCAAGCAGTTCTACCGCGTGCGTCGCGATCAGCAGGAGACGGCCGAGGGCAGTGGTCTCGGCCTGACCATCGTGTCGAACATCGTGGAGATGCACGGCGGTCGGATCGAGGTCGAGTCACGCGAGGGTGAGGGTGCGGCCTTCCGTTTCCATCTGCCCAAGCAGCAGTGCGTGAACGAAGAGCGGCCCACGGTCCTGGGCGACGTCACCCGCCGCGTGGAATTCCAGAACCTCATGCGTCTGCTCGTGCGTATGCTCGCCGACTACATGAGCTGCAAGATCGTGTCGGTCATGCTCCTGTCAGCCGATCGCGAGGAGTTGAGCATCCACGTGGCCTACGGTCTAGACGAGGACGTGGTCAAGAACGCTCGGGTCGATATGGGTCGAGGCATTGCCGGCGGTGTCGCCGCTACCGGAAAACCTCTCCTGATCGAGGACATCGAATACGGTGATGGTGCGAAGGACCTGAGCAAGGGCAACCATCCCCAGTACGAGACCAAGTCGTTGATCTCGGTGCCGATGGTCTTCGACGGCAACGTGATCGGCGTCGTCAACTGCAACAACAAGGTCAGTGGAGAGTCCTTCTATCCCGATGACCTCTCGTTGCTCGTGACCCTCACGGAAAAGGTCGTCCATGCACTCGAGCGTGCGCTGCGCTACGAGGACGTCCGCGACGAACTCGATCGTACGGTCGACGCGCTCGAGGCTCTGGTGCGTCTACAGAACGAGGGCGTGGGGACGTCGCGCCGCGCGGCGCGACTCGCCATGGATCTCGGACGTCGCCTGGGGCTCACGCGACGCCAGATCCTGGCGCTGCAGTACGCCTGCATGATCCACGACGTCGGTATGACCGCCATCGACACCTCGATCGTGCGCAAGGCCGGTCCCTTGACCGACACCGAACGAGAGATCGTGGAGAGCCATCCGGGGCGCGGTGTGAGCTTGCTCGAGCCCTTCCTGTCCGCTGACGATCTCGACGAGATCGTCCGCTATCACCATGAGCGCGTCGACGGGTCGGGCTACCCGTCCGGGCTCACGGGCGAGCACATCCCACTGCCGGCACGCATCCTCTCGATCGTGGACGCCTACGACTCCATGACGAGCGATCGTGCTTGGCGTCCGGCGAAGACGCCGGGCGATGCTGCCGCCGAGTTGATCGACAATGCCGGGACGCAATTCGACGCGGAGGTCGTACTGGCCTTCCTGGACGTCCTGGCCGAGAACGCCGAACTCTCACGCCGTGAATACCTGCGCCTGAAGGAAGACCAGACATGGCTGCACCCCGCATCCTCGTAGTCGACGACGAACAGCCCCTTGCCCGGATCCTCTCGTTCGCGTTGCAGAACGAGGGCTGCACGGTCGAAGTGGCAGGTGACGGCATCGATTGCATGAACAAGATCACCCGCTTCGAGCCCGACTGCGTGCTGATGGACATCATGATGCCGAAGCTCGACGGCCTCGAGACGATCCGTTTGTTGCGTCAGAACCGTCTGCACCGCGGGATCACGATCATTGCGATCAGCGCCAAGGCGACGCCCGCGGCCCAACAGGCCGCGCTGGACGCCGGAGCTGATCTGTTCATCAAGAAGCCTTTCCAGATCGCCGGCGTGATCGCCGAAGTGATGCCGCGCCTCACCGCCGGCGATGCAAGCGACCGTTAGTCCGGAGGCCGGTTGTCGGTGGACCCCATGCTCGTCCAACTCGGAGGAATCGAAGGCGCGCCCGAACTCGTCGGGCTCGCCGTCCTCGTGGTGGGCGCTTGGTTGTTCTTCGGACGGGGATCGTCGCGGCCGCTATTCTTCCGGCCTCCGCGGAGTCGAGTGAAGGGCCTCGGATCGGACGAGGTCGCCGTAGCTCCCGTGGCTCCGCCGCGACGGACGCGACTCGCCGATACCGTTGACGCGGCCCCGCGGGTCGACGAGCGTCGACTCGACGAGATCGCCCATGAGCTGGCCACGGCCAACGAGCTCGGCTCCATGCTCTCCCGTCTCGCGCAGGTCGCTTACGAGGAGTTCGGACTGACCCAGGTCGTCGTGCGCGTCCTCAACACCCGCGCACGGATCTTCGAAGCCCAGGCCTTCGCGGGGCTGGGCCCGGAAGCAATCGCAACGGCGTCGACGCGTGACATTCCCTTCGACGACTACGATCAGATGACCTGCCGTGCGCTGAGCCTCGGCAAAGGGTGGCGGGTGAGTCGGCACGACTCCGCGTGGATCGACCTCCATGATCCCGAACGCGACCGGCCTGCCGAAGCATGGTCGCCCGAGGGGTGGAAGGCACAGGCGATGGACGCGCGCGATCCCGGCGACCGCATCGTGTTGCCGCTGCGTGACGATCAGCAGGCCGTGTCCGGGTACCTCTGCGCTCGGACGGGGACCCTCTTTCCCGACAACGCTGGCGTCTTTCAGTTGCAAGTCCTCGCCGGTGCGGCCGGCGCGGGCCTCGTGACCTCGCGTCTTCGGTCGATGTTGCAGCGCCGTGAGCTCGAGTACGCGATCGTCAGTGAGCAGTTGCGGGAGTCGCAGAGCCTGCGCGACAACTTCGTGGCGAACGTCAGCCACGAACTGCGCACGCCATTGACCTCGGTCAAGGCCTACGCCGAGACCCTCGCGCGCGGTTCGGAGACGATGGACGCCGCCACGCGCCGAGAGTTCGTGTCCGTCATAGAGCACGAGGCCGAGCGCCTCGATCAGGTCTTCGACGACCTCCTCGACGTCGCTCACCTCGAAGGCCGTGCGCGCCGTGTCGCGCGTGATCAAGTGGACCTTGTCGCGCTCGTGCGGAGCGCGTGCGAGGGCGAGCGTTCGCGTTTCGACGAAGCCGGGGTCGACCTCCGTGTCTACACCTCGCACTCCGAAGTCGTCGTGCAGGGCGATCCGGTCGGGCTCCGTCAGGTGCTCGGTCATCTGATCGACAACGCCCGGAAGTTCACGCCCGAGGACGGGCGCGTGCGCGTCGAGGTCGGGTTGGAGCGTGCGTCGGCCGTGATCGTCGTCGAGGACAGCGGCGTGGGCATTCCCGAGAACGAACTCACGCGCATCTTCGAACGCTTCTACCAGGTCGATTCCTCGGCGACGCGGGCCTACGGCGGGCAGGGTCTCGGTCTTTCCCTCTGCCGTGAGATCGTCGGATGGCACCATGGGCGCATCTGGGCCGAAGGAGCCGTCGGCGGGGGAACACGCCTGGTCGTGCAGCTACCGTTGCGAGGCCTGGTCGTGAGACATGTCCCCGACGACGTGATCGCGAACACGACCGAACGCGTGCACTGGGAGAGCTTCCTCAAACTGGCGATCCACCTCCTGAGCGATCTGACCGCCACGCGGACCGCGTCGGTCATGCTCGTCGATTCCCTGCACGGAGTGCTGAGGGTCGAGGCGGCGATAGGGCTCGACGAGGACGTCGTCCAGAACACGATGGTGGGCCGGGGCGAAGGCGTGTCCGGACGCGTGTGGTCCAGCGGGGAATCGATCCTCGTGCCCGATCTCGACGGCGACGTCGACTTCTCGGGTCTGGGCGACCACGTCAACTACGGCACGCGGAGTCTGTTGAGTGTCCCTCTGGTCTGGGACGACGAAGTCATCGGCGTTCTCAACGTGAACTCTCGCTACGACGGACGCTCCTTCGACGACGACGATCGTCTGTTGCTGGAGGCCCTGGCCGATCGCCTGGTCCTCGCTCTCGATCACTTCGATCGCTATCGCGCGAGCTACCTTCGCCTGGCCTCCGTCGAGTCCGGCGTCCGAGCGATGCTCGACGTCGGCCGCGAGCGCCAATCGGCCCTTCGCGAGGTCTTCGCGCGCGTCGGAGTCGAGACGGGCCGTCGTCTCGGTCTCGAAGAAGACTACCTGCGAGCTCTGGCCTATGCGGTCCGGACCTACGACCTCGGCCTCAGCGAGGTCAGTGCCCGCATCCTGCGCAAGGTGTCGCCGCTGTCCCGAGAGGAACGCGAACGCATCCAGGATCACGTGCACCTGGGCACCGAGTTGATCGCCGATCTCGAGCCGTCCACGATGGTGCGGAAGATGATCCTGCACCACCACGAGAACACCGATGGTACGGGCTATCCCGACGGTTTGCGTGGCGAGGCGATTCCGGTCGGCGCGCGCATTCTTCGTCTGGTGGATGCCACGTGCGCCTTGCTGCACGATCGTCCCTTCCGCTCCGCGATGCCGATCCGCTCGGTGATGCGCTTGATCGAAGAGGGCGCGGGAACGATGTACTGTCCACGGATCGGACCTGTCTTCCTGGCCAGCTTGCGCGAGCAGGAAGACACGATCGAGACCTTGCTCGCGCCGGTGATCGACGACGCGCCGGTCGAGATCGACCTCGGCCCGTCCAGCGCATCGACCAACTGACTCCCGAGAACCCGAACCCGAGACGAACCAGGAGTCCCGCCGTGACGAAGAAGCGAATCCTCGTAGTCGACGACGAGATGTACATCGTGAACATCCTGGACTTCACCCTCGCCGCCGAGGGGCTCGAGGTCATCAGTGCCGCGAATGGCGAAGAGGCTCTGCGCAAGACCATGGAGCAGACCTTCGACCTGATCATCCTCGACGTCATGATGCCGAAGATCGACGGCTTCGAGGTCTGCCGCGCCCTGAAGGCGAAGGAAGAGACCAAGAACATCCCAGTCATCCTCCTGACCGCCAAGGATCGCGACGCGGACAAGGAGAAGGGCAAGGAAGCCGGAGCCGAACTGTACATGACCAAACCCTTCAGTCCGACGCGCCTGCTCGACGAGGTTCGCGGTCTCCTGGGCATCGAAGCGATCGACTGACCCGGCGCTCGCCGGACTCGACGTGACGCCGGGCGGGGGTCGACCTAGACTGCCGCCCATGCACCGCTTCGCCGACGTCGCCCTCGACGTTCCCCTTCCACAGACCTTCACCTACCGTGCGCCGGACGGGGTCGAGCTGCGTCCGGGTGACGTCGTGCGCGTGCCCTTCGGGCCCCGCAAGCTCTTCGGCGTGGTGGTTTCGACGGCCGAAACGGCGTCGGTCAAGGGTGTGCGGACCGTTCTCGAGGTGCCGGGCGCGCCCTATCGTGTGCCGCAGCGCCTGCTGCGCCTGGCCTCGACCATGGCCAGTTACTACGCCTGCACGATCGGGGAATCGCTGCGCGTGATGATTCCGCCCCGACCCGGGACGAAAGGGCGGAAGTCGCCCTTCGATCCGAATCCCGACGCCGAGCCCGCGCAGGGCCCCGAACTGACCGACGAGCAGCGCAGGGCGGTCGAGCGGGTCGGTGCGGCAGTGGAGGCTGCGCGATCGGACAGCTACCTGCTCCAGGGAGTCACGGGCAGCGGCAAGACCGAGGTCTACCTGCGCTTGATCGAGCGGGCACTCGCGAAAGGACGTGACGCGCTCCTGCTACTGCCGGAGATCGCGCTCACTCCGCAGACCCTGCGGCGTCTGCAGTCGCGGTTCCCCGGGAAAGTCGCGGCCTACCATTCGCGTCTGTCCCAGGGTGAGCGATGTGCCGTCTGGGAAGCGGCAGCCCGGGGCGACGTGAAGGTCGTGGTCGGCCCGCGCAGTGCCGTCTTCGCGCCGCTCGCCGACGTCGGGGTGATCGTCGTCGACGAAGAGCACGAGTCCAGCTACAAGGCCGACGACAAGCCCCGTTTCCACGGGCGTGACGTCGCTCTCCTGCGCGGCCGCGAAGAGGGAGCGCCGGTGGTCCTGGGAACGGCGACGCCCAGCCTCGAGTCCGAACACAACGCCCGCGAGGGCAAGCACGAACGCCTGCGTCTCACCCAGCGGGTGGGCGCCTCGGGGGGAATGCCCGAGGTGACGATCGTCGACCGGCGTCGCGAAGGTCGTGATGCCCGCGAACCCCTCGGCCCCGAACTCGCGCAGGCCATCGAGAATGCGCTCGCTCGCAGTGAACAGGTGATCGTCTTCCACAATCGGCGTGGCTTCGCCCGCTACGTGCAGTGCTTCTCTTGCGGTGACGTGTCGGAGTGTCCGCGCTGTGACATCAGCCTGACCCTGCACCTGCAGGGCGATCGCATGCGCTGCCATTATTGCGGCTTCTCGACGCCGCGGCCCCAGCGCTGTCCCACCTGTGGTGAGGAAGTCCTCGATCCGCGCGGCAGCGGGACGCAACGCGTCGAACTCGCGCTGGAGACACGATTCCCCGATGCGCGGGTCCTGCGTCTCGACCAGGACACGACCAGCGGGAAGGACGGCCACCGCGGGGTTCTCGACCGCTTCGGCCGCGGTGAGGCCGAGATCCTCGTCGGAACGCAGATGGTCGCGAAGGGGCTGCACTTTCCGCGCGTGACCGTGGTCGGGGTCATCGACGCGGACCAGGGGCTGCACTTTCCCGATTTCCGTGCCCACGAGCGCGTCTTCCAGTTGCTCACCCAGGTCGCCGGACGAAGCGGGCGGGTGGATCCGGGGCGCGTGATCATCCAGACCTTCGACCCGGACCATCGCGTGCTGCAGCACGTGCGCACGCACGACGTCGACGGTTTCCTCGCCACGGAGTGGGATCAGCGCCGCATGCTGGGCTACCCGCCGCATCGAAGGCTGGCGTCGGTGACGGCGACGGCGCCCGACGAGGAGCGCCTGGACCGCGTTCTCGAAGCGATCGCGGGGCGACTGCATGCCGGCCTGCCGGCGAGCGAGGTGCAGGTCCTCGGGCCCGCGCGTGCGGTGCTCGCCCGGATCAACCGTCGGTACCGGGGCCAGATGCTGCTCAAGGGTACGCTGGGGCACGCGCGCAAGGAGTGGATCCTCCGCTGCCTCGACGAAGCGA
>JGI12109J20283_11346306_pt1 | contig 12240 bp, 5 predicted proteins | sample ElkSlonscriptome_12_FD_20283 | JGI IMG/M metagenome (IMG submission 20283) | reverse complement strand
GGTACGAGTATTTACTGCAAGATGGAGAGCGTATTTGTTGGCTTTCTGTAGATGAAGATGACCGAGTAGAAGTGGCATTATTAGAGCCAACGCAGCAGTTAGAGATGAGTGGAGAACCCCCCAAGCAGCTAACCTTTGGCGGTGAAATCTATCGCTGTGTGGAATCTGGTGTGGCGGACATGACGCGCACAGGAACAACGTTGCACCGCACAGCAGAACGTTGTCGCTATTTTGATTATGAAGGAGCCAATAATAAGGTTCTCTCGATTGAGGAATGGGATGGTGATATTGAAGTCACTGTGGGAGAGCGTATTAATCCGAGAATGCTGACACTTCTACCGGGAACGGGTGAACGATTGTATGGAAGTTAGGTCATTTGCCCTGGAGCCTTACCAAACTGTAAGTATTCAACTGGAGATGATATTATTGCAGCTTCAGATTGTCCGAAATATCCTGAAGTAGCTGGTTAATACGGGCGATCGCGTCATCGGATGGCTGTGATTCTCCACCGAGTTCAATTTGTACGTTCAGCTTTAAGTCTATACCTGCTGCTGCATTTTTGATCTCGGCAATCTTTTCACCAAGTTCTTGAATTTCGTGGGTTTGTAACTCGGCTGAGGCGATGAGACGATTGGTTTTGGTTTTGGTGGCGGATAGGTTGGTTTGGTAGTCAGAGGATTTGTTCTCGGAAACAACAAACCTTTGGGTTGATGAGGGTTTAACGGGAACTGAATCAATAGGTTTGGGTTGATTAGACTGGGGTAATTGGAACTTAACGGATGAGGCGCTGGCAAAGTTGCAGGGCCAGTTTTGAGAATCGGGTGTCAATTCAAAACGACCTGATCGAGCAGCGCCTTCAATGGCATCTCGTACCGTTTGCCAAGGTAGCGGTTGTCCGACTTTCTCAACTAATGCGTTATAAATCCTTCGGGCTGTTGTGGTGGTGTTGCTCCATGCTTCGGGTAAAGTATCAGGTAGCACGTCATTGATTGAAAGCGGTTCTGGAGATGGCTGTAATTGAGCTTCATTGGTCAATACTCCAGCAGGAATATCTTCGGCTAAAAAGCAAGCTTCTCCACTAATTAGGCATAACTGACCGCTTTTAACCGCTTCGGAAACGGCAGTATCAATCACAGCCGGTTCGGCGCGGGGAATGGGTAAGGGTTCGGAGTATCCTTCATATTGAATCTGTACTACATTGCTACCAGAGAAATAGTCATAAACCTGGCTGAGTGCGATCGCGTTATTTGTCCATAACTCTGGAAGTTGTTCGGGTTGCAGTAGTGAGGGGGATAATTCGCTGAGAGTGGCAAATTCTGGCAGCACTGCCTCTAGACTAGCTTCTTTCTGGGCAACTTGGCTGGGTTGTTCCCGCCAGAATGTTTTGAACGAGTGGTCTGAACGCATATAGCGCAGCACAAATGTTCCATTTTGGCAACCATGAATTAAGGTGTCCAGAATGGATTGAGTGTTGAGCATTTTGGGTAGACTGGGACGCTGGGCAAATGCTCCTACTAAATCTTTGACATAGCGAGATTCTTCGCCTTCCTGCCACAAGTCATAGGCACCACCGGGAATAATGGCATCAGCAGTAATGGCAGTTTCTTGAATTCGCGCCTTTTTATCGGCTTTAATTAGATTGAATAGAGGTTCATCGGTAACGTTAATTTTGAATGCCTGAATGTCGTTATTTTCGGCAACCGTAACCACGATGCAGTAGGCTTGCTCGATCGCACTGGAAATTTTATGTTTCGAGTCTTTTAGGTTATCCTCCAGTCGTTTCTGACGGGAGGCATCAATGTCCTGATTTTTGAGGAGTTGTTGGACTTCTTCCCAACCGAGGTAATCGCGAATTCGGGAACGGGCAGCATCTAAACCACTGCGGTCGGGTACAACTAATACTACAGCATTGCGGTTTTTGGCGCGAGGGTTTTCTGGACTCGTGTTTTCATTGATAAATCGGGCAGCATAGGCGCTAGGATTACCAGAAGTGGAGGCGGCTTGGGGTTCAAGAACAGCATAGTGGAATTGACCGTCATCTTCGATATCTTTGGGATATTTAGGTAGCAGATGAACTTTAGCACCAGCCGCATTTGCCCCGGCGGTGAGGTGGTTTTTCAGCTTTTTACTCTTAATTTCTGTCTGTAATTTTTCTTCTACTAAGTCATCAGACACCCGATTTTTACACGCCTCGTCGTGCATTTGTTTGAGGTTGGGTTTGGAACCTAAGCGCCAAAACTTGGGTAATTCGGGTTTTCCTGATGGCGAGTGGCTATCTTGCAGCATCTCTTCATCCAGAAACCATGACACGTTAAGCCAATTGAGGAGGGCTTTTTCCAGTTCAATTTTATCGGGGTTGGTGTGTCCTAGGAGTAGGAGTAATTCTCGCGTTAGGGCTTTTTGACCGATGGGTTGAGAATGGAGGAAGGTGGCAAATACAGCTTGTTCGATTTCTCGATATTTAACGCCAACGGTTTCTGATTGAATTTGCCGCGCTTTGGCTAGTTCTCCTTCGATGATATTATTCCAGTCTTGGCGTTTGCCTTCGTATTCTTCGGTGGTGGCAATGTTGGTTAATTCCCGCGCTGCTTCGGAAAGGGTAGCTTCACGGGAGTCACCGATAAAGACATTTGCAGCAATGAGGGGGGCTTTATCCCAGGTTTCGGCATCCCGGAGGGCGAGGGTGAAGGTTCGCAAGACACCACGAGTCCGCTGGAAACCATCCAATTGCGTCCATTTGGTATAAAAGATTTCGGTTAAATCGGGGTGAAAGGGGTAACTTTGGAGAAAGCGCTGTTCGGCTAAGTTCTTTTCTTTGTTGGTTTGTTCGTCTAAATTGGCGATACCTTTGAGGGCGGCGACAACTTGGGGAGAGAATTTAGTGCGATCGCGGATAGAATCAGGGGTAAATAACCGACGCCGTAGCACTTCTGCGACATCATCTTTGCCCACAGGTTGCACTCGTTCTTCCTGCTGTCGCTGGAAAATAGCAGCAATATCTTGAGTTAGTTCTCTGCCAAATTTATCATTTTTACTAGGGTCAGAGGCGAGTAATGAGGCGACGATGGCGCATCGGTTGACTTTGGTGACGGCTTGGGTGAGATACTGGAAGAAATTAACCAGACGCGATCGCCACTTTTTCTCTAATCCCACTTTTTCATGGGCGTAGATAAGGACTTCATCAATGAGAATCAGGGTTGAGAGTCCCTGCTGTTGGGGTAGCGCTAGTAAATTTGTCAGTAAATTTTCAGCGGGGGCGCTGTCTCGTTCTTCCTCTTTGCCCTCTGCATGGAGTAATTTTAACCCATCCGCACCAGCCAGTTGAAAGGCTAGAACACTCCAAGGATTCTTTAGCCAGCGTTTTTCCCCATCGGGACTGCGGACTTCCATGCCTTTTTCAACATCCAGCTTATCGAAGGTGAGGGCAGCAACTCGCGCTGGGGGTGGGGTAATGCCGATGTGGGTGATAAACTCGTCTACGGCGGGTAAGTCTGGCAGGTTAGGGGGGTCATTAACCAGATGGAATAGGGTAATGAGAGTGTGAGTTTTACCGCCACCATAGGTAAGTTCTAACTGTCGGATGGCTTTCTCACTTTGACCCCCTAATCGCAGAATCACATCTTTTGCAAGTTCCCGTAGGGCAAAGGTGGGGTAGGTGAGGGCAAAAAATTCTTCTGAGTTTTGATAGATGGGTTTGGCACATCCCATCATGACATCATAGAGGTCAGCGGCAAAGATAGAGAGGGGGAGTTCTCCTGATTTTAAGTCGTCGCGGAGTTGGACGATTTGATGCCAAGGTTTGAAGGTACTCATGGTGATAGTTTAGGGAATAGGGAATGGGGAATAGGGAATAGGGAATAGGAATTGATGCAAATAGCGTTTGTCAGAGGGTTACTGTTCAAAACGCAGGTTAAGTTGGTCTGTACCGCTTCTGGCGGCGATGTGATTGCTAATACTTTCGAGTAAGGCGCGTTCGTCGCTTCCGGTTGCGGATAGTTCGATTAAGGCTTGCAGCAGTTGTTGAAATAGAGTGTTGCGGCGTAGTCCTTTATCATCTAAATAGTCGTCCACTTTTGCCACATCTCCGGCTTTCCATAGGCGCATGAGGCGGTGAACTTGGTCAATTAGGGGAATCGGACGCCCACCGGCGGCTTCATAACCCATGCCTTTGCGTTTGCGCTGCTTCCAGGTTTTGAGTTTGACTTTGCTACCTGTCCCTTCTTGGGTGTCAGTATCTTCGGCGTTTTCTTCCTCGTCATCGTCATCTTTGGCTTTGGATTTTCCACCAGTCCGGGCTAGGATATCAAATTGGTCAGCTAAAGCTTTATCGGAGAGTCCACAGGAAACGGCGTAGAGGATGCAAGCACCAATGGGGGCGTCTTCCATGGCAAAGTCATGGCGGTGGAGGAGGTAGTACGTGGTGATATCATCGAGTCCGCTAACGTCTTCTGTCCCACCGACTTGAGAGAGAACTCGCCCGACGACAAAATCTAAAACCAGGCGGCGAACATGGGTGAGGAATTCTGTGACACTCAGCAGTTTGCCTTGTTCGTTGGCTTTTTTGACCACGGGATATTTGCTGTAAGCTTCCATTGCTGGACCCGTAGCCGCCCATACGAAGTCCGGACCACGAATCCCTGCATCCCAAAATTCGCGCAGTTGGGTGGTGATGTTTTGGCGCATTTCGTCGAGGACGCGGTTATCCCAGCCGGGACGGGCTGTGGCTGGGCGTTTTTTGCAGACTAGCCAGACGGATGAAGAGAGGGCGGCGGAGGAAAGCGATCGCGTTCTAGCTTGGCGTTCTGTTTGAATGGGCCAGCTACCGTCTACAATAAATCCAGCACGGATGATGGCAGAAACTAAAGTTTCCCATGCGTCGGGGTGTTTATGGGCAAAGACGATAACTAAACGTCCTTCTGGTTTGAGGGCTTTGTGGCAGTTTTGGAAGACGCGATACATTCCCTCTTCATAGTTAGCCTTAGATGCTGCTTTATCACCCCCAAAACGGCTAGCATCATCAATTAGTTCACCATCGTTATTTTGGTGGTTCCATTTTGGTGCAAGTAATTCTTGAAAAGCTGCATCAACTTCTGGAAATAAATTTTTTAATATACGACGCAACCAAATATAGAAAAAGTCCATTAAATCTGAGTAAGGGATAGCATCGTAGTATGGCGGATCGGTCAAGATAATATCAACATCATTTAGTGTTTCCGTAATTGCACTATGACGAATATTTTGAGGGATTGCTTTACTGGTAGCAGCTTGAGTAAGGTGTTCTGTAACTAGCATTACCCAATCAAAAGCACTGGTATAACCGCCACTTGTTTCTCCTAAAGGATTGACTTCAGCAAAATCCCATAGAATCGGTAAAGCAAAACGGGCAAAAGTTCCCTCGATATTTTCGCCGCCCTGATTCCAACGTGAAACAGTGCTACTTTGATTTGCCAATCGGTCAAACATAGTTGCCAAATAAGCGACAACAGCCTCTATCCAATCTGATGGGTACTCATTTTTTGACATAACATCGCGTACAGTGCGAGTTTGCTTAACAAAAGTTCCCAAGGCTAGAAGTTGACGAGGCGTAAATAGCTTGTGCCACTTATCAAAGCCATAAGCATCTACAGAAAATGCACGGCTAGCACCACTTCCACCTTTCGGCGTCGGTTCCTCTGGCAACCCAAACGGAATCTCAGCAAATACCCCTTCTAATTCCTCCTCAGCCTCAGCCGCCATCTGAATTTCTTCTGCTACTGGCAAGCGATACTCTTTCCCCTTCTCCCCATCCACCACAACAGCCGTCATCACTGCACCCAACCGTCCAGCTTTCCCCTCTAACCGAATATCCTGCATCGTCATAATCGAGGGACAACAAGGACAACTTGCCCCAGATTTGGACATCGTACCCGCGCCAATCTTTTTATCATGTGCCTTCTTCTGTGCCGAATTTCCCCCTACCACAGGCACATCTGTCTCAACACCAAACACCACACCCGTCTTATCCGCATTCGGTTCCATTGATAGCAGCACTCGCTTCTTATCCTTCTTACAAAGCCAGCGAGTTTTCAATAGTGGAACAGTCGCCCGACAGCTTTTACACTTAACTGTTCGCGCCCATAAATACGCCACCGTTGGCTTGCCATCCACCACCGGATAAAACCGTTCTAAATCCCCCTTCGCCTGTTGCAATACCCACCACCCCCAAGCCCGGACGTGCCATGCTAAATCTGCCTCTAGTGTCGCGGTTTCTGCTGCAATTAAAGTAAGCTGTAGGTCATCATCTTTATCAAATCCCAGCTTTTCCAATTGCTCACGTAGCGACTTACCTTTGTAACCCTGTGCCTTAAAAAAAGACTCCATAAATTCTCGGTCTTTCAGCACAAACGATGGCAAAGGACGCTTCTGACCCGCTAACTTCTGCGGATATTCCAAAGTACACTTGAGAATAAACCAAGCCACAGGATTAATATCAATCGCCGTCGCCTCACACCCCAAGCGCATCGCCTCCAAGGGAATAGCACCACCACCCGCAAAGGGGTCTAAAACTTTCGGCGCACGCCCCTCATACGCCTCCCGAATTTTCTCTTTGAACCAATCTAAATCCGGACTCGATTCTCTCCCCCAATGCAGAATTCCGCCTTTGGTTTCTTCCTTGATTGTTTCATTCGCCTTGCCCTTATTTTTGGTCTTTTCAACAACTGTGCCGCCCAATCGTTTGAGGAGTTCATCCCGTTCTTTCTTATTACCAGGGTCAGGTAATAGGGTGGCAATCAAAGCCGCACGACAAGCGGCTAAAGGTCGTCTGGCGGGCCAGATGTGTAGGGTAGAGATATGTCCGTGTCGAACATTCTTTTCGTGAACGGAATCAATCGAGGTTTGCTTCAGGGGGAACGCGACTTCAATTAGGCGGGGGGAATCAGTCATTTTAAAGTTAAAGAGATGGGTTGGTTATAATTATCCAGCCTGGGGCATGAGCGGAGAAAAAGAAAGGGCAATTACTTGCGCCAAAACATCAGCTACATTGCGGTTAGTCAGTTGGGCAAAATATTCGGCTTTTTTGTATATCTCATCTGACAAGTTTAGGGTAATTTGAGTGGTCATCGTTGTTCAGGTTGATTATACGCTGGCTGATAGTATTTTTCCCTAGTATTACTCCTGAGCAGCTTGAAAAATTGCTTGCTCATCAATGACTATACGGGTTTTCGTGTTTACTATTAATTTACCAAATGGGTCTTGAACGCGCCATAATCTGGAATGAGAACTGGCACAATTAAACACTACATAAAGCCAGTATCGTTCTCGCAAATTACAAGCCGCCACCCACTCATTCTCAGTTAACTCCACAGCGCCAATCTGCGCCCGCCCTTTTACTTCTATAGATAACTGCTGTCCATCGCTATACCGAGACAGCAAATCGAAACCGGGATAATCGGTTAATCCCGCCTCCCGCGCTAATGGGGGCGTGGAAACATTCTGCACCACAGCCCCCTGAGACGCTTCAAACTCCCAAGCTTTGCTCATCGCCATGGCTTCTATCTGCTTATCCTGACGCTTCCTCTGTTCTGGATCAGTCGATGGTATCACCAATGCATGAGCCAAAAACGCTACCTCTGCGGGTACAATCAACTCAGGTTCACGGTGTAATGTTGCGATTGCCTCTTCTCTGATCCTCGCCAACTGTCGCTGGCGATTCTTGATTTTAGTCATTTCCCCCTTAGCACGAGAGTCACCCGCATTGACCTTATCCCTTAATCGTAACCGCCTCGCCGCTAGTTCTGCTTCCTGATAGTCATACCCCCGCTTGAGAAAACTCTCCCGTTCTGGTACTGTTTCTACCAATGCCTGACGGTGTTCCCTAACTAATGATTGAGCAACAAACTCTAAGGCATGGGCTTTAGCCAGTTGGCACAGTTCCGGTGCTTTGGTAACCAAAGGCATTCCCTGTGGCGGTATTACTTCACCCTCTTTTAACAGCGTCAAATACTCCGATGGTGCGTCCTCAATTTGACCATCTGCCCGTTGTTTTAAACCAATTAACCGAGAGTCGAGAATTTCCTGACGCGCTAACTGTCGTTGAGTCGAGTCCGCTTTTCTCACCACAGAAATCAGGGCAATATGAAATAAATAAGGTTGCTGGACATTCGCGTCTATAAATACACCCCCTCGCAACGCCGCTTGAGCAAATTTGCCGCAAACATACTCCCGAAAGCGGTCAAATACAGGTTCCCCAGGATGGAGAAAAACCGCTTCTCGTTTATTTTTAGGTTTATAAACCGTAAGGCGACTACCTTGTTCAGGAGGATAGGCGTCTAATAGCGGCAACAACCAATCCAACGCCCCAGGCTGAAGCGCTTGGAATGAAAAATAACCGTCCAAATCTCCCTCAATTTCAATATCTACCAAGGGCGCAGCTTTTTCGATAAACCGCCGGACGTATCCCGGTAACAAGCGGCGCAATTCTTCATGCTGGCGTTGGGCATTCAGTTGGGGCAATTGCGCTCTCACCTCGCCAGTTTTGCCGAATAAATTGGCGTCTTGCTGCTGTAATGCCTGAATTTGTTCTGGGGTTAACTGCTGATCAATCTCTCGTTCTGCCTCCTCAGCCCCCTGATCCGTGATCGCCTGTTCCATATAATTTTTGATAGAAACACTCTCAAAAATGCGACCCACCACATCAAATACTTTATCCGAACCCAAATCTCGGCGAATTCGCTCTAACTTATCTAAAAGTGTCTTCAGTACCCGCCCTTCCCTAGTCTTCCCAGCCACTAAATTAATAATAATGACCGGATCATGGGTCTGACCATAACGGTGAATCCGTCCCATCCGCTGTTCTAATCTCGCCGGATTCCAGGGGATATCGTAGTTAATCATTAGCCAACAAAACTGCAAATTAATCCCCTCACCCGCCGCATCAGTCGCCACCAAATACATCGCACTGCCCTCACCAGCAGGTTTGCGGAAAAACTCAACCTGTTCATCCCGTTCCTGATAAGACATCCCTCCATGTATCTGGGCAACCTGTCCCGTAAACCCCATCCCTTCCAGCCGCCCCACCAAAAAATCTAGGGTATCGCGATGTTCGGTAAACATAATAATTTTTTGGTTTTTGTAGTCAGGACTACTGATAAAATCCCGCAATTTGGCAAACTTAGATTCTTCTGCTGTCTCATCCACTTGCATCGCCAAATCCAGCAAGTTTTGAACCACAACTCGTTCAGTTTCCAATTCCTCTAATGAAACAGCCGCGATTCCTCCCAACGCCTGATTTTGGGCAACTTCACTCTCTTCTTGAGAGTCCTCAACCCCCTCTTCATCTGCTGTCTTTTCAGCCAAGGTATCGCGCACCTCCCTGTCCAAACGCTGTTGGCGACGGCGCAACTCTGCCATCGAAATACGACCCGATTCAATATCAACAATCAACCCCTCCAGCCTTTCTAAACGGCGTCCAAAGGACTTCATCAGCGCATAGGTAGAACTCGCCAAACGCCTTTGAAACACGCTCATTGCCAACTTTGCTGCCGAGCGATTTAATATCCGGGCGCGGTTATAATACAATTCAATATAGTCCGTAGTTTGATCATAAAGTGCCTGTTCGCTAATCTCTCCCTGAGTTAACTCATAGCTCAAGGTATCTGACACCCGCATCGGATAAATAAGACTGCCATCGTAGCGCACCATTTCTTCCTTAACGCGGCGTAAAAAATGCCGCTGACGAGCTTCATGGGGATAAGCGTTGAAGGCATCAAACGTAGACAGTACCTCCGGTTCCAACAATCGCCACAGGTAGTAATAGGGAAAATCTTTACCCTGATGAGGGGTAGCCGTTAGCAGCAGCAGATGATGACAATTCCAAGCCAGCGAAAACCGCTCATCTTCTGTCTCAATTCCCGTCAACGCCTCGGCTAATCGATACCGTTGGGTTCTGCGAATATAAAAATCAGGTTCGCGGTCAGCTGATAGCTTGTGGGCTTCGTCAAAAATAACTAAATCATAGGGAATAACCTCTGGTTCCTTTAAGCGCGAGAACATCCGCTCTCCAGCTAACGTATCCACGCTCACAATCAGCAAATCACTATCAGCACCGATAAAAGGATTATCAGACTTTGCTTCACTACCACTGGCAATACGAAACGGTAGACTAAAAAGCGATATCATTTCCCGTTCCCAATTGCCCACTAACCCAGCCGGGGGAACAATCAAAACTCGATTAATCAACCGACGGCTCAACATTTCCCGAATATAGAGTCCCGTCATAATCGTTTTACCCGCCCCAGCATCATCAGCTAAGAGAAAACGCAGGCGGGGTTGCTTGAGCAGATACTGATAAACCGCAAGACGCTGGTGTGGTAGTGGTTCAATTAGAGAGGTTTCCGTGGCAAACGCTGGGTTAAAAAGATGTCCATAGGTCAAACGTTCTCCCTCCGCAACAGCCCAAACCATCTTAGGATTGCTCAGAAAATCGATTTGAAGGGGGCTTTCCACGATTACTGCACTTGAGTTAGTTGTAAACCGTTCCGGATTTCCCGCACCAGCGATACAATATGGCTCGATTGAGTGGTCATGGTGAGAGAATTTATGCTTTCTTCGTTAAGCCTAACCCACCCTTTTTCATCTTGCACAGGGTATATTTACGGATTTTGCCTCCACGCCGGGTGATCCCAAGTCTTCCACGCTGGCGTCAAAGATTCTAGAATATCTACAGGTCGTTAAACGTAAAAAATAGTTTTTTTGTATAAAATATTACTTTTTTATCGGCTTCGGCATAGGATTTCGATTACTGGACTGGTGTTCTAGCGTGGGACTTACTGCCTTCCCCTTTCCCCTCACCCTTAGTTAAAGCGATCGCCATTGGCATATCTGCCATCCTTGGTTCCGAGGGTTAAGTTTTATTGCAGAACAACAACTAATTTTGATTCCTCAGAATAACTCTAATGGGTGAGGCTTTTTGATCCCCGTTAAGTGTACCTTACTACTAACCAGCGCCAGTACCCCACACCCAAAACCATGAAATCTACCGCACTCGACAAGTTTATTCACTTCTTACGAGAGGATTTGGCGATTCCATCGTCAGCTATTTCTTTAGCTTTACGCCATCAGGAAGAGAGTCCTAATTTATTACCAATGACTTTGTGGCAATATGGACTCATTTCATTGGAGCAATTAGACCGAATTTTTGATTGGCTGGAAACGGCACAGCTTACTCTGTAAGTCCCCTTTAGATTTTAACCTGCCTTGATACTGCTATGTTAAGGATTGATTGGTGCGTTATGCTTCGCTAACGCACCTTAAAGTTTGACTATAAATACTTATAACTGGGGATTGGGTTTTTTTAACGGCTTTGGCAATGGCACGTCTGGAGAATGCTGCGCTTGATCAAGCTTATAGCCTTCAACTTGAAGTTGTTGCACGAATTGGGTTGACTCAAAATGGTTCGGTTGTGTTGACGTTGGCGACTGTTCTTGTCCTTGACTTTGGCGTCGAAGTTGTTTGAGTTTCGCTTTTCGTCCCATGATTACTCCCTCGATAAGGACTTAATAAACATCTGATGTTCTGCTGTGGTTATCCCCTGTTGGACGATCTCCAATACCTTGGCTAAATTTCCAGCAAGTAAGGCGGATTGTTTTAACCACAAGCCAGGAAAGGTTTCACTACAAATAATACCATTTTCATTGGGTTCTAGCTTGATATATGTACCCTCTTGTAACTTAAACCAATCGAATTGCTGATCGTACACTCGCCACACTAAATACTCTTGTACCTGATTGCGGCGGTAAACATTAAGTTTGTCATGTAAATCGATGGAAGCGGTACTGGCGGCAATTTCTACAATCAATTCTGGCGCACCTTCGACATAATCGTCATCGCTGATGCAGGATTGTCCTCCTACCTCAATCCTCAATAACGCATCGGGTTGCGGTTCGTTATCAGTATCCAGACGTACCGTTGTATTGTCGGCTAATCCGACTCCAGGAGTTGCTGCCCAGTAATTACCCAACCATGTCATGATTCGAGCATGGGGTTCTCCATGTTTTCTGAGGCGTAACGGTGATGCCATATAAACGATTCCTTCGATTAATTCCGCTTTTTTTACCTGGGGCATAGCATGATAGCGGCGCTCAAATTCGATGCGGGTGAGTTTATCGCCGTTTTCCAGGGGGGGAATAGGTAAGGTTGACGCGATCATCGCACGTTGATCTATCATGATTTTGTTCTCCTTGAGTTGAGCCAGATTCAGCC
>JGI12109J20283_10062539_pt1 | contig 12240 bp, 10 predicted proteins | sample ElkSlonscriptome_12_FD_20283 | JGI IMG/M metagenome (IMG submission 20283) | reverse complement strand
CGAAGACCGCGGTGCGCGGCACGAGCAGGAGGATCACCGCAGCGAGCTCCATCAGCCCGAGACCGATCCGACCGTAGGGTTCGGCGCCGAGGGTCGTGAAGAGCGCGACAGACTCGGCCGCGCCCGTCAGCTTGAAGGGAAGCGTCATGCCGAGGATTCCGGCGGCGACGATCTGCGCGATCCAGGTACTCGTGCGAGCACGGTGGGTGAGGGTCCTGTCCATGGCTTGTCCTTCGGGATACGCTTGCGCGCGCGGTTTCTCGTGGCTCTCGAAGGGCACTACGCCGCCACGTCGCGCGTTGGGACACGATCGGAAGTGAAGGAGATGTCACACGAGGTCGAGACCATTTCTGGACGTGCCTCGCACGGCGCGGCACACTCGCACACCGTACTCACACCGGGGAGACGTCGTGGAATCCAGCGCCATGCTCGTGAACGTTTTCGAGGCACTGGCCTTCGCCGCCCAGAAGCACCGCGATCAACGCCGCAAGGATCACGTGGCGTCGCCCTACATAAACCACCCGATCGAAGTCGCGCGCGCGCTGGTCGAGGTCGGCGGCGTGACCGATCTCGACGTCGTGCGCGCGGCGATCCTGCACGACACGGTCGAGGACACGGCCACGACGCCCGAAGAGCTCGAGGCACGGTTCGGACCGCGGGTGGCCGAACTCGTGATGCACGTCACCGACGACAAGACGTTGGAGAAGCAGGAGCGCAAGCGGCTGCAGATCGAACACGCGCCCCACATTCCGCGCGAGGCGCAGTGCATCAAGCTCGCGGACAAGCTGAGCAACGTGCGTGACGTGCTCGCGAATCCGCCCGCGGACTGGAGCGACACGCGGCGCGCCGAGTACGTCGCGTGGGCGCAGGACGTGATCGACGGCATGCGCGGTGCGAATCCGGCGCTCGAAGCGGAGTTCGATCGCGTGGTCAGCGCCGGGTGATCACGGTCTTCCGGTGACCTCCAACGGATTTTCTGGACCCGTTCCTTGACGGCGCCTCAGCGCTTGGTAGGGTCCAACAGAACAAGATTTTGACCAATCGTCGGCCGACCGCACCTCTTCGCGGACGGCACCTCGTCGTCTTGCGCGAGATGACTCGCGCGGGGACCACGCCGCGGTTCGCCACCGCACTCCCTTTTCTGGCGCGTGGCCCTTCGACGGGCGGTAACAAGGAAGGACGACCATGAATCCACCACCGGGGGGCGCGGAATCCGCGTCGAAGCGGAAGCTTGCCGAAAAGCTCCGGACCGCCGAACGCCGAGCGCGCGAAAAGGCCGTCAAAGAGCGCGAGAAGTTCCGGGGATTGCAGATCCGACCCACGGCCTCGTTCTTCGACGACGCGGATGCCCGTGAGCCCGGCGAGGGGAATTGGGAGGGTTTCGGCTTCGACCTACACCCGCACGTGACGGTGTCGTCGGTTCTGGTCCTCTCGGTCTTCATCATCCTCACGCTCATGTTCCAGGAGCAAGCGACTGAAATGGCCGACGGCGCGCTCGCGTGGATCTCGAGCAGCTTCGGTTGGTTCTTCATCCTGGCCGCGAACATTTTCATCGGCGCGGCTCTGTTCTTCGCCTTCGGTCGCTTCGGTCGGATCAAGATCGGCGGGTCGGACGCGCAGCCGGAGTTCTCCACACCGGCCTGGTACGCGATGCTGCTCAGCGCGGGCATGGGGATCGGTCTCATGTTCTGGAGCGTGGGCGAGCCCATGTACCACTATGCATCGCCCTCGCCAATGTTCGACGGTATCGCGCCGGAGTCACCGGCCGCCGCGCAGGCCGCGATGGGGGTCACCTTCTTCCACTGGGGACTCCACCCGTGGGCGATCTACTCGGTCGTCGCGCTGGGCCTCGCGTTCTTCGCGTACAATCGCGGACTGCCGCTGACCATCCGGTCGATCTTCCATCCGATCCTGGGCAACCGGATCCACGGTGGGTGGGGCAATCTGATCGACGTGCTCTCGGTGCTGGCCACGCTCACCGGTCTGGCGACATCGCTCGGGCTGGGTGTGAAGCAGATCAACGCTGGTCTGAACTTCCTGTTCGGCGTGGCGATCAGCCCAGAGATCCAGGTCGTCTTGATCGCGGTGATCACGGGCTTCGCCGCGCTCTCGGTGATGGCCGGTCTCGACGGCGGTGTGAAACGCCTCAGTGAATGGAACATGGGTCTGGCGGGAATTCTCCTGGTCTTTCTGCTGATTGCCGGGCCGACGGTGTACATCCTGAGCGGATTCACGCAGAGCATCGGATTCTACCTCGAGAACCTGCCGCAGCTCAGCCTGTGGACGGAGACCTTCCAGGAGTCGAACTGGCAGGGCAGCTGGACGGTCTTCTATTGGGCGTGGTGGATCTCCTGGTCGCCTTTCGTCGGAATGTTCATCGCGCGCATCTCGAAGGGACGCACCGTACGCGAGTTCGTGCTCGGCGTGATGGTCGTGCCCACTCTGCTGTCCTTCGTCTGGATGTCGGTGTTCGGCGGCTCGGCGCTCGCGCTGCAGACGAGCGGCACCGCCGACATCGTCGGCGCGGTCAACGAGGACGTCTCGACGGCGATGTTCGCCATGTTCCAGCACTTCCCGATGACGCAGGTCCTTTCCGGGGTCGGCATCGTGCTGGTGACGATCTTCTTCGTGACCTCTTCGGATTCCGGTTCGCTGGTCGTCGACCACCTGACGTCGGGCGGCAAGCTCGACTCGCCCGTTCCTCAGCGAGTGTTCTGGGCGATGATGGAGGGCGTCGTCGCCGCCGTCCTGCTCCTCGGGGGCGGCCTGAGCACTCTGCAGACGGCCGCGATCAGCACGGGACTACCCTTCGTGGTCGTGCTTCTTCTGATCATCTATGCGCTCTACATCGGTTTGTCGCAGGAAGCCTACGTCGAGGACGCAGTGCGCAAGGAGCTGCGCGCCGTCGAGGCGGATCATCGCTTGTCCGAGGCCGTCGCATCCGCCCAGCAGGAGCTCGACGACACGTCCACGCCTGGATCGACGTCATGACGCGTGACGGACGCGATCGATCGATAGCCACCCAAGAGAATGGAGTCTCCGTGAAGTCACCCGTGATCCTGTCTACGCTGATTGCCCTGGTCGCCCTCGGCGGTCCGCTCGCTGATTTCGCCCGCGCGCAGGAGGCGTCGATCGATTTCGGTGGCGCGCTGCGCTACAACTATCGCTACCAGACCTGGGATTCGGCCGAGGCGAACCGGGACAAGGGCGGGGAATTCCTGCTCGACACCCTTCGTTTCGAAGCGGACGGCACGTACGGCGATCTGACGATCTCTGCCGAGTACCGATTCTACCAGGGTTACCACATGATCCATCACGGCTACGTGAGCTGGGACTATTCGGAGCGCTCGTCGTTGATGCTCGGTGTGCACCAAGTCCCCTTCGGGATCACTCCCTACGCGTCGCACAACTGGTTCTTCGACATCGGCTACTACGTCGGTCTCGAAGACGACTACGATGCGGGGATCCAGCACGTCACGACCGGAGACACCTGGGACCTGCGCCTGGCCTTCTACAAAGAGGACGAGGGCAACGGGACGGGCAACAGCACGGACAGCGCGCGCTACTCCTACGACGTCGTCCGCGGCGAACTCCCGAATCCTCTGGGCGGCACGGTCACGCGCAACAACGAGGAGATCAACCAGTTCAACGGGCGCTTCGCCTACACCGTCGACCACGGTGACGACGCGTCGACCGAACTCGGCGTGTCCGGTCAATGGGGGCAGCTCTACAACGGCGACACCACGGACAACGGAAGCCACTTCGCGGCCGCCGTCCACGCGAACGGCAACTACGGTCGATTCAACGTCATGGCGTCGGCGATGCTCTACGAGTACGACCTCGAGCTGCCCGACGACGATCCCCTCGGCGAACTCGCCGACGAGGTCGTGGCCTTCGGCGCTTACGACTTTCCCTACTGGATCGCAGCCAAGGGGCAGATCTTCCTCTTCAACGTGGCCTACGATTCCGGGTGGGCGGTCGGCCCCTTCGAGAACCTGACCTTCTACAACGACTACAGCATGCTGCAGAAGGACATGGACGACTGGGAAACGTCGCAGCAGAACGTCCTGGGCTTCGCTGGTGCCGCCGGTCCGCTGTACTGCTACTTCGACGTCGCCATGGGCAAGAACCACCCGTGGCTCGGTGACTTCCCCTCGACGTGGACCTACGGCCTGGCGACCGGCGATCCGGACGCCGACTGGGAGATCCGCTACAACATCAACTTCGGCTACTACTTCTAGGGCGCGCCGTGAACGAAGACGTGGTCATCGAGGCGCGTGGCCTCTACAAGATCTTCGGGGCCGATCCTCGGAAGGCCTTTCCTCTGCTGGAGGAAGGGCTGAGCAAGGAGGACATCCTCGAGAAGACGGGTTGTGTCGTTGCGATCAACGACGCCAACTTCGAGGTCCGTCGCGGTGAGATGTTCGTCGTGATGGGCTTGTCGGGCAGCGGCAAGTCGACCGTGATCCGCTGCCTCAATCGTCTGATCGACCCGACCCGGGGGCAGGTGCTCATCGCCGGCGAAGACATCATGAAGATGTCCGACGAAGAGCTACGCGCGGTGCGTCGGCAGAAGCTCTCCATGGTCTTCCAGCACTTCGGGCTGCTTCCGCAGCGCACCGTGCTCGGCAACGTGGAATTCGGCCTGGAGATCTCCGACGTCAGTGCCGACGAGCGACGCCGGAAGGCGCAGGAGGCCCTGGAGCTCGTCGGCCTCGCGGGCTACGAGGCCAGCATGCCCAGCGAGTTGAGCGGTGGCATGCAACAACGGGTCGGCCTGGCGCGGGCGCTGGCCAACGACCCCGAGGTGCTGCTCATGGACGAGGCATTCAGTGCTCTCGATCCACTCATCCGCACGCAGATGCAGGACGAACTACTCGCCTTGCAGGAGAAGATGCACAAGACCGTGGTCTTCATCACCCACGATCTCGACGAGGCCCTGAAGATCGGAGACCGGATCGTGATCATGGGGCCGGGCGGGACGATCCGTCAGATCGGTACCCCCGAGGAGATTCTCACGGAGCCCGCCGACGACTATGTCGAGGCCTTCGTCGAGAACGTCGATCGGACCAAGGTCATCACTGCATCTTCGATCATGCGCAAGGCAGACCCCCTCGTCATCCCGAAAGACGGTCCGAGCGTGGCCCTGCGTCGCATGGAGAAGTCCGGGGCGGCGACCGTCTTCGTCACCGACCACGATCGCGTTCTACAGGGCATCGTGAAGATCGATGATGCCGTGAAGGCGAGGAAGGAGAAGTCGCTCGAGAAGATTCTTCTCGAAGACGAGGTCTACACCGTCTGGCCGGAGACACCCGTGAACGAGCTCTTGGGCCGAGCGATGACCTGCCGTTACCCGATGGCCGTGGTCGACCGCGAGGGGCGACTGCTCGGCCTTCTCGAACGGTCGACGATCCTGGCCGAGGTGGCCGTCGACTCGGACCAGGTGCAGTCGCTCAGCGATCTGCAGGACGAGCTGAGCGACGACGGCCCGGTATCCGAGGAGGTGCGGCCGTGAGCGCGCTTCTGCCGTTGGCCTTCCTCGATGCCATGGACGTAGGTGACTTCTTCGAAGTCGTCATCGCCTGGCTGGAGACGAACCTCGAACCCTTCTTCGACGGCCTCGGTGCATTCATCGACTGGACGCTCACCGGCATCGAGGCCGCGCTGATGTGGCCACATTGGGCCGTGGTCATCGTGGTAATGGTCGCCATCGCCTGGCGCACTGCCGGATGGCGCATCGCCGTGTTCTCGGTGTTCGGTCTGCTCCTGATCGTGCAGATGAACATGTGGGACGAGTCGATGGAAACCCTGGCGTTGATCGGGACGTCTGTGATCATCGCCCTGGTCGTCGCGATCCCCCTGGGGATCTGGTCCTCGAAGAGCGAGGGCGCCGAGAGCATCATTCGGCCTCTGCTGGACTTCATGCAGACGCTCCCCGCCTTCGTCTATCTCATTCCCGCCGTACTGTTCTTCCAGCTCGGCAAGGTTCCCGGCGTGGTGGCGACCTTGATCTTCTCCATGCCGCCGACGGTCCGTCTCACCAACCTCGGCATCCGACAGGTGCCGAAGGAAATCAAGGAAGCGTCGCTGTCGTTCGGGGCGACGCCCCGGCAGACGCTCGTGAAAGTCGAATTGCCCGTCGCCCTGCCGACCATTCTGGCCGGCATGAACCAGACGATCATGTTGGCCCTTTCGATGGTCGTGATCGCGGGGTTGATCGGCGCCGGCGGACTGGGCAACCAGGTCGTCAAGGGCATCACGCAGTTGAACATCGGTTTGGGCTTCGAGAGCGGGATCGCCATCGTGATCCTCGCGATCTACCTCGACCGTGTCACCCAAGCACTGGGCGCCGCGACGCAGCGGCAGCGATGAACCAGTGCACGAAAGGAGATTCGCCATGAATTCTCGAAGTCAGTTCGGTTTGATGGCCGCGCTCGCAGTCGTATTCCTGATTTCCGCTTGCGGAGGGGGCTCCGGTTCGGGCGAGACCGCGGACGGTGCGAAGAAGACCGCCGACCTCGTCTACGTGAACTGGGCCGAGGGAGTCGCGTACACGCATCTGGCGAAGGTCGTCCTCGAGGACGAGATGGGCTACGAGGTCGAAATCACTGCGGCCGACGTCGCGCCCGCCTACGCCGCCGTCGCCCAGGGCGACAAGGATGCCTTCATGGAGACTTGGCTCCCCGTCCTGCACAAGGACTACGTCGACCGCTTCGAGGGTCAGGTTGTCGATCTCGGTCACGTCTACGAAGGCACGCAGAGTGGTCTCGTGGTTCCGCAGTATGTGACGATCGACAAGATCAGCGAGATTGCCGCGAACGCAGACGAATTCGGAGGCCAGATCACCGGGATCGATGCCGGAGCCGGAGTGATGAAGACGACCGAACAGGTCATCGAGCAATACGACCTGGGTGTCGAGCTTCTCGCCTCGAGTGGACCGGCCATGACCGCCGCGCTGCAGAAGGCCTACAAGTCGGAGGACTGGATCGTGGTGACGGGCTGGCGCCCGCACTGGATGTTCGGTCGTTTCGACCTGAAGTTCCTGGAGCAGGACGAGGACAAGAAGATCTGGGGCGAGGGGAACATCCACATCATGGGTCGGTCGGATCTTGCCGAGGACAAGCCCGAGCTCGCGCAGTTCCTGGGCAATTTCTTCTTCACCGACGAACAGCTCAGCAGCCTCATGATGGCGATGCGTGACGAAGACGATCTCGAGGCCGTGGCGCGCGCCTGGGCCGCCGAGAACCAGGATCTGGTGCAGAGCTGGATTCCGCAGGGAAGTGCGTCCCGCTGATCGGCGGGACGATGCCATTCCAACGTGAGCGAGGGCTCCTCCGCCGTGGTGGGGGAGCCTTTCGTCGCCGGCCGAGTCGGATCGCACGCCGGGCGGCGAAAATCGTCGCCACGCGACCCCTTGGCAGAATAAAGTGGTGCGCACGCATTCTCCCCGAGGAGCCGACCATGCTTCGCCACGCCAACTCGTCCGTTCTACTACTCCTGCTGCTGGTCACCTTCGGCGCCTGCGCATCCGGCCCCGACACGGCCGCCGACGAAGACGTCTTCCTCTTGAGCGAAGGTCGTGAATTGCTGGGCAATCGAGACATCAAGGCCGTGTCCTATTCGGGGCACCGCAAGGTCCCCCGAAGCGTCGAGAACACTCCGAGCGTGGCAGAGACGAAAGAAGACCTGCGGATCATGGCGGCCATGGACATCAAGCTGCTGCGCACCTACAACACGACGATCTTTCCGCACAGCGAACGCATCCTGCAGGCGATTCGCGAGTTGAAGCAGGAAGACCCGGGCTTCGAGATGTACGTGATGCTCGGCGCGTGGATGCAGTGCGTGGGTGCCTTCACCGACGAGGCCGACCACACGGTCGAGGACGCCGATTTCAACCAGGGCGAGATCGAAGCCGCGATCCGTCTCGCCGCCGAGTACTCCGACATCGTCAAGATCATCGCCGTGGGCAACGAGTCCATGGTCACGTGGCAGGGCCACTTCGTTCCGTCCAGCGTCGTTCTGCGGTGGGTGAAGCGCCTGCAGGAAGCACGCGAAGCGGGAGAGATCCCGGCCGGCACGCGGATCACCACGTCGGAGAACTGGGCCGCTCTCGGCGGTGAGGAGAGCTATCGCAACGACGACCTCGCCGAGCTCGTCGAGCGGATGGACTTCCTCTCGCTGCACACCTACGCTTTCCACGACACCTACTACAATCCGGCGCTCCAGTGGGCGCCAGGCCGCGACGAGGTCGAGCTTCCCCCGACCGTGATCGTCGACCAGGCGATCGAACGCGCGATCGCGTTGCAGGAGAGTCAGGTGCAGGCCGTGCGCGATTACCTCGCATCGCTGGGTCTCGCCAAGGAGATCCACATCGGCGAGACGGGATGGGCCAGCCTCGACGATTCCCACTACGGACCCGACGGCACGCGAGCGGCCGACGAGTACATCGCCGGGCGTTTCCACGCGGCGGCGCGACGGTGGACGCGACAGAACGGCATGACCTGCTTCTACTTCCAGGCCTTCGACGAACCCTGGAAGAGCGACGGCACCGACGGTTCGGAAGGCCACTTCGGCTTGATCACCGTCGACGGCCAAGCCAAGTTCGCGATCTGGGATCAGGTCGACGCAGACGCCTTCGACGGACTGACGCGAGGAGGTAATCCGATCGTCAAGACGCACGACGGCAACGCACAGGTCCTGCTGGACGAACTCCAGATGCCAGTGCACCTGAAGTTCGAGCCCTGAGCCGACCCACCGCCGGATCAGCCGAAGAGCATCAATGCCCACAAGACCGTCATGCCTGCGATGAGCGTGACCATGACGTTCTTGGCGCGCCACGCGACGACCGCGGCGATCACGCCGGCCACGAGGCGGTCGTTCGTCCACGTCGGGGCGAACACGCCATCGACGTAGAAGAGTGCAGGCACCACGAGTGCGCTCAGGACCGCCGCGGGAACGAGCTGGAGGACGCGCGTGACGTAGGGAGAGGGTTCTCCCCGCCGCCGCGGCAACAGGAAGCTCGCGCGGATTGCAAAGGTCCCGAGGCCGAGCGCCAGGATCCATCCCCACGCGCTCATGCGAACCTCTCCCGCCATGCGCCGACCATCAGTCCGGTCGTCGCGGCGGCGATCAATCCGAGATGAAGTGGTAGGGTGTGGAAGGCGAGGGCAGCGGCGCCGGAGACGATCGCCACGATCACCGGCGTCGGCGTGCGGAGTGTCGGGATCAACAGCGCGAGGAACATCAGGGGCACCGAGAATTCCAGACCCCATGCGGCCGGAACCTGGAGCCCGACCACCACGCCGAGCAGCGACGACGCCTGCCACGTCGACCACAGCGCGATCGAGGCTCCCAGGTAGAAGCCGAAGCGGTGGACCTCGCCGGGAGACTGGAAGCGGATCACCGACACCGCATAGCCCTGATCGGTCAGCAGGTAGGAACCCAACCAACGCTGCCACGGCTGCAGGTCGTTCATGTGCGGCGCGAGCGACGCGGAGTACATCAGGAAGCGAAGATTGATGACCAGGCCGGTCGCCACGACGATGAACCAGGGCGCGCCCTGCCCCCAGAGCTCGGCCGCCGCGATCTGCGACGCGCCCGCGAAGACGATCGACGACATGAGGATCGCGGGCAGTCGATCGAGCCCCTGTGAGACCGCGACCACGCCGTAGATCATCCCGAAGGGTACGACGCCCACCAGGATCGGGGCGACGGCCCGAAGGCCGGCGACGACGCTCGATTGCATGCTCATGGGTCCAAGGCAAAGGCCGCGGCGTGCATTCGACCAGGGACAGATCCGGCCCGGAGCGGCCAGAACACTTTCGCGTGTAGGGCTCCGTGGACGAGGACGCCGGTTCAGGACAAGCGGCCGACGACGCAGTGCACGTTTCCGCTGGCGAGGTAGAAGTAGTCCCGTACGGCCCGCACGTGCGCGTGGCGTGTTCGGAAGAATTCGACGCGATCGAGGTTGTCGCCGGTCAGCGAGAAATCACTGTCACGCAACCCGAGGTCCACGCCGACCGCATCGCGGCCTCCATCGCGGCGCACGACCCAACCGTGGACGAGCTCGCGGTGGGGGTAGAGAGGGACGAGCAGGCGGTCGCGGGCGCAGACGACGTTGGTCGCGCTCTGGAAACGACGCACCCGACGCGGGTCGGCGTCGATGCGGTCCACCCGCCACGACGTGGATTCGAGTTGGCGTGCAGCGGCGTCCATCTCGCTCGCGGCCGATGCGAGGAGTTCGCGCTCGATCCGCAATCGCTCGTCGAGAAAGGCGCCACGCGCGCTCGCGTCGCGTGGAAGTTCGAGTCCGTCAGGCCACGCGATCCCCATTGCCTCGCGTCGCTCGAGGGATTCGAGCGTGCGGGCTGCCTCTTCGTCGAGGATCGCGCGGTGCTCGACGGTGTCCAGGCGTGCGGGATCGCACCGCGCAACGATCGCCTCGTGGGGGCCGAGCAGCGTCATGAGCATGTCGACGTGGAAGACGTAGCGTGACTGCGGGCGGCACGTGCCGCGCGGTCGTGGCCCGATCCATTGCACCGAGTCCACACCGAAGGCCTCTTGCAGGATCCGGGCGACCCCGTCGTCGCCGGGGTCGAAGCCCCAGAAGTGTTGCGTGATGGCCCGCGTTTCGAAGGCGATGGTGCTGCCGGCGAAAAGGACGTCGTCGCCGGCGATCATGTTTCCACCCTCGGCCGCGACCGGGAGCAGTTGCACGCCGATACCGTGGCCTTCGAGTCCCGCGAGCGCACGGACGGTGCGCTCGAGATCCTCGCGCTGAGTCGCGCTCTTGAACCAGGGAACGTGGGCAATGCGCTTGCCGTCGCGCGCGCGTCCGACCTGGAGGATGTCCCTTCCCCAGAATCCGGAGACGTCGTCTTCGTCGGTCACGATCCACCGGATCGCGTCGAATCCGTGGGTGGCCAAGGCTGCTCGGGCTTCATCGCTCCGTCCTCGCGACACGAGGGCGTGAACGCGTGCGTCGACGGGCGCGAGGCGCAGGATCTCGACGACCTGACGCAACAGGTGGGGTGCCGCGCACAGGTCGTAGACGAAGAGCACGTCGTCGAGGGTTCCGTCGTACTCCGGGATGGGTCGCGGCCCGGACCCTTCGCTGCCCCAAAGTGGGGTCGGCAGTGTCAGGGCGGCGAGCGCGGCACCGGAACGGGCCAGGAAGCGTCTGCGCGTGTGTCCGGAGCCCACGCGCGACGTCACTTCACCAGGGTGACGCGCGCGGTGTCCCGTCGGCCGTCGGCCCGCAGCTGGACATGGTACACGCCACTCGCGACAGGCTGACCGGTATCGTCGAGACCGTTCCAGTTCACGTCCCACGCGCCGGCGGTCCGGTGTTCGTGGAGAAGCGTCCGGACGTGCCGTCCGCGGCTGTCGACGACGTCGAGTCGGACCGATCCACCTCGTTCGAGCGAGAAGGCCACGCGTGAACTCGGGTTCGCGGGGTTCGGAAAGACGCCCGCGATCGCGGTGCGGAGTCCTGTCGTCGGCGGTGTCGCCGTGGCGGCTTCGACGGTCACGTTGAGCAGGTCGGTCGCCTGGTAAGCGCCGGCCTTTCCGAGTGCCCGTCCCAGCCGTTCGCGCACCCGTGCGCGGACCTGCGTCGTTCCCACGGGAAAGAAGGCGCGGACTTGCCGCGCGCTCGCGTCGTCGAATCGGATTCCCGGTGCGCTCCACCGAAGGGCCAGAGGATCGCCGTCGGCATCGCGCACGCGCGCACGTAGATCCACGAAGGCGCCCTCTCCCGACGCCGCGCGCAGGCGGAGGTCCGCCCCGACGTCGATCCGCGGGGGCACGGACGTTCCCGCGAGTCCGAGATCGAAGAGCCGGAGGAAGCGTTCGCCGATCTTGCCGGTCAGAGCGAAGGCCTGACGACGACGTGTGGACCGGCGCAGATCGATCGGCGTGGTCTCGCCCTCGATGAGGCGCCCCGAAACCGGAGCGAGTCCATTCGGGGTGACCGCGTAGCGGCCGAGGAGGGCCCGTCCTTGCCCGTCGACGTCGAGTCGGAGAAACCGTCGGGGCTCCAGGGCCAGACCGTCGAGCGACGCGCCGCGAGAATTCAGGTTCGTGCCAGGCAAGTTCGTGAAGCGCTGCCCGTAGGCGCGCTGTTCGAGTATTCGCACGGCTTGCACGGCGGGTAGATGGACGCGGATGCCGGCGGGCAAACCGCGGCTGTCCGTCAACCGCGAGCCGAGGCGACGCAGCGAGGGTGCCGGTCCATCGGCG
>JGI12109J20283_12549461_pt1 | contig 12249 bp, 12 predicted proteins | sample ElkSlonscriptome_12_FD_20283 | JGI IMG/M metagenome (IMG submission 20283) | reverse complement strand
TGCCCTGGCGGCCCTGCGAACGTTGATGCTGAATGGTGGATGGGAGCAGTATTGGCAGCATGGGCACGTCCTTTCGTTGGTGGCATCCGAACCCAGGACTTTTGCGCGCTAACAAATTTTTGCGAAACAGAAAAAAGAGTACCATGCTGCCGCAGGCGAATCTGGCGTTCATCGGGTCAAACATCCGGTTTGGATATCACCTGCGTCAGTCCTGCTCAATGAGAGGAACAAAATATGACCCAACCCGAATCACTGCTAACCCGCATCCTGGCGCACAAGCGCACCGAAGTCGCGCGCCGGCAGATCAAGATACCGCTGGAGAAGCTGCGGATCAGCCTGGCGCAAGCCCCGCCCACGCGCGATTTTGCAGCCGCGCTCCGCAAAACCGACGCCGTCGCACTAATCGCCGAGGTCAAGAAAGCCTCACCCAGCCGTGGCGTCTTCCTGGAGTACTTCGATCATCGGGAGATTGCCCGGACCTACAGCGCCAATGGCGCGGCGGCGCTCTCCGTCCTGACCGATACGCGCTTCTTTCAGGGCAGCTTGAAATATCTTGAGGGCATCCGGCGGCAGGCAAATCCGGAACTACGAACGGCTGAACCGGCAACAGCCGGCGTGCCGCTGCTGCGCAAGGATTTCATCCTCGATCCCTACCAGGTCTACGAGGCGCGGGTCTACGGGGCGGATGCGCTGTTGCTGATCGTGGCCGCCCTGGACGATACCACGCTGCGTGAACTGCTGGCGCTGACGCAGGCGCTGGGGATGCAGGCGCTGGTCGAGGTCCACACCGCCGCCGAACTGGAGCGCGCGCTGGCGGCAGAGGCGCGGATCGTGGGCATCAACAACCGCGACCTGAACAGCTTCCAGACGACGCTGGAGACAACCGAGCGCCTGGCGGCACAGTTGCCGGCAGGCGCTGACCGCCCGGTGCTGGTCAGCGAGAGCGGCATTTTCACAGCGGCGGATGTGGCACGGTTGCGCAGTTGCGGCGTGGATGCGGTGCTGGTGGGCGAGGCACTGGTCACTGCCCCGGACATCGGCGCGCGCGTACGCGAACTGGCGGGTTGGGCAGAACGGTAAGGGCTGCCCGACATGCTTCATACTGAGTTGTTACTATGCCCCCGTTCCCGTTGATTGCCGGGTTGATGGTAAACTGACATCATGCATGCTCGGGCCGGCGATCAACTGGTCGCTCGGTCTCTTCACAGGCGACGTAGTGAACCCGGCTCGCCGGAATGACGAATAACTGATCGCCCCGCACGGCATGCAGCGGGGCATTCTGCTGCAACCGATCCGCAATATCCGTGAGAATGACCTCGACGCGCTCCCGCGACGCGTACAGGCCATAGGAAAAGCGGGTAAACGCGGGCGGGACATTCACGCCTGACGATGCGCCACTGTTGCGCTCACGTTCCGCGTCGGCCTGAACTATTTCTTCTTCATGCTGCTGCCGGCCGGGATTGACCAGCCACACGATGACACTGTAGGGCATAGCGGTTTCTCCTGGTAATGCGCTCTTGTTGACACGAGTTACACGGTGGGCGTACATATCTGATTTGTATCGTGATTGCGTAACGCGTGTCATTGACTGGTTACGTCCCTGTCTGGCGTAGCAAGAACCATTCCAGAGCCGGAGGTGGGGCTACATTTCGTTCGCTCATGTCGTGTTGTTCGTGGTCCAGACGCCCACACGCCATAACTTGTGCGATTGAGAAACATATCACTGGCGTGGAGTTGGTCAACGTGCTACAATCCTCAAGGGAACAATAGAGGATCAAGCCCAACAAATAGAACACAAATGCCCGGTAACTTTTGTGACGCCGCAGCGGATTTCGATCAGTGGAGAGCCAGAAGTTCTTGCGTTTGTGCGCCTACAGTTGAACAGGAGAGTTATCTGGTGGAAATGCCGGCAGTCTGGTTGAAATATGGCTTTCTCATTATACTTATTAGTGAAGTCGGGTTGATTGGGCGTAGTCTGGTCCAACTGGCGCGTACCACAGCGTACCCCGAGACGCCGGACGAATTGCGGGTAGAGGAGTAGACGCGTGCGCTATACACTGATGCATATTTCCGACCTGCACGCCGGTCCGCCATTTAATCGTTCGATTGCCGACCAGGTAGCGCGCCAGGCCCACGAGCTGCAGCCCGATCTGCTGGTCATCTCCGGGGATCTGGTGCAGCGCGCAATGATCACTTCGCAGTGGCGTACGATTCTGGCATACCTGGAGAGCCTGCCACAACCGCAACTGATTGTGCCCGGTAACCACGATGTGCCGCTCTACAATCCGCTGGCGCGGATCTTCCTGCCCCTGGGACGTTACCGGCGCTTTATTTCACAGAACCTGACCCCGGTGTTTACACGCCCCGGTCTGGCGGTGGTCGGCGGCTGTACTGCCCATGGCCTGACCATGGATGGCGGTCATCTGAATCGTGGTCAACAAACGGCGATGGAGCGCGCCTTCGCCCACTTCTCCCCCGACAACTGCAAAGTCGCGGTGCTGCATCATCATGTGGTTGATCCGCCGGGGAGTAAGGGCCGCCGCCGCATTGTCAACGCCGATGCAACGATTGACATGTTTGATCGCTGTGGCGTGGAACTGCTGCTGTGTGGGCATATTCATGTCTCCTACATCGGCAATACCCTGGATGTGCGGCCGGATCTGCGCCAGGGGACGATTATTTGTCAGTGTGGCACAACGACTTCGCGTCGGGGCAAGGGCCGTGAGCGGGGCAAAAACTCGTTCAATATTGTGGAAATCGAGCAGCGGGCCATTCGGATCAGCCAGCATCTCTATCTGGAGGATGCGGGACGTTTTGCCCCGGTCGCCGAGCATGTCTTCCCCCGGCGTGCGGCGGGAGTGTATGAGTTACCCCGTGATCAGCGGGTAATGGAGGCGGATCAAAAATTATGACGACCTGGCAGCATCAACTTAACCGTGTACGCCGCGCACTCATCAATACTGCCCCGGTACCGCTCGATGAATTGCTGCTGCTGCGCCATCCGGATGGTACCTCGGCCCGGCCACTGGCCCCTGAGCCGGCAGTTACGCCGCGTCCGGCCGCGGCATTGTTGCTGCTCTACCCGCAGGCGGATGATCTCTGGCTCCCGCTGACGGCGCGCAGTGGTCGCCTGCCGCTGCATCGTGGTGAAGTCTCGCTGCCCGGCGGTGCTACTGATCCTGAGGACAGCGGGCCGGAGATGACCGCTCTGCGCGAGGCCCACGAGGAGGTCGGGCTTGATCCTGCCGTCGTGGAGGTGCTGGGCCGGTTGACGCCGTTTTACATTCCGCCAAGCAACTTTATGCTGACCCCGGTGGTAGGCTTTACGCCGGAACCGCCCGCGTTGCAGGCCAATCCGCAAGAAGTCGATGCTGTCTTTAGCGTGCCCCTGGGCCGCCTGCTGGACCCGGCCACTGTTGTGGAGGAGGAGTGGACCCTGCGTGAGATGCGGGTGCGGGTGCCCTTCTTCGCGCTGGAGGGCTACAAGGTCTGGGGGGCAACGGCGATCCTGTTGAGCGAACTGGTAGCACGGTTGCGGCGGATTGCGGCAAGTGAGGGGTAGATATCTGGTTTCAGATTACCAGCGGAACGGCTTAGTTGACATCCACAACTGCGGGTCCGGGATGCCGCGATACTCAAAGCTACTATCCTCGCGGGCGCGCCGCTCCATCATCTGCCGGACGATGGGGCCATGTCCGAAAAAGAGGCTATCCGGCATTGTGTCGGGCTCACATCCACGTAACACACCCCGGGCCACATCAAGCGCCTCGAACCAGAGCGCCCGGTCGGGACTCTCCCAACCGATGCCCGCCTGCACAACCCGACCATTGCTCACTTTGTGAAGCAGGTAATCATGCACAGCATCGCGGTTGCGCCAGCGCCAGTACCCCTGGAACTGGATATCCTGGCGGGTATCGTTCAGTACCGCCTCCAGGGTATTGGTTGAGCCGAACCAGCCCGTCTGCACATCGCGTCGATGGAGGATAATGTAACCAATGGCAACCATGGCTTCTCGGCGAGCCGTGGCGGCTGCGTCTGTCTCCGCCAGCGTCTTCTGCTCGGACCAGATCGCTGTCGCCAGCGTCTGTTCGTCGGGAGTGTAGCGCGCGGTGCGCTGCAACACATATGCATTGGCCTGCCCCCAGTAACTGCCCCAGTCGATAAACCCGTTGCGCATTACATAAGTGGGATCATCCGGACCGGCATAATAGTCGCATTCTGTATCAGTGCTCTCGATGCTGGTCGTTGTCGTAGATACGGCTGCCTGGGATGAGGAGGTACCGGCAGATGCTGCGGGACTGCTGGTGGTTGGCCCGCCGGCCCGCTGGGTTTGCTCTGCGGCAGTGTTGGCATGCGGAACGGGTGTTGTCAGTGCGATGACAGGCTGAAGCGCGGTTTCGTTCGTCGCGCCAGTAGTGCATTTCGAGAGAACGATGAGTAATAGTACAATCATCACCGTCGCGCCGATCCAGAGCCACGCAATCCGCGTTGCGCGTTGCGATTGGCGTCTTCGGCGATAGCGAATGGTCAACGGTTCTTCTACTCCCTTTGGTTTGTCCAGGATAATCCGGCGCGACCTGGCATCCAGATTTTGACGTGGGTACGACCGAAGTGAATGTCAGAGGGGATGTTACCTGAGCCTGACTTTTGGTTTACATATTTGTTTGCGTGTATTATTAGTGTAACACATGTTTCGCTGCTTCTCGAAAAAATCGGTATACAGTTTGTAGTCCCGATGAAACTCCCCTACCCTCGCCTCCGCCACACCACCCCCACCGGATACCCCACCATCTTCGCGCAGTCGCCGACCAGCCGAATCAGCGGTACGAGCGCCAGCGTGTAGAGCCGTGCTCCCGGCGTGAGCGTGGCCGTCTGCGGCCAGAGGCGGCGGTAGGGGCCACGCGTGTAGACCGCACCTCCTGCCGGCAGGAGTGCCGCAATGGGCAGTCGCGCCGCCGGGAAGCGGGATGCTGTCAGTAGCAGTGCCGTCAGGGTGCCATAGGCGCCATAGCGCGCCAGATGGCGCTTCGGCCAGAGCCCCGCCCGCCCGTCGCCGCGCGCATAAAGGAAATATTGCCGGGCGAAGGCGCGGAATGATGAGCGCGGGCGGAAGTAGACCAGCGCCTCCGGCACAAACGCCCGCCGGTAGCCTGCCCGTGCCACCGCCAGGTCAAACAGCAGATCCTCGCAGTGGCCGACCCACTCCGGGAAACCCCCCACCGCCGCCCAGACCGCCTTGCGCACCGCCAGCGATTTGCCGAACGGCAGGAACCCCGCCGGGTCGATCTCGTCGGCGTAGCGGTAGTTGGTCGCCCCCAGCGCCAGCTCAAACAGCGTGCGTGGCGCGGGCCGAAAGAAGCCGCCCACCAGATCGGCGCGCTCCTCCTCCAGTGGGGCGATAATCTGCGCCAGCCACTCCCGATCCAGCACCAACCCGGCATCGGTGCAGGCAATCAGCGGGCCAGCGGCGGCGGCGATGGCGTTGTTCCGGCCCGATGGGATGTTGTGCCCCCCGGCAACCAGCCGAATACGCGGGTCGCGGGCAGCATACTCCCGGACAATCGCAGCCGTTGCGTCCCGACTGCCGCAGTCGTTAATTACGATCTCGTCGGGCATCCGGCGCTGTGCCAGCATCGAGTCGAGCAGGGCAGCGATATTATCGGCCTCGTCCCGTACCGTGCAAACGAGCGAAACCGTCTCTGGTTGATGAGTCATTGGAACTCCTCTCAGGACGAAGGACGAAAGACGAAGTCACCCCTTCACCCGCTCACCTCATCATCCCTTCGCGTCATCACATTATCGCCGCATCCGGGCCAGATAGTGGGCGAACGCAACAACTCCCCAGGTTGCCAGGGCCATAACGGGCAGCAGCACCGCCAGCGGATCGATCCCACCGGGGCGGAAAAGTTGCTGGAGTTGCACCACGACAAAGCTACGGTCGGCCCAGCCGGGCAGCGCCCAGAGCGGCAATGCTTCCAGGCTGAAGTAGAAGGACAACTCCGGCATTTTGCGGATCAGGCCGGGATCATGGGGGATCAGAAAGAGCCGATAGCGGATCGTCAGCATAGTCATCCAGCCGATCATCAGGGCGGCGAGTACGACCGGCAGCCCCGCCCGCCAGTGACGTAACCGATCGAACAGCAGCGCCAGCCCGATGGCAAACCAGGGCGCAAGCAGCGTAATCCGGCGCGGCCCGAATGCGCCCCCCGCGTACCATTGCCAGTGCGAGGCGTTGTAGAGAAAATAGGCCAGAAATGCCAGGGCCAGACTGATTGTTAGCCGGCGGTTACGCCCCCAGAGCAGCGGCAGCCCCAGCATGCCAAAGAAGAAGGCGGGCGACCAGGGCAAAACGCCGCGCAAATGCGAGAAGAGAAAGTCCATCAGTCGCAGGCGGCGCGGTTCGATATAGTCCGTCCCTTGCGGCACCGTCACCCAGGTGCCGTACAATACCTTCCAGGTCAGCAGTTGCGGACTAAAGACCAGCAGCAGCAACCCCGCCGCCAGCGCCCCCCCGGTCACCAGGCGGATCATCTGCTCACGTCTTGCGTGAACCGGCCCGCGCAACGCCGCCACCAGCAACCGCCCGAAGGTCAGTAACGGCAAGAGCAGCAGCAGCGCACTGAGCCAGTACATCAGGATCATCGCCCCGGACGCCGCGCCCAGTAGCGCCCAGCGGCCCACCGTTGGGCGCTCTTCCAGCCGCAGCCAGGCCAGTAGATACAGCGATGTCACCGCCGTCGAGAGCGCATGGGCAAAGCTGCCCTCACGCATGGCATAGTAGAGCAGGTTCGATCCCAGGAAGAGCGTCACCACCGCCGGCAATGCTACCGGCGGCCCGACCCAGCGGCGGCAGATCTGGTAGCAGACCAGCAGCGTTACCAATCCGGACAGCGCGCTGGTAAACATACTCAGCACCACGTAGGGCCGCGCATAGCCATCCACCTCCCAGGGCACGCCGAGCGCCTGCCCGCCCAGCACCAGCAGATGCGCCACGCCATAGAGCGGTCCCCAGGCAATCGCCGGTCCCACCGCAAAGGGATTGGCCTGATGCCCAGTTGCTGTATCGCGGCGCTTGTCTGGATCGGGGCTATGGCGGAAGGGCGCGTCGCGGTACTCGTTGCCAAACTGCAGATCGCCATCTATCGTGAACGAGCGCAGGTAGGCATAGTAGCCGGTGCCGTCGCTCTGCACGGTGGGCACAAAAGTTGTTGCCAGCGCCACCAGAAAGATCCCGACCAGCCAGCGCCATGCTCGCTGGTCGTTGGCAGGCCAGAGTGGACGCGCCCGACGTAGTAGTGCCTGCAGCCCCAGCGCCGCGACCATCAGCAGCACCGCCACGACCAGGTAGGCCGCCAGCAGCAGCCGGGCATCCGGCAGCCAACGCCCCGCCAGTGCCAGCCCGGCCAGCACCCCGGCCGGCACCACTCCCGCCAGCCAGAACCGCAGCCGCAGCCAGAGTACACCTACGCTGAGCAGCAGCAACCCCACCGGCAGAAACGGCACCGCCCAGAACTCGCGCAGCAGCGCCGGCAGCGGCGGGCCGCGTACTGCCTCAACGGTGATGTGCGCCAGCGCCACCCCCAGCGAGCGGGGATCGCCCGCCACCGCCAGGCGGGACGCCTCCAGCGTGACCGGGATATCGCCCTCGACCAGCGGCTCCGGCGCGGTCAGCAGGAAGGCATAGCGGCGCGGGGCTTCCGTCACCGGGACTTCGACCAGGGGTTCGCCGGCCACCGCCAGCGCCACCCGCTGCGGGCCATCGGGCTGGGGCGGAGCCAGCATCTGCAGGGTCAGGATGATCTGTGATCCGGGCGTGGGAGCCCAGAGCCGGATCTCGCTGGTGGGCTGCGACCAGCGGTAGGTCAGGCCGCTACCGTCGCCACGCTCTTCTGATGCATAAAAATCCAGCAGATAGCCATCATCCAGCGGCCCGCCGACATCCAATTGCTGGTGGGCACGCGCATACCACTGCCAGCGCGCCCCTAACAGCAGCGTCAGCAGCAGTAGCAGTCCGGTTCCACCGCGCAACAGCCCGGCCCGGCCCGGCATACCTACCCGACGCGAAAAATGTATCGCTTGCATTACCTGATCTTAAGGTTACAGGACCCATGGTACCGGGTACAGGATGCGTGTCGCAACCGGCGGCGCATCTACCCGATCAGAAAAACGCTTGCAACCCCTGCTATCACTCAAAACGCCTGTGATTATACCACTGCTGCACCCCGAACGTTTCCCGTTTCCCGCCGCACGTTTCCCGTTTCACACTGCACCCCTCATACCAATGTGCCGGCAACCCGGCAATCAACGGGAATGGAGCAACGGACGCAGCGCGGCACGTTCCCGTGTATCATCTCTGCGTCCTCTGTGTCCTCTGTGTCCTCTGTGGCTATGACAACACATCAGTATCACGCCGCATATTGCGCTGCCTGCCGCGGTTTGTTATACTCAACAACACTGACCGGCACATGGCGGCCCGATCAAGAGAACATACAGGAGCAAGGTTATGCCGAAGCCCCAGGCGAAAAAGAACAAAATCGGTCGCAACGACCCCTGCTGGTGTGGGAGCGGTAGAAAATACAAAGACTGTCACGCCCCCGTGGATCAGGCGCAGCGGGCTGAACTGCTCCGGCTGCGCCAGGCGCAGGATACGCTTATTCCCAAGATCATGGAGGCGGCCGAGAGTGTGCCTGAACGCTTTCCGCCGGCATTTGCGCAGTTTTGGAACGAGGAGTATGGCCCGGAGCAGATGAGTGAACTGGACGATCTGGAAGAGCGTGGAGCCGAGCGCTTTCTGACCTGGTTCGCCTTCGACTTTGCCCCGGCGGGCGAGTCCACTTTAATTACGCAGTTGATCCAGGCCGCCGACGCTGATGGCTTCGAGGTTGATGCATTTGAGCAGCGCTTGCTGCCTACCTGGGCTGCCGTCCGCCTGCGCCCCTACCTGGTCGAGGAGGTCCGCAAGGGCAGTGGGCTCCTGGTGCGCGATCTGCTGGACGAGCAGCGCTACGCGGTAAACGATACGGCGGCGGCGAAGCGGATGGAACCGGGCGAGATTATGGTCGGGCATCTGGTCCCGGTAGGCGGCAAAGCCATGCTCACCCCCGCCGAGGAGGTTGATCCACCTTATGGCCGGGAGATCAGCGACAGCCCGACCTACTACCTGGCCGGTGCGGCCGCGCAGATCACTGGTGATACTGCTGAGAAGTTGCTTGAGTTTGTCGGCCTGCACCTGGAAGATCTGCGCCGCAGCCGGCCGGAGGCTACCTGGGATGATCTGATCGAGCAGCGCAGTTATGTGCTGAACCATTTTGTGATGGCTCTGCCCCAGGAGTATGATCCTACCATTGTTGACCGGGTTGTGCTACAGACGCGCATCGCCCTGCAGACCACGGGTGCATCACTGGTGGGACTGGTTGGTCGCGGGAGTGAGCCGGAAGGCGACCAACCCCGCGACACAACAGCAACTCCGGAGGACGAAGAAGCGGAGTAGATTCTGGCGGGCACGCTGCCGGGCGTCCCCGCGTCCAACGTGCGCAACGGCAAGGCGTCCCGGCTGATGTAAGTAATGGCAGATCCAGTCATGGAACCAGGGGCAGTCCGTCAAACAGGATCATGGCATAGGCCCGGATGCGCTTGTAGGCATGCCCGGCAGATAGGTGCATAGTGCGCTTCCTGGTAAGCTGTAACCTTGTCTCACAACACCAGCAGCAATACCAGCGGCATCGTCACAACCGCCAGCAACGTCTGCACCGTGAGCAGCCCGGCCATCAACCGCGCATCGCCGCCCATCTGCTGCGCCAGGATGTAGGCCGAGGTGGCGGTTGGCAGCGCTGCAAAGATTACCGCCACCGCCATCGGCAGATCGTCAATGCCCAGCAATCGGCAGGCCAAGGCCGTCAGCAGCGGCAAGATCAATAGTTTCAGCCCGCTTGACACGACCACCGGCAAGATCTCTGTCCGCACCGCGTGCAGATCCAGGTCGGCTCCCACAGTCAGCAGGCCCATCGGCAGTGCTGCCCGCGCGAAGATTTCCAGCAACTCACCGGTTACAAACGGCAACCCGATCCCGGAGAGATTGAGCGCAATCCCCAGCACACAGGCGACAATCAGAGGATTCTTCGCCAGCGCCGGCAGCGTGTCCCGCCAGTGCCGGGATCGGACGGAGCCGTGGCGGGTCAGCATGAGCACACTCAGGACATTGACCAGCGGCACCAGCACTGCCAGGATAATCGCTACCAGCGTTATGCCCGGGCTGCCATACAGCGCGGCAATTGCTGCCAGCCCCACATAGGTGTTAAAGCGAATACTCCCCTGGAATACCGAGGTAAACGCCACGCCGGGAATGCGCAAGTAGGGTCGGGTCAGCAGCACTGCCAACGCGACAATCAGAGTGGGCAGCAGCACTGCCAGGCTCAGCCGCCCCAACGCCAGATTGGCAAGTTGCGCCGGAGCCAGGTTATTGATCAGCAACGCCGGGAAGAACACAAAATAGGTGATACGCGCCGCCATCGGCCAGAATGCATCACCGGGGAAAGTATATCGTTTGAAGAGATAGCCAATGACGATCGCGCCAAAGACCGGCAGAAGCGCTACAATAAACGTGTTCATGCGGCGCTAGTATACCACTTTCCAATGCGTTAACCGACGTTGATTGCCAAATTGATAAGAAGGAAATATTTACAATGACCCTGACCGATGCTCTGGGCCGTACTGTTCCGCTCAATGTGTCGCCGCGCCGAATCGTCTCGCTTGTTCCCAGCCTGACGGAGTATCTTTTTGCAATTGGCGCAGGCGACCGGCTGGTTGGCGTGACCGACTACTGTATTGAACCGGCGGAGTTGGTAGCAACTCTGCCTAAGGTGCGTGGCACAAAAAATCCTGACCGGGAAATGATCCGCGCACTTCAGCCCGATCTGCTGCTGGCATCGAAGGAAGAGAACCGTCAGCGGGATATTACGACATTTGAAACGGCGAATATCCCGGTTTATGTTACGGATATCCGGAGCGTGGTCGGAGCGGTGACGCAGTTGGGCGTGCTGGCTACGGTCCTGGAAGCGGAGGCGGCGGCTGTGCCACTGCTCGACGCGATCCGCGCAGCCCTGGTAGAAGTGCGAACGCGTTCGCTAACCCGGCGCACGCTGACCTTTATCTGGCGTGATCCCTGGATGGCTGTCGGCGGTGCAACCTATGCCGATGATCTGTTGCGGCTCTGTGGCGCGGAGAATGTGGCGCTGCACCTCGGCGGACGCTATCCCCGCGCCACGCTGGAGGAGTTTATGCGCCTCGGTCCCGAGGTCATCCTACTTCCCGACGAGCCCTATCGCTTCACCGAGGCTGACCGCGCCGCATTTGCGCCCTTTGCCAAGGTGCCGGCCGCGCACGCTCAACGCATTCATCTATGTGACGGGATGCTGCTGACCTGGTATGGTCCGCGCACGGTAGCGGCGCTGCGGCTGTTTCAGGAACTGCTATCGGAGTTTTAAATTGTAAGTTTTGAGATACCGCTCACAATTCACAATGGGCAATGAGCGCCTGTCAATTCGTGGTGTTGTATCCAGGCGGTTTTGCCACCCTGACGGGTAGAAAGCTGTAACACGTCGTTGGTCTATGCGGAGGGCTGCGTGCAGACTGTGTCCAGCGTCTGGATCAGGTGCTGCATATCAAAGGGCTTCTGTACGACATCAACCACATGCGGCAACCTGCGCCAGGCTTCTTCGTCACGCTGGGTGAGTGATGCCGAGAAGACCACAATCGGAATGGCGCTGGTTTGCGGGTTGTTCTGGAGATCCAGGTAGACATCCATGCCGCTGCGGTAGGGCATCATCAGATCAAGCAAAATACAGTCGGGATGTGCTTCCGCGGCCAGGGTCAGGCCAATATCACCGTCCGTTGCCAGCATCACTTCATGTCCCTCGGGCTCCAGGCAGAGACGCATCAGCTTACCGAGATATACATCGTCGTCAATCAGCAGAATTGAGCAGCGGGGTGTCATCATAACGTTTCCTTGTATAATGTCTGACTGGTATATATCTACCAGAACGATTATTTGTAACATAATTGCAGAGCGTGTATGTATTGTAATCTCATCATATCAGATCTATACCCCATGTGCTATCAGGAATCATACTTAGGGTCCATAAAAGAATAACTTCCCCCACCTATGGTAGACTCACACCAGACCAGAAGAGAACGCGAGCACTGAATGCCAGGGAGCGGCACCTATGCACCACTGTACCTGTCGGGTCTGCC
>JGI12109J20283_10245272_pt1 | contig 12260 bp, 10 predicted proteins | sample ElkSlonscriptome_12_FD_20283 | JGI IMG/M metagenome (IMG submission 20283) | reverse complement strand
CAGGCGGCCGGCCGTCCAGGCCGACCACGAACGACCCGTGGTCGCGTCGTTCGCTGGACGAGAAGCCACCGCCGTCACGAGCCCCCCTCCCACGCTACGCCCGTGGCTTGCAGCGCTTCGAGCACGGCGTCGGCCTTGGCGGTCCACGTCTGCTCGCGAACACGCTCGCGGCCACGCTCAGGATCAAAGGTCTCGCTCAAAGCCGCGCGCACGTGGGCCGCGAAGGTCTCGGCGTCCTCGCCCACGCGCACGAGCCCCTCGTAGCGGGACAACTCGGGGAAGGGCGTGCTCACGATCGGGCGGCCCACCGCCAGGTACTCCTTGAGCTTCACCGGGTTGCACGCGCGGATCCACTCGCTGCGATTCCACGGCATGATCAGCACGTCGGCGGCCGCCATGTAGCCGGGCACCTCGTCGTATGGTCGCTGGCCAAGCAGCACGACGTTGGGAAGCTCGCACCATCCCTCGGGCAGGCTGCATCCGCCCACGAGCATGAAGGTCGCCTCGGGCACGGCCCGCGCCACCTCGACGAACAGCTCGGGGTCGAACGTGTGCGCATCGATGCCGCCGATGAAGCCCACGATTGGTCGGTCCAGGTTGGCTACGTCCTCTGGTGCAGCCGTCTCGCCACGACCGGCCAGTTCGAACCTTGCGTAGTCCACGCCGTGATCGACGAACTGGGCATGGCGTGGCTGCGCACGCTCTTGATCCATCAGCCAACTCGAACAGAACAGCGTGACGTCGGCGCGTTCCTTCAATAGGCGATCGAACCGGGCGATCCGCTGGGCGTCTACGCCCTTGAACTCTTCGAACCGGTCCGTGCGCTGGTACACCACGCCCACGGGGTCGAGGGACTCGACCACCGGCTGACCAGGGGGGCAGGCGACCCACACCAGCGGGTTGGCGATGCCCGCCTTGCGGGCCGCTCGCCGAACCTGCAACGAGAGCGCGGCCTCGTTGGCCGCAGCACCCAAGCCGGCGGGCGCGACGATGGGGCTCAGCACCCAGAAGCGTTCGCGGATCTGCGTCAGCCCACGGCTGAAGCTGGCCAGCTTGCGGCGAACACGCTTGAGGAACATGCTGCCACCACCCGGCCGCGGTACACGCATGCCTATGGAGTTGACATAGAGCACCGGCACGTGGGCGCTCAGCTCGCGCATCATCTGCAGGTCGTAGTGTCCGCGATTGTGGTACCACCAATCGACGCCGCCGAAGCAGATGACGCCGTCGAAGGTCCGTGCCCGGACCTCGACGTGCGAGATCGGATTAGCCACCGCCATCGTCACGCTCCGGCACCCTCTCCAAAGCCGCGGTAGGCCATCCACGACTTGGTCAGCCCGCGATACTTCTCGGCCTTGATCGTCGCATCGGGAAAGAGCGTGCGCATCTCCGACCCGCTCAGCAGTCGGATCTCCTCGACGAGCGCTCGAGCCTCTTTCTTGTCCGGGCAAGGCCCGCGCCAGCCCACACGCTTGCGACGCAGGATCGCGATTCGCACGCCCGCGGGCAGATAGTGCCAACCTGGAAACAAGAAGTGCGGCTCGATGGGGAACCAGAAGTTGGGTGTCTGCAGGAAGTATGCCCTGCCCACGCGTCGCACCTCGGCAGCCATCTTCTTCTGGTTCTCCCAGGTGAACACGTGCTCGATCACCGAGTTGCTGAACGCCACGTCGTACGACGCGTCGTCGATGTCCTTGAGCGCCGTGGCGTCGTTGACCGTCGGGATGATGTTGTCCTCGGTCTGCTCCTCGGCCTTGAGGTTGACCAGCGTGATGCTCACGTCCTCGCGGCCCGCCCAGCCGCGCTGCCGCCAGAACTCGGTCGTACCGCCGATGTCCAGAATTCGCAGCGGCCTGGGCAAGGCATCGCACAGCGATTCGAAGAACGCGAATCGCTTGTTACGCATCCGGTTTGAGATCGAGCCACTCGCGTCGGTGGCGGCTTGCTGGGCGGTGTCTAGCGTGGTGGTCAAGGCGTGCTCCAATAGGCGGCCGCGCCGGCGCGGTTAGGCCTGAATCAGTCGCGTCCCCATGTCCGCGGCGTGCGACGCCATCGCGTTGCGTGTGTCTACGACCAGCCGGGCGTGCTGCGCGACCGAGGCATAATCGAACGCCCGGTGGTTGGTCACGACCACCACGGCGTCGAACCGCTCGAGGTTCTCCGGGGTGAGCTCGACCGACGACATGCCCAGATCGTGCTTGCGTACGGGCACGGTCTTGGGCACGTGCGGATCGCTGTACTCCACGGTCGCACCTCGATCCTGGAGCAGCTCGATGATCTCGAACGACGGGCTCTCACGCGTGTCGTCAACGTCGGGCTTGTAGGCCAGGCCCAGCACGAGCACCTTCGAGCCACGCACGGGCTTGCCGTGCTCGTTCAGCGCCTCGGCCAAGCGATCAACGACGTAGCTGGGCATGGCGTGGTTGATCTCGCCGGCAAGCTCAATGAACCGCGTCACGTGGCCGAACTCGCGAGCCTTCCAAGTCAAATAGAACGGATCGATCGGGATGCAGTGTCCGCCCAGGCCCGGGCCGGGGTAGAACGGCATGAAGCCGAACGGCTTGGTGCTGGCCGCCTCGATGACCTTCCACACATCGATGTCCATGCGAGACAGGATGATCTTCATCTCATTGACCATCGCAATGTTGACGGCGCGGAAGATGTTCTCCAAAAGCTTGGCCGCCTCGGCAATCTCGGCACTATTGACGCGGTGCAGATTCTCGATGCCCTTGGCGTACATCTGCATGGCCAGGTCAGTCGAGGCGTCGTCGAGCCCGCCCACCAGCTTGGGGATCGTACTCGTCGTGTGGCTCTGGCGGCCCGGGTCCTCACGCTCGGGCGAGTAGGCCACGAAGTAGTCCTCGCCACATCGCAGCGACGTGCCCGTGGCGGCCGCTTCGCGCTCGATGGCCTCAAGGAACTCGCCTCGTGTCGTACCGGGGTAGGTCGTCGATTCGAGCACGATGAGCTGACCCTTGCGCAGCGTCTTGCCGATCTGCTCCCCGGCGATGACGACGTAGCTGAGGTCAGGCTCGTGGTGTTTTCCCAGCGGGGTGGGCAAGCAGACCAGAATCACGTCGGCATCGGCCAGCCGCGAGAAATCGCTCGTCGCGGCAAACCGATCGCTGGCCGCGAGGTCGGCCGTCATCTGATCGCCCAGGTGCTTGAGGTAGTTCTCGCCGCGTTCGAGCGCTTCGATCTTCGCCGGATCGACGTCGAGCCCGAGCACGGACAAGCCGCCGGCGTGCAGGCTCGAGGCCAGCGGCAGGCCGACGTAGCCCAACCCGATCACGCCCACGAGTGCGGTGTTCGTGTCAAGTTTGGTTCTCAGGTCCGTAGCGACGTCTGGGCTCATCGTGGCGTGACTCATGCTAAATACCTACTCCCGGGCGGTTCCCCGGGGCCTATCGGCCATACAAGGGCCCGGCATGATGGCCCAGGGCATGATATCGTCTGGCTATCGGGCCTGAGGCGGGAAGATCACGCCACGCACCGCCTCGATGAGCGAGTCTTGTGCATGGCTACCGATCGCGCCGGCGGCGGTCAGTTCGTCAAGACGCCCCAAACGCTCGACGAGTTCGCGCTCGTCCATGGCCACGGCCACCTTTCCCAGTTCGCCCAGCCGCTTGGCCGTGGCCACCTGATGGTCGTTGCGTGTCTCGCGAAGGTCGCCGCGTCGGGGCATGACCAGGATCGGTTTGCCCATGGTCAGGGCGGTGATGATCGACCCCATGCCCGCGTGGGCCACGATGACGCTGGCCGACTTGGCACGCTCGGCGAACTGCGGTGGCTCAAGAAACTCCGTGTGGGCAATGTGCCGCGGCGTGTACTCCGCCGGCCCGATCTGGGCGAACACGTCCGTTCGGCCGTGTGCACCGGCCCACTCGTCGACCGCCCGGATCATGCGGTCGAAGGCCATCTGCGCACCCACCGTCACGAAGATCACAACACGGTCCCGTGGTACTCGGGCCCGCCATCGCCGGCCAAGTGCGGCCACTGCGTGAGCCAGAGCGTCGCCCGATCCTTGACCAACATGCCGGTCATCGACATCTCTTCAACATTGGCGATGCTGTCGAGCCAGATGGTCTTGGCACCAAGCAGCCTGCCGAGCCGGATGGCAAAGTACCCCGGGGCCGCGCCGGTCGAGATCACCACGTTGGGTCGTACGAGCAGCATGATCCACAGCAGCTTCAGGGCCATCTTGATGAGCCCGACCTTGTCCCACCGCGTGGCGTCATTGATGGCCATGAATCGCTCGCCCGGCACGTCGCTGGCATACGCCGCGCGCACGCTGACGTACGTGACTCTGGCGCTGTCCCAGGCCGGGCGCAGCCGCAAGAGCTGAACCCAGTGACCGCCACCGCTGGCGATTGCCAGCACCCGTGGCCTTTGTTTGGATTCTGATTGCGTGCCCACGCCTGATGCCTCCGCATAACCGAAGTCCGCTGCCGCCCACAGGCTATCGGCTGTTCGCCGAACGACCATGAGGGTGGTGCCGCCCAGCGCGACCGAAGCCACTGCGCTCATCGCCCATGCCTTTACCGGCTGGCCCCAGCGGGTGTATACTCGCCCCTGGCGTTGCGGGGAGCGATTCCCCCGGCCTCGGGCAGATAGCTCAGTTGGTAGAGCACGGCATTGAAAATGCCGGTGTCCCCGGTTCAAGTCCGGGTCTGCCCATTCCGGTGTTGTGCGTGTCGCGGCAATCATCCGCAGACTCCCGCAATTACCTCCTCCGACACTGCAACGCGTTCATGGCCTTGGGGGAGTTGATCGACTTCTCACCGTGCCTGGGATGCTCATACCCGCAGATGCCAACACCGGCAGATGCCAAAGCCCACAAAGGAGGCTCGGTGTTCCTGGGCAACTCCTCTCGACTACCGGCGTGCTGCGTTCGAATTCCGGAGCCTACGCACTCGCGCGGTAGACTGCTGGGATCAGCCGCCGTGCTCACTCTTCCCGCGGATGCGCGAGACACGAGTACGGAGACCGCGATCAAGCCCCCAGGCAGTGCGTGACGCGCAGTCGGTGTGAGAGCAGACCTGTGGAGTATGCCGACTGGGCAACGTGCTACATCGAGCGTTCTGGGAGATAAGCGCCCTCCGAGTTCTGTCTCAGTTGGATACCTGACTCAAGAAGCGTCGGTGCCGAGACACCGTAGGCATTGCCGTGGCTCGTCACGCCATCCAGTACAACGTCACTCGAACGTACTCGGACTCCCACGAATCCGTTCGAGGCTGTCGAGTCGATTAAACGCGAGCCTGCGCCGACGAGGAAACCGGTGTGTACATTGGTTCGGGCCGTGAGACCGCGCAGGATGCATCCTTTGCCGCTGACGATGCCGGCATCACCATTGTCGTTCGCGACCGATGATTCCACAACGGACCCATCATCCACGACGATTCCACTGCCGCCGTTCATCTCGGCGATACTTGCCGTGACCAAGCAGGAGTACGAGGTCGTGATGCCGTCACTCACGTTGGATACTGCGACCACCGAGCGTGCGAGGGAGCCGCGACCCAGCACGATCCCTGAGCCGCCGTTGCTGGCTCGAGACTCGATTACGGTTCCGCCGGCTCCGACCACGATGCCCTCGCTCGCATGGCCGGAAACACTGGAGGAGCCCACGTGGCCGCGTTCGCCTAGGCTGATGCCGCGTCCGCGAGCGTTGCGCACGACAACACGATCGGCTTGGGACAGTCGGCCAAGCGTGACGCCGTCGCCAGAGACGCGATGCAGCCTCAGGTCGTTCACGATCGCGTCGTTGCCAAGCACGATGCCTGGGCCGTCACAGTGATCGACGGAGAGACGTGATACCACGACACCATCCGCGTCTGGCCCGTGTATCGCTCCCGCGTACCCTTGAATGATCGGCAACGCACCGTCGGTGCTGCCCAAGATGCGCAGTCCCGTGGCCGCGGCAGTTGCAGAAATAGCCGGCTTTGCAGAATCCTTCCCCACGAGAACGACGCCGGTCTCCAGCAGCACGGTCACGTTCGGTGCCGAGATGTGCAGATGCAGGCCAGGCTTGGCTTCGTGTGTCCGTGCGATATCCGAAGCATGGATCTCGAGCTGATCGCCACGCCAGTACACACGCGCACCGGCGTGCTCGATATGGATGGCACGCGTTGTCTCGTCCTCGAGCAAAGCCTCGGTTCGGGTTGCACTTCCGAGCGAGGCTCGCCCGAGTAGTAGCACCGCGATTGTCAGGCACAGTAGAATGATCGAGGCGCCCTTCACCGTACAGCCTCCGGGAGGATCAAGACTTCGTGTTCCGCACGGTGGGTCACGCCATGCATGTCGGTCGCTTCAACCAGGATGCGATGCGGGCCCGGTTGAAGAGCCTCCCCGGCGGTCGACCGAAGCATGCCCACCCATACATGGCGCGATGTTCCATCCCGGCTGAGCACGACCGACGTGTCGAAGCCTTTCTCGCTGACCAAGCGGGCTTGGACACGAGTCTTCTCGTTCCCAGAAAAGACGTTGACGAGTAGGCGTGTGTCGGACATCTCGGTGATGGCCAACTCGCTGGGGAACTGGATCGACATCTGGTAGTCTGCCGGCATGCTCGCCGCTCGATATGAAATCATGTATTGGTCGCGATCGAACTCGATGATCGAGTAGCCGTTTGGGGTGCCACAACGCATGGTGGCGTCCGGGATGCCGCGTTCGTCCTTCTCGCCGCCCCACCAGTTGCCGCACGCCGTCGCATGCACGAGGTGGTGCAGCGGCGCTCGACCCTGCCAGCCGTCCTCTGGGCCGTACAACTCATGGAACTGCTGGTGATAGTGCGCCGTGAGGAAGAGCACACGCCGCGCCGTGCCGTTCTCGCCCGATGCGAGCGCGTCGAACATGTCTTGGAGGTCGTGCACGTCGCCGATGGGACAATGCGCCATCGCAACCACGAGCGCATCGGGCGGAGCCATGGTCAGCGCGTTGCGAACAAACCGAATCCGTTCGCGGCCAAACTTCGGCTTCCAGCCGTCGCCCGTTGAGTAGACGTTGTCGAGCACGATGAAGAACACGGATCCCCATTGGAACGCATACGTCCCTGGCCCAAAGACTCGCTCGAAGGTCTCGTCATCGTGCCGGTCGGGCTGCCCTGTATTAATATCGTGATTACCGATGACGTTATACCACGGGATTCCGAGCCGTGCGATGACTCGATTCTGTGGTTCGAAGAGGTGCAGGTTGTCGAATGTAAGGTCGCCCAGAGACACTCCGAATGCGGCGTTGCTTTCCACTCGCTCGGCAAGCATCGGCTCGATCAGGTCCCGCCGGAGGTAGTCGACCTCGAGCAGGTTGCGGGATTGCGGATCGCCGAAGACGAGGATGCGAAAGCGCTCGGGCTCGACCTGCGATTGCATCGGGAAATCGATGGACGCTGGGGCCCGACCCGTGGCCGGAACGCCGGCGTAGGGCAGCCAGCCAGGCGATCCCCACGGTCGATGCAGGTAGTAGAACCGAGGGAGCATCTGTTCGAGGTCGACGGGCGAAGTGAACCCGCGCGGCTTGATGACGAACACGACCCCGAAGTCGTTCAAGGGAATCTCGTATGAGCCATGCGCATCGGTGCGGACGACGTCGATGCCGTTGGATACGCCCACGTCCTCGAGGCCGGCCTCCCCGTCGTCACGCGCACCGTTGCCGTTGGCATCGTGGAACACCACGCCAATGGCACGCTCCTGCTGCGGTCGGCCCGCGTCTGCTGCGTGTTGCTCGGCCGCCCCTCGTGCTGAAGCGATAAGCAGAAGCGGGAGTAGAACCGGGAGAAGCGTGGAGAAGCAGTGCATGCGAGGTCTCCGCCGGCTTGCCCGGCAAGAGTGGTGTCGAGGCGGCTCATGGGCGTGAGGGCTTCGAAGCGGTTCAGTTTCGTGGAGAGTTGATCCAGCCGTACTTTTGCCCGCGATCCGAGATCTTCCACCAGTCGGCCTTGCCGTTGTTGACCCGGGCGTAGACGCAGTTGGCCGTGAAGTCGCCGGCCTCTTCGACGCGTTCGCCCAGCGGGCCCTTCTCGTACTTTGTCAACTCCACCACGCCATCGACGTAGAGGATGTGGCCGCCGCCGTCGTGCCGATCGGTGATCTGATCGACATTGCCCCATAGGCCCTCGGTGAACTGCTGGTTGTAGAACCACACACTCTCTTCGACGAAGAACGGCACGCTTCGCATAGAGACAAGCGCCGCTTCGCCGAGCCTCGAGCGAAGCCGTGTGGGCTTGGTTCCCGAAACGTCACGAAGCCGTGCGGCCTGGACCTCGGTGCCAAGGCGATACCCCTGCACCTCGTCGAACATCGTGTAGTCAAAGTTCAGATCTGTCAGGCCACCGAACAGCGTGCCGGTGCTACGGCCGTCGCCCGATCGTCGCTTGTTGGCGGGACAACTGAGGATCTCGTGCGCATCGTCGACGTAGTCGAAAATGACACCTGGCTTTGTGAGATCGATCTCGCCCGAATCCGTGCGTCCGAAGACCCAGATGTCTGCGGGCCACATCTGATCCTTGTAGTCGCCCGCGTACACGATGGCCGCGGTTCCGATCTGCCGGAGATTGGATGCAGACACTGTCGCATGCGCTAAGCCACGAGCTGCACCCAAGCTCGGCAGCAGGATGCCGACAAGTATGGCCACAATGGCGATGACAACAAGGAGTTCGATGAGCGTAAAAGCACCTCGCATTGAAAAGTGTTGAACGACGCGATGGTAAGGTCGAGGTCGCGATCTGTGAAATTTGCGTTACGAGCGACACACGTGTTCTTTGCAAACTGCACCTGTGCTAAGGCCCAGTCAGCATTGAGCGATTGGCGCGTGAGAACTCAGTCAAACCCACGCATCGCGGTTGTCTCGATACCCAAATGTGGGTTTTATGTGCCATGAACATTGCCCGTGATCTCGCGAGCCGTGCGTTTACCCTGATTGAGCTTCTCGTTGTCATCGCCATCATCGCAATTCTGATTGGCATCTTCCTACCCAGCCTCGCGGGGGCGCGTGAGGTGGCCCTGACTGCGGTGTGCAGCAGCAACTGCAAGCAGATCGTCACCGCCGCGCTCGTCTATACCCAGGATGATCGTCGGGACGAGTTCTGGCCTCCTGCGCAATGGGCTCGGCTTCCTCGATTCGATGCCCCCGAGGGCGAAGCGACGCCCGGCCTTCTGTACGAGTATCTCGAGTCGGCCGACGAGTGCACGGCGTGTCCCAAGAACAAGCGTCGCAGCAGCGACGGATCCGACCAATCGACACTCTTTCGCACAGAGATCGATTTTGACTACACCATGGTGGCTCGCATGGCCGGCGCCACGCCGAACACCGACGTCTGGATCCGCCACGCGGACCCCGCCTTGGGTGGTGGGCTCCGACGAATCCGCAACGATCTCGCCGATCGCGTGCTTCTGGACTTCCCCGGCACGCCGCTGTTCGTGGAAGAAAGCCTCGAGTGGTACGGCGACAAGATCATCGACGGGCTGTGGGGCAATCGCGACCAAGTCACCAATCGCCACGATGGCGGCGGGCACATTGCCATGCTCGATGGAAGCGTGGTGCTGTTCAAGTCCCCCAAGGGGCCCGCTGGCGAGTCGGTCCAAGAAGAGTCCGACTTCGAGGCCAACGACCTCTACGTGAAGGGGCAGCCTCGAGACCCGTTCTGGCATCAGCTTGACGGCCAGATCGGTGGGCGAGAGTGGGGATGGATCAACAACCCGCGGTGAGTTGCTGGAGCCCTTGGACGTGCATCCAAGCAAGCTGGCTTACCGCTTGTCGTAACCAATGTTCGAAGTTTATGTGAGAGAGGTACGAATCATGAAGACAGCAGTGCGTTCCGTGGTGGCTATCGCCGCTATCGCCGGCAGCTTGAGCAGCGCGTATGGCCAAGGCGCTCCGGATGTCACCATTCCGTCCGGCACCGACATCCTCGGTGAATCGTTCCAGGCGCCGGGGGCATGGCCGGGCTCCACCGTCTCGGGTGCATGGTTCAATCTCAACCTCGTCCCGGGCACTGTGCTCGACGGCTCGGGCTCGAACCGCCTGCTGGTCGACGACCAGGCCAGCGGCCCGGTTCTCTGGACGAGCGGCTGGACCAACGAGGGCGACTTCGACGCCAACCTCGGCCCGGGCCTTCCCGATGATTCGCGCAGCTTCCTCGGAGGCGTTGGCGGCTTCTGGGACGACTTCCGAGGCAACCCGCCCGGCTCGACCCCCGGCGAGGGCGCGCTGCGCCTCAACGATGGCCCCCCGACCTACGCCTGGGCTGCCCACCCGTTCCTTGGCGTCACGACCGTCAGCATCGCCAACAACGGCCGCGACAACGACGACAGCGTCTTCGGCCTGCCCGTTGGCACGCTCTACGGCCATGGTGGCTTGGCAGTCGACAGCTTCCGCAGCGGCCAGGCCTACAGCCCGATCGATGGCACGCACCGCAACGGCGATGGCTCGGCCTACCTGTGCTTCTACTGGGTCGGCACCGCCACCGAGGCCGTCATCGACTTCAGCAGCACGCTCTTCCCCTTCGAGCAGGGCTGGATCGGCGGCTGGGTTGCCACCGAGCAGGCCGCCGGCACGGGCGACACCGCCTGGATCAGTGGTTCGGGTGGCGACTACGCCACGCCCGACCTGCCCGCTGATGTGGTCACCTGGGACGCGTCGTTCTCGCAGACCTCCGGCCGCATCGACCTGCCCGGCGGCGCGACCCCGGACAGTGGCATGCTCTTCACCGTGTACGGCGGCGACACCAACGATGCCAGCCTCATCGCCGTGCTGCCCGAGGGTGATGGCTGGGAATTCGCCATGCGTCTGGATGACACCATCGACCCAAGCGGTGGCTCCATCCGCGATCTCGACGGCCAGTCTCGATTCGGCTTCGTGTACGTTCCCTACGACGCGGCCAACTTCAACGGTGGTCTCATCGACGGCGCTTCGGGCGACCTTGTTGCCGGGAGCGGCATCTCGGTGACTCGCGTCGCCGAGGGCGAGTACGAGATCGAGATCCCCGGCAAGGACAAGACCACTGGTAGCGTGAGCCTGCAGATCGCCGGCGAGACCCCCGGTCAGCCCGGCGTGCCCGACGTGGCCTTCGCCAACTACGACTTTGACTTCGACCGCGGCGTCTTCGTCGTGAACACCCGCGTGCTCGACTTCGGCGACGACGTCTTTGGCGAGTCCAGCCCGCTGCGTGACGCCAGCTTCTACTTCTTGTACAGCGACTTCGAGACGCCCATCAGCCTCGAAGCCGCGTGCCGGGCAGACATTGACGGCGATGGCAGCCTGACCCTGTTCGACTTCCTGGCCTTCCAGAACCTGTTCGACAGTGGAGATCTGGCCGCCGACTTCGACGGTGACGGCAGCCTGACCCTTTTCGACTTCTTGGCCTTCCAGAACGAGTTCGACGCTGGCTGCCCGTAAGCTGCTAATAGACTCGTAAATACCCCCAGGGCGGCCGCTCGAGAGAGCGGCCGTTTCCTTTTGTTCTTTGAGGCGTTGCGCCCGAAGAGAGCAGAAACGCCGACCCTCGCGGGTTCCCACGCTTCTCACGATCGTACGTTGAACCGTGCAGCTCCGGGCGCACGATTCCGGGCGCACGGTGCGCCACGAAGTCGACTCGAAAGACCGACATGATGCAACCCATACACTCGATCGTCACGAGGCGTCAAGCACTCGTCCGGAGGTCCTGAAGCGCGGGTGGTGCGGCGATCAGGAACCCTCGCCCACGTACCACGGCAGGCTGTCATCGTTGTCGGCCTTGTCGATGGCCGACACGTGGCCGTCCAGCCAGCAGGTGTTGCAGCCACCGGGATGGCGGAAGTACTCGCGGCTCCAGTCCTTGAAGGCGATGCCCGCTGTGCCGTCGTACTGGCTCAGGTCGTTCAGCGTGTCGCCGTTGGCGTCGAGCATGTGCTCGAAGGCGTCCTGGAAGACGATCATCTTCGCGGGCTGGTTGATCTGCGTAATGCGGTTGGGCCGGGCGGTGTCGAAGCCGCCGGGCTTGAAGAGGCTCACGCTGCCCTCGCGCATAACGCCGTTGAAGCCGTAGGTGCTGTACAAGTGGTCGGGGTCGAAGGTGGTGCCGTCGGGGTAGGGGTCCATCGTGCGAGCTTCGGGGCAGCGGAATTGCTCCCACCCCGGCAGGCTCTCACGATTCCCGAACGTACCGCCGGCGGTGGGGGGCACGAAGTCGCTGTCGCTGACGCTGGCACCCAGGTACTCGGTGTACATGGCGCCCCAGTAGCTCAGTTCGCCCTGCCCGATGCCCGGTTTGTGCGTTTCGTAGAATGGCA
>JGI12109J20283_10610835_pt1 | contig 12280 bp, 10 predicted proteins | sample ElkSlonscriptome_12_FD_20283 | JGI IMG/M metagenome (IMG submission 20283) | reverse complement strand
GTAGGTGTTGATCGCACCGAGATGGCTCTCGCACAAGCCGCGTTCGATCAAGCGCTTGATCGTGCTGTAGACCTTGGGCTGCGGAACGCGGCTGGCGCGGGCGATTTCGGGAACGCGGCTGCCTGGATGGCGAAGGACGGCGTCGTAGACGCGGATCTCGTACGCGGTCATGCCGAGGACTTCGAGTCCTTCGGCGACCTTGGGGTCGATCCCGTCGTAGTCGGCAGGGCGGCCGCTGCGGCGTGGGTTGGGCATGAGAACCTCGGACAGGGTCGGGAGCAGTCTCCAAATCCTACGCGGTCAACAGTTATTGGTCCACCAACAGCTGTCGCATCCGTTTCGGTCATGGGCCCGAAAGCACGAAAACCGGCGTGATCATCACGTCGCATCGTTCGCATCACGGAGCCGAGACCCCCATGCCCAATCGACTGCGCTGGCCCACCAAGCTGGGCTACGGCTCCGCCGAATTCGGTGTGGTGGCCGTCGAGACGCTTCTGCAGATCTACCTGCTCAAGTTCTACAACACGGTCGTGGGCCTTCCCGCACTCTGGACCGGCGTGGCGATCGCGCTCGCGATCGTGTGGGACGCGGTCAGCGATCCGATCATGGGCGGGCTGAGCGATCGCACGCGTTCGCGTTGGGGCAAGCGCCGGCCCTACCTGATTCCGGGCGCGCTCGCGCTCGCGGTGGGCTTCGTCTTCCTCTTCGATCCACCGACGCTCGAGTCGAATCTCTTCAAGTTCGTCTTTCTCCTCGTCACCTACGTGTTCGTGAACACGGCGATGACGGTCGTGACCGTTCCACACCTCGCCCTGGGCGGCGAGATCAGCTTCGACCGCGACGAGAGGACCGAGGTCTTCGGGTACCGTCGGCTGGTGTCGATCTTCGGGAGCCTGTTGGGACTCACGCTGCCGGCGATCGTGCTCTCGGTGATCGGCGGCGACGGGTCGGCGGAAAATGAACAACGTTCACGCGACATCGCGTCGCTCCTGCTGACCGTGCCGATCGTGTTGAGCGCGGTGATCACGGTGTGGTCGACACGCGGTCACGATCGTCCGGCGGAGCCCAGCGACGAGCCGATTCGCCTGGTTGAACTCTTCAAGGCGCAGTTCGGTGTGCTGCGCAACGCGGCCTTCTATCCGTTGTTGCTCGCTTTCGTGGTCGCGGCGGTCGGCCGTGCGATCAATGCGTCGATCGGTCTCTACTACTACGAGTTCCGTCTCGGACTGTCCGAGGAGACGACGGTCGGCAAGGTGCTGCTTCCCTTCTTTCTGTTCTTCCTGGCCTCGATCGCCCTGTGGGTGTGGTTGTCGCGACGCTACGGAAAGCGGGGACCGGCCTTGGTCGGTGTGGGTGGACTCGGCGTGTTGACCATCGTCGTCTATCCACTCTTTCCACCGGGATCGCTCGTCGGTCCGATCTCGATGGCCGTCTTCGGCGGCATCCTGGCCGGTGCGATCGTTCTTCTCGACAGCATGGTCGCCGACGTCGTCGACCTCGACGAATTGAAGACCGGCCGTGCGCGCGAAGGCCTCTACTTCGGCGTGTGGAAGATGGGAACGAAGCTGTCGCGTGCGATCGGCATCGGGCTGGCCGGCGCCATGCTCAACGTGATCGGCTTCGAAGAGGGCGCCACCACCCAGTCGGCCGAGGTCGGCTGGCGTCTCGCGCTGGTCTTCGGTCCCATGGTCGGGCTGTTCTTCCTCGCTGGCGGGTGGGTGCTCTCGAAGGCGCCTCTCACCGACGCGAAGCACCGACGGGTGCAGGAGCTGCTGGTGCGCCGTCGCAAGCGCCGGAAGGATCAGGTTGCGGCGTCGACCTGAGGCCGAGCCCACGATCGGCGAAGCTCAGGCCGGATCGGGCTTGATTCCGGTCCGCTTGCACGCTCGCTCCAACGCGTCTCGCCATCGTGCGCGCGCGGTGTCGTCGAAGGTCCCGAGCGTGGCGCGATAGCTACGACGCTCGACGAGGTCGTCCACGCCGCGCGCGAACTCCGTCGCGACCTGGTGTTCGACCTCGGCCAGGGTGAAAGGGAGCCCTTCTTCGATCCGGCGAGCGCTCGTCGGATCCTCTTCGACGCGAGCCAGGATGTGCGTGTGGCGCGTACCGTAGGTCCCGACGAGATAGCGCAGGATCTCGACGTCGAGATCGGGATAGCGCTCGAGCAGGACATCTTCGGCCACGGCGAAGTAGTCGTTCATCGAAAAGGAATCGCCGCCGGGCAGAGTGTGTGTCGCGGTCGTGCACGGTGTGTTGCTGCCACGGATCCGACGTTCGGCCGCATCGACCACGCGTTCGGATACGGAGCGGAAGGTCGTGTACTTGCCCCCGAAGACCCCGAGGAGGCCAGGTGCGTCCTCGCGGATCTCGGCGTGGCGCGGGATGCGTCCGGGATCCGATTCTTCGGCGGGCGGCAACGCGCGGACGCCCGCGAAGGCGTGCAGGACCTGTTCGCGTTGTAGGGGCGGACCCGCGAGATGCGCGTTGGCCGAGCGTAGGAGGCTCGCGATCTCGTCCTCCGTGGGTTCGACGGCGTCCGGCCCGGCGGTGTGATCGATCTCGGTCGTCCCGATCAGCGAGCGACCCTTCCACGGCAGCACGAAGAAGACGCGGCCGTTCTCGTCGGTCAGGAGGAGCGCATGACCGCGCGTGACCGGCGGGACCACGACGTGCGTGCCTCGACTGAGTCGGACGCGACTCGGGTGGGCGAGCGGCTGGGCCCCCGCGATCGTGTCGAACCATGGTCCGGCCGCGTTCACGACGACCTGGGATTCGAGGGCGGTCCGTCGCCCTTCCCGGTCGACGGTGACGACTCCGTGGACCGCGCCGTCGTCGAAGAGGAGTTCGTCGACGCGGGTGCGGGTGAGGATCGACGCGCCGCGTGCCGCGGCGTCGATCGCGTTTTCGACGCAGAGACGCGCGTCGTCGACCTGGGCATCGTGATAGCGGACGGCGCCTTCGATGTGTGGGCGGTCGAGCACCGGCTCGGCCTCGAGTGTCGCCGCGCGGTCCAGGCGGCGTGACCATTCGATCCGATGACCTCCGGCGAGGAGATCGTAGACTCCGGTTCCCAGCCGCAGTTGCCACGGCGTCCAACGGGCCCCCGGTCCGAAGACCGCCAGAAAAGGAAGCGGCCGCACGAGATGGGGCGCGATCTGCATGAGGGTGGAGCGTTCACGCAATGCTTCGCGGACCAGACCGAACTGGAAGGTCTCCAGATACCGAAGCCCGCCGTGGGCCAACTTGCTGCTCGCGCTGCTCGTTCCCGACGCGAGGTCGTCCTTTTCGACCAGGACGACGCGCAGACCCCGCCGCGCGGCGTCGCGCGCGATCCCGGTGCCGTGGATCCCTCCGCCGACGACGATCAGATCGAATGGCGCGTCGGTCACGAAACACCGTCCTCGCGGTGGTTGAGCCAGTCGGACAGTGCTCGGGGATCGTTGGTGCACCAGGCGGTATCGGCGCCGAGTCGGCGCAGCCGATCGAAGTCGGCCGGCGCATCGAGCGTCCAGCACCACAGGGGCAGACCAATCTCTTCGCAGTACGAAACGAAACCTCGATCGATCTTCGTATGGAGCGCGCTCACGGCGTGAAGCCGCGTCTGGAGCCCTGGATCAATTCGTTGCAGAGACGAAGGGTCAGCCGTGATCCACACCGTGGGCCGATCGGTCTCGACGCACAGTCGCACGACCTCGAGGTCGAAGCTCGCCAGGACGTGCGGGGGCGCGACCTGCTCCACGCATCGACCCACGAGTTGTCGCGTCGTGGCGTCGACACGGTCGACCTTGATCTCCACGTAGAGCGGGCAGCGCGTCCCGATCTGCTCCAGGACGGTCGTCAGCCTCGGAATGCATGAGTCCGCGTGGATTCCGAAGTCCCCGGCAAGTACTTGCAGTGCTTCGAGGTCGGAGCAGGATCGCTCGCGCGCTACGCCGCGGGCGCCCGTCAAGCGCTCGAGTTGGAAGTCGTGGAAGACGAAAGGAACGCCGTCTGCGCTGATCTGCACGTCGAGCTCGATCCGATCACAGCCTGCGTCGATCGCCTGGTGGAAAGCTCGCAACGTGTTCTCCGGAGCATGCGCACTGTCTCCGCGGTGGGCGATGATCTCGGTCACGGGCGGTCCTCGGGTCGGGTCGGCGCGGTGGTCGATTCTTTATGCAACAGCAAGCGCCACGCCGCACGCTTTGGTGTAGTCTCTCGGGCCGTGCGTACAGGAATCCTAGCCGACATCCATGCCAACGCCGTGGCGCTCGACGCCGTCCTCGAGGACGGCCGCCGAGCTGAAGTCCAACGATGGATATCGTTGGGTGATGTCGTCGGTTATGGCCCCGAACCCCAGGTCTGCCTGGCCCGCCTTCGAGAGATCGAAGCACGCGGTGTCCAGGGAAACCACGAGGCGCGAGCCTTGGAACTGCCGACCGCACCCTTCAACGTCCTGGCCGAAGAAGCCATCGTCTTCACCCGCTCCGTCCTCGAGGCGGAAGACCGGGCGCAGATCCGGGGTTTCTCCGACTCGATCCGTTGGGGGGATCAGGCCCTGTTCTGTCACGGGGCGCCGTTCGATCGTGACGAGTACCTGGTGCTTCGCACGCAATTCGAAGGGATCGTGGCCGCACAGGACACGCGCTTCGTGTTCTGTGGTCACACGCATCAACAGTTCGTCTTCGACGGTCATGAGCTGTCATCGGGGCCCGGCGATTTCGAATTCGGGCCCGATGGCCGCGCGCTCGTCAATCCGGGTAGTGTGGGACAGCCGCGCGACGGGGATTCCCGAGCCGCCTACGCCGTGCTCGACGACGAGGTCGGGCATTTGTCTCTGCGAAGGATCGAGTACGACATCGAGGAACAGATCGAACGGGTCCGGCGTGCGGGTCTGCCGAGTTCCCTCGGAGAACGACTCCGCGTCGGGCACTGAGAGTCGCCTTCTGAAGATTGCAGTATGAAAGGATCTTGGAGATGCCCAAAATCCTCGCTTCGATTCGGTCTGCCGATCTGGCAGCTCTCGCCCAGGAGCTCGAGCGCCTCGAGAACGCCGGAGTCGACGGACTCCACGTCGACGTCATGGATGGGCGCTTCGTCGCGGACAGTTGTTTCGAACCGGCCTTCGTCGCCGATCTGCGTCCGAAGACGCGCCTGATGGTCGACGTCCACCTCATGGCCGAGGACCCGGCGGCCCTCGTTCCGGCCTACGCGGAGGCCGGTGCGCAACGCATCTCGGTCCACATCGAGGCGACGCGCGAGGCGGGAACCCTGCTGCGCGAGATCCGCGCGCACGACGTCGAGCCGGGGCTCGTTCTCCTTCCGTCGACGCCGATCACGGACGTGTTCGATTACCTGGGGGAGGTTGCGGTGGTCAACCCACTGGGAGTCGATCCGACGCAGGGCCTCGGATTCCAGGATTCGACCTACGGGCGAATCGCCGCCCTGGTCGAAGAGCGCGAACGCCGTGGGCTCGATTTCGTGGTCCAGGCCGACGGTGGCGTGTGGGCGAAGACGCGGAATGGCTTGGTGGACGCAGGGGCCGACGAGCTCGTCGGCGGCTACCCGATCTTTTCGCACGACGACTACGCGGCGGCCGTGCACGAACTGCGTGCGGGAGCGGCCTGAGGGTCGGTTGAATGCGCCGTCTGGTGGGCAAAAAGCAGCGGGAGCAGGGTTCCCTGCTCCCGCGATCCGGCGGCTAACCACTTCCTCCGGAAACTGCCGAAGCGCGATGTCGGGCGCGCTTCTCGATGAGTGGTCCAGGTGGTGGCAGCCTGGAAGCTGACCCTGGCCCTTGCCGTCGACGGAATCGACTCCGTTCTATCCGTCGAGAAGGGGTCAGCAACCCACCACCCGAGGGAATACGATTAAGGTGCCCCACGCCCCCCGAATCGTACACTCTGAGTGGGGTGCCGGGGATCGTGCTTCGGCGGGCGAACCCGCTGTCAGCACGACGTTTGTCCCTTCACCACCTGGAACCGCACTCATTCATACTTTACTTTTAAGGGTATTGCAAGTTTCATCTGCGAGAATTCGCCGATCGGTGAAGTCGGATCACGGAAATGCCTATTTGGTGGATGCTCCGCGATTCGAGGCCGTTTCGGGCCCCCTGAGGCCGATTGCGCGGAATCGAGAGGCCGGCCGTCGATGAGCCAGAATCCGTTCCGCTTCGGTTCCTCCGAGGAGGGCCGCCGTCTGATCGGACGGGACGGCGAACGGTCCGAACTCGCACGCGCTCTCGGCGGGGGACAGAACCTCGCCCTCGTCGCCCCGCGGGGCATGGGCAAGACCAGTCTGCTCACCGCCGTGCTCGAGGACTGGCGCGCGGCCGGGAAACACGGGATCTACATCGATCTCTTCCCGGCAATCAATACCCGGCGCTTCGCCGAGATCTTCGCCAGCGCCCTGGCTCTCGAGCCGTCGCGTTCGGTCGAAAGCATGCAAGAGGCAGTCCAGCAACTGGTGCCGTCGTTCATGCCGCGCGTGACGATCACCGGCAGCGGCAAGCCCGGTCTCCAGCTCGATCTCTGGGATCGAGAGCGAGACATCCAGAGACTGCTCGACCGCATCCTCGACGCGCCCGGTGAGCTGGCCACCCAGACCGACTCTCCTCTCGTGATGATCCTCGACGACTTCGAGGATCTGTTGTCGGTCGCCGAGGACTCGCTGTTGGTCAGTCTGGCGCAGGCGATCCGTCGTCAACGGAACGTGGCCTACGTCTTCGTGCTTCGCAAAGAAGCGACGGCGAGTCACCACTTCACCAAGGCCAAGAGTCCGTTCCACAAGCTCGCCGAGCCGGTCGTGCTCGACCCGGTTCCCGAGCAGGCGCTGGTGCTCGGACTCGAGGAAATGTTCCGTGGCGGCGACGTGAAGGTCGAAGTCGACCTGCTGTTCCAGCTTGTCGAAATGGCAGACCATGCGCCGCACTACGTGATGCTTCTCGCTCATTCGCTCTACGAAAGATCTCGATCCGACGCCGTGGCGAGCGAGGCCCATCTCCGCGCGGCACTCGCGCACGTCCTGGACGTGGGTGGATACGGATACCGATTCGTCTGGGATCAACTTTCCTTGCATCAGCGAAATCTCGTGCTCGCGATCGCCCAGGGATACACCGAACGGCTGCACAGCCAGCGGATGGTCTTCCAGCTGGGCCTGGGTTCGCCGAGTACGGTGAGCAAGAACCTGAAGGTTCTCTGCGACCGGGAGATTCTCCAGAAGACGGAGTCCGCGGTGCGCTTCGTGGATCCCTTCTTGGGGCAGTGGCTGCGCAAACGCATGACCTGACGCCACTGAGGTCTTTCCACCCGGGCCGGACACGTTATCCTGCTCGGCACACGAAATCTCCCCCATCGAGCGGAACCGACCATGACCAGGACCTTCTCCGTGGCCGCGCTGTGTGCGGTCGTCCTCGTCGCCTCCACCGCGGTGGCGAGCGAACTACCCCGCGATCATGCCCCGCACGAGGGTGAAGAGCACTTCGGCACCGTGACCCAACTCACGGACGGCGGTGAGAACGCCGAGGCCTACTTCTCGTTCGACAGCTCGCAGCTGATCTTCCAGTCGAAGCACGGGCCCTACGAGTGCGACCAGATCTTCACGATGGGCGTGGACGGTTCGAACATGGAACTCGTCTCGACCGGCAAGGGCCGCACGACCTGCTCGTACTTTCTGCCCGGCGACGACAAGATCGTCTACAGCTCGACCCACCATCACATGGACGAGTGCCCGCCGAATCCGGACATGTCGCAGGGCTATGTGTGGGCGCTGTACCCGGAGTTCGACGTCTTCGTCGCCAACGCCGACGGCAGCGATCTGAAGGCACTGACTACCGAATGGGGTTACGACGCCGAAGCCACGATCTCTCCGCAGGGCGACAAGATCGTCTTCACGTCGGTGCGCGACGGCGACCTGGACATCTACACGATGAACCTCGACGGCAGCGACGTGCGGCGCCTCACCGACGAACTCGGCTACGACGGCGGGCCCTTCTTCTCGCCCGACGGCACGAAGATCGTCTACCGGTCGCACCACCCGCAGACCGAGGAAGAGATCGCCGATTACCAGCGACTGCTGGCCGACGACATGATCCGGCCGAGCAAGCTCGAGGTCTTCGTCATGGATGCCGACGGGTCGAACAAGACGCAGGTCACCGATCTCGAGTCGGCTTCGTTCGGGCCCTTCTTCCACCCTTCGGGCGAGAAGATCGTCTTCAGCACCAACTACCCCGACCGCGGGCGCGAGTTCGACATCTGGATGGTGAACGTGGACGGGACCGGACTGACGCAGGTCACCCACGCGCCCGGCTTCGACGGCTTCCCGATGTTCTCACCCGACGGGAAGACCTTCGTGTTCGGCTCGAACCGTCACAACACGAAGCGCGGCGAGACGAACGTCTTCGTCACGCAGTGGAAAGACTGAGGGCGGCCTCTTCTTCGGACTGCCGTCGGACTAGGCTTCGACCATGTCCGGGAGCGAGGCGGCGGTGTCGATCCACCGCTGAACCGTCTCGGCGGTCACCGTTCCTTCGCGTCCGGCTCCGCGATTGCCGATGCTCTGCAAGCGATTGTTCAGAGGATCGGCCTTCGCGGACGCGAGAGCGTTCAGCGAGCGGACGCCGGCATCGTCGAGGAGCACGACGTCCTCGTGGCGCATGCCCACGCGCAACAGATCGGCTCTGTGGACGAATGCGAGGACTTCCTCGGGCTGCAGGCGCATGCTCGTCGCGAGTCCGTTGCGACGCGCGCGCGGGCCAGCCTTCTTCAGTAGCTGCAGATTCGTCTTCACGCCGACCAGGTCGAGACGTTCGATCACGTCACGTGGAATCGTCGCGATCTCGGTGAGCGGGCGTTCGGCGCCGGGCTCCGGCGCAGGAGCCGGTTCGGGTTCCTCGTCGTCGGTGCGCTCGATCGCCGCTGGCGGAGGGACGTCTTCGATCGGCTCGTTTCCGACCTGCAAGGGCGACGAGCGTTCGACGGGCAGTTCCGCGATCTCACGCTCCCGCTCGCGCTGTACGGCCGGATCGAGCGGTGCGCGCGGCTCGCGTGGTGTCGCGGCCACGTCGGGCGCGACGAGAGGATCCGGCTCGGCCACGGGTTCGCCACGCGTCTGCATGCGCTTGCGTTCGAACTCGACCAGGCGATCGGCGGTCTCGTTCAGACGGCGCTGGAGCGACGTGTTCTGTTCGCGGAAGGTCTTCAGCTCGAGGGCGCGGTCGTCGCGCTCGGAACGCAGGCGGTCGAGCTGCTCGCGCAGGGTCTCGACGACTTCGTCGGTCACCGAGGAGACTTCGGGACTCGGCTGCGGTCCGCGACGCAGATCGTCGAGCTGCGAGCGAAGGCTGGCCATTTCATCGTCCTTCGAACGCTGCTCCTGACGGAGTTCTTCGATCAGAGCCTTGATGTCGTCGTCGTCGGTGATCACACGCGGAGGATCCCCGGCGGAGGGTCTCGCGAAACTGCGCGCCAGCGCGAAGCCGGCGATCAAACACAGGACGCTGCTCGCGAGCAGCCAAACAGTGACTTCGGTGGCCAGGGCGATCATGGGAGGACTCCTCGTGCGATCATTTCGATGCGGCGGTTCTGTCGGCGGCCGACTTCCGTCGTGTCGTCGGCGATGGGTTGGCTCTCTCCGTAGCCCTTGGCGACGAGGCGGTCTTCGTCGACGCCGCGTTGGACGAGCAGGGCACGGATCGCCTGCGCCCGGGCTTCGCTGAGCGGGCGGTTCATGTCGCGGCTCCCCTGTCGGTCGGCGTGTCCGGCGATCTCGATGACCAGATCGGCGTGTCCGTCGAGGACGTGCACCAGCGAATCGACCGTGGCCAGGCTCTGGGTCGTGAGTGCCGCACTGGCGGCCACGAACTCGATCGGATGGCGCAGCAGAAGGGCGTCGATCGCGCGTTGGCACTTTTTCAACGACGTGGAATCGGCTTCGGCCCACAGAGCGACGGGAGTCTCGGGCTCCACGGCGCGCAGGTGCATGCGGTCGTCGACGACCAGTTGCGGATGGGCGTCTCGAAGCGCGTCGCGGATCTCGATCCGATCCTCGTCGCTCTCGACCACGCCGGAGACCTGCAGGACCCGTCCTTGGACGTCCGCGCGGACAGAAGTTCCGGCGGGCAGGGAGGCTTCGACCTCGGTCTGCCAGCGCAGCTCCAGGTCGGCTGCCGCGCGGGGACCGCCGATGGCGACCACGGCAACGGCGCCTGCCAGGCACAACCCAGCGATCCAGGGAGATGCACGCACGAATCGACTCCTGGTTCGGGTCATGGGAGCACGGAAGAAACGACCTCGGAAGTGCATCCTTCGTTCCGGAATCCCGAAACTCGCCCGCTCCGTGCGAAGAAATCCTACGGTGGGCTCACGACACCGCGTTCCCTGGTCGTCGTCCGGCGTCTGGCCGACTATCGTTTGCGGTCGATCCGGAGCACATGAAGTCACCGAGGACCCTCATCGGGAGCGCCGCGCCGCTTGAGTCTACTCACCCTGCAATCCCTCGAATTCGACTACGCCGGCCACACGGTCCTCGACGGCGTGAACCTCACCGTCAACGCGGGTGAGCGCTACGGCCTGATCGGCGTCAACGGAGCGGGGAAATCCACGCTGCTTCGACTGATTCATGGGGAAATGGACCCTGCGCGGGGACGTGTCGAGCGCAGCAGCCGTCTACGGATCGGTTTCCTCGAGCAGGACACTGCGCTCGACACCGAGCTGCCGCTGCGGGAAGCCGTGCGACGCGAGGCCTTTTCCGAGTTGCTCGCAATGGAAGCCGAACTCGCCCGCCTCTCGGATCGCATGGGCGCGGGCGAAAACGACCCCGAGATCGTCGAACGCTACGGAAGTCTCCACGAGAGCTTCGAACGAGCCGACGGCTACACGATGGAATCGCGGATCGACGCCGCGCTCCACGGTCTGGGTTTCGCGATCGATCGACTCGACCAACCGACCTGCGAGCTCAGTGGCGGTCAGAAACGGCGTGCCGCACTCGCCGCGCTCCTGCTCGCGCCCTACGACGTGATCCTGGTCGACGAGCCGACCAACCATCTCGACCTGGAAGCACGCGAGTGGCTGGAAGCCCATCTGCGCGAACGACGTGGCGCAATGATCGCCATCAGTCACGATCGCGCCTTTCTCGACAACGCGACCGAATACACGCTCCACCTGATCAACGGAAAGCTGCACCGCTTCCAGGGTGCCTACACGAAGTTCGCGAAGATGTGGGCCGAGCAGAAGGAGCAGTGGGAAGAGCAGTACAAGCGGCAGCAGGACCACATCGCCAAGACCGAAGCGTACATTCGCAAGAACATCGCGGGGCAGCGGACCAACCAGGCCAAGTCGCGGCGCAAGCAGCTCGCGCGTCTCGATCGCATGGAAGCGCCGCCCAACGAAGGCAAGAAGCTGCGCCTGCGCATCGAGCCCGCGCGCGAGAGCGGCGCCGTCGTCTGCGAGACCGACCAACTCGCGCTGCGCTTCGGCGACCTCACGCTGTTCGAGCGACTCGACCTGCAGATCCTCAAGGGCGAGAAGATCGGCATCCTCGGACCGAACGGAACCGGCAAGACCTCACTCCTGCGTGTGCTGACGCGCGAGATCACGCCGAGCGCGGGCAAGATCGTCTTCGGTTCCAACGTCGATCTCGGCTACTACGATCAGGATCTGCGGCTGGTCAACGACAGCAACACCGTCCTGCGCGAGATCCATCAGATGGACCCGCTCATGGCCGAAGGCGACGTGCGCAGCATGCTCGGCGCCTTCGCCTTCACCGGCGACATGATCGAACAGGAAGTGCGAACGCTCTCCGGCGGTGAACGCGCGCGCTTGTCGCTGCTGAAGTTGATCCTCGAGCGCCACAACCTGTTGCTGCTCGACGAGCCGACGAACCACCTCGACACCGACACGCGGGAAGCACTCGAAGAGGCGCTGGTCGGTTTCAGCGGGACCCTGATCGTCGTCAGCCACGACCGCTACTTCCTCAATCGTATCTGCGATCGGATCGTCGCGTTCCAGTCCAAGGCGGGCGGCGGCACGAATCTCGGTTCGGGTGGCGTGCGCCAGTTCCTCGGCAACTACGACGACTACCGCTATCGACTGCAGAGCGAGCGCGAGGCGTCGGCGGAGCAGCGCGCGGCGACGGCGCGGGCGTCCGCCAAGGCGACCACGACCTCGAAGTCCGCAACGAAGAGCGCACCCCTGACCGAAACGCCCCCACCGACCGGCCCGGTCGAAGTCGAAGGCCGCACCAAGCAGCACCTCTCGAAGAACGAACTGAAGAAGATCCGCCGGGAGATCCTGAACCTCGAAGA
>JGI12109J20283_10686895_pt1 | contig 12296 bp, 6 predicted proteins | sample ElkSlonscriptome_12_FD_20283 | JGI IMG/M metagenome (IMG submission 20283) | reverse complement strand
CGATGGCCTGCTGGTGGCGCCCGGCAACGTGGTCTCGGCGGACGTCATCGCCGCCCTGCCGGACTCGGTGCGGGTGATCGCCACCTTCTCGGTGGGCTTCGACCACGTTGATCTCGACGCCGCGCGCGCGCGCGGCATTGTCGTCACCAACACGCCCGACGTTCTCACCGACGCCACGGCGGACATCGCCCTGCTGTGCCTGCTGGGCGCCGCGCGCCGCGCCGGCGAGGGCGAGGCCCTGATGCGCGCCGGCACGTGGGCCGGCTGGGCGCCGACCCACATGATGGGCACCCATGTGACCGGCAAACGCCTGGGCATCATCGGCATGGGCCGCATCGGCCGCGCCGTGGCCAAGCGCGCCCGCGCCTTCGACATGGCCATCCACTACCATGACCGTGCGCCGCTGCCGCCGGATCAGGCCGAGGGGGCGGTGTTCCACGACACGGTCGAGGCCCTGTTGCCGCAGTGTGCGTTTCTCAGTCTGCATTGCCCGGCCACGCCTGAGACCACCGGCCTGATGAACGCCGAGCGTATCGCGCTGCTGCCCCGGGGCGCGATCCTGGTCAACACCGCGCGCGGCCCGGTGGTCGATGACGCGGCGGTGATCGCCGCCCTGAAGAGCGGCCACCTGGCCGCCGCCGGCCTGGACGTCTACACTGGCGAGCCCGCCGTCCATCCAGGCTACCGTGAGCTACCCAACACCTTCCTGCTGCCGCACCTGGGCAGCGCGACGGTGGAAACGCGCGAGGCCATGGGCTTCCGCGCCCTCGACAACCTGGACGCCGTGCTGCTGCGCGGCGAGGCCCCGGGCGACCGGGTGGCGTGAGCCGTCACCCCGCGCCCAGGGTGCCCCCCAGCCGTAGCATCGCCATCAGGCGCGCCGCCGCGCGCTCGATCAGATCCGGGCCGTCGGCCATGGCGTCAGCCAGGGTCATCGGCCGGTCGACGATCGGCACGACCGCCGCCAGGCCGGCCTGTCGGACCATGGCCAGTTCCCCGTCGATGGACCCGGCGAAGGCAATGGCAGGGACCCCCGCCGCCTGGGCCATGCGGGCAACGGAGACCGGCACCTTGCCAACCAGGGACTGGGCATCCAGGCGGCCCTCACCCGTGATCGCCAGATCGGCGCCGGCGATGCGCGCCTTCAGGTCGGCGATGTCGGAGATCAGGGCGAAACCGTCGCGGACCTCGACCGCCTCCAGGATCGAGCGCAGCAGATAGCCGACCCCCCCGGCGGCGCCGCTGCCCGCGTCGTCGCGCCGGTCCACGCCGGTGGCGCGGACGACCACATCGGCGAACCGGGCCATGACGGCCTCGAAGGTCTCGATCTCGTCCGCCGTCACGCCCTTTTGCGGGCCGAACACGGCGATCGCTCCCTGGGGGCCGAGCAGCGGGCTGGAGACGTCCGACGCGATGGTCAGGCGCAGGGCGCGGACACGCGCATCGAGTCCGGACAGGTCCATCGCGGCAATGCGGCCGAGGGCTCCTCCCGCGCCGCGCACCGGCTGGCCGTGGCCATCCAGGAACCGCGCGCCGAGCGCCTCCAGCAGGCCCGTCCCGCCATCCACGGTCGCGCTGCCCCCCAGGCCGAGGATCACGTGTTCGGCGCCGCGCTGAAGCGCATCCCGGATCAGATCGCCGGTGCCGGCGGTCGAGGCCCGATGGGGATCGAGCGCGTCGCCCATCAGCGGCAATCCGGACGCCGCCGCCAGTTCGATCACTGCCACCCGCCGCGCGGGCACCCAGCCGTAGGCGGCGGCCACCGGCCGGTCGAGCGGATCGCGCGCGGTCACGGTGACGATGTCGCCGCCGAGCAGGCCGGTCACCGCCTCGACGGTGCCCTCGCCGCCATCGGCCATGGGCACGAGCGTTGTCTCGATCGCGTCGCCGACCCGGCGCAAGCCGGCCTCAATGGCCCGCGCGACGCACAGGCTGGTGGCGGATCCCTTGAACGAGTCCGGGGCGATGACAACCCTCATGGCACCGATCTCCCGCGTGTTTGGCCGGCAGGCCCTGATTGCTCCTACGGACGGCGTTCGTCATGAGGACCGGCACACACGATATCGCGGTCCTTTCCCGCCCAGGCACGCTTCGTTGGGTGTGGAGGGGTCAATACTGACCACCCGCCGCGCAGACGACTCGGTTGCGCCCCTGCTCCTTGGCTTTGTACAGGGCTTGGTCGGCGGCCCGGATCAGCGCGCCCGGATCACCATCCAGCCTCGGCACGTCGCAGGCGATGCCCAGGCTGACGGTGACGTGGTCCGCCGCCTCGGAGGCAGTATGGGGAATGGCGAGATCGTGCACGCCCCTCAGGATCCGGTCGGCGACGTGCCGTGCCCCGTTCAGATCGGTTTCCGGCAACACACAGGCGAATTCCTCGCCCCCGTACCGCGTGGCGAGGTCGCCCGGGCGAGGCGTCGCGCGTGACAACGCACCGGCGACCGATTTCAACACCCGATCGCCCTCGGCGTGGCCGTACCGATCGTTGTAAGGCTTGAAGAAGTCGATATCGATCATCACCAGGGACATCGGGTGGCCATGGCGCCGGCAACGGTTCCACTCGGCCTCGCAATACTCGTCAAAGCGCCGCCGGTTGGCGATCCCCGTCAGGCCGTCCAGGCCGGCCAGCCGTTCCAGGATGTCGCCGCGTCGCTTGAGTTCCAGGTGGGTGTTGACCCGCGCCAACCCGATGACGGGATTGACGGGCTTGGTGATGTAGTCGACCGCGCCGACCTGAAACCCCTGGGCCTCGTCCCGCTCATCGCCCTTTCCGGTGATGAAGATCACCGGAATGTCCTTGGTTCTGGGGTCGTCCTTGATGCGGCGGCAGACCTCGTAGCCATCCAGCCCAGGCATGACCACGTCGAGCAGGATCAGGTCGGGCAGCGGCTCGCGCTCCAGGCGCTTCAGCGCCTGTTCGCCGGATTTCGCGACCAGGGTGATGGAGTGGGACCCGAGGAGTCCCACCAGGACGTCGATGTTGATGGTCTCGTCATCGACGATCAGCACCCTGAATCGTTCCTCGCCCCTCTCCACGACTGCCCCTCTCCCGACCGATTGCGGCTGGTTCCCGTCCACCCGTCGCCGCCCTGCGACCGCGCCGGCACCCCTCGTCCCGGCTCAGGTCTCCCAGCCCCTCTGGCGCGCGATGGTCTCGAACACCTCCCCGGCCTCGTCGAACGCATAGTCCGCAAGGCATCGTTCCAGTGCCTGAAACGGTCCATCGCCGTCAACGGGCTCCGATCCGAGGGCGGCTTTCAGACGCGACAGCACGGCGGCCGCGTCCGAGCGGCCGTCACGGATCGCGTCCCCGAGGCGTGTGACCAGATCCGCGATGGCGTCTTCGTCAACGTCAACCAAGTGGTCAGGCGCGGCGGGTGGGGCGTCGTTGGTCAGGGCCGTATCAAGGGGGCGCATGACCGCCTCCATGGCCTCCGAAAACATTCGCAGGCCGGAGCCGATCTCGTCTTGGTTCCGCCGGTCGATGGCGGTCTCGAGGGTTCTGGCGGCGGCCCGCACGTCGTGCGCGCCCAGCGTTCCGGCCAGGCTTTTGAGGGTATGGGCCAGCCGGCCCGCCGTGGCGTGGTCGCCTTGGCCCAGGGCGTCGTCGATCTCGTCGGCGGTGCGGCGATGATTGCGATGAAACGCGCGCAGGATCGTCATGAACAGGGCTGGGTCATTGTTCGTGTGGCGCAGGCCGTGCCCGGTGTCCAGGTCGGGAATGTCATGCGGAAGCAGGGCCGTGGCGTCGGGCGGAGCGGTGACCGGCGGCGCTGGCATCGCCGACAGGGTGTCCCGGGAGCCGGGGCGCACCAGCCTCAGGATGGTTTCGTACATGCCGCGCGGGCGGATCGGTTTGGAGATGTGGGCATTCATGCCCGCCTGAAGGCATTTCCGCCGGTCTTCCGCCATGGCATTGGCGGTCAGGGCGATGATCGGCAGGGTGGCTGTCGCCGCCCGGTCGCGGATCTCCCGGGTCGCCGTCAGGCCATCCATGTCCGGCATCTGGATGTCCATCAGCACCACATCGAACGGCTCCGTCTCGGTCGCCTCGACCGCCTGACGGCCGTTCACGGCGATGCGTACCGTCGCCCCGGCCTGCTCCAGCACCTCTTGGGATACCTGCCGGTTGATGTCGTTGTCTTCCGCGAGAAGAACGCGAATGCCGCTCAGAAGGTTCTCGACCGTCCCCGTTTCGGACAACCGGGGGGTGGGCTGATCGGCGCGATCCGACGGCCTGAGCACGGCCGTGAAGGAGAACGAACTGCCTTGGCCGGGCGTGCTTTCGAATCCAATGGTCCCATCCATCATCTCGACAAGGCGCTTGCAGATGGCCAGCCCGAGGCCGGTCCCGCCATAGCTGCGGGTGTTCGAGGACTCGACCTGATGGAACGGCTCGAACAGCCGGTCGGCGTGTGCCGGGGGAATACCGATCCCCGTGTCCGTCACGGTGAAGCGCAGTGCCGTCCCTTCGGTGTTCGGGGGATTGGTCCCCACCGCGATGTCGATCCGCCCCGCCCGCGTGAACTTGACCGCGTTTGTCCCCAGGTTCATCAACACCTGTTCAAGCCGCACCGGATCACCAACGAGCAGGTCGGGCACATCGTCGTCGATGCGCATGGCGAAGGCGAGTCCCTTGGCTTCGCCACGCGCGCGCACCACCGAGGCCACGTTCGACAGAACGGTTCTCAAGGAGAAGTCGACGGCCACCAGATCCAGCCGCCCGGCCTCGATCTTGGAGAAGTCCAGGATGTCGTCGATCAGGCGCAGCAGGGTGTCCGCCGAGGTATCGACCTTTTGCAGGTAGTCGCGTTGCCGGGGGGTCAGGTCGGTCTGTTGGGCGAGATGCGTCAGGCCGAGCACGGCGTTCAGGGGTGTGCGGATCTCGTGGCTCATGTTGGCCAGGAACTGGGACTTGGCCAGGTTGGCGGCCTCGGCGGTTTCCTTGGCCGCCCGCAACCGCCTCTCGAACTGCTTGATCTCCGTGATGTCGCGGGCGGCGAAGAGCACCCTGTCGTCATCCATCGGCGCGAGCCGGGCGTCGAACCACACGACGTGGCCGTCGATCTCCAGATCATACTGGAGCGTGACCAGGGTCCTGTCGCGCAGGCATCGGGCGATGCCGGCCATGAAGAACGCGGCCTGATCGGGCGCGAACACCTGGGGGATCGTCTTGCCGAGCAGGGCCTCGGCCGGTCTGTACAGCGCGTTGGGTGAGGTCGGCGCGACTTTCAGGTAGCGACCGTGCCGATCAACGATCAAAATCACATCCGGAATGCTGGCGAAAATCGCCTGGAGTTCCGCCTGCGAAGCCTCCAGCGCCTCCTGCGCCACCACCCGGTCCGTGATGTCACGCATGATGGCGTACATCATCGGTTGACCGGCGATGGTCACGGGTCCGGCCGAGACGTCGACCCAGAATTCCGTCCCGTCCTTGCGACGATGTCGACGTTGAGGAATGTAGACGCTTCCCGACACGGTGGCCGTCCTGATGGCCTCGCGGGTCTGTGCCGGCTCCGCGCTGACGCCATCGGTGGTCATGGTTAGCGCCTCGTCGCGACGGTAGCCGTAGAGCCGCAACCAGGCACCATTGACATCGAACAGCCGGCGGGTCTCGGCATCGAAGATGGAGATGGCGTCCACCTCGTTCTCGAACAGGGCGCGGTACTTGCCCTCGCTCTCGATCAGCTTCAGTTCCGCCTTCTTGCGTGCGTCGATATCGCGAACGATGGCCAGGACGACATCCTGGTCGCCGATGTGGGCCCGTTTCAGGTTCACCTCGACCCAGAACGCGCGCTCCGCCTTGTCCCGCGCCTGCCATTCGATGAGCTGGGGCGCGCCGGCCGCCGCCTGTTCCAGGAGCTGCGCGGCCTGCTGTTCCGAATAGTCCTGCGTTCCCGTGCTGAGGTCTCCGGGGTGCATCCCGATGACCTCGGCCTTGTCGGCGAAGCCGTACATCTCCAGCATTCTGTCGTTGACGTTCAGAATGCGACCCGTTCGTGTGTTGTGAATAAAGATGGCGTCGTTGGCGAGATCGAAGATGGCGCGGTAGTTCGCCTCCGACCGCGCCAACGCCCACTGGGTGCGCTCCCGATCCTCGATTTCCCGCCGCAGGAGCGTATTGGTGAGGGCCAGCGCCTCGGTGCGCTCCTCCACCCGCCGTTCCAGGTCGGCCCGGTGCGATTCCAGACTGGTGTTCAGATCCTGGAGCTGTCTGCGCGACGCCAGGAGTTTCGCCGTCATCGCATTGAAGGCGTCCTGGAAGACCGCCAGTTCGTCGCGGTCGCGCCGGCCCAGGTTGATTGCCGCCGTCTCCAACGTTTCCATGCTGACGCCTTGCGTGGCTTGTGTCAGTTGGGTCAGTGGGCGGGTCAACAGGCGGCGCGTCAAGGCTATGAACACCAAGCCGAAAATGATGACCTGAAACAGGGCGTTCACGAGAAGGGCGGAGACACCGAACGCGATGCGTTCGAAAATCACCGTGTTAGAGGAGTACAAGGAGACCTGTCCCACCGGGAACGCGCGGTCGCCCCGGTCGAACGTGAGCGGGAACGTGTGCTCGAACAGGAGGGGCGAGGCGTCGAGGATGACGGGGGCGCCCTCCGGATCGTGAACCACGGCCGTGCCGCCGGCGTCAGGGACGTGGCCGACCTGCTCGAAGATGCCGCCGTCGCTGTCCTGCACCCGCACGCCCACCACGGCCGGCAGACGGTCGAGGCCCTCGATGATGGAGATGGCTTGGTTCCGGTTGATGTCCCAGAGCGCGCGACTCAGACCGTCGCGGACCGTCTGTTCGACAAAAACCAACTCCTCAAGAACCTCGGCCTTCTTGTGCAGATACTGCGAAAAAACATGGACCAGGGTGACGGAGACGATGAGGATGCAGTAAAGCGCGAAGACGGTCTTCAGAAGTTTGGTCGCGATCGACCGTCGCAACGGAACCGGCCCCGCGGCGTCCTGTGAGTTCCCCGTTCCTTGGCCGTCCCCGGACCCCATCGCGGCTAGGGCCTGTACCAGAGTTCGGGCTGGTCCAGCGGCGTTTCGGGCGACAGCAGGGGATTGGGAACCTCGAAGATCAGCCGCGTGTCGAGTTGTCCTAGCGCCAGAGTCTCCGTCATGTCGGGATGGGTCCGGAAGAACGCGTCGAACGATCCATCCGCGATGGCCGCCCGAAAGCCCCGCTCCAGGCGTTCGGCGAGGGCCGCGTTGTCCTTGGCGACGAAAATGTAGCCGGGGGCCGGGTAGTGGATGATCAGGTGCCGGTCCACGATCAGGTCCAGATCGGGATGCTCGGCCACCTCCAGCCAGGGTTCGTGCAGCCCGCGCGGGAAGTAGTCGAACCGCCGCTTGGCCAGCATGTCGAACAACGCGTGATAGTCGGACCCGCCGACGACGTTGAACCCATTGGCCTGAAGGATCTCCAGGTCCGGCCAGTCATGGCCCTGCCCGGCCCACAGCGCCTTCAACTCCTCGACCGACTGGATCGCCTCGAACCGCGCCTGGTCGGCGCGATTGATGATCAGGGCACGGTATCCGTACAGCCCCTTGAACACGGGAATGCGGATGGGGCGCAGGCGATCCTCGCGCTCCTGCGAGGTCATGGTGATAATCAGGGACATGTCCCCAGTGTTGATCATCTCGATGACCCGGCCCTGGACCGTCTCCTCGACGTATTCGATCCGATAGGGGCCGTCCTCGGCCTCGGTCTTCTCCAGAATCAGCCTGAGAAGCTCGGTCTTGTAGGGCGCGTCCGGCGCCAGACGCGACTCCAGCGCTGGACGCATCCTGATGACCAGCGTGTCGTTGGCGGCTAGGGGCGTGCCGGCCCAGAGCACGGCCAACAAGGCGATCCAAGGAACGGCCGCGCGGGCGGACGGGACTCGGGGACGGTGCATGAGATGGCATCCTTCTTCATGCTGCGGTCGCGCCGCCTCACCCCTGGGCCATCCGTCCCGATGGTGTGCGCGGTGTCCAGGCACCCTGATCGGCCGGCGATCCAGGACCTCAATAATACCACAGGACCCAACCGACCTTGCCCCCTGAAACGGCGGACGCCGGGTGGCTCTACAACCAGTTGCCGATCAGAATGAACGGCGCCCAATTGCTGGGATGGCGATAGCGTCGATCCGCGAGAAGGGTTCGTTGCGCGGCTTGAAGCGCCTGGGCCTTCGTGACCGAGCCAGTGTCCAAGTTGCGATAGAACGCCACGATCAAGTCGGCGGTCGCGTCGTCGAAGACGTACCACAGGGATGCCAGCGCGGACCTGGCGCCCGACTTGATGGCCACGCCGGCCAGCCCCAGAGGCGCGCGGTCGTCGCCTGCGGCGGTGCGACAGGCACTCAGCGTCAACAGTTCAAGCGGCCGGTCCCGCCTCTGGCCATACTTGATCAGCGTCTCCAACTCATCAAGCGTCAACCGTCCGTCAAAGGTGAGCAAGAAGCTCTCGTCCGCCTCGCCGCTGAATTCGCCGTGAGAGGCCACGTGCACGACCGAAAACGGAGTCTCCCGCAATTCCCGCTCCACGGCGGGCTCCCGGAAGGCCTCGTCCTGCAACACCTCCCCGCCGAGCAGGTCGCGAATGTCCTCCAGCTCCCGGGCGACGCTGGGCAGGCTGGGAAAGCCCTGAACCTCCTCGGTCAGGCCCGCCAGCAACACCCGCCCGACTGCCGCGCTACGCAAGGGAACGCCGCCGCCCGGTTCGATCAGGGTCAGGCCGGGCGCGGTGGCAATGGCATAGCGTTCGATCAGGAAGCCCGTGCCGTCGTGAAGCGCCGCCAGCGGCACGGTACGCAAGGGTCCGTCCGGCACGATGACCAGCGTGTCCACCCCCGCGTCGTCCAGCAGGGGCTCGATCGGAGCGATCAGCCAGTCGTGCAGGGTCTGGGCTGGATCGAGATAGGCGCGCGTGGTCGGCGTCTCCAATCCGGCGCGGAAGGCCCGAACGGTGGCTGTCAGAGCGTCCGCGCCCACCGGCACGGTCACCTGGTGGTCGGTATCTCCCACGCTGACCAGCAGTTCCAGGCGATCCGGCAGCAGGATGGGATAGAGCGCCGCCGCCTGCATGGAGATGGCGCCAACGGGGACGGAGCGCCGTCCCTGCTGCGCCAGACAGGGGTCGGAGAAGTAGTCGCGCAGTTCCGCCGCCTTGAGGCGTTCGACCGTCGCCCGGGCTTCAGCCAGCAAGGTCTGACGTGCCTCGGCACCGGTCTCGTCGGCGGACAGGGTCAGCAGCAGGTCGGCCAGCCCGTAGTACAGCGGCCCCAGCGTCGCGCGGAACGACGAGCGCCCGGCGCGATACTCCACGGGAATGTCGAGCCGCACGGCCTCGACATGGGCCACGGCGCGGCGATAGGCGGCGGTGGCGCCCGTCAGGTCACCGCGGGATCGCAGGAGCCGGCCCTGCAACCAGGCCTGACGGTAGAGCAGTTCCGGTGCCTGGGCCTGTTGCCCCGCGAACACGGCGCGGTCAAGCAGACGCAGGGCATCCTCTTCGCGGCCGACGTGGGCATAGAGTTCCGCCAGCCAGCCGAGCGCGAGCGTCAATGCCCGCTGGTCGCCGTCGGCGGCGGCGGCCTCGGCCACCCGTTGCGTCTGATCGTAGACCACCGCCTGCAACGGCGCCGGGGGCGGCCCCGTGGTCTCGTCCATCAAATCGAGAGACGCCCGCGCCAGCCCCAGTCGCAGGTCCCGTCCAGCCTCTGGCGGCAGCGCCGTCGCTTCGGCGATCAGCGCGGCCGTGGCTTCGTCGGCGCGGCCCAGCGTGGTGAGCGCGCGCGCCCGATTGACGCGCGCCGTGGCCGCGAGGCGCGCGTCGCCAAGCCCATCGGCCAGGGTGGCGGCCAGGGCGGCCGCGTCACGATAGGCCACCAACGCGGCGCGGGGGTGACCATCCAGAAGCGCCAGATTGCCCCTGTCGACGAGAAGAGCGGCCAGCACTCGGTCGGCGCCGGCGTTTCGGGCCAGGGTCTCGGCCCGGGTCAGCGGCTCGTCGGCGGTCTCACGGTCGCCGGCCAGCATCCAGGCTTTCGACAGCGCGCCCAGCGCGGCGGCAATGGCGGCCGGTTCGCCGCCCGCCTCGGCCTCGGCCAGGGCGTCGCGCGCGACCTCCACGGCCTCGCGCGCGCGGCCCTCCAAGACAAGGGTTTCCACGGCTCCCACACCGGCCGGCCCCACACCGGTCGGCCCCCCATCGGTCGCGCGCGCCGGCGCGGCGACGATCAGTGTCAAGGCGACCAGCGCCGCCGCGAACCATCCCCTGCGCCGAGCTGCCATCGCCGCGGTCTCCTTGTCAGCCCTCAGAATGCGCCGATCACGATGCGGAAATGCAGGCCCAGGTCCTGCAACGCGTTGCCCGGCCGTTCGACATCGGTCAGGGCGTGGCCATAGAACAGCTCGGCCCGGGTGCGCTCGGCCACATCCCATTGCAGGCCCAGGCCGACACTGGCGATCCGGCGCGGATCGGGCGTCTCGCCCTCGACGTTCCAGCCCTGAGCGAAATCGGCGAAGGGGATCACGAACAGACGGCCGTCCTCGCCCTCGGTGTTGATGCCCGGAAGCGTCAAGCGTCCCACCGGGACCTGGGCCTCCGCCGACAGGATCACGCCCGCGTCGCGGACCAGGGTGTTCTCGCGATAGCCGCGCACGCTGTGCCGCCCGCCCATCGCCAGCCGTTCCATGGAAAACAGGGGCTGGTCGGCCCATTGCACGGTGGCCCGGCCGATCAGGCGTGTGTCGCCGAACACCCGCTGCACCACCTGGGCCTGCCCCAGCCAGGAGAGGAACGTACTGTCAGGGCCATCCCCGCCAACGTCCGTGGCCCCCAGGATGGGCAACCCGATGCTGAAGGTCGAGCGCAGGCCGATGGAGCGATCCGCCCCCGTTTGCGACCACGCCTGGCTCAGACGCAGGACGGTCAAATCGGTTCGCCCGTCGTCGGTGCCCGGCGACAGAGGAAAGGCGCGGTCGAACAGATAGGTCTGGGAATAGCGTCTCTCGATCATGGCGCCGAGGCGCAGTTCTTCCCGTGGCGTGCGGATCACGGGATGCGTCACGCCCAGCCGCAACGTCCAGGCGTTGGTGTCGATGTCCAGGACGTCGAAGTCGGGCAGCGTCACGTCGGCATGACTGACCTCGCCCCCCACTTCGAGGCGCGTGTCCGCCGGGGTCAGCGGAATCGACCACGTGGCCGCCGCCTCCTCCATCCCGGTGGTCTTTCCCAGATCGATCGTCGCCACGTCCCCGCGCCCCGTCAGGTTGCGCAGCGTCGCCGCCACGCCCAGACGTTCGGACCCCACGGACTGGCTCTCGCTGTTGGCCAGGGAAAAGGACAGGGAAAACGGCGGCGCTTCCTCCACCCGTGCGCGCAGCCGGGCCTCGCCGGGGCGATCACCGGGTTCCAGGGCGGCGTTGACACGGTCGATCACCGGATCGCGCAGCAACAGTTGCAGCCGGCGTTCGATGTCCGAGACGTTCAGCGGCCGCCCGTCCTGGTCGGTCAGATCGCCCAGACGATCCCGGACATAGTCCGGCGAAAGCGTTCCGGCGTCCTCGACCGCCACCTCGGTCAAGCGGCCCTCGATCATGGCGAACACGACCCGGCCGTTTTCCACCTGTTGGTCCGGCAGAACGGCACCGGAATTGATATAACCTGCGTCGATGTACAGGCGCGTCAGGCGCCGTCTCAAATCCTCCAGGTCATTCGTGCCGACCATGCGGCCCACCAACGGATCGGCGGCGGCGCGAATGGCGGCCTCGCCCAGCACCGTGTTGCCGACCACCGCCACCTCGCGCAGAACGAAGCGCGGCCCGGCGGAGAGGGGCGCCGCCTCGTCAGCCTCGGGAATCGCGGGCAAGGCAAAATCCGGGCCCGGCGCCGTGCCGTCGGGCAAGGGAGGGGGCAGCCAGTCGGCGTCGCCGGGGCGGTTGACGGGCGGCGCGAAATCCGCGCCGGGATCCTGGCCCCAGGCCAAGCCCGGTGTGATGGCCAGTGCCAGGACAAGAACCTTCAGCCGCGTCCTTTGGCCGCTCATCCGTCCGCCTCCGTGCCGTCGCAGTCGATGCCCCAGGGAGCCGGGCCCGCGCCACGCCCCGGCGTGGTCAGGAGGCCGGGCAGGGGGCCGCCGGTGTCCGGCGGCAGCGCGCCACGCCCGAGGACGACCAAACTCGATCCGGCGGCGGCGCCTGGTCCACTGGTGCCGCAGACGTCGCGGCGGATGGTGCCGGCCCCGGCAAGACTGGAGGGCAAGGCGACGGCGCTGCTCACGTCCACGTCGGGGGCATCAATGGTGATCTCGCCG
>JGI12109J20283_10199133_pt1 | contig 12301 bp, 7 predicted proteins | sample ElkSlonscriptome_12_FD_20283 | JGI IMG/M metagenome (IMG submission 20283) | reverse complement strand
CGGTATCGAATTCGTAAACATAGCGACCCTGATCATCGACATCGACATCGACGATATCGACAAGGCCGTTAAAGCCGCCGCGCTGACGCAGGATGTTGGCACCGCTATCGATCAGGTTCAGGAAGTTTGCAAAGTCGGCAAAGACTTCAATCCGGTCATTGGCGATGCCGGTGAGGCTGCCGATGAACGGGATTTCCTGACTGATGCGCAGGTCCATATCCACGTGCCAGTCATTGCGGCAGGTGTTGCGACGGATCGTCTCACCCGGCGTGAATTCGCAATTGGTTCCCTCGACATAATCGAGCACCGCCTGCGCCAGACCCGGATCGCTATCGGGCGATACGTTCGGATCGTTGGCGCCTGTGGGCACGTAGAGCAGCGCGTTGCCATTACCCGAAGACCGGTCAGCGAAGACGCCGCCACCCTTGAAGGTAAGGCTGTAGGGACGACCTTCGCGGGCACGGAAGAAGATGCCCAGATTGGTATCGTAGCCATCGATGAACTCTTCGCGAAGGTTCAGCGTGGCAACGAAGTTATGGCGCACTTCGGTGGTCGCGGTCGAGACAGCCGGATCCTGACGATCAAAGGCTGCCGTCACGTCGAACGACGAAGTTGCGGTCGAGGACTGGTTGTTACGCGCATTCTCCGAATCCACGAAGGTGTAACCAAGATTCAACCGCGTGCTGCCGCCCGAGGTAAACAGCCCGCCATCGAAGTTCTTCGAAACCAGCACCGAGAAAGCATGGCTTTCCGAACTACGGCCATTGGTCAGCTGGATGTTGTCATCGCGGCCCGTGTTGAAGCACTCAGGCGTCAGCCCGGTATAGACGGGCGGAGTGCCGCCATTGCCCACCAGCGAAGCGTTACAGCCCGCATTTGTCGCGTCCACCGCCTGGAGGATCGGACGACCATCGACGGTGAAGCCGCCATTGGTACGGATATCAGGCGCCTGGCTCAGATCAACAAAGTTGATCGTGTCGTTGAACCGCGAATAGATATAGTCGAGGTTCAGGTTCCAGTTGCTGAAGAAGCCGGTTTCGGTGCCGAACGTGGTGCGGAAGCTCATGTTCGCACGAACCACGGTGGGAACGTCGAAATCAGGATCGGTCGACTGGACGTCGGCATTGCCTGCTTCTGCGTCCGCCACAGCACCGTCGATAGCGCATTGCGGGAAGCCGTTGAACGTGCCGCCGGTTACCACATCGAGCTGGCCGGTTGCCGGATCAACAGGAAGGTCGCCCGCGCCGCAATCGAAGCGGGTGGTGCCAAGCGCAGTCGAGAAGCCGTTGTTCGAGAAGGCGTTGGAGAAATACACCACCGGGTCACCGCCCGAGAAGATGCCCACACCGCCCGTCAGGCTGCTGTTCGAGAAGAAGCCGTCATTGTCGAACTCGTAAGTGGCCGACAGACGCGGCAGCAGAACCGTGTCGATCCGGCCGAACGAATTGCGGTTGGTGAAACCGTAACGATCGAGGAAGTTCGGGTTCGCCTGCGGGGCATCACCGTCATACATCTGAACGCGGATACCGGCATTGATCGAAAGCTGATCGGTCGCCTGCCATTCGTCCTGAGCATAGACAGAGTAGATGCGGCGGCTGAACAGGGCGGCTGCGTTGTTGATGTCGCCGCCCTGGGCTGCGTTGATATCGCCGCCCAGCGCTTCACCCAGCGCGATCTCTTCGTTGTTCGGGAACAGTTCCGTGCCCGGCGAGAGAAGTCCTTCGCGGAAGTCTGCAAGGTTCTGGAAGTACAGCGTGCCGGTTGCGTTGATCGCGAACAGGTTGAAGACTTCCAGATCGTTGATCTCGGCGCCAAACTTCAGGAAGTGGCCTGCGCCTGCATCATAGTTCATCTGGAAGCGCGCCTGATCGATCTTCTGGTCAAGCTGGTTGGCCGAACGGAAGATGCCGGGGCCGGTTGAAAGCGAACCGAACTGATCGGTAACACCGCCATCCGAAGTCGGCGTGCCATCAGGCAGAACACCGACGCGCAGGCGCACGGTGGGGTTGGCCGACTGGGCTTCGCCAAAACCGACAGGGCCCTGAACGTCGCCCACTTCCGAACGGCTCACACGCAGTTCGGTCGAAAGCGAATCACTCCACTGGCTGTAGAGACGCACTGCGTAATAATCGGAAATCGTGCCTTCATCCTCAAACGAGTTGAGGCCGGTGATGCTGCCGCCGAAATCGCTTTCGACATTGGTTTCCTCAAGGCGCTGATACGTCGCCTCGAGACGGTGATCATCGGTGATCTGCGCGTCGATACGGCCGAAGTAACGCACGTTACCTTCGGGCAGGCTGGTGGGGTAGCCACCAACATCCTGGCCGTAAACATCGCGCGCGATCTGTGCGAACTCTTCAAACTGTGCCTGGCTCACGCCGTTCGATTCGTTCGGGAAACCGCCACCGGCGGGGCCGAAATTGTTGCCCTGCGTAAGGTCGGCTTCTTCGTAGCCGAACGAGAAGAACAGGCGATCCTTGATGATCGGCCCCGAAAGCGTCGCACCCCAGCGCTTTTCTTCGTTGGCGTTGAGGTTGATGCCGTCAATGTTGTCAGCGAACAGGCCGCTGTCAAAATAGGTGATGAAGGCCGAGCCGCTGAAACGGTTGCTACCCGATTTGGTAACGACGTTGACGAGACAGCCGGTAAAGTCGGAATATTCAACGTCAAACGGCGCGAATTCTACCGAGGTCTGCGCGATCACATCAAACGGAAGCGGCAGCGAGTTACGAGCAGCAAACGGCGTACCGTTGAGGCCAAAGGTGTCGGACTGAACGATGCCGTCAACCGTGAAGGTGTTGGTGCGATCGTTGCCGCCAAGGCAGGAGATACGGTCAACATCGTTCGACTGCTCGATGCTCACACGCGGGTCGATGCGGATGATGTCGCGAATGTCGCGAGTGATCGACGGGAAGGCTTCGAGCGTCTGCTGGTCAAACGCACTACCCGGACCAACAGCGACCTGGGTGGCGCGGGCGCGCGCACCGGTGACCACAATGGTTTCGGCTGCGCCAGAGGTCAGCGCGAAGTTGAAGCTCTGATTGCCCGAAATGTTGAGCTGGACGTCTTCAACCGTCTGGCCTTCATAGCCAGCGGCAGTGACTGTCACAGTGTAAGGGCCGCCCGGCTGCAGCGACTGGACGCGAAAGTTGCCCGCGCTGTCGGTGGTGCTGGTGCGCACGGCTCCGGTGCGGGTGTCGGTTACGGTAACAAGCGCGCCTGCAAGTGCACCGCCATCTGCGGCTGTCACCTGGCCTTCAACGCCAGAGGTAATCTGCTGCGCGGCGGCAGGAGTTGCGATGGTTGCAGCGGCGGAAAGCGAAACTACGCTAGCCGCCAAGAGATATTTAAGTTTCATGATGTGGCCCCTGAGCACTGTGAAAGGAGATTGAACGCCGCCGCCTCTAAGAGCGTTGCAAGTCGGGAAAACGACTGTTTTGTGACAATTTTATGAAACCGTAGCCCAGCCAATTCTCTGCCTCGCCGCCTCGCGCCACATCACTGCGCGAAAACCTCGGTATTGCAGGGCTTTCAGGGGTGGTGTTGCTGCAATGCAACGAGACTGTCTTTTCTCTCGCAACTGCGAATTTGCACGCGTTGGCACGGCGCGCCGTCGAACTCTACCGCCACCGCTACCGCTGGTTTTCAGGCGAGATTGATCTCGCGAAGTCGCTGCATCAGGAAATCGTGAGCGCTGATAGGTGGTTGCGCGCTGGATACGCCCATTTCAGCAACACACGATTCGAGCGGTTCGATCATGTAATCCGGACGGAAATGCAGGAAGAAGGGCATGGAAAAGCGCGAACGCGTGGCCGCTTCGCCAGCCGGATTGACAACCCTATGCGTTGTCGAAACCAGCTTGCCGGCAGTGAGACGCTCCAGCATATCACCCACATTGATGACCAGCGCACCCTCGGGCACGTCCACTGCGTGCCATTGGCCATCCTTGGCGAGCAATTGCAGGCCCGCTTCCTCCGCCCCGAGCAGCAAGGTGATGGTGTTGATATCGCCGTGCGCTGCCGCCCTGATCGCGCCTTCAGGCGCATCAGGACCAAGCGGCGGATAATGCAAGAGGCGCATCACCGAATTGCCGTCTTCGATAGTGGGCGCAAAATAATCGCGCGCAAGACCAAGATGGAGCGCAATGGCTTCGAGGACACGCTCTCCTGCGGTTTCGAACGCGGCGAACAATTCGCTGAATGTCTCGCGAAATCCTTCGACTTCGCCGGGCCAGATATTGGGAGCCATGAATTCAGCAAGCGCATGCCCGGCGGGCAGGTCTCTACCCACGTGCCAGAATTCCTTGAGATCGAAAACCTGCGCATCCTTCGCCTTCTCGGTGCCAAAGGGCGTGTAGCCCCGCGCCCCGCCCCCGCCTTTGATGGCATAGGCTTTCTTGACCGGCTCCGGCAGAGCAAAGAAGGCTTTAGACATGGCTTCAGCGCGATCGATTAGATCTTGCGCGATGCCGTGATCGCGAACAACGGCAAAACCGTTCTCGGCGAAGCTGCGGCCCAATTCGTCGGCGATATCCTCAAGCGGGTTGGCGAGGCTGACGCTGGCAATGTTGACGGCAATGGACTTTGCATTGTCATTCAATGAGGGGGGCTGCACATTCACGAAGGATTTTCCATTTTGGCTTCGGGCCGTTCGCTGCGTGTGTGAGGCCCGCGTTTTACTTTCTTGGTCGATGACAATGCTCATTAGGGATCACCCGCCTTTGTGCCAAGTCGCTTGGCTGTGAAAGGGCAGGCAATGCGCGATCGTAAAGAGCGGCGCATTGATGCGAATCAAGCCGCTCAGAGGGGCAGAAACAGGCTCGCCAGCGCCGCGCTCATGAGATTGGCAAGGCTTCCGGCAGCGAGCGCCTTCAGACCCAGCCGCGCAATGACGGGGCGCTGATTGGGGGCAAGACCTCCGGTCACTGCCATCTGGATTGCAATGGATGAAAAATTCGCAAAACCGCAAAGCGCGAAAGTTATGATAGCGCGGCTTCGCTGCGTCAGATCTTCACCGCTCATCGCGCCTAGATCGATGAAAGCGACAAATTCGTTGAGCACAATCTTGGTGCCAAAAAGGCCCCCGGCAATCTGCGCCTGATCCCAGTCCGCAATGCCGATGAGAAACATCACAGGCGCAAAAATATAACCCAGCAGACGCTGCAAGCTGAGGGTGGAAAGCCACTGTGCCGTCTCCGGTGCGAAAGGTGCTCCTATTCCTTCGGCGAAGCTGGCGAGTGCCGCACCCGCGCCGCCCAGCACACCGTTCGCAAGCGCAACCAGCGCAACGAACACCATCACCATCGCGCCAACCGCCACAGCAAGTTTCACGCCGGTTTGCGTGCCTTGTGCAGCAGCTTCGATCACATTTGCCGGGCGGTGGCCTTCCTCGAAAGTTTCAGCCATTTCAACTTCGTCAGGCTTGCCGCTTTCGACGATGGCTGCAGGTCCGCCCGAACTGATGCGCGATTGCGGCAGCTCAACCTCTTGGCCATTGCGATCAATCATCGTCACCCGCGCGCCTTGCGCCAGTGCCCCCTCGCTGCGCTTCACAGCCTCGCCCGCCATCTGGGCTGGGCCTTTGGGATTGGGCGTGCGACCGTTTTCGGAGCTTGGATCATCGGGCATGATGATTTTCGCCATAAGGATGCCGCCGGGTGCGGACATGAAGGCGGCGGCCAGCAGATAAGGGACCGTCTCGTTGCCGATGAAGCTGGCATAAGCGGCAAGGATCGTCCCCGCGACGCCGGCCATGCCAACGCTCATCAGCGTGAACAGGCGGGAGGGTGACAACCCTTCAAGATAGGGCCGCACCACCAGCGGGCTCTCAGACTGGCCGACAAAGATATTCGCGGCAGCGCCCAGCGCCTCAACCCGGCTGATCCCGGTAATCCAGCCGATCGCGCCGCCCACCCAGCGCACGAGGCGCTGCATGATGCCAAGGTGATAGAGGATCGAGACAATCGCCGCGAAAAACACAATCACCGGCAGGGCTGCGATCACGAATGTGTTGGCAAACGGATTGTTCTCCATCGGCCCGAAAACCGAAGTGATGCCCACTTTGGAATAATCCAGCAGGGCGATCACGCCATTGGAAAGGAACTGGATCACCGCAACGCCCACATCGGTGCGCAACACCAGCAGCGCCATCAGCATTTGCAGCCCAAAGGCAGCACCAACCACGCGCAGATTTATCAATTGCCGCCCCGAAGACAGCGCATATGCGATGGCCAGAATGGCACATATACCCAGCACGCTGGAAATTACGGACACAATAGTTTCGTTCACAGCTGCCGCACGACCTTCAGATTTGATCCTTTTGAATGAAAATGCCCCCACAGCCCCGAGTTACCGTGCCAGAGCCATGGCGCCCCCATTCCTTTGGCTCGAACACGTTTTCACGCGATCAGCCGAGGCCACCTGTTGGCACCCTCGCCCGCTTCGCGCAACCGGCAAAGCCTCTTTGCCCCGGGGCGCGATTGGGGGAAGGCTGCATGCAGAGTGGCCGATGCGCTTTCTTTTTCGAACCCCGCGTTCTACGCCTTCACACACGATGACCAAAGCCGATCTGTTTCCTGACGCAACCGCCGCCAGCCCGCCCTCGCCTGCCGCCATTAACATGCCGCTGGGCCTGTTCGTCTTCACGCTGCTTTATGGCGGCATGACGGTGCTTGCCGGNGTGTTAGCCTACAAGCAGGTGCAATTGTGGCCGAGTGAACTTGCCGTGGAGAGCGGCATTTTCGCCTTTCTCATCCTCGTCGTGATCTCAAGCACGATTTCGCAGCTTTATGGCAAACAATTGGCGCAGCGGATTGTCTGGTGGGGTTTTCTGCCGTTGCTGCTTGCCTCTTTGCTGATGCAGCTGGTGCTCAACCTTCCGGGTTCGGTTGAAATGGTTGAGGGGCGCGCTGATGATCTCGCCGCATTCGAGAGGGTGCACAACACTGTCTGGCGGGTCTGGGCTGCCGGTCCTGCCGCCTATATCGTCTCGCTCCTGCTCAATGTGTGGATATTTGATCGCCTTAAGCGCCACGACGGCGAAAGCTCGACCTTCAGCATTATGTTTCGCGGCGCGGTTGCATCCGCGCTTAGCCAGGCGGTGGATTCGGTGATTTTCATCACACTTGCCTTTTACGGTCTGTTCCCGATCGCCAATCTGATGATCGGCCAGATCCTCGCCAAGGTAACGCTAAGTTTTGTGCTGGTCCCGTTCCTGATCACCTTCGGCTTACGCGCCGCGATGTGGCTTGATCAGCGCAAAAGCCAATAGCGCGCCTGCGATCGGGCGCCTTGCAATCAGGGTGCCTTTTCTTCCTTGATCCGGACATGCGCTGCTGCACGCATCGCAATTTGCCGCGCCTCTTGCGTCGTGGCAGCGGTGGCAAGCGCCACGCCCATGCGGCGAAAGGGCCGTGTTGTGGGCTTGCCGAATATCCGCACATCGACATTCGCGCCAACGCCAAGCGCCTGATCAAGCCCTTCGTAGGAAAACGCCTCCAATTCGCGCTCGGCAAGGATCACCGTCGATGCACCTGGCTGAGCGGTAATCTCTCCTTCTACCGGCAGGCCGAGCACGGCGCGCGCGTGGAGATCGAATTCAGACAGACGCTGCGTTGCAAGCGTGACCATGCCGGTATCGTGCGGACGCGGGGAAAGTTCAGAGAAGATCACTTCTTCGCCCTCCGGCGTATGGCGCACGAAGAATTCGACGCCGTAAAGCCCCCAGCCGCGCCCGTCTCCCTTGAGCGCCGTGACCACTTTTGCAGCCATGGCTTGCGCCGTATCCAACGCGGTGGGTGACATCGCGGCAGGCTGCCAGCTTTCCTGATAATCGCCTCGTTCCTGCCGGTGACCGATCGGTGGGCAAAATGCGATCCCGCCCGCATGAACCACGGTGAGCAACGTGATTTCATAGTCGAACTCAATGAATTGCTCGACGATCACCCGCGCTCTATCGCCGCGCATATTGGCAACGGCGTAATCCCACGCTGCCTGCAATTGCTCTGCATCCGAAACCTTGCTTTGCCCTTTGCCCGAAGAGGACATGACAGGTTTGATCACGCAGGGAAAACCGGTGTGCGCAGCCGCCGCTTCAACCTCTTCAAAGCTCTCCGCATACAGATAGCGTGACGTTACAAGGCCAAGTTCGCCTGCTGCCAGATCGCGGATTGCATCGCGGTTCATGGTCAATTGCGCCGCTCTGGCGGAGGGGACGATGGCGAAGCCCTCTGCTTCAAGCTCGATGAGCACTGCGGTACGGATCGCCTCGACTTCGGGCACGATCAGATCAGGCTGGTACTTTATCACCGCCGCCCGCAAAGCCCCGCCATCAAGCATGGAAAATACCTCGCAGGCGTCCGCCATCTGCATGGCCGGCGCATCGGCATAGGCATCGCAGGCGATCACGCGCGCACCCAGTCGCTTTGCCGAGATTGTAAACTCGCGGCCCAGTTCCCCCGAACCGAGCAGAAGGATTGTCGAAGTGTGTGCCATCGCCGGTTGCCCTAGCGAGAGCAGGTGCGTGAAGTCAAAGCGCGATGGGAATCTGCGACCCAGCATTGCCGGGGCCGCGTTTTTTGCCGCGGTCACCGCCGCGCGCCGAGACGGCCGCCGGCTTAGGAAAGCATCGCGCTACTTGCATTTTGCCGCGTGCCCGCGCCATCACCAAGGCGACTTCGCATTGGCGCAACATGCAATCGGTGTTCCCGCCAAGCGGAGCGAGGCCTGCGCTAGCGGTGAGCCGGGGTTTGCGCGAATTTTGCGCCAGCGAAAGCGATGCCAAAGTGTCGAGAACATCGCGCGCCCAATCGCTCGCCTTGTCTGGATCATAGCCCGGCAGGACAACACAAAAACGCGCTGTGTCCAATTGGCCAAGTTCACATTCGGGATTAGCCATTGTTGTAAGAAACCGGGAAAACGCCCAGATGACCTCATCGGCCGCACGCTGCCCGAATTGCATCGAGACGGCGCGCAGATGGTCAATTTCGAACATGGCCAATACGCCTTGAATTCCCGTGGTGATCATCCGGCCGAGCCCCGAACAAAACGAATGCCGATTTGGAAGGCCTGTCAACGGATCAACCAGTTCACCCGGGCGCGCGCTGCTCTGGGAAGCCTGCAATTGATCGGCTGATCGCATCAAGCCTACAGCGCCGGTGATCACGCCGGACTGATCTGCAATCGCCCGCAGGCTGAGCGCGTACCACTGGCGCTGAACCCGCCCGCCGCATTCGGGGATGTCATTTTGCAGATTGGCCGGAAATTCGAACCAGTCGGCATCCCCGCGATGCCGCGTTTCTCCGGATAGAACCATCGCGATGTAGTTTCGCAATTGAGGGCCGAATTCGCGGCGCGTGAGATCCGTAAGGTGCGGCTTGAGCAGAAGCTGGGATGGATCCGGACCGATCTGCGTGATGTTGCAAGAGGCTGATTCGAGGAAACCAAGCCTGTCCACCTTGACGACAATATCGCCAGCAGCCTCTTCCACCAGTCCGGGCATAGCTGCGCCCTCAATCGAATTCACTCGCACATACATAATGGTCAAGCCCCTGGCCTGTTGCTTCGCCCCGCCATAATCGAAAATACGCAAGTAAATCTATTTATACAGAATGTGTGCAAGCATAAGCAGTAGACCTGCGTTACTATGCAATATTGCTGTAAATATCGTTAGACTAACAAGCTAAATTCTGAATCATGTCGAAAATTCGTTTACCATAATTTGATTACGACTCATCCCATTTTTTGCACTGTTCAGTACCGAGACCGTCATACCTCTATCATGATACGTACGTTGGAAGTGTGTGTTCCGTAAGCCGTGGCAATACGTAAACGGCATTCCTGAACCAGAGCGGCGTGCTGCTGATCGCTCATTCGCTCTTCCAATTCGTGAGTCTGAACCCCCAAGACCTGCGCGATTAGTTCCAGCCGGTCCGGTAGAGGGCGCGCTTTACCTTTTTCCCATGCCCACACGGTGGGTTTGCTCACGCCAAGGCTATCGGCCACCTTGGCAAGCGTCATGCCGCGTTCCCGCCGCAGGCGGTGCAGCTTGACACCAAGTGGTTCTGGCGGTGCTTCGAGCGGCGGGCTGGCGACATCGATTGACGGATCGACGATTGCGCTGAATGCAGGGTCTACCGCCGGATCGGATTGCAACTGAACTGCAGAGAGCGCCTTGTGATCAAGCGCCTGTTCAAAGGCGCAGCCGAACAGTTCCCCGCTCTGCCACACGATAACAGCGCGAACCATTCCCGCTTCCGGCAAATCCAGCACCAGCCGCTCTCCTTGTTCGAGACGCTGGCGGGTTTCCATCAACATACCGGAAACAGAGATGTTATGGATTACGACATTGCTCTCAAGTCCGCCGGGCAATCTCCCGCTTACCTCAAGAAACAGGGCACGGCGCGTAGTGCCGCGCGCCTCGGTCTGGTCTGCTTCAGGATTGGATTGGTTTTTCAGCTCTTCAAGATGTGCGTTGAGGGCCATGCGCGTCTCCCGTTCCGATGGAGCGCCATGGGTCCGGCCAAAAGGCCTAAGGTGGAGTTACCAAGTTTGGCTAACGCGGATCAAACGTTGCCCTGATGCGGCTCACCGACTTACGCAGTCGTGCTTAGTCTTCTGCATCGAGGCCGTACGCGGTGTGCAGCACACGCACAGCCAGCTCTGTTTCATCTTCGTCAATCAGCACGCTCACCTTGATTTCTGATGTCGAAATTGCCTGAACGTTAATGCCGCGATCCGAAAGCGCACGAAACATCGTGCTGGCAACGCCTGCATGGCTCTTCATCCCCACGCCCACCACGCTGATCTTGGCGATCTGGCTGTCTGTGATGATGCGGTTGAAACCGATGAGATCGCGGCGATCCTCCAGCAAGGCCTGCGCACGCGCCAGATCGGCTTGCGGCACGGTGAAGGTCACATCCGTCTCGCCCTTGTCGCGGCCCACATTCTGGATGATCATATCGACATTGATGCTGGCATCGGCGAGCGGAGAGAAGATGTTGGCCACCGCGCCCGGCCTGTCTGGCACGCGGGTGAGGATGACCTTTGCCTCCGTCTTGTCATGCGCAATTCCGGTCACAAGCTGACGTTCCATCAGGCCTTCCTTCACCATTTGATCCATTTCTGTTTCGGACACGATCATCGTTCCCGTGAGATCGTCCGCCCATGTGCCCTCACCTTCGTCGACAAAGCTGGAAAGCACCTGCACGCGCACACCCGCTTTCATCGCCAGGCTGACAGAGCGGGTCTGGAGCACTTTTGCCCCAACGCTCGCCAGTTCGAGCATTTCCTCATACGTCACCGCCTTCAGCTTGCGCGCCTTGGCAACGATGCGCGGGTCCGTGGTGTAAACCCCGTCCACATCGGTGTAGATGTCGCAGCGATCGGCACCGATGGCAGCCGCCACCGCCACCGCCGAGGTATCCGAACCGCCGCGGCCCAGCGTGGTGATCCGTTCCTCATCGCTCACCCCTTGAAAGCCGGGAATTACGGCGATCTCGCCCGCTTCAAGCGCTGCAAGCATATCGTCTGCATGGATCGCATCGATCCGCGCCTTGGCATGCGCCTCGATCGTGCGCACCGGGATCTGCCAGCCCAGCCAGCTGCGCGCACGCTCACCCAGCGATTGCAGCGTCAGCGCCAAAAGGCCGCTCGTCACCTGCTCTCCGCTGGAGACGACCACATCATACTCTGCCGGATCATAAAGCGGGTTGGCTTCGCGGCAAAAGCCTACCAGCCTGTCTGTCTCCCCCGCCATTGCGCTCACAACCACCGCAACCTGCACCCCAGCGCCGTCCCTGCCGGCAGCCTGCCGGCGCACCAGGCCAGCCACGCGGCGGATGCGTTCCGTTCCCGCCATCGAAGTGCCGCCGAATTTCATCACGATCCGTTGAGGCTTTTCCTCGGCCAAGGTCAGCATACTCCCCGCTGGTGTCCGCTCTGCCGCGCTGTTAGGGCGAGAGTATGGGAAACGCAAACACGACGATCAAACCCGAAGAAGCCGAATTCTTCTCTCGTCTTGCGCGTGACTGGTGGAACCCGAAGGGCAAGATGGCCAGTCTGCACGAGGTTAATCCGGTGCGCCTGCAATTCGTGCGCGAAGCGATCGATGCGCACTGGCAGGGTGCTTGCGCAAAGCCGCGTCCTCTGGCGGGCAAGGCGGCGCTTGATATCGGGTGCGGCGCTGGGCTGTTGTGCGAGCCTTTGGCCCGGCTTGGAGCGGAAGTGACGGGCGTGGATGCATCGGCCGAGAATGTGGGCGTTGCAGCCGCGCATGCAGAGGCCATGGGGCTTGATATCAGATA
>JGI12109J20283_10073309_pt1 | contig 12302 bp, 6 predicted proteins | sample ElkSlonscriptome_12_FD_20283 | JGI IMG/M metagenome (IMG submission 20283) | reverse complement strand
CCCGCCGGTTTGTTCACGACCACGAATTCGTTCTGGCTGTGCACGATGCGGCGTCGGATCTGCTCGCGCACTCCGGATGGAACCGATTTGTTCGATCCATTCGGCTGCGCAACCGGCGGCAGCCGAACACGATCGCCCGTCACCAGTTTCCGCATGGGCTTTGCGCGGCCTCCGTTCACGCGCACCTGGCCGGTGCGAATCAGGCGATACACCAGACTCCGGGGGATGCCGCCGAGCGCATGCATCAGGAAATTATCCAGCCGCTGACCGGAACGGTCGGGCTGAACTTGTACTTCACGCACCGGGCTGCGCGACGGAGAAGAATCGGATTGCGACATTCGCGTAATGGCTGCTGAAATTGGAGTTATCGAGTATAATCAACCCGTTGGTTATCGGTCCACGTTAAAGGACCTTGGTTGAACGTGCTATCGGCGATCGAAGGGTGGCTGATCATCGTTCAGCACACTAGCCACACGAGTTTATTTCAGCCCGGCTGCGATCCAGTTCGGCTGGCCCGTGTTGGTTGCCACGCCTGAATCAAGGCCGGTAATCAACCAGAACGATCTGGCGGTAGATTGACCCTGCAGCGCAAGCGCTCAGCCAGTCGCCAGACAACAGATCGCGAAACTGCGACCTGAACGATCGAGCCCGGTGGGGTTCGAACCATTGAATCGAGCGCCCGCAGCCTTTGGCTTGCGGGTCACTGCAACAACAATCACGCTCCCGGCGAAGCGTCAGAACTATAAACGTCCGGGACAGCCCCATTGGCATGAGCCATGGGCAAGCTCCGTCAGACCCATAACGGCGGGAGCGTAAGGGATTTTTTTACAATGAAACGTATGCTAATCAACGCAACTCAAGCTGAAGAGTTGCGCGTGGCCATCGCGGATGGCCAAAACCTTATCGACCTGGATATCGAAGTCCCCGCCCAGGAACAGAAAAAAGCCAATATCTACAAAGGCCGCATTACGCGCGTCGAGCCGAGCCTCGAGGCCTGTTTTGTCGAGTTCGGCTCTGAGCGCCATGGCTTTCTCCCGCTGAAGGAAATCGCCCGCGAATACTTCTCCAAGGACGCTCAGGCAACGCTTGATTCCGGCGAGCGACCCAGCATCAAGGATGCGGTCCAGAGTGGCCAGGAAGTCATCATTCAGGTCGAAAAGGAGGAGCGCGGCACCAAGGGCGCGGCCTTGACGACCTTTGTCAGCCTGGCCGGGCGCTATCTTGTGCTGATGCCCAATAATCCGCGCGCCGGTGGCGTCTCCAGACAGGTCACCGGCGAGGACCGGAAGCTGGTGCTCAGCGCCCTGCGTGAACTTGAAGTGCCTGATGACATGGGCCTGATCGTCCGAACTGCCGGCGTCGGCCGCGAACTTCAGGACCTGCAGTGGGACCTGGAGTACCTGGTTCAGCTGTGGAATGCCATCGGCGAAGCCGCGCTCGCACGCAAGGGGCCATTCCTGATTTATCAGGAAAGTAATGTCATTATTCGTGCGCTGCGCGATCATCTGCGTGAGGACATCGGAGAGATCCTGATCGACTCGCCGGAAATGTTTGAAGACGCGCGTGATTTCGTTCAGCAAGTCATGCCGCACAATCTTCGCAAGCTCAAGCTGTACAGCGAACCGACCCCGTTGTTTTCACGATTCCAGATCGAAAGCAAGATCGAGTCGGCGTTTGCGCGCGAAGTCCGCCTGCCGTCCGGCGGCGCCGTGGTCATTGATCACACCGAAGCGCTGTTGTCCATCGATATCAACTCGGCACGATCCACCAAGGGTGCGGATATCGAGGAAACCGCACTGAACACGAATCTCGAAGCGGCAGTCGAGATTGCACGCCAGCTGAGAATTCGTGACCTGGGCGGCCTGGTCGTGATCGATTTCATTGATATGAATAGCCGCGATGCGCAGAAACAGGTCGAAAACCAGTTGCGCGACGCGATGCGTTCGGACAAGGCACGTGTGCAGATCGGACGCATTTCCCGATTTGGCCTGCTGGAACTCTCACGCCAGCGGCTGCGCCCTTCGCTGGGTGAATCCAGCCACATTACCTGCCCGCGATGTGATGGACACGGCACGATCCGTTCGGTTGAATCACTCGCGCTGGCCATTCTGCGTCTGGCCGAAGAAGAAGCGATGAAGGAAAACACCGGCCGCATCATTGTTCAATCGCCACTGACCGTGACCAACTTCCTGCTGAACGAAAAACGCGAAATGCTGCAGGAGATCGAATCGCGGACCCGCGTGCCGTTGATGATCGTTGGCAACCAGTACATGGATACGCCACGCTTCGAGATTCAGCGTCTGCGCAAGAACGAAAGCGATGTCGACGAGCCCAGCTACGCGATTGCTCAGAATGATCAGCTGGAAAGCCTGGTCACCGAAAGCAGCATCCAGTCGGCGCCTGCGGTCAGCCGAGAGCAGCCCGCCGTCAACGCAGTACGACCATCCGAACCCCCTCCGCCAAAAGAAGCTCCAGCGCCGGACCCAGCGCCTGCAAGCGGACTCTGGGCCAGCCTGAAAGCCTGGCTGGCTGGTCTGTTTGGCACCGGCGATGATCAATCGAATGAAACGAAGTCGACCGGGCCGAACAAGAAGCGCGGCCGAGGCAAGAAACGGCCGGCAAAGCAAGATCAACGATCAGGGCCCAACAATCAGGGTAACCAACAGCATAAGCCGGGCAAGAAAAAGGGCAAGAAGAAAAGCAAGAAGTACAAGTCCAGGCAAAAGCCCCAGGATCAGGGAACGAATGCTGCAGAACAACCGGACGACAACAGCGCCAATCAACCGGTCAAGAAGAAGCGGCGGCGTCGCGGCGGCAAGAAACGGCGCGGCAAATACGCAACGGGTGGCGGTTCGCAGCCCAACAAGCAAAGTGACAATACCGAGGGCAAGCCATCGGATCCGGATCCGAAGCCGGACGACCATCGCTCAGCAGGGCAAGACAACAATCGATCCCAATCGGATGACCGGGCCCAGCGCTCCTCAGGCGATAAGCGATCTAACGCCCCGGAACCAAAGGCTCAAGAACATCGGAGCAGTCAGGACAAGTCGGCAGCGCCAGCGCAATCGGATGGTCCAAAACAGGCGGCTTCGGCAACCGGTTCCGACCGGTCGAGCGCAGGAACAAAGCCTGAACAGTCGTCGAACAGCGCTGCATCTCGAGACGCCAAAGCCGACGACCCGAAGCCAGCGCGTCCATCGGGCCCTGAACCTCAGGAGCCACAAGCGGCAACACAGCAGGACAAGCAAAAACCGCAGGAATCAGGCGCATCGTCAACGCCGAAACGCCAGAACACGCCTGACCGAACGACGTCGGACAACCCTGCAAAACCCTCGGCTCAATCGGCCGAGAAAAAAGCAGAACCCATTGGCCAGCAGGCCGGCTTGTTCAAGTTGGAACCGACCGATTCCAAACCTGACAAGCCGCCCGCCAAGGAAGATTGAGCGGTCGACTGGGTGTTGACTCCGGCGCTGATTGAACGATCAGCGCCTAGTCATCGGCCTTGATCAGACCGTGGCGAATGCCTTCGCGTAATAAGCCCACTTCACTATCGACGCCCACTTTTTCGTAGATTCGATATTTGTGCGTTGCGACGGTCTTGGGGCTGATGCTCATCGTGGCCGCAATATCATTGGCTTTCATGCCTTTGGCAAACATCAGTGCAACCTCGAGCTCCCTGGAAGTCAGCTTGCCGAATGGCGACATCGGTTCCCCAGGCAGCAGGGACATGGCGAGCTGCTGTGCGATCTCAGAGCCAATGTAGCGCTCGCCTCGATCGACCGCTTTGATCGCACGCAGCAATTCTTCGGCGTCGCAAGCCTTGCTGAGATAGCCGGCTGCGCCCAGGTCCAGTAAACGTGCCGGGAACGGTTGTTGGGTAAACGCCGTCAGCACGACAATCCTGACCTTCGGACTGGACTTCAGAATCCGCTCGCTGGTTTCAAAACCCGACAGACCCGGCAATTCGATGTCCATCAGAATGACGTCAGGCTTGTGCTGGCGATTCAACTGGATGGCGGTTTCGCCGCTAGAGGCCTCGCCCACGACCTGAATGCCGCCGGCATCATCAATGATATTTCGCAGACCGGTACGGACCAGATGATGATCATCCACGATCAGCAGTTTGATCATGCGTGATACTCCCAACTACCAAGGCCAGTCAAGACTTTACCGCATTTTCTGAACGACTGCCAGCGAACCCGGCAGCCACGATACCCGGCGCCGGTTTCAGTCAGAGTGCCCCGGATCATAGCGTGCAGCATGAGTGACAGCAGCCATCGGCGAGTGCGTGTGACGATGCCGCGAGTCATCACAACCGCCAGCTGGGACGGGCACAAAATCAAGGTTGCGTCTGGCGCTTTTGCGGACTTACGCCGGAATGATCGGCGTCATTTCAGGCCTTTAGCAAAATACTCGTTCGCAGGGTAAGGCCGTTAGATCAACCCCACCGCACGCAAGGAGCGCCGGAGCATATCGCTGATGCCACTGTCAACAATTCGCAAGATTCAGAGCAGAACCGAACGAAAGGCTCAACGGTCTTTTTGAGTGATCGGCGCCTTGTGCGGCTTGGATGTGGTGGACGAAGCACCGGCATTGTTCTGTCTGCCGGACTCGTTGCCACTGCTTGGCTTGCCGCCGGAGGGCTCAGGAGGCTGGCCACGCTTCTCAGCAGACTTCTCAGCAGACTTCTCAGAGGACTTGTTTGCGGACTTGTCAGGGGACTTGTAAACGGGCTTTTCAGAGGGCTTGGTCGCGGGCTTGTTGGTATCTGCAGACGCCTTCGGGCCGAGCCGCTTCAGCTTGACTTCCTGGTCCGATATTTCAGGCAGGCGATCGGCCAGTACTTTCGGATCGACCAGACGGTCCGCGCCACCGCTGAGATGGTCGAACACGTCCTTGTAGCTGTCGGTCATTCGATTGACCAGTTGTGCCGTCTCGACGAAGTGATCCGTGACCTGTTCGCGAAATGCCTCATGTTCTTTCTGAATACTGGCCATCGACGACGTGCCCGTATTGCGCTTGCCAAGCCACAGACCGAATCCAACGCCGGCCAGTAATCCGACCATCAATCCAATAATGGCGTATGTCCATTCAATGCTCATGGTGATTTCCCTTTGCCTTTTACTTGATTGTATCGCGCACCCAGCTGGTTACGGAATTCAATGCATCGGGCAGTAAGTCCGGCTCGGTGCCGCCGGCTTGCGCAAAATCAGGCCGGCCGCCGCCCTTGCCGCCCACCTGACTGGCAACGTGGTTGACCAGTTCACCGGCACGAAACTGAGCGGACAGATCCTTGGTGACGCCAGCCACCAGCCGGACACGCCCTTCCGATACGGTCGCCAGGACAATGATTGCAGAGCCCAGCTTGGCTTTGAGTTGATCCACCGTGCCGCGCAGATTGTTCGGGTCCACACCGTCGAGCCGCTGACTGATTACGGCAATGTCACCGACTTTTTCGACCGCATCGGTCAAATCTGCACCTTGTGCGCTGGCCAGCTTGTTTTTCAGTCGATCCAGTTCCTTCTCCAGGGAACGCGAGCGATCGAGCAGGCTTTCGACGCGCTCGCTCAATTGTTCCGGCGAGGCTTTAAGCTGACCGGCAGCCTCTTTCAACGTCTGATCGATCTGCTGGACCCACTGCACGGCCTGCCGACCAGCTACGGCTTCGATCCGACGCACCCCGGCTGAAATGCCGCTTTCCGAGATGATCTTGAACAGCCCAATATCCCCGACGCGGTCGACGTGAGTCCCGCCGCACAGCTCGGTTGAGTAGTCGCCGAACTGAAGTACGCGCACGCGATCGCCATACTTGTCACCGAAAAAAGCCAGCGCGCCGGCTTCGATCGCATCATCAAACGCCATTTCAGAGGCCGACGAGGCGGCATTGGCCTGGATCTGTTCATTCACCAGGGTTTCGATCTGCCGAATCTGTTCAGCGTTCAATGGCTCGAAGTGGGTGAAATCGAAGCGCAGCCGGTCGGGTGCAACCAGCGAGCCTTTCTGCTCGACATGTTCGCCCAACAGCGAGCGCAGCGCCGCATGCATCAGGTGCGTGGCCGAATGGTGCCGTACTGTATCCAGGCGGCGCTGATGGTCAATGCAGCCGTCGACCTGATCACCAACCCGGAGCTGACCATCGATCAACGTGCCCTGATGCCCGTGATAAACACCGGCCACCTTGCGCGTATCCTGAACCTGGAATTCGATGCCATCGGCCGTCAATCGTCCGGTATCGCCCACCTGACCGCCGGATTCGGCATAAAACGGCGTGCGGTCCAACAGCACCAGGGCGTCCTGACCAGACGAGATCGAATCAACCGCAGTGCCGTTTACCAGGATCGCGATGACGGTGGCCTGCTGGACTTCCTCGGCGTCGTAGCCGATAAACCGGTTGTCCGGCAGATCGGCCAGCAGCTCAGCCGATATGTCGTCCTGAACAGCGAACTTACCGCCAGCCCGAGCCTGTTTGCGCTGCACCTGCATGGCCTGTTCAAATCCATCCTCATCGACCTGAAGCTCGCGCTCGCGCGCAATATCACGCGTCAGGTCAATCGGAAAGCCATAGGTATCATACAGTTTGAACGCCACATCACCCGGGATCCGAGGTCGATCCAGTTCGGCAATCACCTGTTCAAGCAGCTTCATGCCCTGCTCCAGCGTCTCGCCAAACCGCCTCTCCTCGCGGCTGAGAGCATCGACAATCGATTCGCGGCGGCGCTCCAATATGGGATAGGCTTCGCCCATCGATTCAATCAGCGGATCGACCATGGCAGCAAAAAATGGCTCGCTTCGACCCAGTTTGTAGCCGTGACGGATTGCGCGGCGAATAATGCGGCGCAATACGTAACCCCGACCTTCATTCGACGGCAGCACGCCATCGGCAATCAGAAAGGCGCAGGCGCGAATATGGTCGGCAATGACCTTCAGGGATGGGTGCTTCAGGTCATCGATACCGGTACAGCGGGCGGCAGCCTGCAGCAGATGCTGAAAAAGGTCGATGTCGTAATTCGAGTGCACACCCTGCAGCACCGCAGCCAATCGCTCCAGGCCCATGCCGGTATCGACGCAGGGGCTGGGCAACGGTTTCATGCTGCCGTCCGCAGTTCGATCGAACTGCATGAAGACCAGATTCCAGATCTCGACGTAGCGATCACCATCTTCTTCCGCTGTCCCCGGAGGCCCGCCCGGCACATCAGCGCCATGGTCGTAGAAAATTTCTGTACAGGGACCACAGGGGCCGGTATCTCCCATGGCCCAGAAATTATCGCTTTCGTACTGCTTGCCCGGCTTGTCACCAATACGCGATAGTCGCGCAGGATCGACGCCAATGGTTTCCAGCCAGATCCTGGCCGCTTCATCATCCTGCTCGTACACGGTGACCCAGAGTTTTTCCGGCGGCAGTCCGCAGACCTCGGTCAGAAAAACCCAGGCGTACTGGATCGCATCCTGCTTGAAATAGTCGCCAAAGCTGAAATTTCCCAGCATTTCGAAAAACGTATGATGGCGGGCCGTATAGCCGACATTTTCCAGATCGTTGTGTTTTCCGCCCGCGCGCACGCAGCGCTGTGAGCTGACCGCGCGCCGATAGTCGCGCGACTCCGAGCCCAGAAATACGTCCTTGAACTGCACCATCCCTGCATTGGTAAACAACAGGGTCGGATCATTACCAGGCACCAACGGGCTCGATTTGACCACCCGATGGTCTCGTTCGGAAAAGAAATTCAGAAAGGATTGGCGGATTTCAGCAACGGTATTCATGCATTAAAGACTGATTCGATGACGAGGTTCAATATAACGGAATTATCGCTGATCGGACGCCGACCGGGCCCTTAAAATCTTCGAAAAATGGCTCGATCAGCTGCCCTGTTGCCGTTTCAAGCGATACAACCAGTCCAATGCTTCACGCGGGCTGAGTTCGTCCGGGTCAATCTCATCCAACAGCTCGCGCAAGGGATCCGGTTGACTGACGGGTGGTTCACCGCGGGCGGATGAAAACAGACCAAGCTGCGGTGATTGACTGGCTTCGGCCTGTTCTTCGAGCCGCGAAAGATGTGTTCTTGCCAGACTGATGACCGGCTTCGGTACGCCGGCCAACCGGGCTACCTGCAAGCCATAGGACTGGCTGGCAGGGCCCTCGCGCACGCTGTGCAGAAACACGATCCGCTCACCGTGTTCCTTCGCGTCCAGATGCACATTGACAATGCCTTCGTGGTCATCAGCCAGTCGGGTCAATTCAAAATAGTGCGTGGCAAATAGCGTCATCGACTGCACGCGCATGGCCAATTCGGTGGCAACCGCCCAGGCCAGCGCCAGGCCGTCGAAGGTCGATGTGCCGCGACCGATTTCATCCATCAGCACCAGTGAATTGCGGCTTGCGTTATGCAGGATATTGGCGGTTTCGACCATCTCGACCATGAACGTCGACCGGCCACGCGTCAGGTCATCGCCGGCACCGATCCGCGAAAAGATCCGATCAATCGGTCCGCAGCGAAATTGTTGCGCCGGCACGAAGCTGCCGGCGTGAGCCAGCAACACAATCAAGGCCACCTGACGCATATAGGTCGACTTGCCGCCCATGTTGGGCCCGGTCACGATCAGCATGCGTCGTTCCGGTCCGAGCACACAATCGTTTGGTATGAAGGGCTGGTCCTGAACCTGCTCTACAACCGGATGACGACCCTCGATGATTTCCAGCCCTGCGGCTTCGGTCATGTCCGGTCGACTCCAGTTCAGCGTTTCGGCGCGTTCAGCAAACGTCGCCAGCACATCCAGCGTCGCCAGCGCACGGCTGATGGAGGCCAGACGCCCATGCTGTTCAGCCAGCTGCTGCACGATCTGCTCATACAGCTGCTTTTCCCGGGCCAGGGATCGCTCGCGCGCGGACAGCACCTGGTCTTCATGCTGCTTCAATTCTTCGGTAATGTAGCGCTCGGCATTCTTGAGTGTCTGACGACGGGTGTACTCTGCTGGCGGATCTTCGCTGCGCGCCTTGCTGATCTCGATAAAGTAGCCATGCACGCGGTTATAGCCGACCTTCAGGGTCGGGATGCCGGTGCGTTCGCGCTCGCGCTGTTCATAGTCCTGAAGAAAATCATCGGCATTGGTGCTCAGACTGCGCAACCGATCAAGCTCGTCGTCAAAGCCATCGGCAATCACACCGCCGTCTCGAATGACCACCGGCGGATTATCCACGATGGCCTGGCCGAGATAGTCGGTCAGATCGCGGCTGGGCGGAATCTCATCAATCAACGCACGCAGTGCGACGGACTCGACCGATTCGAGTCGCTGCAGCACATCGGGCAGCCGCAGCAGGCCGCTTTGCAGCGTCGACAGGTCGCGCGGGCGCGCGCTGCTCATCGCAATCCGCGTCACGATGCGCTCCAGGTCACCCATGCCTGACAGGACGTCCTGCAGTTGCGGCCACAGTCGCTCGTGCATCAGTTCCTGGACCGCTTCATGCCGGCCTGTCAATTCGTGCTGATCGCGCATCGGCTGAACCAGCCAGCGGCGCAGCTGTCGGCTGCCCATGGGCGTCTTGGACTGATCCATCAGGCCGACCAGCGTGTGCTCACGCCGCCCTTCCGGGTGCTGGTCGATTTCCAGATGCCGTCGAGTGGCGGCATCAAGCAGCACGTGTTGATCGGGCTGTTCGAGACTGAAATGGTTGATGTGCGGCAGCTCACCGCTGACCATACTGCGCGCATAGCCGATCAGGCCGCCGGCTGCGGTCGTCGCTGCGTTGGCCTGGTCGACGCCATAGCCCGACAAATCCTGCACGCCGAGTTGCTCGCACAATCGATTCAGCGCAGATTCAACGTCGAACTCCCAGTCGGGTCGCGCCTGGATCGCAATGCCGTCGTCCAGCAGTTCGCGCAGGCCGGATTGTTCAGGGATCAGGATCTCAGCCGGTCTCAGGCGCTGCAATTCGGCGTGCACCGCGCCGTGATCGGCCACAGCGGTCGCGCACAATCGGCCCCCTGCAAGGTCCAGCCAGGCCAGACCAAAGGCTTCGCTGCCGGCATTTTCTGAAGATACTACTGCCGCAAGCAGCCGGTCATGACGCTCTTCAAGTAACGTTTCATCGGTCAACGTGCCGGGCGTCACGATGCGGACGACTTTGCGTTCCACCGGGCCCTTGCTGCTGTCCGGCTCGCCGACCTGTTCGCAGATTGCGACTGACTCTCCCTTGCGCAGCAACCGCGCCAGATAACTGTCGACGGCGTGGTACGGCACGCCTGCCATCGGAATGGGCTGGCCGTCCGACTGGCCGCGGGCAGTCAGCGTGATATCCAGCAGCTCAGCCGCGCGCCGCGCATCGTCATAGAACAACTCGTAGAAGTCACCCATGCGAAAAAACAATAGAATGTCGGCGTAGTCAGCCTTGATGCGAAGATACTGCTGCATCAACGGCGTATGCTGAGCGCGCTTGGCCTTGGTCATGCAGAATTGGCGATCGTTTCAGAGCGAAATAAATGGACGTCGAGTTCGGATTAGAGCCATCAATCGGCTATCGGCTCATGATACCTTGGCGGCAACTCAAACAGCGCACTCGCATTCCAGACTGAATTGATGAGCCCATCGCCCCCGCACACCCTGCCCTACGAGTGGTCCGATCAATCGCTCGGCATGAAGGCTTTTGCAATCGCCACGGAATTGAAGCGTTCCGGTCAGCGCATGGCCACGGCAGAATCCTGCACCGGTGGCTGGATTGCCAAGTTATGCACTGATCTGGCCGGCAGCTCGAACTGGTTCGAATGTGGCTGGGTAAGCTACTCGAACGAATCAAAACAGCATCAGCTGGGCGTCACTGAAAGCGCCCTTGCTCGGCATGGCGCAGTCAGCGAAATCGTTGCGGCGGAGATGGCGTTAGGCGCACAGCAGCGGGCCGGCTGTGACCTGGCGCTGAGCGTCACGGGCGTTGCCGGCCCTTCCGGTGGTTCTCCTGACAAACCGGTCGGTCTGGTCTGTTTTGGCTGGGTGGGTGCTGACCTGCAGCCGGAAACAGAATCGCAATTATTCAACGTCGAGCGTGAAGGCGAACTGGCACGCGAGTGGATTCGCCGGGCGACCGCAGCGCATGCGCTGGATGGCCTGTTGCAGCGCTTGCGCTGACCATCCAAGCCAGCGAAGCGCGATTATCAGCTTTTGATAAGGCGATGAGTACAATCGATCAAGACATCAGGCATTGCGGCTGAGAATCCAGCTACATATTGGGTAGGAAATCGACTCATCCGCACAATAGACAGTGGTCCAATGACCGGCCTGTGAGATACTTCGACCACGCAACCAGAACTGAATCAACAAAGAGCAAAACTATGGACGATAATCGCAAACGAGCACTGACCGCGGCGCTGAGTCAGATCGAAAAGCAATACGGCAAAGGGGCCATCATGCGTATGGGTGATGACTCCGGCCCACGCAATGTACCGGTCGTCTCGACCGGATCACTGGCGCTGGACCTGGCCCTGGGGATCGGTGGCCTGCCACGGGGTCGCGTGGTTGAAATTTACGGCCCGGAATCCTCGGGCAAGACCACGCTCACACTGCATGCCGTGGCCGAGGCTCAAAAAGTCGGTGGCACCGCAGCGTTTGTCGACGCCGAGCATGCCCTCGACCCCAGCTACGCCGAAAAACTGGGCGTGGATGTCGACAACTTACTCGTGTCCCAGCCCGATACTGGTGAACAGGCACTCGAAATTACCGACATGCTGGTGCGTTCAGGGGCCGTCGATATTGTCGTTGTTGACTCGGTGGCTGCATTGACGCCGCGCGCTGAAATCGAAGGCGAAATGGGTGATTCGCACGTCGGCCTTCAGGCGCGACTGATGAGCCAGGCGCTGCGCAAATTGACCGGCAACATCAAACGCACCAACTGCATGGTGATCTTCATCAACCAGATTCGCATGAAGATTGGCGTCATGTTCGGCTCACCCGAAACCACGACTGGCGGTAACGCGCTGAAATTCTACTCGTCGGTCCGCCTGGATATCCGCCGCATCGGCGCATTGAAGCGTGGTGATGAGGTCATCGGCAACGAAACACGCGTCAAGGTCGTGAAGAACAAGATGGCGCCGCCATTTCGTCAGGCGGTGTTCGAAATTCTGTACGGCGAAGGCATTTCGCGCGAAGGCGAATTGATCGAGCTTGGCGTCGAGCACGACATTGTCAGTAAGTCGGGTGCCTGGTACAGCTACGGGGAAGAACGGATTGGACAGGGCAAGGACAATGTCCGCAAATATCTGCTGGAGCATCCCGAGATGGCCGCCGATATCGAACGTCGATTGCGCGACAAGCTGCTGGCT
>JGI12109J20283_10187543_pt1 | contig 12306 bp, 9 predicted proteins | sample ElkSlonscriptome_12_FD_20283 | JGI IMG/M metagenome (IMG submission 20283) | reverse complement strand
TCCCAAGCGAGGCAGGTGGGCGACGCTAGCAGAGGACCGTAGAAAGATCAACCTAAGACTCCGGCGCTTCGCGCCCGGCCAACCGCACGCGCAGACCTCATCTCAATCGTCCCGCAAAGTAATCGGAGGCGGGTCGCTGCCAGCGTCGGCGGGAGGGATCCCGCCGTGGAGCTGACACGGAGGTCCTTGCAGCGTGTCGCAGCGAGCCGTCTCCGATTGTTCTTGCAACCCTCAATCCCACCGAGCGAGCCCCCCTTCGATATTGCCGTCGCGTTACGCCGCCACGCCCGTTTGGCGTTATCCTTACACTGAAACTCGCGAAGCTCATTCTCTCCCTCGCCCTCTGGGAGAGGGATGGGGGGGAGGAAAGGATCTGGGACGAGGCGAGGTTTCATCCTCTGGGGTGGCTCGCCTCGTCCCATGATCGCTAGCGATGCGCTCGACGCTCGCCTCCGACTCGCCGGCCGTCGTCCGGCACACGACACAGGTCACCCGCCTCATGCCCGACCCTCAGCGTTTCGACGTCGTCATCATCGGCAGCGGCGCCGCGGGGCTGAGCGTTGCGCTTAGGCTGCCGCAAAGCCTCGCCGTTGCCATCGTCTCCAAACGCGAGCTCATGGAAGGCAGCACGCGCTACGCCCAAGGTGGAATCTCAGCGGTCCTCGATGCCCGCGACTCGGTTGCCTCGCACGTGCGCGACACGCTCAATGCCGGCGCCGGCTTGTGCGACGAGACCATCGTGCGCGAGATCGTCGAGCGCGGTCCTGCCAACATCCAGTGGTTGCTCGACATGGGCGTCGAGTTCACCCGCGACCAACGGGCCACGGACGCCAACGGGTTCCACCTGACCCGCGAGGGCGGCCATACCCATCGGCGCGTGATTCACGCCGCCGACGCGACCGGCCAGGAGGTTGAGCTCGCCCTCGAGGCCCGTGTCGTCGCGCGGCCCAACGTCACCCTTTTCGAGCACCACATCGCCATCGACGTCATCACCAGCGCCAAGCGTTCCCGCCGCGAGAACCGCTGCCTTGGTGCCCACGTGCTCGACCGGCCCGCCGGCCGGGTCGCGACCCTCCTCGCCCCCTGCGTCGTCATCGCGACCGGCGGGGCCAACAAGGTCTACCTCTATACCAGCAACCCGGACGTCTCGACCGGCGACGGCATTGCCATGGCCTGGCGGGCCGGTTGTCGCGTCGCCAATATGGAGTTCATGCAGTTCCATCCGACCTGCCTCTTCCACCCGGAGGCCAAGTCCTTCCTGGTTACAGAGGCTTTGCGCGGCGAAGGGGCGCGGCTGTTGCTCCCGGACGGGACCCGCTTCATGGCCGCCTTCGACGAGCGTGGCGAGCTGGCCCCCCGCGACGTCGTGGCCCGCGCCATCGATCATGAGATGAAACGCATCGGCAGCGACTGCGTCTACCTCGACATCTCCCACCGCCCGCCGGACTTCGTCCGCGAGCACTTCCCGACCATCTACGCCCGCTGTCTCGAATACGGCATCGATATCACCCGCGAGCCGATTCCAGTGGTCCCCGCGGCCCACTACACCTGCGGCGGGGTGATGACGGACGGCGCGGCCCGCACCGACGTGGCCGGCCTCTACGCCGTCGGCGAGACAGCGTACACGGGGCTGCACGGCGCCAACCGGATGGCGAGCAACTCCCTACTCGAGTGCCTCGTCTTCGCCGAGCTGGCGGCACGCGACATCGCCCAGCGTCTGCCACAGGCGGCGCCGATCCCCGCAGTGCCAGCTTGGGACGAGAGCCGCGTCACCCAGCCCGACGAGGACGTCGTCGTCGCCCACAACTGGGAGGAGCTGCGCCGCTTCATGTGGGACTATGTCGGCATCGTGCGCACCAACAGGCGTCTGCAGCGCGCCAAGCGTCGCGTCGATCTGCTGCGCCAGGAGATCATCGAGTACTACAGCAACTACAAGGTCACAAACGACCTGCTGGAGCTGCGCAATCTGGTCGATGTGGCCGACCTGATCATCCAATCGGCGCAACGTCGGCGCGAAAGCCGTGGCCTGCACTTCACGCTCGACTTCCCCTTCCGGGACCCCAGTCAATGTGCTCCGACGATCCTCATCCCCGACGGCTATCGGCCGCGCCCGGAGCCCAGCCCGCCATCCGCCGCCAACCCTGAGGAAAGGCCCAATCCTCAACATTGACATAGTGATGCGCCAGGGGCGGCCGCTTGGGGTATCTTAATAATTTTTTACCGAGTTCTTTTAGGGTTTTGAGTGGGTGTTCGCCGTCCACGGCTTGACGCGTCAGCCCCCAATAGGCCGCAGCCAGCACTGACGTGCGCCTCGCCTGCTCCGTGGCCCGCGGTCGCTCCCAAAAGAAGATGGAGAGAGTGCGATGAAAGACTATGTCCGCTGGCTGAGCGACCTCGGGATGGACGATGTCCCACTGGTCGGTGGCAAGAACGCCTCGCTCGGCGAGATGATAAGGCATCTGGCGGCGGTTGGCGTGCAGGTCCCTAGCGGCTTTGCGACCACCGCCGATGCGTATCGGGACTTTCTTGCGCAAGAGGATCTTGCCGGTCGCATCACGGCCGAGCTCGACCGCCTCGATGTCGACGACGTCGCCGAACTCGCCGAGACCGGCACACGCATTCGTGGCTGGATCATGGCACAGCCCCTCCAGCCGGCGCTCGACGAGGCCATCGAAGAGGCCTACCAGCGTCTGACCGAGGAGGCCGTCGGCGAGGTCTCCTGGGCCGTGCGCTCCTCGGCAACCGCCGAAGACCTCCCCGAGGCCTCATTCGCCGGTCAGCAGGAGACCTTTCTCAACGTCAAGGGCCTCGATCACATCAAGCATGCGATCCGCGAGGTCTTCGCGTCGCTGTTCAACGACCGCGCCATCGCCTATCGCGTCCACCAAGGCTTCGAGCACCGCCTGGTCGCGCTCTCGGCCGGCATCCAGAAGATGGTGCGCAGCGACATCGCCGCCTCCGGCGTTGTGTTTACGCTGGACACCGAATCCGGCTTCCGCGACGCCGTCTTCATCACGGCGAGCTACGGCCTTGGCGAAATGGTCGTACAGGGCGCCGTCAACCCCGACGAGTTCTATGTGCACAAGCCAACCCTGGCCGCCGGCCGCCCCGCAATCCTGCGCCGCGCCCTCGGCTCCAAGGAACTGCGCATGGTCTACGCCGAGCCCGGTGCCAATCCGCCGGTGCACACCGAGCCGGTCCCCGAGCCCGAGCAACAACGGTTTAGCCTCAGCGACGAGGACGTCACGGCGCTCGCGCAGCAGGCGGTGCTGATCGAGGAACACTACGGGCGTCCGATGGACATCGAGTGGGCCAAGGACGGGGTCGACGGCAAGCTCTACATCGTCCAGGCCCGCCCGGAGACGGTCCAAAGTCGTCCCGGTCAATGCATCGAGCGCTACCACCTCAAGGGGAGCGGCCCCGTGCTGGCGACCGGACGCAGCATCGGCAGCCGCATCGGCAGCGGCGTGGCCAAGGTCGTCGACTCCATCGCCGACATGCACCGCGTCGCGTCCGGTGACGTCCTCGTCACCGACATGACCGACCCGGACTGGGAACCCATCATGAAGCGTGCCGCAGCGATCGTGACCAATCGCGGCGGCCGCACCTGCCACGCCGCGATCATCGCTCGCGAACTGGGCGTGCCGGCCGTCGTCGGCTGCTCCGATGCGACGGATCGCATTCGCGACGCGCAACCCGTGACCGTTTCCTGCGCCGAAGGCGATACGGGCTTCATCTACGAAGGCGAGATCCCCTTTGTCCACGACACCGTCGAGCTCGAGCAGATGCCCGAGGTGCCGATCAAGATCATGATGAATGTCGGCAACCCGGACCGCGCCTTCGCCTTCGCCGCGACGCCGAACGCCGGTATCGGGCTGGCGCGCCTCGAGTTCGTCATCAACAATTTGATCGGCATCCATCCCAAGGCGCTGCTCGAATACGACGACCTGCCGGCGGACCTGCAGGCGCAGATCGCCCCGCGCATCGCCGCCTATGCAAGCCCGCGCGAGTTCTACGTCGCCAAGCTCACCGAGGGTATCGCCACCCTGACCGCGGCCTTCGCCCCGAATCCAGTCATCGTGCGGATGTCGGACTTCAAGTCGAACGAATACGCCAACCTCATCGGCGGCAGCCGCTACGAACCCGACGAGGAGAACCCGATGATCGGCTTCCGCGGGGCCGGTCGCTATGTCGCCGAGCCATTTCGCGCCTGCTTCGAAATGGAGTGCCAGGCCCTCAAGCGGGTCCGTGATGACATGGGCCTGACCAACCTCGAGATCATGGTCCCCTTCGTGCGGACCCTCGGCCAGGCCAAGACCGTGACCGAGGCCCTGGCCGAACAGGGGCTGGTGCGCGGTCAAAACGGGCTCAGGCTGATCATGATGTGCGAAATCCCGTCGAACGCCGTGCTCGCCGAGGAGTTCCTCGAGTACTTCGACGGCTTCTCGATCGGCTCCAACGACATGACCCAGCTCACCCTGGGTATGGACCGCGACTCGAGCCTGGTCGCGGCCGACTTCGACGAGCGGGACCCAGCCGTCAAGCGCATGCTCTCGATGGCCATCGCGGCCTGCCGCAAGCACGGCAAGTACGTTGGCATCTGCGGTCAGGGCCCATCCGATCACAAGGACTTCGCCGAGTGGCTGGTCGAGGAGGGAATCGGCAGCGTCTCGCTGAACCCCGACACGGTCATCGACACCTGGCTCTATCTGGCCGAGCAGCAGAAGACGCGCTAGAGACAGCCCTTCACGAGCAATTCGGCGGCGAGCTCGGGACCCTAGCGGCGCACCAAGCCTCCACGCGCCAGGTATCGGTAACGGGATCGGTAACGGGATCGGGATCGGGATCGGGATCGGTAACGGGATCGGGATCGCTATCGGGATCGGCACCGGTATCGGCACCGGTATCGGCATCAAACTCGCCCCGGCATGCCTCCGCTGGACCGTCTGGCACCGCTGGTCGATCTCGACCGAACCTTTCGAGCAGAGGTGAATCTGAGCCTTGGCGACAACCGATAAAAGCCGCGCAGCACCTCGCCGCAGGCCACGGATCGCCGTCGCCGGCGCCAGCGGGTTCATTGGCAGCGCCCTGCGCCATGCCCTCGCCGAATCCTACGAAGTACTCGCCCTCACCCGCTTTCGCGAGCCGGCCCAGTCGGCGCGCGACGATGACCGTGTCACTTGGCACTGCTGCGACCTCTTTTCGCTCAAGGCCTTACGGGCCGGGCTTGCAGGCATCGACTATGCCGTCTATCTGGTGCACTCACAGGCACCCAGCTCTCGCCTGACCCAGGCCAATCCCCGCGACATGGACCTGGTCCTGGCCGACAACTTCGCCCAGGTTGCAGCGGAGAATGGAATCAAGCAGATCGTCTTCATCAGCGGCCTGATGCCGGAAGGTTTCCACATCTCGCGGCTGCTGTGGAGCCGCCGCGAGGTCGAGATGGTGCTGGCCTCGCGCGGCACACCCGTCACCGTCTTGCGCGCCGGCCTGGTCGTCGGCCGCGGCGGGCCTGGGCCCAGCCTCATGGCGGATTTCGTCCGCCGCCTGCCCTTGGTCCCGCTGCCGCGCGCGGCACGTTCCGTGACCCGCCCGATCGCCCTCGTCGATCTGATCCGCGCCATCAAATACAGCCTGGGACGGCCCGAGGCCTATCGCGGCGTCTTCGATGTCGGCGGCCCGGACTGCCTGAGCTACCAAGCAATGCTGCAACAGACCGCAGAAACGCTCGGTAAGCGCCGCTGGATCTTCACCCTGCCACTGCTGCCGCTCGGACTCGCCGCGACCGCCGCTCGCCTGGTCAGCGGCGCGCCGCCGTCGCTGGTGGGCCCCATCATCGAGAGCCTGCCCCGAGACACCATCATGCGCGACAACGCGCTGCAGCGCCTCATCGACCAGGGCGCCGTACCCTTTCACGTGGCACTGCAAGACGCCCTCGACCGCGCCGTGCCACCGCGCGAACACAAGCGCGCCAGGGCCCGTTTCGATCGCCCGCTGATCCGCCGCGCAAGCCTTGTGCGCTCGATTCAGCGCATCATTCTGCCACCCGGGCAGGACGCCGCCTGGGTCGCCGGGAACTACTTCCGGTGGCTGGAGCGCGCGCTCTGGCCCTTCGTGCGCAGCCACCGGGATGCGACCGGCTCTTGGTCCCTCTCGCTGAGATTCACACCGCTGCAGCTGCTCTATTTGAAGCGCAATCCGGCCCTCTGCACACCCCAACGCCAGGTCTTCGAGATCAGTGCAGGACTCTTGCGCCGTCCGACAACGAACGGGTCCCCGCGCTTCGAGTTCCAGACCCTGCTCGACGACCGCTATACCATGGCCGCCATCCAAGACTACGCGCCCGCCCTGCCCTGGTACGTGTACCGCTGGACCCAAGCCATCATCCACCGTTGGATCATGCGTCATTACCAAGGTCATCTGGCACGCCTGGCGCGCTGATGTCGATGCCTGCAGAAGTCGTCGCATGCAGGTCGCTGCAACGCGCTGCATGGGCACGCTCCACCGCTGGCGAAGACCACGCGGCCAGTGCCGCCGATGAACGGGTGCAGGCGCAATGGCCCCAGCTGGCGGGGCAATGCCACCTGCACCTAATCGCCCACTACGGGCAACACGAAGGTCACGGCGTCGCCTTCGCGATTCAGGCTCCCGCCGCTGTCACGGGCAACGCGCTCGGCGGCTTGCGCCATCAGTTCCCGATCGCTCCGCTCCGGGGGCAGGCCGCCGTCGGTCCCCTGGCTGTTTACCAGGCGCAGCAGCAATACGCCATCCGCGGCCTGGCGGGTGAGAGACGGGCAAGCGGACCGGCCCGGCCCGAGGTCGCCCGACCCGACGCCGATCAGCCGCAACGCATGCATGATCGCGGCCTCGAACGCCGTCGGCTCGAGCATCACCTTAGGCCACTTCTCGGGACGCTCGGTGCCGTCTTCGATGCATCCGTCGTGTAGCAGAACCAAGCGCGCCGCGATGCCGGCGGCATCGACCGGCCGTTGGTGTCCATCGGCGAAGCGCGTCGAGCGCACGACATCCGTCAATGTCGTCGCCAGCCGCGAAGCCGCGTCGATGACAGGGTCGAGCCGGTCTGCGATCGCCTGGTCATCCCGCAGCTCGATCTGAAGCGTCTCACCGATCAGCTCGATGACACTCAGCGGCGTACGCATACGGTGCGCGAGCTGTCGCGCTTGTTCCGCCAGCAAGGAGCGGCGTTCGAGATCGGCCAGCCGCTCGCGCTGCGAACGCGCAAGCTGTCCGGCAGCCTTGGCGTCGTTTTCCGGTTCGCTCATGCTCATCGGCCTTTGTCAGGGCTCTGCTCGAGAAACGATCGCATCAAACGGAGTGATACCCGCCTGAGCCGAAATTGCGGTTGTCTCTGAGCCGGGCAGCGGGGGGCAGGGGACGCCGTGAACCCAATCCCTGGGGGGCTTGACGACAGCATCCCTGCTGTCGACACCCCTGCCCCCCCGCTGCCCGGCCCAGAAACCGAAAAGCCATTTGCGATGGGTAGAGCAAGCGTCAGGCCAAAACGGGCGGCGGCGCAAGCCCACCCACGCGATCGCAAATCCGGCCCCGGGGCACGACGCCGGTATTGATGGTCGCAGAAGTCATCGCAGGCGCGTCGCCGCGACCCGCCTGCGATGACTTTCGCAACCATTGATAACCGGACACGCACGCAGATTGCAACGCCGATCGGATATCGCAACACAGGGGAGCTTGGCATGAGTTTTGGCTCGACGATGGGGCAGATGCGCAACTGGTTCCTGCAGGGGATCGCCCTCGTGGCCCCACTGGTCATCACGATCGCGCTGCTGGTTTGGATTGGGCGTTCCGTGGAACTGGTCATTGGCGACTTCCTGCGGCATTTGCTGCCAGCGGATTGGTATATACCGGGCATGGGACTCGCCGTCGGCGCGCTGGGCACCTTGGCGGTCGGTCTGCTTGCGAATCTCTTCCTCGTGCGCTGGTTGGTGCTCCTGGCCGAGCGGGTCGTCGATCGCATCCCCCTGGTCAAAAGCCTTTTCCAAGGGCTCAAGGACGTGGCGCGCCTCTTCACCCGCAGCGGCGACCAGGAGCTAGGTCGCGCCGTCGCAGTCGAGATCGAGGGCATGCAACTCGTCGGCTTCGTGATGCAGGAGAGGGCCCACCTGCCCGCACGAGGCGGGGATCAGGCCGAGCAGCTGGTCGCCGTTTACCTGCCGATGAGCTATCAGATCGGCGGTTACACCCTCTACCTGACGCGCGACCGCGTCCGCCCGCTGGACATTCCGCCGGACGATGCGATGCGGGCCGTTTTCACGGGCGGCTCTCTGATCGGGAACCGCAGTGAAGCCGCGACGCCTGATCGCCGGGGACCGAGCACCGCGACCGGGCAGGGGTCATCGACGCCCGGCAAGCGGCCTTGACGCCCTCAGATGTCTGGCTTTTTTGCACCGACAAGGGGGCAAAAGCCCCAGGGGCTATCGTGCCTGGTCACGGGCGGCCAGCCATTGCGAGTTGCTCCGAGACGCCTGGACCTGTCTTCGCGACTATTTTCCTCGTGGCATCGCGGTTGCAAGCGACTCGGATAGCCCTGGTCGCCAATCGCGCGCCGGCGCCTGTTGCCGGCCCGTGCAGAGCGGTTGCAAGACCTAGATGGCCCAAGCTTCGAGGATGATGGGGGTGCGCACGCCATGACGCTGGTGCAAGCAATGCGATCCGACCTACCATCGGTCTCCGCGAGCGCCTCCCTGGCAGAGGCCGCGGCACTGATGGAACGCAGTGGGTGCCAGACGCTGCCCGGCTCGCCCCGCAATTCCCGACGAGCTGAGCCTCTACCAGAAGCCCGACACCGATGTCTGATACATTGTTGATCATCGAGGACGATGCGACCTTCGGCAGCGAGCTGGCACGCCACTTCGGCGGCCGCGGCTGGGAGGTCGAGCTGGCCCAAGATCTCGCGGCGGCACGCCGGCACGTGCTGGACGAAAACGCCGAACCCCTGGTCATCGTCGCCGACATGAGCCTTCCCGACGGCAACGCCCTCGACCTCCTCGAGGAGGCACGCGGCGCCAAGGCGCCTGGCGAATGGATACTGCTGACTGGCTACGGCAGCGTGCCCAATTCGGTCCGGGCCCTGCGCCTCGGCGCCTATGACTTTCTCGAGAAGCCCTGCCCTATCGCGCGCCTGGAGCTGGTTGTCACGGGCGCCCGGCGCAGCGCACTGGCACAGCGGCGCCTGCGCAGCCAGGGTGCTGCCCGCAGCCGGCGCTACACGCCCGAGTCCTATATCGGCTCGAGCGCTGTGACCGAGAAGACCCGGCGCATGATCGCCAAGCTCGCCGCAGTACCCTTCAGCGCCCTGGTCATCGGCGGCGAAACGGGCACCGGCAAGGGACTGGCCGCCCGGATCCTCCACCATGGCGGCCCGCGCGCCGACGGACCGCTGATCGAGGTCAACTGCGCCGCACTGCCGCGCGAGCTCCTCGAGTCCGAGCTCTTCGGCCACGAGGCCGGCGCCTTCACCGGCGCCAAGGGTCGCCACCGCGGTTATCTCGAGCAGGCTCACGAGGGCACCCTGTTCCTCGACGAAATCGCCGAGATGGACCTCGAGCTCCAGACCAAGCTATTGACGGTCCTCGAAGACCGCCGCCTGCGTCGCCTGGGTGGGGAGAAGACGATCGAGGTCGATGTCCAGATCATCGCCGCCAGCAACCGCAGCCTCGACGAACGCGTACGCGATGGCAGCTTTCGCAGCGATCTCTTCCACCGCCTGAGCGTCTTTCGGCTTGACCTCCCGCCGCTGCGCGAGCGCCTCGACGATGTCGAGGAGCTGGTACCGGCCCTGATCGACGAGTTCAACGCCCGCTCGGGCAGCCGGGTGCGCAAAGTGCCGGCAGAGGCCTTCGAGGATATGCGGGCCTACGATTGGCCCGGCAACGTCCGCGAGCTGCGCAACGTCGTCGAGCGGGCGGTCTTGCTCGCCGACGACGAGGTCTTTCCCATCGAATGGATGCAGCTCGGTCAAGGCGGCGTCGGGCGCACCCGCCGCGGCCCGGACATCGACGGCGATCGCCTGATCATCCCGCTCGACGGCAGCATGGCGCTCGACGAGATGGATAGCTACATCATCCGCACCGCATTGGAGCGCAGCGGCAATAATGTGACCGCGGCAGCACGGGCACTCGGCACAACGCGCGAGACGCTGCGCTATCGGGTCCAGAAGTACGGCCTGCTCACCGGCCGCAGTGCCGAGAGTGAGACCGATGACCGCCCCGCCGACCCGGTCGACGCCCAACCCGAATCGCCCCCTGACTTGCCTCCTTCACTCGACGGACGGCCTATCTAGTCCGAATTCCCCTTCGTGCGTGGCGGCAAACCGAGCGGGCCCGGCGGGCGTTCCTCATTACAGGCCTCGCCGAGCGCCCGCTCAGCGTTGCTGCTCAGGCGCAAATAGACCGCCAAGGCCGTGATCATGAGCGCCGAGACGGCGAGGAGCGTCGCCGGAAAGACCAGCAGGCTGAGCTTCTCGCTCGCGGCGCCAAGGATGAAGACCAGCGCCTCCAGCGAAACGGCGATGACGATGATGACGACGAACTTGGTCATCGTCTCGCGGGCCTCGGTGGCAGAGCCCAGCTCCCGGTCCCGCAACACCTCCTCTTCGAGCAGGTATTTGGCGACGTCGAACACCGCGACGGAGACGACGACCAGGCCGATACCGCTGAGCAGGGACTTCTTCATCGGCTCGCCGGCCTGGACCGCATCCCAAACGCCGAGGACCGCCGCACCGATCATGGTCAGGCTGATGCCCGTCAGGGCCACCGCCGCGATGCCATAGAGCACCCGCACAACGTAATGGAAGAGAATAATAACTATGCGCATAGACTTCACCCAAGGTTCTGCAAAGGGCTTCCAGCAGGCAGGCACCATGCCGAAGCACGTAACGCAAACGAACGCGTTACCGCTTGCGCAGGGCGCGGGCCGTCTACGCCTAGCTCAGGCACGACGGCGCGCGACGCACCGGCGCAGCGCAACGATCTGCCGGGGCGCTCGGGTCATTTGCGCCATTACCGGGGCATTTCCCCCGTTATTGGCCAGCCCGGAAGCGCTCGGTTATACGGAGTTCAAGCACGCGGGCCGCGACGGGCGCATCGCCCGAGTCACCTTCGAGCGGGATCGCATTCGCGGTCGCTTCGTCGCCGACGAACCCCCGCAACAAGGCGAGGGCCCGGGAACGAGTCGCGCGACCGATGCGGGCCCGGCCGAGGCACCAACGGCAGAGGCCCATGGTGGACGCTTCACGAGCACCATGCCGCAAGTCGAAGACCCAGAGCTCCTGGCGCTCCTCGAGAAGCAGGGCGTCGAGAGCGGGCTCGACGACGTCGCCGGCCTCGGCAACGCCAAGGCGGATCTGCGCGAGATGGCGGAATCCCCCGAATACTGCGACGCGACCGCCAAGCTCATCGACGACGAGGTCAAACGGCTGATCGAGGATATCGAGCAGGGCGCACGCAAGCTGATGGAGGCCAACCGCGACCGCCTGGACCACCTGGTCGAAGCCCTCCTCGAGGCCGAGACGCTGGGGCGCGACCGCATCGACGAGTTGCTTGGCGCGCCCCCAGATCGCGAGCAGCCATCGAGTCGCGGGTCTTTCCTCCGGTGTCCAGCCGCTTGACGATTGGTTGATTCGCCGCGCCTGGAACAATCATGTCAGCGGCGCTTCGCGCACTTACGTCGTCTCCGCAGGCGGCGGCCTACGCCCATCACGGATTCGTCACGTCACCGACGAATCCCGTGACGCCGGTCATGGCGCGGCGGTAGGCCCCTTCTCCCTCTTTCGGATGTCTCTCTGCGAAGAAGACCAAGACGATCACTAATACATCGCTTCTCCCGAGACGCTCATGGGCCGCTTCAGCCCCATCGATGTCATCGGCGGCGGCCATATCGCCCTCGCCGATGGCCTCGATGCGGGCGTCCAGCGCAGCCGCCGCGTCCTCGAGGCCGCGCCGCTCCAGGGCGTCGCCGAGGGCGTCCAGGCAGTTGAGCCAGAGATCGGCGAGGCCGGCGATGTTGTACTGCTCCTCGGGGAAGGTCAGCGGCACAGCAGCTCGAGACGGAACCGCCAGCGGCCGTCTGGCTGCACCAGATAGCCGTCGCTCTCGAGGACATCGAGCAGGTAGCGGAGCCGCTCCTCCCGCGTCTCCGGCTCGGCGATCTGCTCCGCGAGGGCCTGCTCCAGGGTGGCGCGGCTGGCGCCGTTCGGGTCGCGGGCGCAGTGATTGAGCAGGTGGATTGCGTGACCGTCGTCGGGTCGCCCCAGCTCCTCGGTCAGCC
>JGI12109J20283_11423979_pt1 | contig 12310 bp, 6 predicted proteins | sample ElkSlonscriptome_12_FD_20283 | JGI IMG/M metagenome (IMG submission 20283) | reverse complement strand
GAACCCGGCCAGTACGGCATCCTGGTGGCCGGCGACAAGCTGCGCGCCGTCTACCTGGAAGGCACCCACCACCTGGAGGTCGGCGGCGGCGACCAACAGGTCCCCCATGAGGGCACTCTGACCCTCCTGAGCTCCCTGGAACCTCTGCGGTTCCGCTTCGGCGGCCCCACCTCCCTGCGGGCGCCCGACGGCACCGGCGTCATCGCCCGGGGCAGCCTGCGCCTGGAAAAACCGGCGCGCTTCTTTCATCGTATCCTGCGGCAGGCCGGGAGGGATTGGTCGTCCGATTCCCTCCTGGCCGTGCTGACCCCCATCGTGCAGCAGGCCTTCCAGGAGATCCTGGCGGATTTCGAGGGAGCGCACCCGGGCACCCTGCAGTCCGAACTGATGGTCCTGGATGCCAGTCGGCTGGATGAATATCTGGAGCCCGTGGGGCTGTACTGCGCCTCCCTGGCGGCCTACACGGACACCCCGCCGGTGGAAGATTGTCCCGACCCCGACTCTTTACTTTCTGTGGAGTTGCTTCATACTTGACGGGGAGACGCCGGCCCCCGGCCGGAAGAAACCCGATTCCGGAAGGTAACCCCATGCGCACCCTGTCGGCCTGCCTGCTGCTGATTCTCCTGCTGCCCGCCACCACCCTGGCCGTCTTCGGCGATGAGGACCACGACACCTCCGCGCCCGTGATCCGGGAAATCGTCCTGGAAGGCAACGAGCGCACCGACAGCGCCCTGATCCTGCGCGAGATGGGCCTGCGAATCGGCCAGACCCTCAGCCGTGCAGAAATGAACGACGTCTGGATCCACCTGGAGGATATCGGGTGGTTCGCCTTCGTGGACATGGAGTTCGACGACAGCAACGACGACGGGGTCATCCTGCGCGTCTACCTGGAAGAGGACATGACCATGGCCTACGGGCCCCTGGTGCGCTTCGACCGCCGCCACAAGTACCAGCTGGGCGGCTGGATCGAGGAGACCAACCTGCGCGGGCAGGGGGAAAGACTCCGTCTGGAGGTCGGAGCCCTCTACGCCCAGCACGCGGCCCTGCGCTGGTCCCACCCCTGGTTCCTGGGCTGGAAAGGGCTGCGGCTGAAACTGGGGCTGCGCGGCGAGAGCAGCAACTTCGTCTACCGCCCCACCCACCAGAAGCTGTATCGGGGCACCGCGGGGCTGCGCTGGGATCTGCCCCGGAGTTTTTTCGTGGAGTCGTCCCTGACCTTCGGCAACACCCATTTCGACGATTCCTACCAATGGGCTTATCGGGGCACCCCCGGCACCGTGCGGCACGAGGCCGGCGATTACGGCCGGCTGGCCGCGACACTGACCACGGGCGTCGATACGCGGGACAACCCGTGGTACCCCTCCCACGGCATCCTGGCCCAGGCCGATCTGACCCGCTGGAGCGGCGACGGCTTCGACAGCTACAACCAGGGCGACGCCGAGGTGCGAGTCTTTGCGCCCCTGCCCATCGGCGAGCACGTGCTGGCCCTGCGCGCCTGGGGGCGCCGGGTGAGCGGACCCGCGCCCCTGGACAACTACCTGTTCTTCGGTGGGCCGGAGACCGTGCGCGGCTATCAGTACGCCGGCTGGGAGGGCGACGAAGGGTACCTGCTGAGCGTGGAATACCGTATACCGCTGTTCATCATGCCCATCTCACCGCGGGGCGAGTCCGTGGGGCTGGGCCTGCACGCCTTCGCCGACGCCGGGGATACCTGGTTCCAGGAAAACGAGCCGCAGCGTGCCCTGCAGAGCTGGGGTGCCGGAGCGCACCTGGTCCTGGACACCATGCAGCTGCGCTTCGAGGCGGCGAAGACCCGCGAAGGCGACTGGGTCTTCGAGTTCATGGACCACTTCAACTTCTAGTCCGGATTCTTCGAGTCGCCGCAGAAGGGTGACGGCTCCCGGGCCAGGAAGGCCTCCCGCGCCACCCGGAACTCATCGCTGGACCAGGAATCGTGCCGCAGGCAGGCGATCTCCTCCAGCAGCGGGTCCGGCAGCAGTTCCGTCTCCTCCAGCAGGTTCAGGATGCGCCGCGTGCCCTTCAGGGCTCCGGGCGCGCCGCATCCGATGCGCTGCATCAGTCCCCGGGCCGAAATCATGAGATCCCCGCCGGTGGTCAACCGGTTGAAGAAACCGCCACCGACGGCCACGCGCCGGGCCGGGATGGCATCCCCCGTCAGCAGCATCTCCCGCACCATGGGCGACCCGAATCCCCGCAGCATGCGGCGCAGGCCGGTGTGGCTGTAGACCAACCCCAGACGCACGGGCGGCACCCCGACACGCACCTGCGAGGCGGCCACCCGCATGTCCGTGCAGGCCAGCAGCTCGACGGCCCCGCCGTAGGCATCCCCCTGGACGGCGGCCACCACCGGCGCCGGGTAGTGGACCAGGCGTTCCATGGTTTCCTCGAAGGGGTGGTTGCGGCGTACCTTCTCGTCGCGGTGGAAGATCTCCTCCGGAATATCGCCGATGCTGTAGCCCGTGCTGAAGCGGCGGCCGTTGGCGCGCAGCAGCAAAGCCGGAGCGCCGTCCGCCTCCAGGTCCTTGAGGGCCTGGACCAGGGCGTCGAGCATCTCGCGGTCCAGCACGTTGTTGTCGGGGCGGTTGAGAGTCAGTTCCACCCAGCGGGGTTTGCGGTCGATCAGGAGAGGCACGGTTCGATCCTCGGGGAAGGGTTATTGGTTCTGGCTGAAATCCCAGCATTTTTCACTGCTGGCGCACCCTGACAACTTTCGCCACAACGGGTTTCTGCAAAGATGGGGTTCACTTCACCAAAACCATCTGCCGGGAGGCTGAGAATCCCTCAGAACGCAGTCGATACAGGTAAACCCCGGCAGCGACCGCCCGCCCCGTTTGATCCCGACCCCGCCATACGGCATCATGCCGGCCAGCCGATTCCGGAACTCCGGCACGCAAGGTTTTGACCAGCTTGCCGGTCAAATCGTAAATGGCCAGATCGACCCTGGAATCTCTTGGCAGGTCATAACGAATGGTCGTCATGGGGTTGAAGGGGTTGGGGCTGCAAGGGTGCAGAGTGTAGGCCACCGGAAACTGGTTTTCCTCGCTGCGGGACAGGGGGTCAATGGTCAGGTCATCTTGGCGGCGAGGTGAAAGTTTCATTTCCCCCATAATATTGAAACAGGGGCCCTGAACGATCCGGTGCTCCCCGTTGAGCACCTCGGCAAAAGAACATCCGGTGTAGTCCGTTCTGACAACCTCGATCTGGGAAACTCCGTCATCAAGCCAGAAGGAGTCGGGAGTGGCGTTCAATACCCGGCCCGGCACTTTCACGAAACTCCCGATATGGTGAAAATCGGAAAGTAGCTCCGTGACGGTGTATTCTGTGGGGACGGGCTCGATCCCCGTTTCCAGAACGGTCCACGAGAAGTCTCCCACGTACAGTTCCCCGTTTCCGTCGGGCCACAGGAGTCCGGAAATGCGCACCCGATCGCCTTCCTGGATGGGGGTTTCGTAGTCCCACCGGTGGAAGTTGATTCCCCCGCTGTCGTCCTGTAGATATCCACCTCCGTACAGACTGTAGGTTCTGGGTTCTGAAAAGACCACACCCTCCACGGTGATCGGCAGGTTGACAAAGGGAGATATATTGACGCCGCTTTCCGGATCGTACAGCTGCAGGTCGTAACAGCTATGCAACAAGGCTTCACAGCCAACTCCGAGGGCCCCGATCTGCCCGCAACCGGAAGCGTTGCCCGGTGCGCAGGGAGAAATGGAGTAGAGCTGAAAATCATCCGAATCCGGGTCACAGAACAGAGGATTCAGGGAAAAGTTGTTGGTGGTATTGAAAAAATCGGGGAAACAGGTGGGGGAATTCCCGCCTTCATTTCCGAACAGGTCGCAGCAATCAATGGTCAGATAGACGGGTGAGTCACTTTGCACCGACACCCCGTTGCTGTTGGCGATGATGTTGCGGTTCAGGATGACGGGGAAATCGGTGGAGATTCCGGTCCCGACGGCATTGCCTACCAGGGTATTGCCTTCCATCAGGACCTGAGCCTGATAGTTGTTGAAACCGGATATATGAACCCCTTCACCGGTATTGTGGGAAACCAGACAGTTTTCAATCCGGGCCGTATGGTGAAAGCTTCCAAATAGATGAACGCCGTTTTCCCCATTGCCGGAAATCCGGCTTCCCGAGACCACCACGTGGTCGTAGGGGTCCCGTAATTCAGGGTGGTCGTTCTGACCCGAGCCGTAGAGAATTCCGTGCCCTGAATTGTCAAAAATATTGCAGCCCGTTGTTTGGAACCACACGTTGGCAAAAGCTTGAACCCCGGGTCCGAGATTCCCAAAAACATCACACTCCGTCAGGTGGTTCTGGGTGGAACCGGCACCGTTAACCCCACCGGCAATGTTGTTGGAAACGGAACAGCCAGTCATCTGGATGCCGTGGTCTTGCGCACTGCTGCAATAGACCCCCCATTCCTCGTTACCGTGAATATTGCAATCGCGCAGCGAGAGGCGACCAAAGAAAGAGGAGTTCGATACCCCGGAGCCCTCGTTGGCGTAGATCTCACATCCAGTCAACAAATCAGAGCCTGTGCCGGTGGGAGAAAGAGTCCAGGTGCCATGGGCCCAAACACCATGTCCCGAGTTCGAGGCGATTACTGAAGACTCAACCTGGCCCCCCGGCGACCCATCGCTATAAGCGATTCCGACCCCATTGGCTTCAACAACACAATCGGAGATCAGGGGGTTGGTGCCTCCACCCTGCACCAGGATGCCTGTTGCACAACTCACAAAATGGCAATTTGAAATGGTGGGGCTTGTCATTCCTGTGTGATCCGGGCCACCGACCAGAATGCCTACGGTGCAATTGAAAAACCCGATGCCGGAGACCAGACAGGCTCCGGATTCCCCGGAGTGGAAAACCGCCCCTGGGTGGGTTCCACCCCCGTTAATAATACACTGCAAGAAATCATCCGATTCAGACCGCAGAACGATATCCTTGCCCTGGAAATCGAGGCCCCTGTTGCCGGGACCGGAGTATGTGCCGCCGGCCAGGACTATTTCGGAACCGGCCGGGACTGCATCGAGGCCGGCTTGAATCGTGGCAAAATCGCCGCTTCCGTCGGCATTGACCTGGTACACTCCCGGGGTCACGGGGTTGATGCCGATGCACACCACGGAATTGTCCCGCAGAACACCTCCGGAGAGGGTCATTTCCACAGCCACGTTCACGGTGATGGTGTCGTTGCCTGTATCCTGCGGGAAGTAGGAGACCTCAATTTCAGAGGTCGGATCGGGCATGAACCCCACACCGTTGGTGACAAACTCATCGGACCCGGTGGTCACGCGCAACCCGGGATCTCCGCAGGCGGCATTCTTGAGCATGAAGATGCCGGTGTTGTTTCCGCTTTCGGCGGAAATCCAGAGGGTATCCGGTGTGGCGGTGACCATGAAATAGTAATCATTGGTGACGATGCTGTTGATGGTGCCCCAGCCCGGGTTGATGGTGATGGTGTCCCGGTTCTCGTCGAACTCTCCGCTGCCGTCTCGGCAACCTGATGAGGTGTACGTTGCTTCAACCAGCTGAGACTGTCCGCCCGGGATGCTGATGTGGGTGGGGTTGAAAGAATAGGCGGGATAATCGGCCGAGATTTCACCTTCGAGAACACCGCCGCCGGAATTGGAAATGGTGAAGCTGGCCTGAACCGGGCTCAACTGGCCATCCAGGCAATCGACCCCGACAAATTCCGGTAGTTCGATGACCGGGACCGCTTCCCGGACGTCAAGGATCTGCACCACCGGCTCACTGAACACTCCCCGCTGGTCCATGGCTCGCGCCCAGATTTCACTCAGTCCGGGCGGCAGGTCGGTGCTGCTGACGGTGATGAAGAACACGCTTTCACCTGCATTGATGTGTTCGCCCAGGGTTTCGGCAGGGTTGAAAACACCGTCAACCTCGGTATCCAGAAAGAAGGTCGTCAGATAGGGGTCGCCGTCCTGATCGCTAACCTCACTTGCGGTCATGGTGAGATCATCGGGCCGATAAACCGGATTGGGCACCAGGGTGAACACCCCGATGATGGGAGCGATTTCATAGAAGGTGGCCTCGCCGAAATGCGGATCACTCCAGGCAGAATCATCATCTCTGGCGCGGGCGATGAAATGGTGGGTTCCCTCGGGATAGGAGTCGACCATGAGTTGTTTTTGCCAGGTTCCGGGGCTGGTTTCTTCACCCTCATCTATCAACTCGTCGATTCCGGTTTCATATACCCCGATCTGGCCGAAGTCATGATAAAACTCCACCGAAACCACCGAGCCATCGGCATCCGACACTCCGTATGCCGTGAGATACATGGCCTCATGGCTGTAGGGCGGATCGGGGATTTGGGCCTCGAAGGAAGTGATGGCGGGCGGGTTGTTCAGGGTCAGGGTCGTGAAAGACCGGCAGCCGGAAAAGTCTCCCCAGGTGCCACAGATATTCCTGGCGCGAACCCGCCAATAGTAGGTGGTACCAGGTTCGAGGTTTGAATAAGAGTAGGCTGAACCACTGGTGTCATAAACGGTGCCCGTCTGGCAGGCCGTGGAAAGCTGAACCTGGTAGCCGTCCGCATCGCTGACATTGGCCCAGTCCAGTGTGCCAGACAGGGGTTGGTTGGTGGCATTGTTCGCGGGGGAGGTGAGACCTGGTGCCTGGGGGTCGTCCAGCTCTGTGCAGATATCGCACCCATAATGCCCAAAAACCGTTTCCACTGCCGACTGGTTGTTGAGCTCATCCACAAGGGCCTCGAAAAGCATGACCGGGTTTCCGGGCTCCTCGCCCTCAAAAATGTCGTTGTACAGAACATTGATTCCCATATCCATTGAATCCTGCTGTTCGGAGGTTCCATCGTAGGCGTCCCACAACATGCTGGCGATGGAGCCTTCGGTGATGCAGCCATCGTCATGATCGCCGTCCCGCTGGTACCAGGTGTTGGTTTCGATGTTCTGGTCATAGCGCAGCAGGTTGTCCGGCCGGTTGTCCACCACACAGGAAACGAACTGGGCCCAGCCCTCTGTCAGGGCGAATTCCGGGCATGTGGCCAGCGATACGTTGTGCGATCCATCGCCGCCCGGATCGCAATAAGGGATGAAGCCGTATTCCCGGTATTGGATATGGTGGCCATACTCGTGAAGCATGGTGGTGCGGTGGGAATCGTTGGCCGGAATATAGATATGGTTGTCGGAGTAATAGGGCCAGATGCCCAGTTCGGGGTGGGCGGTTTCCCAGGTTTCAGGGTAAATCACGTCCACCGGGTTGACGTCTTCGTTGGTCTCGTCGTAGAAAAATTTCCAGGCATCCTGAACGGCCCCATAGGCGGCAGCGGCATAAAAAACATCACCGTGAGAGGGTACGAACATGAGCTCGGCCTGGGAAATGACTCCGGGAGAGGACGAATTTATGGTGTATTCGAATTCTGCCTGGTAAATCCAGCCGCTTTCGTTTTCAACCGTGCAATTGTCACCGTCCAGGCGAATGCGGATTTGCACGTCGCAGGGGAAACTCTGGGTCCAGGGCGACGAGTGGAAGGTGCCGTCTTCTTCCAGCTCGCCCTGGGCGCGCAAGATCCAGGATGACCCGGTTCGGGTCAAAATGGACACTCCGGCTCCGCCGATGGATCGCTCGGATGAGAAGTTGTCCATGGATTCGTATTCGGTACTGATGACGTGCACACTCAGAGTGGCCCGTGAATCGGGAGTCTGCTGAGTTCTAATCTGTTGGGAGCCTGTAATCCGGTAGGCCTGGGAATCTATGTACCACCGGTGATAATCTTCGGCGGAAACGCTGACCAGATTCGATCCCTGGAGCTTGAAATATCCGGAGTAGGTTTTCCGCCCGGGGCCATGCCTGAAGGAATTGAAGCTGGCGATGGCGTCCAGCCTGATGATTTCCTGCCGGCGAACCGGAACATCATGTTGCCAGGTGGTGCGGGATCCGGCGGACATTTGCCGCCCACTCTGATCCACGGCCCAACTGCCCAGAGTCGAGACAAACCGCATACCCTCCACGTCCAGATCGGAGGCAGCCTGCGCGTCAAAAACCACCCTAACCGTGCCCGTCGATTCGTCGAAACGGTCGGCCCGAATTACCCCCTGAAGTTCATTATTTACATCCGTGCTGGCGAGTGCGGTTCCGGAGAGGAGAGAAAGAGCGCAAAGAAGAATACAAATTCTTTGGGGAGGCGGAATTCTGGACATGAGCCCTCCTGATTCTTCGGATTCTTCGGGTTGCAATAGGGCAATGACGATCCAACGAATCACGGTCCGGAAACATTTTTTACTAGACCCATCTTTGCAGAAACCCGGTGAGGCGAAAGTTGCCAGGGTGCGCCAGTAGTGGAAAAAGTTGGGAATTGCTGGGCCGTAGTGTATCCGTAGATACATGAGGTCCTGCAAATCCCAGCTTTTTCGCTGATGGTGTGCCATGGCAACAGCTCCCGTGGTTTCGGCCAACGGGTTTTTGCAATGATGCGGTAGAGAGGGCAAATCCCCTTCTCACTTTATCACGGGCGGCGGGACATTGTCAAAGAAGTGACCTCGTCCATAAAATTGATGGGGTGGTTCAAGGTGGAAGAATACATACACCGAGGTGGCTTAGGCCCTCTCGGCCAGGGCCCACCAGGCAATCTCGGACTGAAAAACTTTGGATTATTCCCCCGGGAGGAATTCCGCGCACCAGCCAGACACCAAAGGGTTAGGCGGGCACGGCAAAGCACAAATCAGCACAATTCAGGCCTCAACTCTTGAACAATCTCCCCGTCGCGTCATAACACCGTCTCCGACAGCATCGGGATCAGTGCGGCCCCTGGTAGCAGAGGCCAGCGGCTGATCCCGATGGCGAGAATTACCGATAAACGGATTTCAGGGCGTCCAGGCTGATGGCTTCCACGGGAACCACACCATCGCACTCGTAGGCGAAGTCGTGGTCGAAGGGATCCGGTGTGTCGGAAATAGCCCAGGCACCGACCAGGCTGACGCGGTGAATGGACGAGCCCGAAGGAGCGTCCGGTACGTCCACGGCCCCTACCAGCCCCGTCTCGTCCACAAGACCGTTGTTGTTGGCATCACCGTAGATCACGGCATCGAGAGGTGTGTCGATCAGGGTGTCGGCCCCCGGCGCGAACAGAGCCACGCCATCGGCGGTCGTCCCCGAGTTCTGGATATCCGGGGTCAGGTTCACCGTCAGGCTGTAGTTGGGCATGCCGTTATCGGCGTCGCCATCAGGGCCGCCGACCACAAAGATGGAGCATGCCTCGATCGTGCCATCCAAAATGATCTGGCCGTAGCTGTAGTCGGTGCCTCCCCAGGCCAGGATGTAGCCGGACAGGTCCACGGGGGACAGGCTGGTATTGACGATCTCGACCCATTCGTAGCCGTCGTCACCGCCGGGGTAATCGTAGTAGACCTCGGAAAGGAGCAGGTCGGCCGAGGCGGGCAGAGCCGCGCAAATGGACAGGATGGTCAGCAGGATCAGTTTTTTCATGGTTTCACCCTCCATAAAAATGAGCGTTGGCAAGAAGTGGCCCGTGCGGACCGGAAAGAAACAGGAGTATAACACTTTTGATTGAGGCAGTTCAACCCCTTCATTACAAAACCTGTTGGCCGAAACCACCGAAGTTGTTGCCATGGTTCGCTATGGCAACAACTTCGGTGGTTTCGGCCAACGGGTTTTTGCAATGATGGGGTAAAGGCGGCCCCGAAGCCATGCTCCGGGGCCGCCTTGTCGAAAAAACCCGCTTCTTACTTGATGAGGGTCATGACCCGGGTCTCGCTGAAGCTGGGCGTGCGCAGACGGTAGAAGTAGGCACCGGAGGCCACGGAAGCGCCGTTGGCGTCCTTGCCGGTCCAGGTCACTTCGTGGCTGCCGGAGTCCAGGTTCTCACTGACCAGTGTCTTGACCAGCTTGCCGTCCAGCGCGTAAATGCTCAACTCGGCGTGCTCCGCGGTGGGCAGGCTGAAGCTGATCTTGGTGCTGGGGTTGAAGGGGTTGGGGTAGTTGGCGTTCAGGTTGCTCGCGGCGGTCACCTGGTCACCGACGGCGGACAGGGCGTCGTCGATGTTCTTCAGGAAGTCGGTGCCGGCCTGGATCATCTTGCCGGTGTCCTTGTCCTGCAGGTAGACGGTGGCGCGCAGGTTGTCGTACACCCAGGTGCCGTTCAGCGGTGTGTCCAGCGTGAAGCTGTGGGTGCCCAGGCTGGTGCCCACATCCATACCCGTGGTGTTCGGGAAAATGTAGCGCATGGCCTGGAAGTGGTGGGTCTCCCCGTTGGAGCCCGCGTAGTACACGTTGTCCTCGGTGATGTAGGCGTACATCTTGAAGTTGTCGATGGGCTGCATCATCTCGACCACGTTGACGTTCACCGTCAGCTCGTCGGTATCGTCGTTGAAGGCCAGCCCGATGTTCAGGGGGGACTTCAGCTGCAGGCCGTTGTTGTAGGCGCTGGCGAAGTTGTTGTAGGTGCCGGCATCCTCGCCGTCCACGAACATGGCGGGCACCCCGCTGACGCCGTACTCGTTGACCATGGCCGAGGCCTGGGCGGTATTGGCGTTGTACATGCCGTCACTGCCGGGCCACCACACGTGGATACGGGCCAGGCCGGCGGTATTGCCGTACTGCGGGTACAGGCTGTCCAGGGTCTGGTTGGCTGCCACGCAGGGGCCACAGCCGGCATTGGTGAACAGCAGGCCCATGGGCACGTGCGGCTGGGTGTACGCGGTGTTGTAGACCGAGCGGCTGTCGTTGGCGGGGATCTCGTCACCGTCCATGCTGGTGGTGGCGCGCAGTTCGATCAGGTGTCCGCCATTCACCGTGAAGTCAGGGAAGGTGACGTTCTGGGTGCTGTCGGAGGCCAGGCCCGTGACCGTCTGGCTCTCGGTGTAGACCACGTTGCCGGATTCGAGGATTTCCAGGGTCACGTCGAAGTCGGCGGCATCGGTGCCGTTGTTGTAGGCCACGACCTGGGGCGTGAAGACGTCGCCGTCATCGTAGGACACGTCGCTGGGGCTGATGGCCGTCGGGGTCACGTCGCCACCGGCGCCGACCAGCTCGAAGACCTTCACGTCGTCGATGAACCAGTAATCCGCGTAGTCGCCAACGTAACGGAAGGCCACGTAGACGGTGGGTTCACCGGCGTAGGCGCTCAGGTCGACCTCGATCTGGGTGCCGCCGAAGCCGCCGATGGTGTGGTTCTCGGGGGTCATCTCGGCGACGACCTCGAAGGCCTCGGGATCGGACTGGCTGGTGGTGCTGACCATGATGTCAGTGGGTGCCGCCGCGGGAGGCCCAGTTGACCTCCTCCTCGAACCAGCCCACGCGGGGCATCAGGTTGTAGGAGAAATCCAGAGCCGGGGAGACGAGGTACTCATCCTGGAAGTTCCCTGCGGACCCGTTCCGGACGTAGGCCGCACCCTGGCCGGTGTTCTGGTTGGACGTGGTCCAGGACCAGCTGAAAGAGGATCCGAGATGGATTTTTTCCCAGCCCGAGGGCGGGAAGCCGAAAGACTCGAAGCCCTCGAAAAGAAGATCCACGGTGGGCTGGTTCTGGATTTCCCCGGAGCCGTCGCCGGCGAGAGCGAGAGCGGGAAGCATCAGGGCGAAGAGAGCGAGCAGGAACAAGGAACGATAACGACAACAACTCATGGGTTTCCCCCCCAAGGTTTTGGGTCCAGGTCAAGGTTTGGGGCCGGTTCAGGGTTCAGAGATCAGTTCTGGGTTCAGGGGCCAGAAATCGCACAACAGCTCATCCCTCCGCGATTGCCCGAAAATTGAAATTTGGTATCAACAGGGCAAAAAACCGCCTGATCAGGGATGATGAAAGCGGATTCCATCATACCATATGGCATCCCCCTTTGAACAGGGGGTATTTTATCTGATGCTAATTTAATTTCTTCGAATCTTGGCAATTTTCCTGGGCGGAAGGGGAAATCCGCCGCGACGGGCGGTTTACAACCGTGCCAAGGAGGTTTAGCTTATTCACCTTCTCACGAATGATCCCCTGGCCCCCGCGGCCGGTTGAAAGGCAGCACCCGTCATGAGCGAACCGCGCGACCCCGCCCTCGGCACCGAAAACGCTGAAAGCAGCGAATCCCTGGACTTCATCCGCACCCAGGTGAAAAATGATATCGCCGCCGGCAAGAGCGATGGCCGGGTCCACACGCGCTTCCCGCCCGAGCCCAACGGCTATCTGCACATCGGGCACGCCAAGAGCATCGTCCTGAACAGCGGCATCGCCGCCGAGTTCGGCGGCAAGTTCAATCTGCGCTTCGACGACACCAACCCCGAGAAGGAGGACACGGAATACGTGAAC
>JGI12109J20283_10086721_pt1 | contig 12320 bp, 9 predicted proteins | sample ElkSlonscriptome_12_FD_20283 | JGI IMG/M metagenome (IMG submission 20283) | reverse complement strand
CAAGCGGCAGGCATCACCAATGCAGCGCAGTTGCTGAACGAATTACGCTTCACCAATGAGCTATATAGTGAGAACGTCATCAGCAACCCGGACATCATCAACGCGCTGGAAAACCAATTGCCGCGTCAAATCGAGGATAGCCTGGTGGTACACCGGCCCGGTAATCGCGTGCTTTTCTATGAAGAAACCAACCCGCTGCCGCTGGCTTTCCCCTTCACCGGGACGATTATTCCGCCGGGGCTGGTCGCGCTGACCGTTAATGCCGAGGTCACCAATGCGGATGTGATCGAGTCTGAGCGCATCAATACCGAGCAGGTGCCGGTGCGCGTGCTGGATAGTGCCTATCTACCGATTACGGGGTCGGTGCGCGGGTTGTTCCCTGCCTCATTGATGCCGCGTGACGACGCCCTCAACAGTTACACTACGGTTGAGCGGGAGATCACACAGGAAACGCGGTCCAGCGTAGAACCGGAAACGGTGTATCTGCGGCTGGGCGGGCGCACGATTATGTTCTTCCCCAGCAGCCTGGAAAGCACGCTGGTTCGCTCTATCCCGTATGTGGTGGCGGGTTTGGCGGTGTCCGTCGGCTTTATGGCAGGTCTATTTAACATCGGTGCGGAAGGCCAGCTTTACGCCGGGTCGCTGGTAGCGGCCTGGGTCGGCTTCAGTGATCCGAGTGAGGTCGCGCCGGTCATGCTGACGTTCATGGGCATCGGTATCGGGTTGATCGCGGTATCGTTTGTGTTCCGACGAAAGCATACCTCCAGCGCATTACGCATGATTCTGGTATTGGCGGTGGTGACCGTCGTCGCGCTGGGTACGGTTTTCCTCATCAGCCTGGCCGGGCAGGTGATCACCCCGAACAGCGCGTTTAACCCGGCACTGCACATCGCAATGGTGCTGATTAGTGGGTTGATCGGTGGTGGGTTCTGGGGTTTCATCCCCGGTATACTCAAAGCCTATACGGGCGCACATGAGGTCATCAACACCATCATGCTGAACTTTATCGCCATCCGGTTAACGGACTGGTTGATTAAGTCCACGGACCCGGTGATTCTACGTGATCTCTCCGCGAGTGCGCCGCGTACCGCCTTCCTGTGGGAAAGTGCTCGCCTGCCCGCCTTTGATACCATCTTCACACCGCTTATCCTGGTAGCCGGAATTATCACGGCTGCGGGCATGATCATCTGGAAGCTCTCGCGCTCAGAAAATGGCTTTAACCCCATCCGGGCGATTATTCAGCCGCTGGCGTTGGTCTCGCTGATTATCGTGATGGGTTACTTCCTGGTGTGGATTACGGTCTCATCGACATTGCATGTCGGGTTTATCGTGATGATCGCGGCGGTGTGGTTTGTGACGTGGTTCTTAGAACGGACTACGCCCGGTTTTGAGGTCCGTACTGTGGGGGCCAACCCGGAAGCGGCCCGTTACGCCGGTATGAGCGTCGGTGGTAATCTCATCATCGCCATGACCATGAGTGGTGCGCTGGCAGGGCTGGCGGGTATTCTGGTGATCAGCGGTGTGGAATACAACATGGAGCCGGAGTTCTTCGCCGGGTTGGGCTTTGATGCTATCGCCGTCGCGCTGCTAGCCCGCAACAGCCCCCGCGCTATGATCCCGGCGGGCTTGCTATGGGGTGCGCTGCTAACGGGTGCCGGTTTGATGCAGGTCAACGCTAATATCTCGATCAACCTGGTGCAGATTATCCAGGCATTGATCATTATGTTCATCGCCGCCGATGCGATCATCCGGCGGGTGTGGCAAATCCCCGAAGCAACTGCTGAGGAGAAAGCCGCCGCGCAATTCAGTAAAGGTTGGGGAGGTTAGCTATGGCCGCCATTTCACCGACAATCGACGCGATGCCACGGGCTACCGCCCCGGCTATCAATCGCGAACACTGGTGGGATCTGTTCCGCTGGGATCAAACCGCGCTGGTCGGCGGGTTTTTTATCGTCGTTGGCTGGCTCATGCTGGCGTTAATCTTGCCGTATATCAATGTGTATGATGTGCTGGCCCGCACCGAGGTTTTACCCCTACCCGCCGTTACCGAGGCGTGGCAGTGGTGGGCCACGGACTGGGCCTATAACACCATCACCCCGACCACCCTCAGCACGCTGACGTTTGGTTTTGATCCCCCGGCTATCCCCGCCGTCACCGAGACATGGCAGTGGTGGGCCAATGATTGGGCCTGGCGCGTGGCAAATCCGCTGAATTTGAACGTCCACACGGTTGATTTTTCACTGTGGATGGCCGTGATCTTCCTGGGGGGTGGCCTGTTTGCCGTACTCGCGCAGGATCGCCTCAAAAAGACTGATCAGGTGCTCATTCATACTGTGGTGGTCGCGGTTATCGCGCTGGCCCCGGCGATTGTGATCGGCGCGTTGTATGGCTTTCTGCTGCCGATTGTGCTGCTGGGCTTGCTGGTGCTGGTCCCGTATCTGGTAACGGTGTTAACCGGCATGGCGGATCAGTTCGGGCTGGCCGCCTCACAGAATGGCTGGCTTATCGCGTGTGGCGCGTTGATCATCCCGGCTGTGATGGTGCTGGCCGCCGCCGATAAGACCACCAACATGGTCACGCTGCTAGCGTCCAGCTTCCGGTTGGCGACCCCTATTGTGATCGGGGCGATGGCTGGCATCTGGTGTGAACGGTCCGGCGTGGTGAACATCGCCATTGAGGGCATGATGCTCACCGGGGCCTGTTACGGCTTTGTGGCCTTCACCCTGCTCTCGGATACTGTGCCCGGTCAGCAGGGCCTGTATATCAGTGTGCTGGTGGCAATGTTCAGCGGTGGCATGATGGCCCTGCTCCATGCGTGGCTATCCATCACCTTTAAAGTGGATCAGATCATCAGTGGTACAGTGATTAACATCCTCGCGTTAGGGGCAACCAGCTTCACCCGGCGCGAGGTGTTGCTCGAAGCGGGCGACTCCAGCCGCGAGACCCTGTCCGCCTCCAGCATTCCCGTACTCGGTGATATTCCCGTTATCGGGGAGATTTTGTTCACCGGCAAACCGGTGTTTTTCAGCATGTTTGTGCTGGTGCTGCTCACCCATGTGATGCTGTTCTTCACCCGCTGGGGCCTGCGTACCCGCGCCGTTGGGGAAAACCCGCACGCGGCTGATACGCTGGGTATCAACGTGATCCGCAGCCGCTATGCTAATGTGGTGATCGGTGGCTTGATCGCTGGTTTGGGTGGGGCGTGGTTCAGCCTGGAAACAGCCGGTAGCTTTGACGACAACATGACCAACGGCCTCGGCTTTATCGCGCTGGCAGCAGTGATCTTCGGTAAGTGGCGGCCTATCCCTGCCTTGGCGGGTGGTCTGTTGTTCGGCTTCTCGCGGGCGTTGGATACGCGCTTCCAGATTTTGGAGGTACAGGTGCCGTTCCAATTTGTACAGATGACGCCTTACATCGTCACAATGGTGGTGTTGGCCGGGCTGGTCGGGCGGTCCGTGGCCCCGCGTGCGCTGGGCATACCCTACGAGAAGGAATAGGTGGTTATCACGATAACGCGGGTGCAGGTCGGTCACCGCACCCGCTGATGGCTCAATATAGCTTGAAGTGGCGTCAATTGCCGCTTTGCTGCTGCTGGTCGTCCTCATCTTGGAAGGCCAGCAACTCATCAAGGCTCATCTCACCCAGGCGGCTTTCGGCCATCATGGCCCGTAGTTCGTTGCTGATCTCGCCGTCCTCACGGATATGATCACGCAGGCCGCCGCCGTCATCCTCGCTACCGGGTGCGATGTCGGCATCCACCCACTGGAAGATATGCCGGGATAGCACCACATTATCCGCGCTGATGCGTAGCTCCCAGTTGCCGTCTGTTGCCAGTTCATCATGGATGGGCAGGCGGGCCGTTGGGCTGACCAGGTTACGCCCCCGCTTGAGTTCGTGGTAATCCTCATGCACAAAAATCTGGCGGCGGCTCCCGTCATAAATCTCAAACCGGACCTTGCCGGTGGCATCTACCGGCACGCGCAGTTCTGCAAAGGGTTGAATATAATCACTATCATCGGGTACGGATGTATTGCGGTGGATTGACGGGGCATCTTCGCCCTGGAACGCGATCATGCCCATATCTACGGGCAGCACCTTAATCGTGTTAGGGTCATGCCCGGCAGCACGGACGGCTCGCAGCGCGTGCTGGTGGATTTGCTCTACATTACTGGGGCGTTCCCGGCGTATTGGGCGTGGGCGCGGTTCTTGCCGTTCGCGGTCCCAGGTATCATCAGTGGTGTAATCGTTGTTGTTTTCTTCATTACGCTGCTGATAAAAGTAGATAAAGGCCATAATCGCCAGTAAGACAAACAACTGCGGAGCGGTGTTGATGATGGTTGAAACCACGATCAACAGTACAAAGGCGATGACCAGTCTTTCGTTGTTAGAGCGATTCCGAAACATAGATTTTAGGATTTCCTATTGCTATCATCGCGCAGTAAGTCTTCTAGCGACATTTGGCCCCGATCACTGCGGGCGTCATCGGCGGCGATGCGTCGGGCCGCCTGTTCCCCTCGGTCCTGGGTGGGGCGGCGACGGCGGGCGCGGGTCTCCGAAGAGGCGGTCAGCATGAAGTTATGCAGGCCAATCAGCCGCCCGTCTAAGCTTACACGCAGGTCCCAATCGCCCATACCGCTGATATGGTCATTATCATATAACGAGAGTTGCGTATCGGTCTGTATATCGGTATCCCCTTCCCGCAGATACACACGCTCCTCGCGGCGGTATTGTATCTCCCCGTTCTGGTCGATGAACTCAAACAGCAGTGTGGCGTGGCGGTCCGCTTCGGCAGTGGGTACCTGCAACTTTACAAAGGGGATGGCCCCATCGTCATCCTTGCTGATACTGCGTCCGCTGCGCATGGACATGCTGCCGTCCTCACCATATTGCACCGCAATCACACCGATGTTGGTCAGTTGAATAGGGCTGGTGCTACCACTGCTACGGGCTGCGGCGCGGGCTGCGGCCTCGCGTGCCTCCGGGGACATACGGGCACGGTTCAGCGGGGCACGGATGGTATTGACCACCCCGCCCCTGGCCTGGGCCAACGCGCCAACATCGACAAACGTCGCGGTGATAATCAGCAGATACAGGCCAACGAGCGCGGCTTGTACTTCCGCACCCAGGTTACTGGAAATCAGCACCAATGCCATGATCGCGCTGAGTGCCGCCAACCAGATTGTATTTTTAGGATTGTAACGAATCATCGTTTTGCTTGACCTCGGATGGTTCAATTTTTAGTTTTAGGTTGTCAGGTATCAGTTAAAGCCTGTAGGGTCATCGCCACTGCTAGTCGAACATGACAAAGCTGACAACTTAATACTGACAACTAACTACTCAATTATACGCCAAATACCCCTATAAAGTTGCGCTCAGTCTGCGATGTGTGCCGCATAGACCCGTGTGAGGGCGGCCCATTCCTCCAGGCTGAGGGTTTCCGCACGGCGTTTGACATCAATGCCGGCATCTGCCAACAAACCACCCGCGATTTTAGACTTCATACCCAGGCCGCCACCAAGCGAGTTTTTCAATTGCTTGCGCTTCTGGCTGAACCCGGCTTTCACCACACGGAAGAACGTTTTGCTATCGGGTACATCCACCACCGGGTCATCGTAGGGATCAATGCGCAGAATGGCACTGTCTACATCCGGGCGCGGCCAGAAAACCGCCGGGTTCACCCGTGTGACCAGCTGCGGCATCCCGTAAAACTGCACACTCACCGCCAGCAGACTCATATCACCCGGTTCCGCGCAGATGCGTTCGGCAACTTCATATTGTACGGTCAGCACGATGGTACGCGGGCGGCGATGCACATCCAACAAGTGACGGATTATTTTACTGGTGATGTAATAGGGGACGTTCGCCACGACCACAAATGCCTTGGCGCCGACCACATGCAGCAGATCAACCTTCAAAATATCATCGAAGATCAGCAGCACGTTATCATAGGGGGCCAACTCACTTTCCAGCACAGGCCGCAGTGATTCGTCAATCTCCACACTGATGACGTGGCGGGCTTTTTCGGCCAGCACGCGGGTCATGGCACCGGTGCCGGGGCCGATTTCAACCACGGTGTCCTCCGGCATGATCTCGGCGGTGTTGACGATCTTCGCCAGCATGTTGGTATCATGGATGAAGTTCTGGCCGAGGCTTTTCTTCGGTGAGAGTTCGTGGAATTCGAGCAAGGTTCTGGGGTTCGTCATGGGGTTACCCTTCTTTGCTGTTGTGGGTCTGATGCCCGATTATACCGCGCCTACCCGTAACATGAACGCCCGGTTATCCGTACTCATCAAAGCGTAATGACGATCAGGCCTATAGTCACGGGGTCTATTAAACCGGTGTACAATCGGGGATAGATACCCTGTTCAACACACAAGGAGCACAATCCATGCAGGCATTTCGGGATTTATCAGTTGCGGAGATGGCTGTTCTGGTCGCACTGGTTGTGGCGATTATCATCGGTGCGGCGATTATCTTCAACCCCGGTGGCGGGGGTGGTGATGACGGCAACTTTGAACGCGTGGCGACCTCCATATTTGACCGGCCCGGCTTGACAGAAGTCGCCCAAACGCGGACCGCTGCCGCGCCACTCATCGCCGCTTCGGAGACTGCCGCCGCTGCGACGGCTGCTGCCCCACAACCCTAGTAGTGATGGTCTATACACCTCTGGCGGCACTGTTCCCTACCGGTGACCCGCCCCCGGTTGAGGCGGTAAACCGTGTGGTGCTGATCCGTCCCTGTTGCATCGGTGATGTGGTGATGGCAACTGCCGCCCTCGATGCCTTACGCCGATTGTACCCCAAAGCGTCTATCACCTGGGCGGTTGGGGGGTGGTCGCGTCGTGTGGTAGAAGGCCACAATCACCTGGATGCGGTGCAGGATACCGGCCCGGCAGCGAACCCGGCCCGTGGTCCGCGTGGTGTCTGGGCGTTTGCCCGGTCCTTGCGGGCTGGTGATTATGATCTGGCGGTGTCGTTGGTCCGTTCCCCGTGGATGAGTGCGGCGGTATGGCTGAGTGGCATCCGCTACCGGGCCGGCCTGGATAGCCTGGGACGTGGTTTTGGTTACAACATCCGTGCTACTGTGGACCCGGCGCATCCCCGCCACGAAGCCCAAATTTACCTGGATGTGATCGCCCGGCTTGGCGGTCATGAGGCCGATTGTTACCCGACTGTGCCCGTCCGCGTTGATGATGTCGCCTCCGTGCGGGAGTTGCTGGCAGCGCGTGGGGTTTCGGGTGATTACGTTGTGATCAACCCCAATGGTGGCAACAACCCCGGCATGATGATGGATGCCAAACGCTGGCCGCCGCCGCATTTCGCCGCGCTTGCGGATGCGCTGGTCGCTGCATTGGGGGTTAAGATTGTGCTGCTGGGTGGCCCGGATGACACACGGACGCTGGATACGGTGCAAGCTGCCATGCAAGCCGAGGCTGTGCCCTTCAGCGGGGTGTTGACCTTTCAGCAGATCGCGGCGTTGGCGCAGGGTAGCCGGGCCTATGTGGGGAATGATACCGGCCTGACCCACATGGCCGCCGCAGCCGGGGCACGCACCGCCATGATTCTCGGCCCATCGGACCCGGCACGCTATGGACCATTCACCCCACCCGGCCAGTCTATTGCCCTGTGGCAACCCGTCGAACTCGGTATGGGTGGTGTGGGCGTCACTGGCACACCACAACATTGGGATTGGGCGCGGGATGGGATCGGCGTGGATGCGGTCATCGAAGCGGTGACGGCGTTTATCAACCCCTGACTTTACAGCACACACTCACGGGTTGTATGGTTAAGTACAACCCATGTTTCCCCGTTGATACCTACTCCATCTAAAATCTTTTTGGCTATTTCGGTCATTCTGGCATACGCTGATGATAAGCCAGTCAACAAATCACAGGAAGATCAACATGGAAACCTTTAACAACATCAAAGTCCTGTTTATGGATACCATCAAAGAATGGTTGGAAGATGGCGCATCCAGTATCGCGGCTTCCCTGGCATATTACACGATTTTTTCGCTATCCCCATTGCTGATTCTAACGGCCTTGTTTATGGGTGTTGTACTCAATCAGGACTCATTAGATGATGACCTGTTCACCGATATTGAGGCTACCGTCGGCGCGGAAGCCACCGATACCATCCGCCAGATGATCGAAACGGATGACTCCCGCCCGGATGGTGGCAATTTCCTGGGGTCAATCGTGTGGTTCGGGGTGATTTTATGGGGGGCATCGGGCCTGTTTACGCAGTTGCAGAACGCGCTCAACAAAATCTGGGAGGTGCGTGCTGCCCCTGGACGGCATCCGCTGCGCTTTTTGCTGAATCGTTTTTTGTCGTTTGGGGTGGTCCTCACTGCCGGGTCGCTGGTGGTCGGCACGATGGTCATCAACACCGGGCTGACCATCGCCATCCGTGAACTCGATGACGTGGCAGACTTCGCCCTGTTGATTCGCCCGCTGCAACTGATTATCACCATGACCATGATCACACTGATGTTCGCTATGATCTTCAAAATTCTGCCGGATGTGTTGATCGGCTGGAGGGATGTATGGGTGGGGGCGGCGTTTACCGCGTTTCTGTTCGTGCTGGGGCAATTCGGCGTTGGCCTATACCTCTCCAACAGTGATCCGGGGTCCGTCTTTGGCGCGGCAGGCTCATTGACCATCATCCTGGTGTGGATCTACTATTCGGCGCAGATTATGTTGTTCGGCGCGGAGTTCACCGAGGTCTGGGCGCGTCACCACGGCGTACAAATCCGCCCGGATGATGACGCGATGTGGATCAGCGAGGCGCAGGCCAAGCGCGAGGCCGAAGCCGCCGGGCGCGAGTATTTTTCCACGGAAGATCGGCGCGTGGCCGCATCGGGGGATGCCTGACCAATGCGCTGATGGTATTGGTGCCACAGCAGTGTGATACGGTACACTCCACGCAATTCATTCAATTGCGCTAGAGGACCACACCCATGACTGACCCCCGTACTATCAAACCTGATGATCTGTTTCGTTTTAACTTCTTGCAGGAGGCCAAACTTTCGCCGGATAGCATGATGGTGATCTATGGCCTCAGCCGTGTCGATACCGATGCGGATAAGGAATACACGGATCTGTGGCTGTACAACAAGGTCACCGATGAGCATCGCCGGATGACAAGTGGGGATAGCCGCGATAACGGCGCGGCCTGGTCCCCGGATGGGCGGACGATTGCCTTTACCTCCACGCGGGATGGCAAACCGCAGATTTATCTACTGCCGGTAGATGGCGGCGAGGCCCGCCAACTGACACATATGAAGCAGGGCGCGGGTGGCCCGCATTGGTCGCCGGATGGCAGCAAAATCGCGTTCACCTGCGGCCCGGATTACGGCGAGGGCGATCCCCCCGACCTGACCAAAGACGTTTATCGCGTCACACGTAACGTCTACCGCTTTGATGCCATCGGCTATTTAGATCAGGCGGTGAGTGATATTTATATCATTGATGTAGACGCGGGCAAAGACGCCGACCCGCTACGCCTCACCGATGATGACACCCTCAACACGATCAGCATGTGGGCACCGGATGGTAACGGTATCCTCTACAGCGCGATGATGGCCCCGGATGCCTTCGCCTTGTTTTACCCAACCGTGCGTCTGGTGGATCTGGACGGCAATATTACCGATGTGGCCGGCGACCAGCATACCCCGGTCCAGGCGGCCAAGCTCACCCCGGATGGCACAAAGCTGGTGTATATGGGGTCCATCCCCGGTTCGGATATTGGCACCAAGTCGGATTTGTGGGTGCTGGACCTAGACTCAGGCGAGTTGACCAACCGAACACCAAATTTAGCGGTTGGTGTGGGCGGTGGCCTCAGCGGGGATATGCCTACCGGCCAACTGCGCCTACCGGCCTTGCGCATCCCTAATAATGATAGCTGTTATGTGCAGGTGCAGGCGGGCGGCGACGTGCAGATCTATAAAATCGCGCTGCATGGTGATGAACACTGGGAACCCGTTGTCAGTGGTGAACGGGCCGTCTATCCGCTGGATATTGTGAACGATAGCCTGCTGTATGCCGAGACTACCATCAACGCCACACCGGACCTGTACCTCAAGTCGTTGATTGGTGACATCCGCGAAACACCCGAAGAACAGATCACCTACTTGAACGCTGATCTATTGGCGGAACTGACGCTGCCCGAACCTGAAAATATCATCTTCACCAGCGCAGATGGCACACACGTCGAAGGGTGGTTCCTGAAGCCGCCAGTCGGTGAGGCCCCGTACCCGACGATTTTGTACATTCATGGTGGGCCGCACAGTGCGTATGGCAACACCTTCCACTTTGATTTTCAGATGCTGGCGGGGGCTGGGTATGGTGTACTGTTCATCAATCACCGGGCATCCACGGGCTACGGGAACCGCTTCGCCACCATGATCAAAGGCGATTGGGGCAACCTGGATTACGCTGATCTCATGGCGGGGGTGGATTACGCGATTGCACAGGGCCTTGCAGATGCTGACCGTCTGGGCTGCTGCGGGACATCGGGCGGTGGCAACCTCTCCTCATGGATTGTGGGTAATACAGACCGCTTCAAAGCGGCGGTCCCGCAGAACCCGGTGACCAGTTGGCGCAGCTTCTATGGGACGAGTGACATCGGTGTGTGGTTTTCTGTAGAAGAACTCGGCGGCCATCCGTGGGAAATCCCGGATACCTATGACCGTTGCTCACCGATTACCTACGCGCATAACTGCACCACACCCACGTTGATGGTCCAGAGTGAACATGATTGGCGATGCCCGGCGGAGCAATCTGAACAATTTTACACCGTACTCAAGGCCAATGGCTGCGTTGTAGAGATGTTACGGCAGCCGGGCGGCTCGCATGGGGCGTCAGTCAATGGGGCCTTGAATTTGCGCCGGGAACACAACGCGGCCCTGCTCGATTGGTTTGGGCATTATGTGCTCGGTCAGGAACCGGAGGAAGCAGTGGAATAAGGCATGTTTTTCGATGCAGTTGCCCGGATTTGTCAGCAATTTGCAACCCATTCCGCAGATGGCGCGTATACCCATCAAATGGACGAATAAACACACAAACAGACTGACAAAGGGCAACACGACATGAACGAGAACATCAAACGCATCTACGACGAAAACAAAGATAATCCAGTCGCCTGGATCATAGGCATTGTGGCCGTGATGATCTTCTTCGGCGGGGGCTTGTGGCCGCTGTTTATCCTGCTGCCGGGGCTGGCGTTCATCTATGCCGCGCATAGCGGCGGACGTGGTGCCAGCGGTTTGATCTTCCCCGGTGCCATCATCGCCGGGACGGGCGGGCTGTTGCTGTATCAGAGCATCACCGGCCACTGGGAAAGCTGGGCCTACGCCTGGACGCTCTACCCCGTGTTTATAGGAATGGCGATGCGCTTCAATGGGGATCGCATGAATATCAACAAAGAGGTTGAAGTCGGTAATGGACTGGTCAAATATGGCTTGCTGGCCTTCGCTACCCTTGCGCTGATGTTTGAGATCGTGATTTTCAGCGGTATCAGCCTGTGGTTGCTGCTGGCTGCGGGTGTTGGCTACCTGTGGTGGAACGGCAAAATCCGCCTGAGCGACCCGGCAACCGACGCCGAATATCGCCAAAAAGTGCGGGATTTCGTCGCTGAAAAGCGCAAACGGGTAGATGCCGCTATGAGCGATATGCGTGAGGACACCCCGCCACGCAAGCGCAAGGTTACCGTCAACGGCGAGGGTAATGACCCGGTTGAAAATCCGCGCACGACGGACCCATATTCCTCACTGGACCCCAAAACCCGCCGCCGCATCGCTGATGTGCTGGCCGAAGCGAAGGAGACCACCGAGGAAGCTCTCACAGCCGCACAGCAGGCGATTAATGGCAGCAACAATGGCGCGAGTAATGGCAGTAGCAACGGTAATGGGCGCGTAGTGGTCCCGGTGAGTGTGGTTGATGACACAACTACCGATGACAATGACGGCGATCAACCCAACCCACGCCTGAGCTAAATACACTCACAGCGAGTTAAGGCTTTTCCAGAATTTAAATCTGCGCATATGCCATGCCATATACTGGAAAAGCTCAAGCAATCCCACGAGCAAAGCATCTTTACAGTGGTGTTATTTCTTTGGGATTGCCTAAAACGGGCGGTCCATAGGGGCCGCTCGTTTTATTTTGGTAGGCTGCCACCTATCATCGCTGGATCAACTGGTGAGCAAAGCGAACGGTTGTGTGATAGGGGCCGAGGGATAAGAGGAAGCTCCAGAATGCAATCCCCTGCAATTTACCCCTGAAATACCACCGCACCACAAAAGTTCTGTATAATATGATCATA
>JGI12109J20283_10611465_pt1 | contig 12325 bp, 10 predicted proteins | sample ElkSlonscriptome_12_FD_20283 | JGI IMG/M metagenome (IMG submission 20283) | reverse complement strand
CGACTCGCGCGGCCTGCAGGGTCAGGATCGGCGGCAGCGTGGCGGGCAGCGTCTGGAAATGTTCGCCGCGATCGCGGCTGGCGAAGACCTGCCCGCTGGAAGTGCCGAAATAGACGCCCAGCGGATCGAAATCGTCGGTGTCCAGGCCGTCGCGCAACACGGTTACATAGCAGTTCTGTTGCGGCAGGCCGCGGGTGAGTGCGGTCCAGTCCGCGCCGCCGTTTTCGGTTCGATACACCCGCAGGCGGCCGTCGACCGTCGAGCGGAACTGCGAGGAGTCTTCCGGAATCGTGAACAGCACGTCGGGATCGTGCGGATCCAGGCCGAGCGCGTAGCCGAAATCGCTGGGCAGGCCGTCGGTGATCTCGACCCAGCGCACACCGCCGTCGTCCGAGCGCCAGGTTCCCGTATGGCTTTGTCGATACAAGCGATCGGGATCGCGTGGGTGCATCCTCAGCGTGTGGTCGTTATGGCCCGCCTCGGGGTCGGACTGGGGCAGATACGGCGCGCGTACACCCTTGTTGCAGGGTCGGAAGCTGGCGCCGCCGTCGTCGGATCGGTACACGCCGCCGGCCGCCAGCGCCGCGTACAGCCTCGCGCCCGAAGCGACCAGCGAATGGACGGCGCAGCCGCCCTTGGCCGGATGCCAGGCCTGCGCGGTGGGGTGCTGGTGAAACGCGTCCAGGCAGGTCCAGTGCTCGCCCCGGTCACGCGACACGAACAGCCCGGGCGGCTCGATGCCGGCATACACCGTATCGGGCGAATCCGCCGGACCGGGCGCCAGGCTCCAGATGACCTTCAGGCTGTCCGGCCCGTCGTCTTCGCCGTGTCGAGGCGCATCGGCCAGCGGCTGCCAATTGCGTCCCGCGTCCTCGGTGCGGTAGATGTGGATGCCCCAGATCGGATGGTGGGCCGCCGCGTAGCCGCTGCGCCCGCCGTCGCGCGGATCGAGAAAGGCGCGCTGGATTTCGTAGCCGGCCAGGTGCGGCCCCTCGATTTCGAACGTTTCCCGTGCGGCATCGCTTCGGGCGATGAACAGACCCTTGCGAGTTCCGATCAGGAGGGCGAAGGAGGGCGAAGGCATGGCAACACTCGGAATGGTGGGCTATCGGATACGATCTGCAAATCACGCCCGAGTATATCCAAGGAAATGCCGATGAGCGCCGATGCGGATCGCTGCGCAAGAGAGGTATTCGAGAAGTTCCAGGACCCGGTGCTGGGGGCCGATCTCAAACCGGCTCTCGGCACGCCGGAGATATCGGTCAGCGGCCGGCGGGTCGTCCTGCAGCTCGATCTCGGTTTTCCGGCCCGTCGTTACGGCCGGCGTCTGGCCCGCGATCTGTCGCGTCAACTCGAGGCGGTCGAAGGAATCGACGGCGCCGAGGTCAGATTCCGATCCCGGATCGCTCCGCACCAGACCCAGGCGAACGTCGAGCGGCTGGCTTCGATCAAGAACATCATCGCCGTGTCGTCGGCGAAGGGCGGCGTCGGCAAGTCCACGGTGGCCAGCAACCTGGCGCTGGCGCTGGTTGCCGAAGGCGCTTCGGTCGGCATGCTGGATGCCGACATCTACGGCCCGTCCCAGCCGCGCATGCTGGGCGTCAGCGGTCGCCCGGATTCGCTGGACGGTCAAGCCATCGAGCCGATGAAAAGCTACGGCATCGAGTCGATTTCGGTCGGCTACCTCATCGACGACGACGAACCGATGATCTGGCGCGGCCCGATGGTTACGCGCGCCATGCAGCAGCTGCTCAACGACACCCGCTGGAGCGATCTGGACTACCTGATCGTCGATATGCCGCCCGGAACCGGGGATATCCAGCTCACGCTCTCGCAGCAGGTGCCGGTCGCCGGTGCCGTGATCGTTACGACGCCGCAGGACATCGCGACGCTGGATGCGCGCAAGGGCCTGCAGATGTTTCGGAAAGTCAACGTGCCGGTGTTGGGGATCGTCGAGAACATGAGCCTGCACGTTTGCAGCAACTGCGGCCACCAGGAGCACATCTTCGGTGCCGGCGGCGGCGAGCGTATCGCTGCCGAATACGGCGTTCCGCTGCTCGGCTCGCTGCCGTTGGATACGTCGATCGGCAAGCATGCCGACAACGGCTGCCCCAGCGTGGTCGCCGAACCCGACGGAGACATCGCGATCAATTTCAGCGAGATCGCGCTGCGAATGGCAGCCAAGCTATCGCTGCAGGCCGACGACTACACCCACAGAATGCCGAAGATCGTCATTCGCTGAGCGCTTTCCCGGCAAGGATCGATGCTGCGAGTGGTGCTTGCGCGGCGCTCGATTCGCGGCACGCCGCTGAGCTCGATCCCGCGCTGATGCATAATCGTTGATGAGTTCACGGTGAGGGTTTGCTATGGCCGATTCGAACATCGAACGCAGGCCGGTCATCGGCATGACGCTGATGATGGAGCACGACCCGAGCGGCTGGCAGTTGATCGGGCTGTTCCCGGAAGCCGAGCCACCGCCGAAATCGCCGCGGCACCGTCTGGTCCGCGACGGCGGCGAGTCGAAGATCTACCAGTGGCAGGGACTGCCGCTACGGCTCCAGCCCGATCAGAGCGACGACTACATCTACAACCTGACCAGCCCCGGTCCGATGCTGTTCGTGATCTGCAAGCCCGGCGCGAACGAGCAACCCGTTCCGCTGCGCGTCACCGCAGACCAGGACGACTGCGTCGCGGCCGTCGAAGTCGATGAAATCGTGTTCCAGTGCCCGATGCCCCGTCCGGTGGCCGAGTGGATTCGCCAGTATGTTGAAGTGCACTGGAAACCCGGGCCGCGCCGGCATGAGCGCAAGGGCGGCGACGGCCGGCAGCGGGAGCGCGACGCATGAAGGAATCGGAAGAGCCGGACAGCCGGCCACAGGAATCCGGCCGGGAAGAGTCCTTTCTACGCCGCTGGACGCGGCGCAAGTCCGAAGATGGCGCGAAGGCCGAGCAGCCTGCGCACGAGCAGGACGAGAGTCAGAACACGGCGGCGCCGGGTCCGGAGCCGTCCGTCGCTTCGGGTCAAGAGGACGTCGAAAGCGAGAGGCAAGAGCAAGAGCCAGAACAAGAGCAAGCGAAAGGCGACGAGGACATGCCGTCGCTGGAGTCCATCGACCAGGGCGGCAGCGTTGCCGACTTCTTTTCGCCAGGGGTCAGTGAAGGTCTGCGTCGCGCAGCCCTGCGTCGACTGTTTTCGCAGAGTGCCTTGCCCGTGGTCGATGAGCTCGACGACTACGCCGGCGATTACACCAAGTACACCAAGTTGGGCGACCTGGTCACAAACGAGATGCGCCACCGGCTGGAAGTCGTGCGCCAGCGGTTGGAAAAGCGCGCCGAAGAGCGGCTCGCGTCGGCCGAAGCCCAGTCCGATGCCGGATCGGGCGGCCGGTCCGGCCCCTCCCCGGGTGCCGAGCCCGATATCGAGACCGATAGCGAGTCGGAGCCGACGGCGTTCGCGGTCGCCGAGCCGGAGAACATCGAGAACACCGGGCCGGATGCCGAGGCCACAGACGAACAGGAGCATTCTAGAAATGACCGGAACACGGGCTGACGAGCAGGGCGAAATTCAATGGCCCGCGTCGACGCGGGCCGGCCGCGCCAGAGCAGCGGCGCTCGATGAGCTCGAGCCGCTGCCGCAGCCGCTGCAGTGGGTTGAATACAAGTCCTGCGGCCGGCTGCTGGTGATCGGCCCGGCCGACGACGCGTTGCCGCTGGCCGAGGCGTTGAACGAATCGCTGACCTGCGCGCTGCTGGCCACCCGTCCGCCCAGCGAGGCTCCCGAGGCGGCGCCTTCGGTGCGTTACCTGGACGGCCGGCCGCGGAACCTGAGCGGCTACCTCGGCGCATTCGAACTCGATGTGGAAGTCGATCGCGGGCGCGTGCTCGGCGCGGCGGCGGCGTTCGGCATCGAGTCGGGCACGTTCGACCTGGTGCTGGACCTGGATGGATCGGGTGGCTTCCGGATGGACGAGCCGCCGCCGGGATACTTTTTCGCGGGCGAGCCGGCCGCCCGCGAGCGGGCGCTGGAAGAGCTGCCGCAGATGATCGGCGATTTCCAGAAGCCGCGCTATTTCGCCTACGACGCGGACATCTGCGCGCATGGGGCGCGCGGAATGACCGGCTGCAATAACTGCCTGCTCGCCTGCGCAACCGAGGCAATCGTTTCGATCGGCGACAAGGTCGAGGTCGATCCTTATCTGTGTCAGGGATGCGGAAGCTGCTCGACGGTCTGCCCAACCGGAGCGATGCAGTACCAGGCCCCGGTGGTCGTCGACTTGATCGATGGCTCGCGTCGCATGCTCAAGATCTACCGCGACCAAGCGGGCGACGCGTCGGCACCGGAAGTTCTGCTCTACAGCGCGGATTCCGCGCAGCCTGAACTCGATGCCGCTGCGGCCGAGTTGCCGGAGCACGTGCTGCCGCTCGCCGTGGAGGACGTCGGTTCGGTCGGGATGGATGCCTGGCTGTCGATGCTCGCATTCGGGGCTGCGCGCGTTTGGATGCTTCCGGGCCCTGCGCCCGCGCCGAGCAAGGTCCAGGCGAGCGGCGACATGGTCAAGGTGATGGCCCGCTTGCTCGAGGGGCTGGGCGATCGCCACTTCGCGGAGCGCGTCGTCTGGCTGGAGGGGGCCGGCAATGTGCAACAGCGTAACCCGGTGCCGCCGCTGGTCAAAACGCCGGCCGCATTCGCCGGGCTGGGAAACAAGCGCGAGGTTGTGCGAAGGGCGTTACGGGTGTTGCACGAACAGGCCATTGAGCCTCGGGAAACCGTTCCGCTTCCCGGGCACGCGCCGTACGGTGCGATCGAAGTCGATCAAGACGCCTGCACCTTGTGCATGGGCTGCGTTTCGGTATGCCCGGCATCGGCGGTGCAGGGCGGCGGTGATCAGCCGCGGCTCGAATTCCGGGAAGACCACTGCGTGCAATGCGGGTTGTGCGAACAGGCGTGTCCCGAAGACGCCATTTCGCTGCAGCCGAGAATGAACTTTCAGGCACACCTCGAGCCGGATTCAACGCTGCTCAATGAAGCGGCCATGCACTGCTGCCCGGGATGCGGCAAGGCTTTCGCGACGCAGCAGATGATCGAGGGCATGCTCCACAGGCTCGCCGATCACTGGATGTATCAGGACCCGAAAGCGCGCAGCCGTCTGATGCTGTGTGAGGATTGCAGGATCAAAAAAATGTGGGACGACGAGGGCGAGATCGACGTTCACGGAAACAAGCGTCCCTGAAACCTGCATTCGGCGCGATGAAGAATAAGCATTCGTATTCACGCCGTCGCTTGATTGACGCGCGTCAAATTTAAGCGCAAAAAAACTCGCGATACTGCCTCTTCTTTCCGCAAAACGCTTGACGACGAGCGCGGCGCGGCGATAGATTCGGGGTCTGGATTAGGCAATGCCGATATCCGGGACGAACGACTCCACCGAAAGTCGGGATCACGACAAGACGATTAAGCTATGTTTTTTTCCGCAGTTTCTTGCCGACGCACGGACATCGTTCTGACCGCGATGTGCCGTGAAATGAGCAACGAACTGCCGTCGATTCCACCGTTCGTTCGCCCGACTGCTCCACTTTCCCGAAGGCCGCAAGCGACGAACGGATCTCGGCCATGCCGTTAGTATCGAATCCTGATCGTCCTGAAAATCGGCCGGTGCCGGCTATCGACCGGGACAAGGCGCCGCCGGACGGCCGATCGGCGTTGACGGAAGCAGAGACCGTTCGCGCCGACACCTACGTCTTACTTGCCCGACTGTTCCGCGCGCCTCCCGACCAGGCGCTTCTCGATCGTTTGATGGCGTGCCGCGTCGGTGATGAGCAGGACGCTCCGCTGGCAAAGGCGTGGGCCGGATTGGCCGATGCGTCGCGCCAGGCGGATCCGCGCTCGCTGGATGACGAATTCCATGCGCTGTTCATCGGCTTGGGACGTGGGGAACTGCTTCCGTATGCGAGCTGGTACCTGTCGGGTTTCCTGCTCGACAAGCCGCTTGCTCAACTGCGAGCGGACCTCAAGAAACTCGGCATTGAGCGAGTCGAAGACGTTTCGGAATCCGAAGACCACGTTGCAGCGCTTTGCGAAACCATGGCTTTGCTCGTCGACGCCGACGCCGGCATCGATCACGCCGGTCAGAAGAAATTCTTCGATCGCCATTTTCATCCCTGGGTGCCGCGATTCTTCGCTGATTTGCGGACCGCGAAGCATTCCGATTTCTATCGACGTGTTGCCGACCTGGGACAGCAGTTCATTGAATTCGAGCAAAGCTGGTTGTCTTTGCCGCAATAGCACGGGAGTGAAGAACCATGAAGAAACCTGACAGAAAACTGGTGCAAGCACCCGATCTCGGACGTCGTCGTGCGCTGGGCGCCGCGATGGGTCTTGGAACCGCAGCCGGACTCGGCCTGTTCTCGGTGTCGGGAAACGTGCTGGCGGAAAGCAAGCCGACGAAGCAGGCAAGCAATCGCAACTATCGAGAGTCCGAACACATCCGCAGTTACTACCGCAGCACTCGACTGTAGTCGCAGTAGCCGGAACCCAGGCTGGAGAATCGCCCGATGAAATTGATCCGAAAGCAAGCCACCCCATCACTCGACGCGGCCAAGCGCACAGACGCATTCGATCGCAGAACCTTTCTCAGGCGATCCGGCATCACTGCAGGCGGCGCCGCGGTTGCAAGCAGCCTTCCGCTGGGAATGATGCGCCGACGAGCCGAAGCGCAGACCGATTCGGAAGCGGATTCCGGCAACGAAAATATCGAAATCAAGCGCACCGTTTGCAGCCACTGTTCGGTGGGATGCGGTGCCATTGCTCACGTCCAGAACGGCGTTTGGGTGAAGCAGGAACCGGATTTCGATTCACCGTTGAATCTTGGTGCTCACTGTGCCAAGGGAGCGGCGCTTCGTTATCACGGGCTGAGCGAAAAGCGGGTTCGCTATCCGATGAAGCTGGTCGATGGCCAGTGGAAGCGACTGAGCTGGGAACAGGCCGTCGAAGAGATCGGCGATCAGTTCATGAATATCCGCGAGGAGTCCGGTCCGGATTCGATCTGGTGGTGCGGCTCTTCAAAAGCCAACAACGAAGGCGCCTATCTTCAGCGGAAGTTCGCTGCCTTCTGGGGCACCAACAACATCGATCACCAGGCGCGAATCTGCCACTCGACGACGGTAGCCGGGGTTGCCAATACCTGGGGCTACGGTGCGATGACCAACTCCTACAACGACATGCACAACTGCAAGTCGATGCTGTTTGTCGGGTCGAACGCGGCCGAGGCGCATCCGGTCGCCATGCACCACATTCTGCGGGGTAAGGAAAACGGCGCCAAGATGATCGTCGTCGATCCCCGGCTCACGCGCACTGCCGCACACGCCGACCAGTACATCCGGCTTCGTCCAGGGTCGGACGTGGCCTTCATCTGGGGATTGCTCTGGCATATCTTCGAGAACGGCTGGGAAGATACCGAATACATCAATCAGCGCGTCTACGGCCTGGAGAAAATTCGCGAAGAAGTCGCCAATTGGGCGCCCGCAGCCTGCGAAGACGTCACCGGCGTTCCCGAAGCGGAAATGCGGCAGGCCGCGCAGACGCTGGCCGAGAATCGGCCGGGCACCATCGTCTGGTGCATGGGCGGCACCCAGCACCACATCGGCAACAACAATACGCGCGCCTACTGCGTGCTGCAGCTCGCGCTGGGCAACGTCGGTAAATCCGGCGGCGGTGCGAACATCTTCCGCGGCCATGACAACGTCCAGGGCGCAACCGACGTCGGACCGAATTGTCAGACGCTGCCCGCCTATTACGGACTTTCGGACGGCGCGTGGAGGCACTGGGCAAGAGTCTGGGATGTCGACTACGACTGGCTGAGAGCGCGATTCGACAGCGAGGGTGAATACGACTCCGGAGACGGGACGCCGGCGCATCCCATGAACCTTCCCGGCATTCCGGTCTCGCGCTGGATCGACGGCATCCTCGAAGATGCCGACAGTCTTTCGCAGCGCAACAACACGCGCGCCGTGTTCTTCCAGGGCCATGCCGTCAACAGCCAGACCCGCGGCCCGGAGATGAAGAAAGCGATCGAGAAACTCGACCTGGTCGTGATTTCGGATCCGTACCCGACCCATCTCGCCGTCATGTCCGAGCGCAAGAACGGGGTCTACCTGCTGCCGACCAGCAGCCAGTTCGAGCAGACCGGCTCGGTGACTGCGTCGAACCGGTCGATCCAGTGGCGGGAGAAAGTCCTTGATCCGATGTACGAATCCAAGCCGGATGCGGCCATCCTTTATCTGTTTGCCAAGAAATTCGGTTTCGCCGACGAGATGTTCAAGCATATCTCGATCGACGACACCGGCCTGCCCAGCCCCGAAGACACGCTGCGGGAAATCAACCGCGGCACCTGGACCATCGGCTATACCGGCCAAAGCCCCGAACGGCTGAAGCTGCACGCCGAGAACCGCCACACCTTCGATACCACGACGCTGGTGGCCCAGGGCGGGCCGTGCGACGGCGAAACCTACGGCCTGCCTTGGCCGTGCTGGGGTACGCCGGAAATGAAACATCCCGGAACCCACGTGCTGTACGACACCAGCAAACCCGTGTCGAAGGGCGGCCTGACGTTCCGGGCGCGCTTCGGCACCGAGCATGAGGGAAACAGCATCCTCGCCGACGGATCCTACGGCGTGAACTCCGATATCCAGGACGGCTATCCGGAATTCTCGTATGCAATGCTGCGGCGGCTGGGCTGGCACGTCGAGCTGACGACCTATGAGCTCGCGATGATTGCCTGGGTGGCCGGACATATGGAGGAAAAGCCCGACGAGTCGGTCATCGAAACATACGTCGCGCAATTCCGAGATTCCGACTCCGACGTGCTCGACGATGTCAACTGGAAGACCGACCTGAGCGGCGGAATCCAGCGTGTTGCCATCGCACACGAGTGTTCGCCTTTCGGCAACGCCAAGGCGCGTGCGATCGTCTGGACCTTCCCCGATCAGGTTCCGCTCCACAGGGAGCCCCTGTATACGGCGCGCTACGACCTGGTTTCTAAATACCCGACCTTCGAGGATCGAAAGTCGATCTGGCGCGTTCCGACGCGTTACGAGTCGATCCAGAAAACCGATCATTCGGGCGAATATCCGCTGGTATTCACGAGCGGCCGCCTGGTCGAATACGAAGGCGGGGGCGAGGAAACGCGCTCGATGAAATGGCTGGCCGAACTGCAGCAGGAAATGTTCGTCGAGATGAATCCCGCCGACGCCAACGACCGCGGTATCCGGGATCACGACTGGGTCTGGCTGGAGGGCGCCGAGGGCGCACAGATCAAGATCCGCGCGATGATCACGGATCGGGTGGGACGCGGCGTCGTATGGACCCCGTACCACTTCGGCGGCTGGTACCAGGGCAAGGATCTGCTGGAACGTTATCCGGAAGGTTCGGAACCGTACGTGCGCGGCGAGGCGTGCAATACGGCGACCACCTACGGATACGACCCGGTGACCCTGATGCAGGAAACCAAGTCGACTCTTTGCCAGATCAAGGCCGCCTGAGGCCGGAGGAAAAACAATGGCACGCATGAAATTTCTCTGTGACGCGGACCGCTGCATCGAATGCAATGGCTGCGTCACGGCTTGCAAGAACGCCAACGAAGTACCGTGGGGCGTCAATCGCCGTCGCGTGGTGACCTTGAATGACGGTCAGCCCGGCGAAAAGTCCATTTCAGTCGCCTGCATGCATTGCAGCGATGCACCTTGTGCAGCGGTCTGCCCGGTCGATTGTTTCTACACGACCGATGACGGCATCGTTCTGCACGACAAGGATCTGTGCATCGGTTGCGGCTACTGCTTCTATGCCTGCCCGTTCGGCGCACCGCAGTTTCCGAAGACCGAGGCCTTTGGCGCACGCGGCAAGATGGACAAATGCACGTTCTGTGCGGGCGGACCGTCTTCCGACGGCAGCAGTGAAGAGTTCGAAAAATACGGCGCGAACCGCATCGCCGAAGGCAAGCTCCCGGCCTGCGCGGAAATGTGCGCGACCAAGGCTTTGCTTGCAGGCGATGGCGACATGGTCGCCGACATCTATCGTGAGCGGGTGATGCGACGCGGCGGACGCCCGCAGACGTGGGGCTGGTCGAAAGCATACGGCGAGGGTTGATCGTATGAAACGCAACAGCCCGTGGATTGCATTGATCGCCGCCGGCGCTCTTCTCCTTGCCGCATGTTACGAGTCACCCGGTGTGACTCGCCATGAACCCGGCGTCTACAAGGGCGAGTCGGATCCGCTGGTCAGCAAGCTTGAAAGCGACCAGGGTTTGCGAGACTCGCTGAATCGGCGCTTCGACGGACAGAGAGACCGTTGATCATGCGGTCCGGAGTCCGAATCACGATTATTTTTTCGGGGCTGCTGCTCGCGTCGATATCGCTTGGTGGTTGCTCCAGCGAGCCTGTTGGAGATCCCTGGATCAATTCGCAGCAGCGTGAACTGATCGATGAAGAACTCGACAGAAGCCCGGAAGTGACGGCACAACTTCGCGATCGCCTGACAAGGATTCAGGCGGATCGTTGAACTGGAGGGCAGAATAATGAAGGAAGGCACCAACAAGACGAGCAAGTCCAGGCGGATTCTGTTTGGCTCCGTCCTGGTTCTATTGGCGGCGATGGTGGTGCCTCTGACCGGGTACGTGTACGTCGCAGTCGCTCAGCCGCAGATCGAGACCGCCGCCAACTGGCAGGAAACCAACCCGAGGTCGGAAGTCTGGCGCGAAGCTCGCCAGGGTTTCGAGGGCTACAGCGCGGTCAAGGGGCCGGCGGCGAACATTCTGATTGATAACGGCGGTGAGACCTTCCGTCAGATCCGCAACGGTCCGATCTCGACGTTCGGGCCCTGGCTGCTGGCGTTCATGGTGGTCGCGATTTCCGGCATGTTCGTGCTGAGTGGCGGCGGTGAAAAACTGAAAAAGCCGCTGACGGGAAAGCGCGTCCCGCGTTGGTCGACCTACATCCGGATCGTGCACTGGGTCATGTCGATCGCGTTCCTGCTGCTGCTGGTGACCGGTCTGAGCCTGTTGTTCGGGCGAGCTGTGTTGATCCCGCTGATGGGTGCCGAAGGCTTCTCGGCCTGGGCGTTTGCCGCCAAGTACATCCATAACTACAGCGGACCCGTCTTCGCCGTGACGCTGGTGATGTTGGTGCTCTCGATGGTGAAAGACAACCTGCCTTCGAAGGTCGACATCGACTGGTTCCTGAAAGGCGGATTTGCCGGCAAGCACGTCCCGACCGGCAAACTCAACGCAGGTGAGAAACTTTGGTTCTGGTTCAATGCCACGGGCGGTATCGTGGTGGCAATTACCGGCGTTGTGCTGATCCTGCCCAACGTGTTCGAAGGCCGGACCGCGATGCAGCTGGCGCTGGTCGTACACGCCGGTCTGTCACTGCTCTACATTGCCGGCAGCTTCGTCCACATGTACATGGGCACGGTGGGTGCGCGAGGCGCGTTGGATGCGATCACCAAGGGCCACGTGAGCTCCGAGTGGGCCGAGCAACACCACGACCTATGGTACGAAGAGGTCCGCAAGGATGGCCAGGAGTTCGTTTCAAGCGAGGACAAAGCCGATGGTGGTGCGCCCAGGGCGCCGGCCAGCGGATACACGACCTGACTTCTACCCGGCGACGGCTACGCGTCGTCGCCTGTTTGCTCGGGCAGACCGAGAAAGCGCCGGATCGAAACGGTCCGGCGTTTTTCATCGACCTGCAGCTGCAGACGGCCCCTCCCATCCGCGCCGTCCAGCAAACCCGCAATCCTCTGATTGTTGCCGAGCAGGATCGCGACCGGCGTTCCGGGCGGGTCGCTGCGGCCGCTGAATTCCTTGACGACCGACGACAGACCTTCTTCGGCCCAGAGATTGAGCCATGCAAGGAACTGCCGCGAAAAGGATTCCAGCAGAAGCTCGGGCGTGATTTCGGGATTGCCGCCTTCCTCCAGCAGGCAGCCGCCGTCGAAAATCGAAGTCGGGCGATTTTCCACATTGACCGATAGCGTGAGCGTCAGCCAACCGGCACTGCGGTCCTCTTCCAGCCAGATTCCGCCGATCCGAGTTCCCCCGACCAGCAGGCCGTTGGGCCAGCGGTAGCGTAATTCCGTCATCGGCACGACCAGGGATGCGATTCCAGTACCCAGCGAAACAAGGCCGATCAGCGCAACCTGATCGGCTTCCCTCCAATCGAACTCCGGGCGGAGGATCAGGCTGGCATAGAGGCCGCGGTCGGGCGACTCCCAGGAGCGTCCGAATCGCGCCCGGCCCTCGGCCTGAGAGTCGGACCAGACCAGCGTTCCCTCGGG
>JGI12109J20283_10687615_pt1 | contig 12330 bp, 12 predicted proteins | sample ElkSlonscriptome_12_FD_20283 | JGI IMG/M metagenome (IMG submission 20283) | reverse complement strand
CTGGACGTCGAGGAAACGATCGGTCCGCGGCCGCTCGTCGATGGCGACCCAGGCTTCGCGCAGCTCGCGCAGCGTATCGGGGCCGAATGTCGATATCAGCATCAGCCCGCCCGGTTTGAGTACGCGCCGGAAGGTGTTGAGTAGCGCGGGCAGGTCCGCGCACCAGTGCGGCATCAGGTTTGAATACAGCAGATCGACGCTGGATTGGGCGAGCGGGAGCGCGGCCGCGTCGCCTGCGACGCGCTCGAACCGCTTGCGCCATCGCCCGCGCTGCGCTGCGGCGCGGTCCAGCATCGGTCGGGCGAAGTCGAGGGCGACAACACGTGCGCTCCCGAAGCGCTCGGCCAGCGCCCGCGCCTGCATGCCGGGTCCGCAGCCGATATCGGCGATCGTTTCGGGCTGGAATCGAAGTCCGTCCAGTCGCTCCATCAGCCGAGCCGCGACTTCGGCCGGCAGTCTCGCCCGATCGGCGTAGGTTCCGGCGGCGCGCTCGAAGCTGCGTTGAATCGCCCGGGTGTCGAGTAAGCGTTCGGCCATGTGCGGAGGTCGTTTGAGTCGCCGGCGCACGTCAGCGTGGCGTGCGTCGGATTGCGCGGAGATCGGTCTCCGATAAGTCTTGAGAATACGTCATGCGAAACGTCGAGGCGTCGACGGTCCGTGATGTCGAATCCATCGGCTACGCTTCGGCCTGCGCTGCGCTTCGCCGGCCGGGTAGCATGGACGACATGAATCGAGCGCTGCTTTCGTCTCTGCGTTCCCGATGGGTGAATCCGCAGCCGCAGAAATGGATCGGGCACCTCGCGCGGTTGATCTGGCCGCCGGTCTGCGTGATCTGCGGGCAGGCGAGCGATCGATTGGAAGATTGTTGCAGCGGCTGCGCGACTGAACTGCCGATGCCGCGCGGCGGCTGTCGGCGCTGCGGCGTGGTGTTGGCGCGCGATATCGAGGTCTGTGGGGCCTGCCAGTCGTCGTCGCCGTGCTTCGATCGGACGATCCCGGCCTTCGAGTATCAGCGCCCGGTTGCCCACCTGATCCAGCGATTCAAGTTCAGCGGCGACCTGGCCGCCGGCCGAGTGCTTGCACGACAGGCCGCCGAGCGATGGCTCGAACGCGATGTAGCGCGCCCGCAGCTGATGGTTCCGGTGCCGCTGAACTGGCGGCGTCTCTGGAAGCGCGGCTTCAACCAGTCCGAGATCCTGTGTCGCGATCTCGCCGAACACCTTGGCGGCTTGCCGTGGGTCGGAGCGTTGACGCGGGTCCGGCCGACCGCCACGCAGTCTGCGCTGCCGGCGGATCGCCGGGCCGGCAACGTGCGCGGTGCGTTTCGGCTAAACCGACTGCCGCCCGGCGTTCGCCACATCGCGCTGGTCGATGATGTGATGACCACCGGTTCGACCCTCGATGAATGCGCGCGGGTCCTCAAGAGATCCGGCGTGGCGCGGGTCGACGCCTGGGTCGTGGCGAGGGCCTGATTCCAGGCTCTGTTAGCATCTCGCCGGTCCCGACAGGCAGATCGAAAGGTGGAAGAATTGAATCGACCCAACCCGACCCTCGACCGCGCGCGGATCAGCGAGGCGATGCTCGTCGTGGTCGACGTCCAGGGCAAGCTCGCCCGCCTGATGCACGAAGCCGATGCAATGATCCATGCGCAGGCGATACTGATCCGCGGCTGCCGGCTGCTCGAGGTGCCGGTGGTCTGGGCAGAACAGCTTCCGGAGAAGCTCGGGCCGACCGTCGATGAATTGCAGGAACCTCTTCGGGGGCTCAAGCCGCTCGCCAAGTCCAGCTTCGGCTGTCTCGGCGACCCGGTGCTTCGTCGACGCATCCTGGCAGCCGGGCGCAGGCAGGTTCTGCTATGCGGTATCGAAACGCACGTATGCATCTGGCAGACCGCCGCCGGCCTGCTCGAGAACGACCATGAAGTCCATCTGATCGCCGACGCAACCTCGTCTCGTACGGCGTTCAATCGAGAAATCGGGTTTCGCCGAATGCAGCGGGCCGGTGTTCATCTGAGCAACGTCGAGATGGTGCTTTTCGAGCTGATGCGCGGTGCGGGCCATGAGAAGTTTCGTGAGGTGACCCGGCTGTTGAAGTGAAGCGTTTCCGGTCGCCTGCCGTTCGGTTCCGTCGGCGATTCGCCGTTTTCACCACTCGATCGCCTTGCCGTCCCAGGCGAAGAACCCGCCGCTGTCTTCCAGCTGCAGATCGTCGATGACCGAAAGCAGGTAGCCGGTGGTGCGCTCGACGGAGAACAGCTTGCCCTCGGGCACGTTGGCCTGAAACGGTTCGGAGAGACCGGTGTCGGTGGTGCCGGGATGGAGCGCGGCGACGATCAGGTTCTTGCGCCGGCGACCGAATTCGACGCTGGCTGTTTTCAGGATCTGGTTCAGCGCGGCCTTCGACGAGCGATAGGCATACCAGCCGCCGATCCGGTTGTCCCCGATCGACCCGACGCGCGCGGAAATTGCCGCGAACACTGCCTTGCCATCGCACGCCATCAAGCGGTGATAAGCCTTCAGCATCAGCGCCGGCCCGATCGTGTTGACGGCGTAGACGCGGTGGAAAGCCGCCGCTTCGATGTCCTCGAAGCGCTTCTCGGGACCGAAATCGTTACCGTGCAGCACGCCGGAAACGTTGATCAGCAACGCGAGCTCGACGCCTTCGCCGGAAAGCGTCTTGGCCGACCGGCGGACGGACTCGGGGTCGCTGACGTCGAGCTGGCGCACGCTGAGGCGTTCGTCCTCGATCGCGCTCAGTTCGGAAGCCGCCGCCGGATTGCGACAGGTCGCGATAACGTGGGCGAACGGCGAGTCTTCGAGCAACGCGCGCGTCAGGCCCAGGCCGATGCCGCGGCTCGCGCCTTGAATCAGCGCTGTGCTGCCTTTTGGAAACGAGTGAAGATTCATCGCTGACGCATCGGCGGGAAGCAGATCATCGGGAAATCATCGGATCGATGCGTGACGGGTCCGTGATTTCGGCTACCCTTTCAGCACGCTCAATTTTTTAAGGCGCGATGAAAAGCCGACTCCCGATTCTCGCGGTATCCGTTCTCACCCTGCTTCTCGCAGCCGGCTGCGGCGAGCGTTCCGAAGCGCCGGCGACCGACGAGCGCGTCTATCGGCATTCAACCGATGGCGCGCCGAGCACGCTCGATCCCGTCCGATCGGCGACGGTCTACAGCAGCGTCGTCGTGACCAACGTGTTCGACACGCTGTATCGCTACCAATACCTGGCGCGGCCTTATCAGCTCGCGCCCAACCTGGCCGTCGGGCTCCCCGAGGTCTCGGAAAACGGCCTGATCTACACGATCCGGATTCGCGACGATGCGCGGTTCACCGATGATCCGGCGTTTCCGGACGGCGGGGGTCGCGCCGTGACCGTGCACGATTTCATCTACTCCCTCAAGCGTCATTTCGATCCGGAGCAGCGTTCGCAGGGTGCCTGGCTCTGGGCCGGACGAATCCGCGGCCTCGATGCCTGGGGTGAGCGCGGCGCCGACTACGCGGAGCCGGTCGAAGGGTTGACCGCAATCGACGATCACACGCTCAAGATCGAGCTGACAGAGCCCTATCCCCAGCTGGTCTATACGCTGGCGACCGCGTTCTCGGCGCTGGTGCCGCGCGAGGCGGTCGAGCACTACGGACGCGAGTTCGGCGTCAAGCCGGTCGGTTCGGGCCCGTTCCGTCTCGAGTCGTTCAACAACACGCTGGCGCGCTTCACGCGCAACCCCGCCTTCCAGCGAGAACCGCTGGATCTTGCGGCCGAAGGCTTTGATATCGAGCAGCACGGCGGGTTGGGGCTGGAGGCACTGGACGGGCGCCGCTACCCGTTCATCGACCGGCTGGAGATTCACTTCATCCAGGAAAACGCCGCACGATGGAGCGCCTTTTCCAGCGGCGAAGTCGACAACGTCATGGTGCCCAATGAACAGGTCGACGCGGTTCTGGCCAGCCGCGATCCAGTGACCTTCCGGCCTGACATCGAGGAGCGCTACCATGGATTTTCCGGTCTGGAAGCGGGGTTCGTCTACGCCGGATTCAACATGGCCGACGAGCGCTTCGGTCACCATCCCGATCCCGAGCGTTCCGAAGCCAACCGGGCACTTCGCTGCGCGATGCGCATGGCCTTCGACTGGCAGGCGCGCAACGAGACTTTTTACTACGGGATCGGTGAAGTGTTCCCCGGCGTCATTCCTCCGGTCGTTCCGGAATTCGATCCGGATCGATCGCGCGCATCGGTGACCCGTGATCTGGTCGAAGGTCGGCGCCTGCTCGAGCGCTTCGGCTGGACCCCCGAGACGCTGCCGGAGCTTTCCTACGGCCTGATTTCCGGAGTTCAGCAGCGGCAGATGTTCGCGCAGTTCCGTGCCCAGATGGCCGAGCTGGGCTTCCCGCCGGAAAAAATCCGCGCCGAGACTTTTGCAACGTTCGGCGACTTCAGCAGGGCGATGAAGAATCGACAGCTCGACGTCTTCTTTCTCGGCTGGTCGTTGGACTACCCCGACGCGCAGAACACGCTGCAGCTCTTCTACGGCCCGTTCGAGACGCCGGGCTCGAACAATTTCAACTACAACAATCCCGAATTCGACGCGCTATACGATCGGACCCGGGCAATGCAGCCGGGGCCCGAGCGCACGCAGCTCTATCGAGACATGAACGGGATCGTCATCGACGATTGCGTGGCAATCACTGGACTGTCCAGAACCCGCATCCACCTCTGGAACCCGGACGTCACCATGCTGCCGGATCGGGAAATCCTGTCGGGTTTCTTCATGCGCTTCGTCGATGTGGACCGCGGTGGAGATTGATCATCATCGCCGGCCTTCCATGCGTTCTCGCCGGCTGATCCGCCGACCCGATCCGGATCGGGTTCCTGTCGGAAGAGCCGGGCCCGGACGAGGCCGGGTCCGGGCCGATCGTGCCGGTTCCGTCGTTCTCTGAGCGAATGGAATATCTGGTTTTCGTGATCAGGAAGCTGGCCGGCGGGATTCCGCTGGTGCTGGGTGTGACGCTGATCAGCTTCACGCTGATGGTCTATTTCGGCCCCGACCAGACCTACGAACTGCTGTCGAAGAACCCGACCGCCGAAGAGATCGCGCAGGTGCGCTCCGAGCTCGGCTACGACCAGCCGTTCTGGATCCGCTATTCCGATTACCTGGTGGACCTGGTGACCCTGGATTTCGGGTACTCCAACGCCACCGGCGAACGCGTTGCCGGGATTCTGGCGCGGACGGTTCCGATCTCGATGGCGCTGCTTGCTCCCGGCTTCGTGCTCGGCAACGTACTCGGCATCGCGCTGGGTCTGCTGGCGGCCTGGCACCGCGGCGGCTGGGTGGACAAGGCCATCATGGGTTTTGCTGTGGTCGGCATGTCGATCAGCTTCCTTGTGGTGATCATCGCCTTCCAGGTGCTGTTCGGTGTCGTGCTGGACTGGTTCCCGGTGCGCGGCTGGAACGTCCACGACCTCTCGAGTTACCTTTACTACGTGACCGTTCCGACGCTGGCTTCGGTGTTCGTCGCGCTGGGCTACAACACGCGGTTCTTCCGTGCGGTGCTGGTCGAGGAGATGACGCGCGATCATGTCCGGACCGCGCGCGCTTTCGGTGCAGCGCCCGCCGTCATTCTGTGGCGCGGCGTGCTGATGAACGCGATGATTCCGATCATTACCCGAATCATGTTTTCGATCCCGCTGATCGTGATTTCGGGCAGCCTGCTGATCGAAACCTACTTCGGCATCCCGGGCGTCGGCAAGGTCACCTTCGACGCCATCACCTCAGGCGATCAGCCGGTGCTCAAGGCCGTGGTCGGCCTGACCGCGATCGGCTTCGTGCTGATCCTGATCACCAACGACATTCTCTACAAGTGGGTCGACCCGCGGATCTCGCTGACCCGGGAAAGCGCCGCGTGAGCCTGCCCGAGATCGATCTGGGCGCCGGCGCAGACGCTCGTCTCGAGCCCGCCGATCGTTTGCGCCGGCGATCGCCGTGGTCGCGCGCAGCAGGGCGATTTTCCACCGATCGCGCCGCCGTCACGGGTCTGGTCGTCGTCACGGTTTTCTTCGTTGTCGCGCTCGGCGTGTGGCTGGGGTGGTGGGGCGGCAACTGGGCCGAAACCGGCGGCGGACAGTGGCAATCGCCTTCGGCGGAGAACTGGCTGGGTACGACCATCCTTGGTCAGGACATCTTCGCGCGGGCGGTGTATTCGACCCGTACCGCGTTCGAGATCGGCCTGGTCGTCGCGATCTCCTCGACGCTGCTCGGCGGTCTGTTCGGGGCGATTTCGGGATACTTTGCACACTCGCCGGTCGATGCAGCGATTCTGTGGCTGAAGGGCGTGCTGGATTCGATCCCGTTCTACCTGTTCGTCGCGGCGGTAGCGTTCGCCCTGGACGGCCAGCCGTTTGCCATGCACATCGCAATGATCGCAACGTTCTGGACCACGACCGCGCGCCTGGTGCGCGGCGAGGTGATCAAGCTCAAGCGCTTGGAATTCGTCGAGGCGGCGCGCTCCGTGGGCCTTGCCACGCCCCGGATCATCGCCCGGCATATCGTGCCCAATACCTTCCATATCCTGCTGGTACAGGCCACCATCGTGTTCGTCGCCGCGATCAAGTCCGAGGTGATCCTGAGCTTTCTCGGGCTGGGCGTGCAGGACGGCGTGAGCTGGGGGCTGATGATTGCCGAATCGACGACCGAGGTGATCGCCGGCCGTTACTGGAATTTCATCGCCGCATCGAGCTTCATGTTCGTGCTGGTCATGGGCTTCAACCTGTTCGCCGACGGTCTGCAGGATGCGCTCGATCCCAAGCGGGCAGGGCGATGAGCGAGCGCTTGCTGGAAGTCGAGGATCTGAGTGTCGAGTTCGCCACCGAAGGCGGCGTGATCCGCGCGGTCGAAGAGGTATCTTTCGGTATCGATCGCGGCGCCACGCTCGGAATTGTCGGCGAATCGGGCTGCGGCAAGTCGGTCACCAGCCTGGCGTTGATGGGGCTGCTGCCGAGACCGGCCGGTCGCGTGGTCGGCGGCTCCGTGCGCTTTGACGGTGCCGAGCTCATCGGCCTCGATGAGTCCCGGCTGCGCAAGCTGCGCGGTTCGGAAATCTCGATGGTCTTCCAGGAGCCGCTGACGGCACTGAATCCGGTCTATACCATTGGCCGCCAGATCGCCGAGGTGGCGCGTCGGCACCTCGGCCTGTCGCGGAGCCGGGCGCGCGAGCGGGCAATCGAGATGCTGGCCCGGGTCGGAATTCCGTTACCGGATCGGCGCATCGACGAATATCCGCACGAGCTGTCAGGCGGCATGCGCCAGCGCGCGATGATCGCAATGGCGCTGGTCTGCCGGCCGAAGCTGCTGATCGCCGACGAACCGACCACGGCGCTGGACGTGACCACGCAGGCCCAGGTGCTCGAGCAGATCGTGACGCTGCAGCGCGAGTTCGGGACTGCAGTGATCCTGATCACGCACGACCTCGGCGTGGTTGCCGAGACCTGTCGCGATGCGCTGGTGATGTACTGCGGCGAAATCGTCGAGCGTGCCGCGACCGAGCATCTGTTCAATACGCCGAGACATCGCTACACGCAGCGCCTGCTGGAAGCCATGCCGAGAATTCGAAGTCGGCCGCTGACGAGTTTGCCGGTCATTCCCGGCAGCGTTCCGGAGCCCGATCGGTTGCCGTCGGGCTGCCGTTTCGCCCCGCGTTGCGCGCATTCCGGGTCGCGTTGCGAACTCGAACGTCCGCGCCTGCAGCGCCTTGAAGATTCCGACGTCGCCTGTTTTTATCCGGCCAACGTGGAAGCGGACGGAGCAGCGACATGAGCCAACCGCTGCTGCGCGTTGATCGGCTGAGCCGGCATTTCCGGGTACGGCGTCAGGGAGGCGCCGGCCGGCAAATCCTCCGAGCGGTCGACGAGGTTTCATTCTCGGTAGAGCGCGGTCGGGCCTTCGGCCTGGTCGGAGAATCCGGCTGCGGTAAATCGACGCTTGCGCGTGCGCTGCTTCGATTGATCGAGCCGACTTCGGGCCGCGTCTGGCTGAGCGGCGAAGAGATCACCGCGCTGGACCGACGGGCGCTGAAGCGCGCGCGGCGGCGCATGCAGATGATCTTTCAGGATCCGTTCGCTTCGCTGTCGCCGCGCCGCACCGTAGCCCAGATCGTGCGAGAGCCGATGGATGCGCACCACTTCGGCGACCGATCCGAGAGAGCCGATCGGGCCGCCCGCCTGCTGGAGCGGGTCGGTCTCGGTGCAGCGGCGCTCGATCGGTTCCCGCACGAGTTTTCCGGCGGCCAGCGTCAGCGCATCGGTATCGCGCGTGCATTGGCGCTGGAGCCGTCGCTGATCGTTGCCGACGAGGCGGTTTCGGCGCTCGACGTGTCGGTCCAGTCGCAGGTGCTCAACCTGCTCGCCTCGCTCAAGCAGGACCCGGGCGTCGGGCTGGTATTCATCTCGCACGATCTGGCCGTGGTCCAGCACATCTGCGAAACCGTCGGCGTCATGTACCTGGGCCGCCTGGTCGAGACCGGGCCCGCGGATCGGGTGCTGTCGGCACCGGCTCACCCCTACACGCGCGCGCTGCTGGATGCCGTTCCGATTCCCGAGCCGGGCCGTCCTATCGGCGGACGGGCGCTGGCTGGCGAAGTGCCGTCGCCGCTCAACCCGCCCCCGGGCTGTCCGTTTCACCCGCGCTGCCCGAAAGCGCTGCCGATCTGCGCGACTCGCCGGCCGAGTACAATCGAGCTGACCGAGGATTCGCAGGCGCACCGCGTCGACTGCCATTTGCACGACCCGGAGATCGGAGCCTGATGAAATCCTTCCGCAGTCCGTTGTTGATTGCATTCAGCCTGCTGCTCGCCGCCTGCGCGTCGGGCGGCGGCGACGTGCGGTCCGAGCCGCCAACGCTTCAGATCGAAGGTCTTGGGCTGGAGCCCGGGCGAGTCCGCCTCGATCTGCTCGTGCACAACCCCAACGATCACCCGCTGGAACTGCAGGGCGTGTCGCTGGCGATGGAAATCGAAGGCAGCGAGTTGTTCTCCGACGACTGGCCGCTGACGCTGCGGATGGGGCCGAGGGTCAACGAACGGCTGCAGCTCGAGACGCGGTTGCAGCCGGATCCCGGCCGCTTGTTGCTGGAGCGGGGCCGGGAGCGCGGCGCCAGTATCGCTTACAGCCTGGAAATGGAAATTCGGGTCGCCGGACAGGGAAACAAGCGCGACGAGCGAGAGGATTTCCTGCATCCCGTTCCGGGTCAGCAGGGCCAATTTCGCTGACGCAAGAGGACGGGCGCCGACCGATTTTGCAGGTGCATCGACGGAACAATTTGTTTATGCTAGACGTCATCTCGGGAACCGCTTCGTGCCGGCGGCGCGAAATGCCCGCAACCTGCGTCGGCATCGGTCCCGGCCATCCGCGCCCAGGAGCCTGACTTTATGAGCATGCGAATCGTACTGGATCTGTCCGAAAACGACCTCAAGCATTTCCGGGAGCTGGCCAAGCAGGCGATGGATGCATCGACCAAGGCGACGCCGGAGGAAATCATCGACGGCGCGAACAAGCTCGTCAAGGAAGTCGAAGACAGCAAGGCTTCGGATTTTATCCGCGAGCGTCTTGAGCAGATCCGGATGTTGACCGACATGCTGGCCGATGAGGGTTGGGGCATGCAGGAGGTCGGTCGCAAGCGCGTACTCACCGCGCTCGCCTACTTCAACCAGCCCGAAGATCTGATTCCAGACCACCTGCCGGGCATCGGGTTCCTGGACGACGCCATCATGATCGAGCTGCTCAAGCGCGAGCTCAAGCCCGAGATCGAGGCGTACGAGGATTTCGTTCAATATCGCGCTTCCGAGGCCCAGCGACTGGGCAAGAAGCCCGAAGAGCTCAACCGCAGCGACTTTCTCGAGGCGCGTCAGCAGGCGCTACTCTCACGCATGCGCCGTCGGCGCCGCGCGAGCGGCCCCCGAAGCAGGCGCAGCAAGTCTCCGTTCTCGCTTTTCTGAAAACTCGTCGGCCCAGGTCGATTCGTTTCGACCCGACGACACCTTGCAATCCTCGGAGACCGGTCGATTCTTCCCGGTCACTGCGCTAGCCTGACCTCGTTCCGGATGAAAGATCGACTGGGCGCCTTGCCGGTCGGGATGACTTCCGTTGATTCGGCTGAAAGTCTCCAGTAGCCGTCCGCGTTATTTTTCCGTCGACAGCGAACCCAGCAGTTTTTCCAGGTAGTGGATGTTGGTCCCGCCTTCGCGGAAGCCGGAATCGGCGATCAGTCGCTGCTGAAGCGGAATGTTGGTCTGGATTCCGGTCAGCACGATTTCTCTGAGCGCCACGCGCATTCGCGCCAGCGCATGCTCGCGCGTTTCACCGTGGCAGATCAGCTTGCCGATCATCGAATCGTAGTTCGGAGGGATGGTGTAGGTGTCGTAGATATGTGAGTCGACTCGTACGCCCGGTCCTCCCGGCGCGTGGAACGCTTCGATCGTTCCCGGCTGCGGGATGAAGCGCTCCGGATCCTCGGCGTTGATCCGACACTCCACAGCGTGACCCCGGTAAATGATGTCTTCCTGAGTAAACGGCAGCGGCTGGCCGGCCGCGATGCGGATCTGTGCCTGGACCAGGTCGATACCGGTAATCAGTTCGGTCACCGGGTGCTCGACCTGGATGCGCGTGTTCATTTCGATGAAGTAGAACTCGCCGTCCTCGAAGAGAAACTCGAAGGTGCCTGCGCCCAGGTAGCCGATGCGTTTGCACGCCTCGGTGCAGATCCGGCCGATCCGGTCGCGCTGTTCCTGCGTGATCCCGGGCGCCGGCGCCTCTTCGATGACTTTCTGGTGCCGACGCTGCATGGAGCAGTCGCGCTCGCCGAGGTGCACGGCGTTGCCGTGAGCGTCCGACAGCACCTGCACCTCGATGTGGCGCGGGTTCTGCAGGTACTTTTCCATGTAGACCGTGGCGTCGCCGAATCCGGCGCGCGCTTCCTCGCGCGTCAGCTGGATCGACTTGATCAGGTCGAAGGGGTTGTGGACAACGCGCATGCCGCGCCCGCCGCCCCCGGCTGCGGCCTTGATCAGCACCGGATAGCCGATTTCTTCGGCCAGCCGGCGCGTTCGGCGCTCGTCGTTTTCCAAAGGCCCGTTCGAGCCCGGAACGCAGGGGACGCCCGCCTGGCGCATCGCGTTGATCGCCGAGACCTTGTCGCCCATCAGGCGGATCGTCTCGGCGCGCGGGCCGATGAACGTGAAGCCCGATTCTTCGATGCGCTCGGCGAAATCCGCGTTCTCGGCCAGGAAGCCGTAGCCAGGGTGTACCGCTTCGGCGTCGGTCAATTCCATGGCTGAAATGATGGCCGGGATGTTCAGGTAGCTCCCGCCGGCCGGCGCCGGGCCGATGCATACCGACTCATCGGCCATGCCGACGTGCTTGAGATTGCGGTCGACCGTGGAATGAACGGCAACGGTCCGGATGCCCATGGTCTGGCAGGCACGAAGGATGCGCAGCGCGATTTCGCCGCGATTGGCAATGACGATCTTTCGGAACGAATCCATGGGCTATGGCCGGATGACGAACAGCGGCTGATCGAACTCCACCGGCTGGCCGGATTCCACCAGCACGGCCGCAATGGTGCCCTGGTACTCCGACTCGATCTGATTGAACATCTTCATCGCTTCGATCAGGCACAGCGTATCGCCGCGCGAGACCTTGTCGCCTTCCTTGACGAACGGCGCTGATTCCGGATCCGGGCAATCGTAGAAGGTCCCGACCATCGGTGAGCGGACGACCTCACCATCCGGCAGCGATTCCTCGCTGCCCTGGCCGCTGCTCTCTGCGGGCTGTGAGGCCGGCGGCGCGGCTGCGGGCGCCACCGGCGCGGTGGCTTGCGCCGCGGCGGCCGTGGGCCGACTCAGCCGCACCGACTCCTCGCCCTCGTGAATTTCCAGTTCCGCGAGGTTCGACTCTTCCAGCAATTCGATCAGCTTCTTTATTTTTCTCAGGTCCATCCGCTACTCCGAAGCAGTACGCTGTAATTTCTTGATCAGTCCATCGAGGCCCAGAAGGTAGGAATGCGGGCCGAATCCGGAAACGCGTCCGACCGCCAGGTCGGCCAGCAGCGAGCGTTGCCGAAAGGTCTCGCGGGCATCCGGGTTGGTCAGGTGCACCTCGACGAAGGGCAGGCCGGCTGCGGCCAGCGCGTCGCGCAGCGCGACCGACGTGTGGGTGAACGCCGCCGGATTGATCACGATGCCGTCGGTGTCGTCATCCATCGCCTGCTGGATGCGATCGACGATCGCGTGCTCGGCGTTGGACTGGAACGATTCGACGTTGCAACCGGCAGCAGAAGCC
>JGI12109J20283_10142075_pt1 | contig 12340 bp, 7 predicted proteins | sample ElkSlonscriptome_12_FD_20283 | JGI IMG/M metagenome (IMG submission 20283) | reverse complement strand
GAAATGGTGCGCGTGGTCGATGGACCATTTAACGATTTCAGCGGCGTTGTCGAAGAGATAAATTATGAGAAAAGCCGCTTGCGCGTTGCGGTGTCTATTTTCGGGCGCTCAACTCCGGTAGAACTCGACTTTCAACAGGTTGAAAAGCTTTAGTTGAATTTAATTTGCGCGAGCCTGAATGGCGGTTGCGTTAAACCCTTAAAGACGGGGAGCCGATGATCGTTTGAACGATCCGGCGTCTGAACCCGAGGAGAAATAACATGGCGAAGAAAGTCAGTAGCTACATCAAGCTTCAGGTCCCTGCGGGACAGGCCAATCCGAGTCCACCGGTGGGCCCGGCGTTGGGACAGCACGGTGTCAACATTATGGAATTCTGCAAGGCCTTCAATGCGTCGACCCAGTCGCTTGAAGCTGGCATGCCCATTCCAGTAATCATCACGGTCTACAGCGATCGCAGTTTTACGTTTGTAACGAAAACACCACCGGCTGCCGTTTTATTGCGTAAGGCCGCCAAAATCGAGAAGGGCAGCGGCGAGCCCAATACGCGAAAAGTAGGCACAGTCACTCGAGCGCAGCTTGAAGAGATCGCCAAGACCAAAGAGCCTGATATGACCGCTGCTGATATGGACGCCGCCGTGCGCACCATTGCCGGTAGTGCGCGGAGCATGGGTTTGAACGTGGAAGGAGTCGAATAATGGCTAGAGGAAAGCGTATTCGCGCAGCGCGCGAGCAGGTCGAGCCTGGGAAGGCGTATGCCGTCAGCGAAGCCCTGGAACTTGTCAAGTCAATCAGCAAGGTTAAATTCGCGGAAAGCGTCGATGTAGCCATTCGCTTGGGTATTGATCCGCGTAAATCAGATCAAGTGGTTCGAGGTGCGATTGTTATGCCGAACGGCACCGGCAAAAGCGTTCGCGTCGCAGTTTTCGCTCAAGGTGAGAACGCAGAAAAAGCAAAAGCCGCCGGCGCTGACATCGTTGGTTTTGAAGATTTAGCCGATACCATCAAGGGCGGCACGATCGACTTCGACGTTTGCATTGCGACACCCGACGCCATGCGCGTTGTTGGGCGCTTAGGTACCGTACTCGGACCTCGTGGTTTGATGCCTAACCCCAAGGTTGGAACCGTGACACCCGACGTCGAGACCGCCGTCACCAACGCCAAAGCCGGCCAGGTGCAGTTTCGCGCCGATAAAGCAGGCATCGTGCACGCGACCATCGGCAAAGCTGAATTTGATGCCGACAAATTGCAGGGCAACCTGCGTGCTCTGGTCGCCGAGCTGGTCAAAATTAAGCCGCCTGCAGCGAAAGGCCACTATCTGAGAAAAGTATCGCTGTCGACGACGATGGGCCCCGGAGTTCTGGTTGACGCCGGTTCGCTGGGCGTTTGAGTCTGGTTTGATAAGAATCTAGTTTGAAGGTTGTGGCAAGTGAACGCCGCAGCTTTTGAGATTGAGAAGTCAGTCAGAGCAGTTTTGTTCTCTCTGATGGATCGATCGGGCGAGTGCTCCGAATTTTCAAGGAGTGTCCGTCCAAGACCGTGGGTCGTTGACGGGTCAATATGAACGTCACGGTAATGGCAGGTCCGCCCACGCAGATGGTGACGCCCGATCCTCAGTAATTGGAGGAAACGGCCACCGAAGGGTCCGGGTTTCTGATCCAGCACGTTTTTGAAGCTGGTAAGAAGACCTGGAATGTGACCGGATTGTCAGGCATGTCGCTTGATGATCCTTAAAAAGAGAAGATGGAGGTAGCCAATGGCGCTCACTCTTGAGCAGAAAAAAGCAGTCGTGGCGGAGGTGTCCGATGTGGCGCAGACCGCTCACTCTGCTGTAGCTGCTGAGTATCGAGGCCTGACCGTCGGGCAAATGACCGAACTGCGGGCGAAAGCACGTGCGGACGGTGTTTATCTGAAGGTAGCCAAGAATACTCTGGTGCGCCGAGCCGTTGAAGGTACTGACTTCGAGTGCATGAGCGAAGGTTTGACTGGCCCGCTGTTGTTCGCATTTTCCCTGGAAGATCCAGGTGCGGCAGCACGGTTAGTGAAGGATTACGCAAAAGACAATGATCATTTGATCGCCAAGCTGGTCGCCGTTGGTGCCGAGCTGCTTGATGCGAGTGAACTTGATCGTCTGTCGAAATTGCCGACCCGCGATCAAGCCATTTCCATGCTGATGGGTGTTATGAAAGCACCGGTCGAGAAGTTCGTTCGTACCCTCGCGGAGCCGCATACCAAGCTGGTCCGTACCGTTGCTGCGGTGCGTGACAGCAAGCAAGCTGCCTGAGTTTGATAGTTTTTCAAGACCGATAAATCGGTCTCAATCATATTTTTTTGGAGAGTAAGAAAATGGCCGTTTCAAAAGACGATATTCTGGAAACAATCTCTAACATGAGTGTGATGGAGGTTGTTGACCTCATCGAAGCCATGGAAGAGAAATTTGGTGTTTCTGCCGCAGCTCCTGTTGCCGCTGCTGCGGGCCCAGCAGCCGGCGGAGACGCTGCTGCAGCGGAAGAACAAACTGAGTTTGACGTAATCTTGGCAAGCTTCGGTTCTAATAAGGTAAGTGTGATCAAAGCCGTTCGTGGAATCACCGGCCTGGGGCTCAAAGAAGCCAAAGACCTGGTCGAAGGTGCTCCGGCACCATTGAAAGAAGGCGTATCGAAAGACGAAGCCGAAGACGTCAAAAAGCAATTGGAAGAAGCAGGCGCGACCGTCGAGGTCAAGTAAGCCGCTTGCGACTTCGTGCGACAGCAACATCAGGGCTGGGTGCCGTTTCGGTGCCCGGCCCGTTGCCGTTTATAGAATCTGCCGTTGGTCACTTGACGCTTTAGCGCCGACAACGGACTGATCTGGCTTGAACCGGGTGCCAGGATCAGGACGGTATGACAAACCCGGCCGAAGCATATTTTAGTGGGTAAAACGCTCATGAGCTACTCCTTCACCGAAAAGAAGCGCATTCGCAAGAACTTTGGCAAGCACCCTCAGGTGCTGGAAGTTCCTTTTCTATTGTCCACACAAATTGACTCGTATCGGCAATTTTTGCAAGTTGACCGGCCAGAGCACGAGCGCGATGAGATTGGTTTGCATGGCGCACTGTCGTCGGTCTTTCCGATCAGCAGCTACTCTGGCAATGCTGCGCTTGAGTATGTCAGTTACAAGCTCGGGGCACCTGAGTTTGATGTTACCGAGTGCAAATTGCGCGGCATGAGCTACGGAGCTCCACTGCGCGTTACTGTCCGGTTGATCATATACGACAAGGACAGCCCGGCGCGTAACAAGAAGGTCAAAGAGGTCAAGGAACAAGACGTCTATATGGGCGATTTGCCGCTGATGACCGACACCGGCACCTTTATCGTGAACGGAACTGAGCGGGTTATCGTCAATCAGATGCACCGGTCGCCCGGCGTGTTTTTTGACCATGATCGTGGTAAGACGCACTCGTCCGGCAAGCTTCTGTTTTCCGCTCGTGTGATTCCTTATCGCGGTTCCTGGCTGGACTTTGAGTTCGACCCGAAGGACTGCATCTTTACCCGTATTGATCGTCGCCGCAAACTGCCCGTCACCATTCTGTTGCGTGCACTCGGCATGGAAGAAGAAGCAATCCTCGATTTCTTCTTCGAAAAAACCAAGGTCACGCTGCGTAAAGGCGATGCCAAGGTGGATCTGGTAGCTTCGCGACTGCGCGGTGAGAGTGCAACGTTTGATATCGTTGATGGCGATGGCAACGTGATTGTTGCCAAGGATCGCCGAGTGACTGCGCGCCATGTGAAACTGATCGAAGAGGCGGGTGTAAAAACACTCGACGTACCCGACGAGTATCTTATCGGCAAAATTCTGGCGCACAACCTGGCTGACGGTGACACTGGCGAGCTTGTCGCGCGAGCGAATGACGAAATCACTGAAGAAATACTCGAGGCCATGCGAGAGGCCAAGGTCAGGCGTTTCGATATTCTCTACGTCAACGATCTTGATCGAGGCCCGTATATTTCCAACACCTTGCGCATCGATCCCAGCGCCAGCGAGCTAGAGGCGCTGTGGGAAATCTACAAGATGATGCGTCCAGGCGAGCCACCGACCAAAGAAGCGGCCCAGAATCTATTCAAGAATCTGTTTTTTGCCGCAGAGCGTTACGACCTCTCATCGGTCGGTCGCATGAAATTCAATCGTCGGGTCGGTCGTGAAGAAATCACTGGCCCTGGCGTCCTCGACCAGGACGACATTCTGGCCGTGTTGAAGGTGCTGATTGATATCCGCAACGGCAACGGCACCGTTGACGATATCGATCACCTCGGTAATCGTCGGGTCCGCTCCGTCGGCGAGATGGCGGAAAACGTTTTCCGGATCGGACTGGTGCGCGTTGAACGAGCTGTGCGTGAGCGTTTGAGCGTGGCTGAAAGTGAAGGCCTGGCGCCGCAGGATCTAATCAACGCCAAGCCGGTTGCGGCAGCGGTGAAAGAGTTCTTCGGTTCATCGCAGCTCTCGCAGTTTATGGATCAGAACAACCCGCTTTCAGAGGTAACCCACAAACGACGCGTTTCAGCGCTGGGCCCTGGCGGCCTGACCCGAGAACGAGCTGGATTCGAGGTCCGCGACGTTCACCCGACTCACTATGGACGTTTGTGTCCGATTGAGACTCCAGAAGGTCCAAATATTGGTCTGATCAATTCGCTGGCCGTCTATTCGAGAACCAATAGCTATGGCTTCCTCGAAACCGCCTATCGAAAAGTCGTTGATGGACAGGTAACGCAAGAAGTCGAATATCTATCGGCGATTGAAGAGGGCGATTACATCATCGCTCAGGCCAACGCCGAGCTTGATAAAAAAATGCGTTTCACTGAAGAGCTGATCCCGTGTCGTTATCAGGGTGAGTTCACGCTCAAATCCACGAAAGACGTGGCCTACATGGATGTATCACCACGCCAGATTGTGTCGGTCGCAGCATCCCTGGTGCCGTTTCTGGAGCATGACGACGCTAACCGCGCGCTGATGGGATCCAACATGCAGCGCCAGGCGGTCCCCACCTTGCGGGTTGATAAGCCGCTGGTTGGCACGGGCATGGAGCGTGTGGTCGCGACTGACTCTGGAGTAACGACCGTTGCCCTGCGTGGCGGCGTCGTCGATCAAGTCGATGCCGGTCGAATTGTGGTCCGCGCCAACGAGGATGAAGTGGGCGAGGATGACCCAGGCGTCGATATTTACAATCTGGTCAAATACCAGCGCTCGAATCAGAACACCTGCATGAACCAGCGGCCGCTGGTCAAAGTGGGTGACTCGATTGCCGGGCGCGACGTTTTGGCCGACGGTCCGTCGACTGATCTCGGCGAGCTGGCGCTAGGACAGAACATGCTGGTTGCGTTCATGCCATGGAATGGCTACAACTTCGAAGATTCAATTTTGATCTCCGAGCGCGTAGTCCAGGAAGATCGCTTCACCTCAATCCACATCGAAGAGCTGACGTGCGTTGCCCGCGATACGAAGTTGGGCACGGAAGAAATCTCGGCTGACTTGCCGAACGTCGGTGAGAGCACGTTGGCCAAACTCGACGAATCGGGCATTGTCTTTATCGGCGCTGAAGTGAAAGCCGGCGACATTCTGGTCGGAAAGGTCACGCCGAAAGGCGAAACGCAGCTCACCCCGGAAGAAAAACTGCTGCGCGCGATCTTTGGTGAGAAAGCGTCTGATGTTAAAGACACCTCGCTGCGCGTGCCGACCGGCATGGATGGCACCGTTATTGACGTGCAGGTTTTCACCCGCGAAGGCGTCGACAAGGACGCCCGTGCGATTGCGATTGAGAAAGAAGAGCTGCGTCAGGTGCGCAAAGATCTCGACGATCAGCTGCGCATCATGGAAGATGCCATTTTTGCTCGCTTGCAGGCCGCTGTTGTTGGCAAGGTTGCCGATAAAGGGCCGGTAGGCATCAAGAAAGGCGAGAAAGTGACGGCGGCTTTCCTGGGCGAACTCAAGCGCGATGACTGGTTCAAACTTCGCATGCGCGAAGACGACGCGCAGGACATTCTCGAAAAAGCATCTCGCCAAATCGAGAAGCAGCGCAAGCTGTTTGATGCGCGCTTTGAGGAGAAGAAAGGCAAGATCACCCGTGGCGACGATCTCGCGCCGGGCGTTCTTAAAATGGTCAAGGTTTACATGGCCGTTAAGCGCCGTATGCAACCCGGCGACAAGATGGCCGGCCGCCACGGTAACAAGGGTGTGATCTCGACCATCGTTCCGGTCGAAGACATGCCGCACCAGGAAGACGGTACGCCCGTTGATATTGTGCTCAATCCGCTTGGCGTGCCTTCGAGAATGAACATTGGCCAGGTCCTGGAAACTCACCTCGGCTGGGCCGCACGCGGTCTGGGTGACAAGATCCAGAAAATGATTGATGCCAATGAATCGACCGCTAAAGTCCGAAAGTTCCTAGGCGAGGTCTACAATTCAGATGCTGATCGCGTCAACATGAAGCAGTTCAGCGACGCCGAAATCAACGAAATGGCGGACAATCTCAGAGGCGGCGTGCCGATGGGAACGCCGGTCTTTGACGGGGCCGAAGAGAAGGAGATCAAGCGTCTGTTGGCGATGGCCGATTTGCCGGAATCAGGGCAAACCACACTGTTTGACGGCCGCACTGGCGATGCTTTTGATCGGCCGGTTACCGTGGGCCTGATGTACATGCTCAAACTCAACCACCTGGTGGATGACAAGATGCATGCACGTTCGACCGGACCTTACAGCCTGGTCACTCAGCAACCGCTGGGTGGTAAAGCGCAGTTCGGTGGACAGCGCTTCGGGGAAATGGAGGTCTGGGCGCTGGAAGCTTATGGTGCCGCCTACACCCTGCAGGAAATGCTGACGGTCAAATCCGACGATGTCGCTGGTCGTAACCAGATGTATAAATCCATTGTCGATGGCAATAACCAGATGACGGCTGGCATGCCGGAATCCTTCAACGTATTGGTGAAGGAAATCCGCTCGCTTGGCATCAACATCGAACTCGAAGAGTCGTAAAGCTCAGGAGAAGTCTGAAAATGCGTGATCTATTCAATCTCTACAAGCGTCAGAATCAAATTTCTGATTTCGACGCCATTCGCATCGGACTGGCGCCGCCTGAGCTGATTCGCTCATGGTCGTTCGGTGAGGTCAAGAAGCCCGAGACGATCAATTACCGGACGTTCAAGCCAGAACGAGAAGGGTTGTTCTGCGCGGCCATCTTTGGCCCGATCAAAGACTACGAGTGCCTGTGCGGGAAGTACAAGCGCATGAAGCACCGTGGCGTGAAGTGTGAAAAATGCGGCACCGAGGTCACCTTGACCAAAGTGCGCCGCGAGCGCATGGGCCATATCGATCTGGCCTCCCCTGTTGCCCACATCTGGTTCTTGAAGTCACTGCCGAGCCGAATCGGCTTGATGCTCGACATGACGCTGCGCGATATCGAACGGATTCTCTACTTCGAGTCTTACCTCGTGCTCGAGCCGGGCATGACGCCGCTTGAAAAAGGTCAGCTGCTCACCGACGAACAGTACCTGGATGCCCTGGAAGAGTATGGCGACGAATTCGACGCCAAGATGGGTGCCGAAGCGGTGTTCCATCTGCTTAAGAACATTGATCTGAACGGTGAACTGAGTCAGCTGCGCGAAGACATTTCCGCGACCAACTCCGAGACCAAGATCAAGCGTTTGACCAAGCGCATCAAGCTGATGGAAGCGTTCATTGAATCAGGTAACCGTCCTGAGTATATGATCCTGACCGTCTTGCCGGTGCTGCCGCCTGATTTGCGCCCCCTGGTGCCATTGGATGGCGGTCGTTTCGCGACCTCGGATCTAAATGATCTCTATCGACGCGTGATCAACCGCAATAACCGTTTGCGCCGCCTGCTCGATCTCAATGCGCCTGACATCATCGTGCGTAACGAGAAGCGCATGCTGCAGGAATCGGTTGATGCCCTGCTCGATAACGGTCGTCGCGGTCGTGCCATTACCGGCACCAACAAGCGTCCGTTGAAGTCGCTTGCTGACATGATCAAAGGCAAGCAGGGTCGTTTCCGTCAGAACCTGCTGGGTAAACGTGTCGACTACTCTGGCCGTTCGGTCATCGTGGTCGGTCCGACCCTCAAGCTCCACGAATGTGGTCTGCCGAAGAAGATGGCGCTCGAGTTGTTCAAGCCGTTCATTTTCTCCAAGCTGCAGCGTCGCGGCCTGGCCATGACCATTAAAGCAGCCAAGAAGCTGGTCGAACGCGAAGAAGGCGAAGTCTGGGATATTCTCGACGAAGTCATTCGCGAACACCCGGTCATGTTGAACCGCGCGCCGACCCTTCACCGTTTGGGAATTCAGGCCTTCGAACCGGTCCTGATTGAAGGTAAAGCGATTCAGCTGCATCCGCTGGTTTGTACCGCGTTTAACGCTGATTTCGACGGTGACCAGATGGCTGTCCACGTCCCGCTGAGCCTGGAAGCCCAGCTGGAAGCGCGAGCGCTGATGATGTCGTCGAACAATATCCTGTCGCCGGCCAACGGTGAGCCGATCATTGTTCCGACTCAGGATGTTGTCCTGGGTCTGTACTACATGACCCGTCATTTGCCGGGTGCGCGTGGCGAAGGCATGTCGTTCTCCAGCGTCGGTGAGGTGCATCGCGCCTACGCCAACCGCAAGATCGATTTGCAGGCTGCCGTCACGGTACGTCTGCGCGAATTGCACATCGATGAAGATGGCAACCGCGAGGAAATCATCAGCCGCAAGGAAACAACGGTCGGCCGCGCGCTGTTGTGGGAAATTGTCCCGCCAGGCATGCCGTTCTCTGCCGTCAATGAAGTGCTGAAGAAAAAGCAGATTTCCAAGCTCATTGATGAGTGCTACCGCAAACTGGGCCTCAAGCACACCGTCGTGTTTGCTGACCAGCTGATGTACACCGGCTTCGCCTACTCAACCCGTGCGGGCGTTTCAATCGGTCTGGATGATCTCCAGGTGCCGCCTGAGAAAGTTGAAATTCTGGAGCGTGCCGAGAACGAAATTCTCGACATCCAGAACCAATACGCCTCAGGTGTTGTTACCGCCGGTGAGCGCTACAACAAGGTTGTTGACATCTGGTCGCGTACCAACGAAGAAGTGGCGCGCGCGATGATGAAGCGAATCGGTAAGGAAAAGCGTGTCGATGCCGAGGGCAATGAAGTCGAGCAAGATTCAATGAACTCGATCTTCATCATGGCCGATTCCGGCGCGCGTGGTTCTGCCGCGCAGATTCGTCAGCTGGCCGGCATGCGCGGCTTGATGGCCAAGCCGGATGGCTCGATCATCGAAACGCCGATTACCGCCAACTTCCGCGAGGGTTTGAACGTACTCCAGTACTTCATCTCCACTCACGGTGCGCGGAAGGGTCTGGCCGATACGGCGTTGAAAACCGCTAACTCCGGATACTTGACCCGTCGACTGGTCGACGTCGCGCAGGATCTGGTCGTCATCGAAACCGATTGCGGCACCGAGCAGGGTCTCGAGATGTTGCCCATCGTTGAAGGTGGTGACGTGGTCGAGCCGCTGGCCGAGCGTATTCTTGGTCGTGTCGTGGCTGAAGATATTTACCCGGCCGACAGCGACAAGGTGCTGTGCGAGCGCGGCACCCTGCTGGACGAAAAGTGGGTTGCAGAGCTGGAGGAGGTTGGTATTGATCGAGTCCTGGTTCGCTCTGCCATTACCTGCGAAACCAAGCACGGCATCTGTGCCACCTGCTACGGGCGTGATCTGGCGCGCGGAACTATTGTCAATCAAGGCGAAGCGGTTGGTGTAATCGCCGCGCAGTCGATTGGTGAGCCAGGTACCCAGCTGACCATGCGGACCTTCCACATCGGTGGAGCAGCGTCGCGGTCGGTGGCCATTGACCACATCGAGGTCAAGTCCACCGGTTCGATTCGCTTCTACAACCTGAAGTCGGTCGAGAACAAAGATGGCAAGCTGGTCGCGGTTTCTCGCTCCGGCGAGCTCTCGGTGATCGACAGCCACGGTCGTGAGCGTGAGCGCTACAAGATTCCGTACGGTGCCATCGTTAGCGTCAAGGAAGGCGACAAGGTCGAGATTGGTCAGAACGTGGCCAATTGGGATCCGCACACTCACCCGATTGTGTCTGAAGTGGCCGGTCAAGCCAGCTTCCAGGACTTCATCTCGGGCGTGACCGTCACCGAAGAAATCGATGACGTGACGGGCTTGAGTTCCATGGTTGTGACCGATCCGAAGAAACGCGGCAGCGAAGGCAAGGACCTGCGTCCGATCATTCGCCTGCTCGACAAGAAAGGCAAGCCGCTCAATATTCCGAACACGGAGCAGCTGGCCCAATACTTCTTGCCGGCCGGTGCGGTCATCAATGCCACTGACGGTCAGGAAATTCGCGTGGGTGACATCATCGCGCGTATTCCGCAGGAGTCGTCCAAGACCCGTGACATCACCGGTGGTCTGCCGCGCGTAGCTGACTTGTTCGAAGCGCGCAAGCCGAAAGAAGGCGCACTGCTGGCCGAAGCCTCCGGTGTGGTCAGTTTCGGTAAGGAAACCAAAGGCAAGCAGCGTCTGGTCATCACCGATGAGACGGGCGAGGCGCACGAAGAGTTGATTCCGAAGTGGCGTCAGGTGCTTGTGTTCGAAGGTGAGCATGTGGAGAAAGGCGAAACCGTTGTCGACGGCGAGCCAAATCCGCATGACATCTTGCGCCTGCTGGGCGTGGAGCGATTGGCCGACTATCTGGTTCAGGAAATTCAGGACGTCTACCGACTCCAGGGTGTGAAAATCAACGACAAGCACATCGAGGTGATCATTCGCCAGATGCTGCGAAAAGTTGAAGTTCTGGACGGTGGCGACAGCAAGTTCCTCAGAGGTGAGCAACTCGACAACATCCGTGTACGCGAAGAGAACGAACGCCTCGAAGCCGACAAGCTTCGCCCGGCCAAAATTCTTAACGTCCTGCTCGGAATCACCAAGGCCTCACTGGCCACCGAGTCCTTCATCTCAGCGGCGTCCTTCCAGGAAACTACCCGCGTATTGACCGACGCCGCCGTTCGCGGCACCGTCGACAGCCTGCGCGGCCTGAAGGAAAACGTGATTGTCGGACGCTTGATCCCAGCCGGTACCGGACGTGTCGCCATGGCCCGCCGCAAGTCAGAGCGTGACGATGTCCATCAGGACACCGAAGCCGAACTGGCCGCCCTGCTAAGAGCCTCCGACGCCGAAAAAGCCGAAGCCGAACCAGCGGCCGACGCCGAGTAAACGGCTGCATCAATACAGCTCAGCCACTGGCTGAGTGGTAGTGCACAAGATCAAACCACCGCAGGGTCTCCTGCGGTGGTTTTTTTTATAGGCGGAAACGCAAATGATCAGATATTGATTTTTTTGCCGAAGATTGTACGTTAGTGAACCAATAGGGCTGGCAAAAATCAAGGGGTTTTTCCAGTTTGGATAATAACGTTTTTGTTTGAATTCTAAAGTTGGAATCAATCAACGTGAATTCAGTTTATTTTGGCCAACGCACTCCATTTTGTTTGGTGAGAAGTGGATATTGTGAATATCTGCCGGGGAAGCCACTCCTATGGATTGACATTTTAATAAAAATATCAATCTGACGCTTGTCAATTTAATATGAAATGTTTAAGATCAAGCCGCAATAGTAGTGTGTGGCTCTAAGGGAGCGATAATATAATTTCAGGTAGCCTTTCATTGGCTCGTTCTATTTAAATTTCTGAATAGTGATTTCCGGCTTGAGGTTCATCTAGCAGTCCTAAAAAGTGTCTGCTTGAAGATCTTATGGCCCTGCTTTTCCTAAAGTTGCTTATAACGAAATTTGCTTCAACCTGTAGTTTGTATTTTCCAACCCGCTTTCGAAATTCCCAGACGACGCCAGTTTGTTGTGGTCGGTTCAGAAAGTTTTGATAAGCGATCTAACACCCACTTTCACGTCGATGGTATCTGCCTTGAGGTTGGTTACCTGATTATCGTCTTTGACTAAGAGTGATTTATGACTTTTCTGACGCGGTTTTTGGTTGTTTTTGTTGTTTTGTTTGGTTCCTCGTTTGCCCAGTCCAGTCCCATCGGCAATGAGCGTGACCAAATTCTGCGCACGAATGAGCACATTCATGGCTCGCGGTCGGCACGATCTGAGCGCTCAGCCATTCAATCTAGGAAGTTAAATGCTCGTGTTCGAAAAGACCTTTTTGATCACGACGTTGGTCTTATTCTAAACCGTACAACTATGCCGTCCGTTAAGTTTTTTGGTGCTTGTCCGGATTTCACCTGTGATGAGCAACGCGCATTTCAAAGATTGGCTGACTCCGCAGCCGGGGAGCTTTCAAGCGCGTCACTTGGACAATTGCTTG
>JGI12109J20283_10115391_pt1 | contig 12340 bp, 6 predicted proteins | sample ElkSlonscriptome_12_FD_20283 | JGI IMG/M metagenome (IMG submission 20283) | reverse complement strand
CGGAATTTCTATCCCGCTAAAGGTGTCCAAACGTTTGGCTACAACTACCCATTCAGTGGGTGCTTCATCTTTCGCATCCATATATCGAAGGGTAGAGAATTTGGTGAACTGCCCTTCCTCATTGAAATGAAATGTCCCCGAGCCTTCCACCCCTTGATAGCTCATGCTGGCTTTTGCACTAAGCGAATCAATTTGTTCCCACGCAAGGTATGGACTCAATGCTGCAGTTGGGAACCAAACGATCTCTGCTAAATAGCGCTGAAGGGTGGCTTGAGAGGTTTTCTCATGATCTTTAGCATCAGCCACGGTGATCATGCCAAAAAGCTTGATGGTCATTTCTCCTTCTCCATTCATATATCGATCACGTCCCAGCACTTTGAGAAAGGAATTCATCTTCATTTCAGTGGTCCAGTGAAAAGCCGGTGGCTCAATGCTAAAATACTGCTGTGCAGTGCCAGGACTCCAATCCTGATCTTCCTGTTTCATTTTGAATTGCAGATCTTGTTCCAAATAGACCCTCGATATCGGTTCTCTTCCCATAACCCCACTTGTATGTAGCCATTTCTGCACGACAGAAGGCAAGTTAGCGATGTCTGCTTCTGAAATGCGCTCAGACCCCAATTCCTGAGTATTGGTTTTGATTTGGGCTATTTCCTTTTCCATCTGACGATCAAAACTGAATTGAAAATAGGCTAGAACGCAAGCTATAAGTAGGGTCAGATTGGCAATACTGCCAAACTTGGCATCCGACCAGAAGTAGAAGATCAAGAGCTGAGAAAGGACTGCTCCCATTAAACCCAAGATCCACCAAAAGCTAGAGCTACTAAGATTAAGGAACAGAACGCAGATCAAGATCAGGCATGCCAGCAGCCATAATATTCCGAATGGTCTGGATACCGGCTGATGAAGGGCTTCGAATTCAGCTATTCCAAATGCTTTTAAGAAGCCGAAAAGGTGAATTAAGGCGTGGATAGCCAGAACGATCAAGAAGACGATTCTCATACCTCAAATATGAGGAAGGTATTTGAAATGTGAAATATAAAAGCCTTTGATCCTTAAGTGTGCAGTATAAGGTCTGGGATTTGTGAGTTGTCAACATTTAGGCATTTTAGCTCCCTTCCTAATTTCTTAGCCGCTTTTTGTCTCCAATTTCCCCTGCTGATGTCTTGGAAAATTGCTTTTCCTGCTTATTTTGCATCTGGAATGCAAAGAGCAGTCAGTTGGGCCAAATGGCTAGTTTTAAGGAAGTTAGTTTTAGCAGCTTTGCTGTTTATCTTAATCGGCACTAGCCTGGAGTTGTATCTGATCGGTCATTATGAAGACTGGAAGCAATTGATTCCCTTGGTCTCCATAGGGCTAGCTTTGCTTTTTGTCGTTGGATTAGCCTTCATCCGCCGGCATTGGATGCTGCAGGCTTTCCGTGCGCTGCTTGGCTTCACGGCCCTCAGTGGAATCTATGGGATTTACCTGCATCTCGTGGTCAATTACGAATTCGAGCAGGAGATCAGTCCCACTGCCGACAATTGGCAGCTCATCAGAGAAAGCCTTTCTGGTGCGCTTCCCAGCCTGGCCCCGGCCAGTTTGATCGTCTTGGCATTGATCGGTTATTCATATTCAATAATTATTACGCAAAAAGATGAAAAAGTACAGTAAAATTTTAGGTCAAATCACTCTGGCATGCCTAGTGCTCATAGCCTGTGAGAACCCTCCACAAGAGGCCTCCCAATCCACTGAAGAAAACCAAGATTCCACGCAGCTAAAAAAGGTGGATAGTGTTAAAAATGAGACTGGCCCGGTTTTGAATGCCAATCTGGCCACAGCAACAGACATGGCGAGCATTGGTTTGCCTGAAGACTTGCTTGCGCAGATTTTGGAAGCGCGACCATTTTTAAGCATGATCGCCTTCGATTCGCTGCTAGTGGATTATCCCGACAGGGAAGCAGTATACCAACAATTATTCGTTCCCATGAATTTGAACACGGCGGCAGAAGCCGATTTTAAGCTCATTCCCGGGGTAGGTGATCGGATGGCCCACGAGTTTGAAGAATATCGGCCTTACGCCAACCTTCAGCAGTTCCGGCTGGAAATTGGTAAATATGTGGATGATGCGATGGTGGCTCAATATGAACAGTACGTCTTTGTGCCCATAGAATTGAATACTGCCACCGAAGCTGCCATTAAAGATCTGCCGGGCGTGGGTGAACGAATGGCTCACGAATTTTTGGAATATCGTCCCTACGCCAATCTGCAGCAATTTCGAAAAGAAATTGGCAAATACGTGGATGAGAAGGAGTTGGCCAGATTAGAGCGTCTGGTTTACCTGGATCTGGCTCCTTGATCCCTTTAAGAAAGGGTAGAGTCAAGGGTAATCTATCAAGAAAGTTAAGTGCAAGCAAGAGACGATACTCCGGGCAGATCAGCCTTGCTTATGCTCCTTTGGTGTTGAGGGGGTATTTCTTTTACGAGAAGGAAATAGCCCATACGTCTTGAGCTGCAGCTGAAATTTTTAAGGTTTTGGAGCTTTAGTCTGCTTTTGAACCCAATTGAAAGATCAGATTCACATTAAATACCCTAGGCTGGGCCGGAATGATTCCCGGGCCGGGATATGCCAGTGCACGACGGGTGAAGTAACGTTCATCCAATAGATTATTGACGCTGAGTTCAAGCCGCAAGTCCGGTCGAAGCAGGTAGGTAGTGGTAAGATCAAAGACCTGATAGGAGGGGATCGGCCCAAACACCCCGTTAAAAGCCCTTACCGTATTGGCCGCGTCTGAAAATTGCAGTCCGATGAAGGTAGCCTGTAAAGCCGCACTAAAGCGCTTATTGGCATAGCTTATTCCTGATTTTACATTGTAGTTGGGCATGTCTTCCAGGCGGTTCCCATCTCTAACCCCAACCAAAGCCCTTTCATTGATGTTGGTGTATTCTCCCCGGTTGATCGAGCCATTGTAGAAAATACTCAGGTGATGCTTGGAATTTTCCTTGAACAAGGAGATCAATTCCAGTTCGGCATAGAGTTCCACCCCATAGATGCGTGCTTCGCCAATGTTGGTGCGCACTCTCAGTCCGTCATCGATCACTTCGCCAATTCGGTTGTCGTAGCGGATATAAAACAAACCTCCTTCAAAATATAGCGAACGAAATTCGAGCTTTCGCAAGCCCAGGTCAAAGCTGTAGCCGCTCTCATCGGCGATCTGGGGATCTACCAACTGGGTATTCGTCTGGATCTGAATGTCGGTAAAATTGATCGCTCGGTAGTTGGAGGTGGCGTTGGCATAAAGCTCTAACTTCTCATTCAGCTTGACGGAGGTGCCTAAACCGTAGAGCAAAATGTTACGCGACTGCCTGTTTGTGGTGGGATTTTCCTCTACAATGAAGTCGCCAAAGCTATTGGTGCGCACGGTATTGGTAAAGAATCCATCTGCCTCAGTAAGGATATGTTCATAGCGCAAACCGGGAATTAGGCTCACGCTTGGCGAGATCCGAATGATCTGTTCTAAGAATACCGCCACGTTGAAATTCGGAAATTGGTAATCAGAGCTTTGCCGATCTAAAAAAGCGGTGTCTACGCGACTAAAATCCGCATTGCTTCCGGCCGTGCCAAAGCCCTGGCGGAAGTCGGTGGTGCCCCGATAAAGGCGAACCCCCAACAGAGCTGAATTCTGTAAGCCGTTGAACCCTTCATATTGCCACAGCAAACGGGTCTCATTGCCCAGGTTGTTAAAGTCCCCTTCGATCAGGTCGCGATTCGATAGGGGATCTTCGAGGTTAGGAGTTTCCAAAAGGCCCAATGAAGATCGATTAGCTACCAGTCCGAACGCACGATTGTATAAGGTCAATTGATCATTGAGTTTATATTCCAATCGAAGCGCCATCAAGCTCCAGTTGACCCGGAAATAATTGCGACTGCGGTTTGAGAAGTTGGGATTGTCATTGAATTGTTCGTCGGTGAGTCCACCGGCTTGCTGACTCAAATAATACATGTAGGTATAATCAAAACTCAGCTTCAATCTGTCGCTAGGCTGATAATTCAAATTGGCAAAAGCCGCATATTGCTCGAAGCCGGAATTGTCGCGAAAGCCATTTCCACGCTTATACTGCAGATAACTGTAGTAACTCAGCTTTTTATGCGAACCGGAGAAGCTATTGAAGCTGTTAAAGAAATCGAAAGAACCCAAGCTGTTTTCAGAGCGAAATTTAAACCGCTCTCCGAAATCTGCCTCTTTCATTTTGAAGTTGACCAATCCGCCAAACTGACTACCATACTGCAGGGCTCCGGCACCTCGCACTACTTCTATACGCTCTACTGCCTGGGTCGGAGGAGTGTAATAGCTTTCCGGATAACCCAGTGGATCTGCAGAGATGTCGTAGCCGTTCTGCCGCACATTGAAATTGGTGGTACGCTTGGGGCTTAATCCTCTGCCGCCAATTTCCAATTGCAGTCCGGCCGCATCACTCTCCCAAATGTTTAGACTGGGAATGCGACTAAAGAGCTGTCGTGAATTGTTGGTTGATTTGTTGGCCGGAATCAGATCTACCGCGATCACTTCGGTCTTCTTGCCCTCATATAGTCCGCCATTCTCTATACCGCGGAGTTTTCTGATGGCAAAAGGCCCTTCTTCCGCCAATACTTCCACCTCTTCCAGTTTCACAGTCCGTTCTGTCAAGGTGATCCGGATGGTGGTGTCGCTTTGTAGCCGCAAATCCTTGGCGAAAGGCGTAAAATTCAAACTTTGGATACCGAGGGTGTAGGTTCCACTGTCCAGTTTGGTAAACTCAAAGTAACCATTGGCATCGGTGATCACATTTCGATTGAGTTTGGAAAGGCTTACCACCACCTGTTCCACCGCTTGAGAATCCTTATTTTGAACCAGTCCGCTTAGTTTGAAATGCTGCGCAGTGATCGCGTAGCTAAGTAGCATCATAAGAAGGAGGACACTATTTCTCATCTTTAAAATCCATTATCCAGCCTGCTTCATAGGGAGAATTAAGCTCCAGTACGTTCATATTTTTATCGAGAAATACTTGGCTGCGCCTACCGTTGAGCGACATGCGGCTTTCGACGTAGATCTGGGGCTGCACCTTATGCCGGCTTTCGTATTCATTAGCTAACAGCTGGGCAAACTGAAAGATCATATCCGGCTGAGATTTCATTTGTTGTTGTTGGAAGGCCGTCAAGTATTGCGAAACGTCCACTTCCCTTTGTTGCTTGCTTTCCGGATCACGCAAGATGAAAGTGGTGTAGCCGTTCTTTTCCATCAACATCACTCGCCAACTAAAGCGATAACCTTGCTCATGCCAGAAAAGATTACCGTCATAAAGTAAGTAGCGGATTGGAAGCAAGAGCTGAATGATGAAGTAGGCCACCATCGCTGATGTGAGCAAGTTGTTTTGGCGAACGGGGCTATCGGAAAGGGCAGTTTGCTTTTTGTATCCTGGCATTTTGCTGAGCCAGTTCTCATGCCATTGGCTCGAGAAGAAGATCAGAGTGGAGGTGATCATGATAAAGGGGAACATGCCGATACGGGGAAAGAGAATGGCGGTAAGCAAGTGAAAGACCAAAACTGCCAGGTACGCATATCCGCGAAAGCGTTTGAGCCACAGAAAGATCCAGATGCCAAGGTCGTAGAGGCATCCGGCCCAGCTAAAAAGGAAAGCCACTTCTTTCAGATGAAGGATCTTACCCAGGATAGGGATCTGGTATTTATGAGGCAGCCAGGTGGCCATGGGCTGGGCGCGAAGCAGCCAATCGGGATTCACCTTGGCCAGTCCGGCAAAAAAATACACGATGGATAGCTGCAGGCGAAAGATCATCACTTGCCAATTGGCACAATCGTCGGCCCGAAGTTTAGGAAAGAGCAGGGCATCAATGGAATATTTGCGGTTGGCCGGCACCAGCAGAAGCCAGAAAGTGAGCAAAGTCACCAGGTAATAATGGTTCAGATAATAGGTCTTGTCGATCAGCTCTACATAAGTGAATAGGGTGAGAAAACCGAAGGTGGCAAGCCGATAGAGCAAGCCAAGCAAGATGAATGCGGCAAAGAGGGCCTTCAGCCAGAAGATCAGCTCCATGAGCTCGGGGGAAGCGACCTTTAGCCAGGAAAAGAAGCCAAAATGATAGGTAGGTTCCACATACAGCTCGCTTACCCACCCTTTCTGAATACTTCTTAGGGTGCTATAAAGCAATAAACCTCCGAAGGCGATCCGGAGGGTAATTAGCGGAGCGATGGATGTCCGTGTATAAAGGAATTGACGCAGTGCCGACATGACTTAGCGCTGCAGGGAATACTTAATCTCCATCGTTAGCTCCATCTGCGTCTTGCACATTCAATAGCGGAAAAAGATCCGATTTGTATAAGGTGATCAGCCGCTGCACCCGAAGGTATAGTTCGTCATCTCCGGAAATTTGCGTGCGATTGTCAATTTCTTGATAGATCTCATCGAACTGGGCTTGGATATCATTATCTACTGCGCCTTGTCCTCTTGCTAACAAAAGATCATCATAACCTTGGTTATCCGCAGCTGAGCTGCCTTCACCCGAATAGATCCGTTCCATTTCTTCAATAGATTTGCGCAACAGCGAAAGGGTGAATGCCTCGTTCCCCAGACTGCGCGACAAGTAGTAACCCTCGATCTTTGTAGGGTCAGGAGTAATTGGTGAATCGTTCGGACCCAATCTGCCAATGGGGATGCCCACTTTATTCTCTCGAATATGCACTTCGTAATAGATCAAACTCTCATTCAGTTGCACGCTTATGGAAGACCCCAATTGGGTGCCTCCATTGGAAACATAATTATCTCTCAGACTTCCTATCCAGGCATTCGAAAGAGCGATGGATTTGTCATGCATGAAGTTCACCAATTGATCGAGGAAATTGAGGCGTAAGCTGTCTCCCGTAAAATCTCCGAGCACATCTGCAGAGCCATACAGCAGATAATCCAATGCGGGAAAGCCGTTCGCCCGCTGCTGGGCGGAAGTGCTGAAATTGTAATTTTGGTTGCGAATGGCATCTTCTAAGCTCGCGGTATCCACGGGAAAAAGATTGGTGGTACTGACCAATGCCTGATTTTGAGTCGCAAAGTAATTGTGCACGGCTGCCGCCTGGTAGCTGAGATAGGCGCTTTGAAAACGCTGTTGAATGGTGGCGAGCTTTTGCGAGTCGGGCTGGTTGACAAAGCGGTCAGTATTCAACTTCAGCGCCGACATTTCCGCTTGATAGCCATCCATGGCCGGAATGATGATGTGATCGATCTGATTTTGCAACAGATCGCTAAAGTCGGTTTGGCTGGGATTGCCATCCGTTACCCCGTCAATGGCTTCATCGTCACTTTCGCATCCTAAGAAAAAGAGCATGCCGAACACGAATAAAGACCTGAGGATAAACATTCGAAGAGTCATTTTGCGCATTTGATTACGTTTAGAATGAAGCAGTGCTAAATGCAGGATAAGCCTGATCAAGGAGATCGATTGCTCGTTCCATCTGGGCATCGCTTACCTGCCATAAATTAATTTCATATACTCCGCCGAGGGTGGGGTCATTTGCAGACCAACCCAATTCGATCAAGACCTGATGAGCTTGGTTGGCGCTTAACCTGCCTTCCGAATTGAAGGAAAGGGCATAAATAAAAGCCAGGGCCTCAGAGAGGTGATGTAACTTATCCTCATCGGTGATATCGGCGATGGCATCGTTCAAATAGTGATAAGCGGCAGCGGCAATTCCAAGTTCAGTGTACAACTTGATGTCTGCAACCGCGGCATCATAATAGGCTTCATTGACTTGCTCGTCATTTGGCCCAAAACCTTCTCCGGCCTTAAGCACCGCTCTGCCAAAGATAAAGGCATCCATCAATTTTTGAGCAATGTGCACCCCAAAAGTGGTTTCAGTCTCATCACTGAAATCGAACGTATAATTGGCAATGAATTTACCACCTCCGTTCGAGGTGTTAGAGGGGTCGGGGTAGTTAAGCGGGTCTGCGCCAAAATAGCCAAATACTTCATCGAAGCGGTGCTGGCGGTCAGTGCCGAGGGTAGAGTAGGAGGAGCCGGCAGCAGCCTGATTATTTCCCAATGGGTTCTGCGCTCCTGCCTGGCTCGGTCTGAGGTAATCGTCAACCATTTGATCGTAAAAAATCGCCCCGTATAGTCCTTTTTCTAACAATTGGATATACTCTAGACCATTGGCACTTACGTGTCTTTTGGTAGTTCCGGTCGTGATCATGCCGGCAACCCCTTCGCTGGCATTCACCGTAAAGTTCGCCTGGCTGCTTAATACGAGGCTGTCTGCAATTTCGGCGAAACGATCAGCCACCGCAGTGTTGCCATTGTCAAAATTCAATTCATCAATTTTAGAGCGCAGATCTGAATTTCCCTGTGCAGAACTGCTGGCAAACTGATTGCGATTGGTATTGGCTAGCGCTTCGCGGATATCCCAACGAATCGGTTCATTTCTGGAGGAGTCGACGATCTCTTGTAATTGAGCGAGGCGTCTGCTTTGCCCACTATACGCACCGGGCGCAAAATCGCCATTCAGATCATAGGTGCCGGGGATGGTGAAATTGTTAGGTAAACTCACATTCCCAAGCGCATCTACATTAGAGGCTAGAAAGGATTGTGGATTTTGTGATGGATTCATTGATGCAGGGCTGTCCTGATCATCGTCTTCCGAGCATGCAGAAAAAGAGAGCATCAGTCCTAAACCTATAATTTGCAGAGTCTTAAATTTAAATTGTCGCATGGTATTTACCTTATTTTAATTTAGAATAATTCTAAATAAGCTGTTTTTCGTTCGCAAAAATAGCGATGAAGCAGGCTTAGGTCAATACCATGAGTGTGGTATTTTTTAAATAAAATGAAGAAGGTATTGGGTCAAAAGATAACCGTCATAGAATTTATGTCAACTGAAGATGAAAGACTTTGACAACAGCTTTGTTCATCTCATTCACCTACTTGATGAAAGGACGAATTCAAAAAGGCGGGAATAAAAAAAGGGAAGCGAGGCGGCTTCCCTTTTTTTGGCTTAAGCGTATTCCGCTTAATCGATCATGAATTTCTTTTGGATGCTGGATCCATCTTCAAACTCCAGGTTGATCAAATAGATCCCTGCGGCCACCTCATTGAGTTCGATCTTCTGCTCGGTCGAGGGCATTAAGTTAATGCTGCGGTCATCGATCAGTTGACCTTTGGCATCATAGACCGTGATCCGGTTTAGCTTCAGGGCACTGTGATTTTGGATCATGAATCTTCCCTGGTTGGGATTGGGATATACCACGAATGACTCTGCACTCACTTGATCTTCCAAGCCAACCAAGAGCACATTCAGGGTATCTCGTTTGATATCCGAACAACTTTGTCCGTTTATCGTGATCAGACTCACCACATACTGTCCGCTGGCCGCATAGGTATGGCTTGGATTGGCCGAGCTCGAGGAACCTCCATCTCCAAAATCCCAGAACCAAGAGATTGCTCCCGGTGCGTTGGAATTGAACTGGATCGGTGAATTTGTCACGTAGGGAGGTACTGCACTAAAGTTCGCTTCCATGATGTTCACCGGCACCGGCTTAACTACCGTATCGGTACCAAATGCATTGGTAGTGATCAATCTTACATTGTAGATCCCTGCACTTGCATAGGTATGCCTAGGGTGCTGGATACTAGAGCCATTTCCATCTCCAAAATCCCATGACCAGATCGTGGGATTGTTGATCGAGGAATCTCCAAAGGCCACTGCGCCCCCGCATGGATTAGGTTTGGTATATTCAAAATCAGCGCAAGGCGCAAAGGTCACCGTTAGGGTGCAAGGCACCACGATGTTCGGATTGGCCGGATCATTACTATTGACCGTGATCGAGCCGGTGTAGGTGCCCGGGCTTAAACCCTTGGCATTGAAGGATACATCTATTACCGTGGAATCGGTAGGCGTGACCGTACCGTTGTTGGCAGATAAGCTCAGCCAGCTGGGGAGGCTAGAAGATCCGGCCCATTGGACTGCATTGGCGATCATTCTGCTGGCATCAAGATTTGCATTGTTGAAGAAATCATAACCCACCAGTACAACCTTACCGCTTCCTAAATTTCGGTAACTGACCACGCTATTTCCGAGGTAGGTCACTAAATCCACTACATTCGAATTGGTTAAGTTATACGAGAAGGTGGCACTCTGAGTAGATGGGCTTGCAGATACTCCACTGGTGATCGGGTGAGATGGGTTCACTACATTCATTGAACCGACGAAATTACCCAGGCCATTCCCACTAAAAAGGCCGGTGTTGAACATGCATAAAGCATCTGACTGATCAGCTCCACAAAAGACCACACTTCCGCCATTGTTTACAAAGTTTTGCAATACGGTGGCAAATCCGGAAAACACGAAAGGACTCCCGGTTTCAGTTTCTGCGATCAACAACAGATCTTTATTCGCCAACGCATTGGACAAGGTCACCGAGTTGGTGGTATTTACTTCCGTTAGATTGTAGTTGGTGAAGTGCCTATTGATCGCCGCAATGGTATTGGTATACTCATCAAAGTAATCTACCCCATAAGTAAGTGCTAACACCTCCATTCTAGATGCAGAGCCATTGGTACTGTCAAGATTAAAATTCAGATTACTGCCACCGATGTTGCGAATCACCATGGGCAGATCCACCGAGTCGCAAGCGCTCATGCTAAGATTGAATGAAGCAGGGTTCTGCAAGATGATCGGCGCAGGGGTGCTGTTACCCGTTAGACAAATGGAAGTATCGCGATCATTGTTAAATACCCTCACTAAAGAATTAAAGTTGCCTATGCTAGTAGGGTTAAACTCTACCACTATTCTGCCAGTGTCTCCCGGAAATAGGGTGTCAGGTCTGGAGATCACCGTATAAGCTGAAGACAGCGGAATGGCATTCGAGATCGTGAGCGTATCGCAGCCTGAATTATAGATCTCCATGGAGTCCACATTTACAGAATTCACAAACTGGCTGCCATAGTTTAAACATGCCCTAGATAAACCGATCTCAGGTCTACCTAAGTAATCTAAGTTTACCGGAATGGTATCGAATGGCGTCACGGGATCATTACTGGAAATCACCAAAAAGTCGCTGTAGAACCCGCTAATCAGGTCGCGAGAAGAAATGGTAAGCAGAATGGTGGTGGTATCTCCTGCATTGACTAACCCACTATCTGGGCTTGCATTGGTGATGAAACCTGCAACACCCCCTGAATTGATCCGTACGTCATCGATTGCCCANTGGTCGAAACCGGAGCCGGAGAAGCTTAGTTGTCTCCATCTGAACTGCGTATTCGCATTCCGCGCCACATTTGGGATGGGTTCATTTACCGCCGTAAAGACNGGAAACGAAGTGGTAACATAGGTATTGATGACGTTCCAGCTGGATCCGTTGTTGGTGGAGTATTCCAAAACCACATCCTCGCCAATGTCAGCTCTTTCACAGGATCCACCTGCGGTACCAAATTTCAAGTGAAAATCAATCGTACCACCGCCATTGGTATTTAAAGCTCTGGTAGTAGCCGTTCTGACACTGATACCGTTAAAGTAGAGCGCAGAGCTGCCACTTACTGTACCACAGTTTCCACTGGGGAAACCACCATTGATCGTCCATTTACCGGGATTAATTCCAGACTCGAAATCATCATCCAATTGATCTGTGCCTCCCAAATTCCATTGCATTGGACCCAGGCCTCTGTTGATCACCAATAAGGGGATTGTCACCGAATCATCACAATTTCTGATGGTCGCATTGATGTTATTTGGAAAATGGCTAATTACTGGAGCCCCGATACTGGTTGCACTTAAGCAAATCACGGTGTCAGTGGCATTGTTTAACAGGGTCAGTTGACCGGTGGATGTACCCACACCCGTTGGAGCAAAGTCTACAAATAACCAAGTACTATCGCCGGGTGCGAGGTTTAAACTGCTACTTCTAGGACTAAATTCTGTCGAATTGCTGGTAATGCTGCTGATCACCAAGGTGTCGCATCCGGGATTGTATAACCTTACACTGTCCTTGCTCGTTGAAAACTGCTGGGTAGTCGGATGGTTGAAACAAATACTTCCAAGTGCGATCTCCGGCTGACCGATTACGGTCAAACTAACCGGAATCGTATCTAGCGGACGAAGTGGATCATTGGAGTTCAAGACCACCTCACTGCTATAGGTGCCGTTGCTCAGCCCACCGGAAAGCAGACGCAAATTAAAAGTTGTTGAATCTCCGATCGGAACATTTACTGAGTCTGCAGAGAGAAGGGCCCATTCGCTAACGCCAGACCCTCCAATCCGAATGTCGTCATAATAGGAAGTGAAGGAATTGTTGAAGCTGATCAAATTTACTCTTGAAGCAT
>JGI12109J20283_10408026_pt1 | contig 12343 bp, 14 predicted proteins | sample ElkSlonscriptome_12_FD_20283 | JGI IMG/M metagenome (IMG submission 20283) | reverse complement strand
CGGAAGAGATCACCAAGGCCCTCAAGGAAGCCGGCATGGGCGACAAGGCGGCCGAAATTCTGGGACAGGTCATCGCCGCCGCTATCGTAATTGTCGCCGATGTTGCCGGATCATTGGGCGGCGGCGCCATTGCCAAGGCGGCCGTCAAAAACGCCGTCAACCAAGCCACCAAAGCGGCCATGAGGGCGGCAAAGGAGGTGGCCGGGAAAGCGGCCCAAGCAGCCGCCAAAAGCGTCGCCGCAGGCGCCGGCAAAGAAGCGGTGGAACAGGCTGTACAAAAGTCGGTGAAATCCACGGTGAAGGGCGCGGTGGAATCCGCCGTGAAGGATGCTTCTCAAAAGGGGGCCAGTGAAGCCACGCAGAAAGCGATGAAGGAGTCGATCGAGGCCGGCGCCGATAAAATCGTCCAAGAGGCGGTGAAGCAGGCGACCAAGCAATCCGGCGGGAAAATCAGTGAAAAAATGGTCCAAAAAATCGCCGACCAAGCCGCCGATGCGGCCGGCGAGGTCATCAAGAAGGAACTGAGCGGCAAAGTCGCGACCTTTCTGAGGGAAGGCGTCAAAGAGTTCTCGACCAGACAGAAAGCGCTCATGGCCGTTGCCGAGAACACCGTTTCCGTTGTCGCCGAAGGCGGCTCCGCCGGTTTCAGCATCGCCGCCGCCGGGGACAGAAGGGATGCCATGCGCACCGATGCGGAATCCAAGGAACTGAAAGCCCTTATCGGGAAGATCATGGCCAAGATGGAAGATGAAATGACGGAATTGGCCGAGCTTATTCAGCGGCTCGATGAGGGGTTTGTTACGATCTCCCGAATGATCGGCGAAGAGGATGATTCCAAGAAAACCGCAATTCGAAAAATGATGATCTGATTTTTGGTTTTCATCGAAGTCGAAATGGAGGATGGCGGCCATCTCGCCCTTCAAAGGGCGGACAAGTGTCAGGAGATGAAAAATGACGACCATTGGAAGCGGTCCCCGGCCGATCAGTCCCCAACCTATGGGGCCTGCCGGCGAACATAAAATTGGAATACCCGAGGACGGGGTGGGGATACCCTCGATACCCGATGCGCCGGCCGCCCATCATCGCCCCGAAGGCGCTCTGAAGCTGGAGAAACCCGGGCACCTGCCCCGGGATCTGAGCCTTCTGATACTGGAACTCAGCGGCAAAATTGAAGAGGGAAAGCAGAAATCCCTGAAGGAAAACATTCGCACCAGCCTGCAACGGACAAAGGATTGTTACCATCGAATCCTTGATCTCTTCCGCCTTTCCGCCGTATGCGCTGAAAAGGCCGAGCAAGCCAAAATGTTGGCGGATGCCACTTCGGACCCGCAGAAAAAAAATATATATTTAAAAAATCTTTCGCGGTCAATACAATATCTAACCCAGGCTCAGGCCCGGATGGCGGAATCGAAACCCGAGCTGAACGCGGAATCCAGGGCATTGAAAAAATTGACGGCCAAAATCACCGCTCTGATCGACCGGGCGGCCGCGCGAGCGGAGGAAGTGCTGCGGCGTGAAGTCGAATTGGCAGTAGGCAGGGATGCCAAACCGAGTGCGGGACGGTTTTATAAACTCCATAAGGAAGAACAGAAGCAGGATTTTAGAGAATTGAGTGATGAATCGGCGGCGCAAAGAGTGGAAACCCTCCGGGAGGAGGAGATTCAGCGGATCAACGATCGGCTTCTGTCCGTTCTTCAATCCGTTCATCCCGGCGATTCGAACATGGCGCCCCGCCGCCGAACCCCGGTATGACGGTGGTTGCCGGAACTATCGATCCGCAAGGGATTTGTTGCATCACGGACGGCCTGGAGTCAATGAACGTTTCATCGGTTCCTACAAGAACCAGCGGAGGATAAAATGGATATCAGACCCGATAAAGCAGGGAACCATTATCAGAATGCGGATACCCATCTGTTGCAGGATATCAAAAGCGGGAAGGTTCAGGACTTCAACCTTCAAATCCTCGATGACGAACTGGTCGTCTCTTCTCGGGATGGCGGGAGGCGGGTACATCTTGCGGGGGAAAAGCCGGCGCTGGAAAAAACGGTCAGTCCCAAGACGCTGACGAATGATCTCAGCGGGTTTTCCGGAAAACTCGACGAACTGGAAAACCATGCGCGGATGGACATGTTCATCGTGATGGCCCTGATGCACAAGATATCCCAGCAGAATCGGAGCCAGGCCAGGGAATTCAGACACACCGCCATGGAGCAACAGATGAGCGCCCTGCACGGACAGGCGGAGCAGATCCGCGCGGCGGGGGATAAGATGTTTGCGGGCGCCATGATTTCAGGAGCCATGCAGATCGGCGTATCGGGCGGATCCGCCGTTGTGGGGGCGGGCGCCGCTTTTAAGAACATCAAGGGTATGAAGTTGGAAAAAAAAGCGGAAGGCTTCGGGAAACGTATAGATAAGATGAGAGCAAACATTCCGAAAAGTTTAGATAAGATGGGAGCAAACAAAACGAAAATCGGTAGCCACCGAGGTTTGAGCACCCGTAACGGCGCCGGCAGTTCCAATCGCCCCTCCTGGAGGTCCGCAAAAAAATACGACGCGAAGGAGCTGCAAAGCAAAATGAAAGAAATGGAGGTCGAGCAGCAAACAACGAACGATCTGCATCAAACAAAGATCAGCGGAAAAAAATGGGAATATGCCAACTCCGTCATGCTGACCGTCACCCAGGGCATGGGCTTTATGGGACGCATGGCGAGTTCGGGCCAGGATAAAAGCGCCAAATACGATGAGGCGGTGGGGAAAGAGTTCGAGGCCGAAGCTCAAAAAGCATCGACCCATGTCTCGGACCAGCAGGAGCTGATGAGAACCTACCTGGACACCATCAAGCTGATCAAAGACAAATACCAGTCCATGGAGCAGACCAACGCGGAAACCCTGAAATCGATCCTGCGGGCATAACGGGGCGGCCATGGAATTCGACCGGTTGATCAAAGCGTTCGCGGAGCAGATGGGCGCCGGCGATATGTCGCCGGAAGACGGCGGACATTACCTGCTGACCTTTGACGGCCGTCTGAACGTCCGCTGTCTTCGGGCGGGAAAGGAGAAGATGATCATCAGCGGAAAGGTCGGCGAACTCCCGGAGGATGAACGACAAACGGATGATTTTCTCAGACGGTTGCTCCACATCAATCTGGCCCGAATGAAAAACCAGAAAGAGGTTTTGAGCATCGAGCCGGAAGACGGTCGGCTCATTCTGTTTCGGCCGGTAGCGACGGAAGAAATGTCGGTCGAACGGATCATGGATATCATGGAGGGGTTTCTGGAGAACATGGAGTTCTGGTGCGATACGGCCGGCGAGCAGCCGAAGACCGCGCCCCATCCCTTTTTCCCGATGATGTTTCCATAATGAAGATGATTGATTGCAAAGAATTTCTGATCCATTGAAGAAAATTTTCTTATTTCTGATGTTGACAGCGGTAACGGCCGGAACGGTTCAGGGTGCGGAAGTTCCATGGAAAGAGACCCCCTACTCCCATGTGTCCGACAACGAAAGACTTTCGGATCTGCTCCGGGATTTTTTTGCAAGTCAGGGAATCAACGCCGTGGTCAGCGAAAACATAACCGGCACCGTGAACGGACGGTTTGATCAATATGCGCCGAAGCGCTTTTTCAGACAATTGGCTGCGGCCTATGCTCTGATCTGGTATTATGATGGAAACCTGCTCTACGTCTACAAGGCCGATGAAGCGGACTCCCGGCTCATCTATCTCGAATTTTTAAGAGTCCCCGAATTGACAGCGGTGCTGAAGCGGCTGGGAATATATGATGAGCGTTTCTCGGTCAAGGGAGGCGGTGAAGACAGCATCGCCTATGTTTCCGGCCCGGCCCGGTATGTCGCCCTGGTCGTCGAGACGTCCGCCATGATGGATGCCAAGGCGGCCAAGGATTACAGTGAACGAAGGGCGGAGGATGTCATTCGAGTGTTCCCTTTGAAATATGCCTGGGCGGAAGATCAGACTTTCTATTTCATGGACACCGAGGTGACGATTCCCGGCATGGTCACCACACTTCGAAATGTCCTGGCGGGAAGGAGCGCGCCGGGTGCGGTCACCGGAAGGCAGGAACGAAGGATCGCGCCCACCGTATCCAAATTGAAAGGAAAAGGCCTGGCTTCCTTGAAAACAGGTCCGGACGCGGAGCCTGCCGAAGAAACTTCCGGCGACCGGGGCGCACCGGGACCCGCCCCGACTGCGGGCGGAGTGCCTCCGGAGGTATCCATCCAGCCGGACATGCGGCTGAATGCGGTGATCATTCGGGATGCAAAGGAGAAAATGACCTATTATGAAGAGATTATTTCCATTCTGGATGTCCCGGCCGGGCTGGTGCAGATCCAGGCCACCATCATGGATGTGAATACCGACTATTTTCAGGATCTGGGCATCGACTGGCGGTTTCAGACCGACGCTTCCGGTTCGAATGCCTCCACCCGGGGCGGCTTCATGGCCGGCGAGGGCCTCGATTTTCAGAATCCCGCCATTGTCGATGGCGCCGGTTTCGGCTTCGCGACCCTGATCGGGGACGCGGAAGATTTCGTTCTGGCGCGGGTCAAAGCGCTGGAAGACGAGGGCAAGGCCCGGATTCTCTCCCGGCCGTCGGTTTTGACCCTGAACAATTCCCAGGCCCTGCTGGAACACAGCCAAACCTTCTATGTGCGTGTGGCCGGCGACCAGGAGGTGGACCTGTTCAACGTCACAGCCGGTATTGTTCTCAAGGTGACCCCGCACATCATCCAAGAAGACGAGGATTTCCGCGTCAAGCTCTCCGTGCGGATCCAGGATGATGACGTGCTGGACACCGCAGTGGATGAGATACCGGTGATCCAGAACAGCTCCATCAGGACCCAGGCGGTGGTCGGAGAAAACGAGAGCCTGCTTATCGGCGGATACATTCATGAAACCGCCACGGCGGCCGAACGGCGGATTCCCTGCCTGGGGGGTATTCCAATCTTAGGCTATTTATTTAAAAATCTGGAAACCGGGAAGAACAAATCCGAGCGATTGTTCATGATCACCCCGAAAATCGTCCGAACCCGTTCGGCGGCCGTGAATCCCGAAATCCATCCGGAGGAGTCCCTGAACCATTATGGCGGACGATAAGGCCAAACGACATATTCTGAAAATCCTCTCCGGGCCTCACCTGGGCGCGGAAATGTTGCTGGCGCCCGGAACCTACCTCATCGGCAGTGATCCGGAGTGCGACATCATCCTTCGGGATCAGACCGTGGCCCCGCGCCATGCCCGGCTCACGGTGCTCCAAGAAGGGCTTGCGGTGTCGCCGGCCGAGGATGCGGCCTACCTCGATGGAGAAAAGCTCGAAAGTCGGGAGACCCCGCTCGATCTTCATCAAATCGTCACCCTGGGGACGACCCATTTCGGCATCGGGGTGGAAGGGGAGCCCTACCCCCTTTCCCCGCTTCCGGTGATCATGCCCGAAGGGCCGTCCGTTTCCGAAGGCGGCGACGGCTCGGAACCGGACCGGCGGGCCGATCCAGACGGCCCGGAAGATCCGGGGGCGGCGCCGGCCGAATACCCGGAGGAACCGGACCGCGAATCCTCCGGCGGAACAGGCCGCCTGGCCGCAGCCGCCGTGCTGATCCTTCTGCTGGCGGGGGTCGGTCTGTTTTTCGGTTTCAGCGAGGCCTTCACATCGGGGCCTGAAAAGAAGCTCACCAAAACAGACCGGATCGAAGAGATACATCGCCTCTGCGAAAAGCATGATATCCGGGGGGTAAAAGTGGTCGAAGGGTTCGAGGGCGCACTGATGATCCAGGGGTATCTGGATACTGCGGCCCAGAAACAGACGCTGTTTCAGGCGGTCAAGGCTCTTCCCTTCAGGGTGCTCCTGAAGGTCCGCGTCATTGAGCGGATCATCGATGCCGCCCGGGAAACCCTGGATGCCTACGGCCTTCCCCTGGAGGCGGCCTGGGAGACCGGAGGGACATTGGTGCTGAAAGGGTATATGGGGGATAAGACCCGACTCCGAAAGCCGATGGCCCGGCTCCGGGAAGAAATCCCGAGCCTCGAACGAATCGAAGACCGGGTCACCGCCTATGAATCTTTGATCCCGGCCCTGTTTCAGATATTGGAAGCGCACCGGGTGAAAGGGGATGCCGAATTCCTGGTCTACCCAGACCATATCCTGTTCCAGGGGGATCTGAATCCCGAAAGCATGGAGAACTGGAAGCAGGCCAAGGCCGATATTCTCAAGCGGTATGGAACCGGTTTTGCGCTTCGGGAGAACCTGCAATCGACCGAGGCGAAGCCCGCGTCGGGCCCGAACCCGGCTCCTCGGATGAAGACAGCCGAGGCCTCCCTGCCGAAATCTGATCACGACCAATCGAATCCCTTGCCCGGCTTGCAAATCAGGGGCGTGACGCTGGGGCCGGTGAGCTACGTCACCACCTCGTCCGGCATCAAATATTTTCCGGGCGGCGTGCTCGATAACGGTTTCGTTATCAAAGCCATTCGGCCGGACGGGCTCGTCCTGACCGCCAAAGGCAGGGATTATAACCTTTACTTCCGGGGAGGTGAATAATGGAAGCGGAACGACCTTTGATGCTGGATATGGAAGAAAAATTAAAAGACGATGAAAACGGCATGTACCGAAAGGAGGTGATGGAACGTCTGAACGCATTGGACCGTGATTTGAAGCGCCGAATGGACGCCGGGCTTGCACCGGATGAGTTCGAAACGGCGGAAAAGCTGCAACAGGCTGCCGGGGCAGCCGCACTGGTGATCAACCACATGGCAAAGCGACTGAACAACGAATCGTAATCTGATCGTCAGAATCGATCAAAACAATAAAGGAGTCAAGACATGGCTGGCGGAATTAGTTTTTCCACTATGGCAGACCCTACCGGAAAATTGCCGACGACTGTCAAAAGCATCGACGATACTCTGAACACAAACCTGGAAGATTTTGATCCTGCGAATGCCGATGCCGCGGATATGCTGGCGCTGCAAATGCAGATGCAGGAATGGACCATGGCGATTCAGCTTCAGAGCAACGCCATGAAATCGGTGGGCGACGGGCTGAAGAGCGTGGTCGGAAACCTGAGATAGCGGGGAAATCCATCTGATGGACATCGATACGAAAACGCTGCAGTTGCTGATGGAAGCCGGGCTCCTGGCCGGAGCCTACGGATACTTCAAGGAATCTGCCGTCATTCTGGAAGGGGTGCGGGCGGTTCGGCCCGAGAGCGAATACCCCTATATCGGCATGGCGGTGACCCAGATGAACACCGGCAAGGCCGGAGATGCGGTGGATCTGCTTCGGGACCATGCCCTGATGATCCGCCCGGAAAGCGACATGGCCAAAAGCTTTCTTGGACTGGCCCTGAAGCTCGACGGTCGGGCTGCGGAAAGCGAAGCCTTGTTGAAAGAGATCGCGGAAAACGGGATCGAGACGCCGGCGGTCCGCATGGCTCAGGCCCTGCTGGCTCAGGAGGGTTGATTCGAAGGGGCGGGAATTTATAGATTCCTGCTTCTCTCGAAAATATTCCGCCCGGCCAAGGACGAGAGGGGACCCGACATGCGCTTTTTATCCGTAAACAGCTGAATTTATATTATCAAATAGTTTGTTACATAGTAGGAGAGAAGTTATGACGGATGGGATCGGCTCACATAAAATCGCGGAGCAGGTGGTCGAAAAAAGCACCCGGGAGGGCGCTTCGAATCAGACGCCGGACACTCCGGAGAGCAATGACGTCAATCGGTTCGATCAGGCCATGAAGCCTGCGGCCGAGGGGCGGGTCGACGGGGTCCGGGAGGCCCAGCCGGCCCAGGTGGAAGCCGCCGGCAAGACGCAGAACGTCGGCGACGCCATTCTCCAGGGTCTGGAAAAGATGCGCGGCGCCTACGACGCCCACCACGCCAAAATCGCGGAGGTGTTTCAGTCCGCCGAAGGGGCGGACGGCATAAAACCCGCGGAACTGCTCCGGCTTCAGTATGAACTGATGCAGTTGAACCTGCAGACCGACGTGACCACCAAAGCCACCGACAAATCGAGCCAGGGGGTTCAGACCCTGTTCAAGAACCAGTAACCGCGAATGGTGACGGTCCCGACCGGTAAAAATGACCGGGCTCGATGGAATGCGATGGGAAGCGGACGGGTTTTCGGGTTGATACTTCTGGTGTCGGTTCTGTGTTTAGCGGGATGCAAGACCACGCTCTACTCCGACCTGTCGGAGAAAGAGATCAATGAAATGCTGGCCACCCTTCTGAACAAAGGGATCGATGCGGAAAAAGTGCCGGGAAATGAAGGGATGTGGACCCTCCTGGTGGAGGAAAGCGAAATCGCCGCATCGGTGGAAATTCTGCAGAGCGTCGGGTTCCCCAAGGACCGGTTCGCCAGCATCGGCGAAATTTTCGAAAAAGAGGGGCTGGTCTCGTCTCCCCTGGAGGAACGGATCCGGTTTATCTACGCCTTGTCCCAGGAGCTGTCCGAAACCATTTCTCTGGTCGACGGCGTCATCGCCGCCAGGGTCCATATCGTCATTCCGGAAAATGACCCCCTTTCACGGGATATTCGGCTCTCTTCGGCCTCCGTCTTCATCAAGCACCGGATCGACGCGGATATGGAATCGAGAGTCGGCCAGATCAAGCGGCTGGTGATCAACAGCATCGAAGGGCTCAGCTACGACAAGGTGACGGTGGTTCTGTTTCCCTCCTATGAAGAGCTGGAGTATGCAGAAAAGCCCGATTTCAAGCGGGTACTGGGGATTCGGATTGCAGCGGAATCTTCTTCGCGGTTCTGGATGATGGTTGGAACCGCCGGGGCCCTGTTCGTCCTCTCTTTGGTCGGGGCCGGGTATCTGTGGTGGGCATCGAGAAGAAAAAAGGGGCGGCGGAGGGCCGATGTTGAACGCGCTGAAAAAACTGATTAAAGATGAAGACCCGTTATCCCCCATGATTATGGAATTCAATTTTCAGCCCGCCCGGTATGCGGCCCCGGATCGGGTATCCGGCCTGATCGAGGCGCCTTTGTTTGAAAAACTGAGACGGAGCCCCCGGGCCGAACGAAGACTCTCCGCCTGGATGCTCGGGGAGCTGGGGCTGGACGGCCAATACTGGTTCGATTTTACGGAAGAACACCGGCGGATCGCGCTGATGGACGGCCGGACCCTGATCGATCTGGTATTCTTTGCCGGCGCCGCCGTGAACGCTCGCTGGATATCCCGGGTCATCGATAAAGAGAGATCGGCGGCTCTTCGGCGGAATCTCGGGGATCGGGTTCTCGGATTCGCGCTGAAAAGAGCGCCCCTTCTGCTGGGAGATTCCGAATTTTCGGATGCCCCACCGGATGAACTGACCGAGGTGAAAGCCCATGTCGAAGCCGCCGGCAAACGGTGCTTGGAAGCCTGTTTTGCCGGAGAGCCCGCGGCCCTGACCCGGCGGCTTCTGCTGAAATTTCCGACATGTGTGTCCCTGACGTTCGACCGGGCGGCGTCGCCGGAAGAAAAAGCGGCGGCCGGCCGGGTGATCAGAAAAATTGCTTGTTCGGAGGGAAGTCCCGTATGGACGGCGTCTGTTTCCTGAAACGGGGGAAAGTTCAGTTCCCGAGAGGGAAAAAAGTGATCAAGGCCGAGGAGTATGCCGTATATGCCGAAGCGGAAGACATCCTGGAAAAAGCCAGACAGGATGCCGAGCAGATCATCGCCGAAGCCGGACAGGTGTATGAGGAGGAAAAGGAGCGGGGATATCAGGACGGCATGATGGAAGGCAAGCTCGCCCACTCGGAGCAGATGATGGACACCGTCACCAAAACGGTGGCCTACCTGGGATCGATGGAAGAGAAGGTCATCGATATCGTGATGCAGGCGGTGCGGAAGATTCTGGGTGAAATGGATGACCGGGAACTCATCGTCAAAGTCGTCAGGCAGGCGCTGTCGGTGGTCCGGAATCAGAAGCAGGTCGCCCTGCGGGTGTCCCCCGGGCAAGTTGAAACGGTCAAAGAAAAGCTCAACGAGATCGCCGGCGACTACCCGGTGATCAGTTTTATCGATGTGCTCCCCGACGGACGGCTGCAAAATGGCGGATGCATTCTGGAAAGCGAGGTCGGCGTGGTGGACGCCAGTGTGGATGTGCAGGTCAAGGCGATTCAGCGCGCGGTGATGAAAAGCTTTAAAAAAAGCGGCGAGTAGAACCGGAGAGCGGTCATGAGAAACGGAAGCTTCGATTACATCACGGATGCCATCGGCAAGGCGGTGACCGATTCGGCGCCGTTGCAGCTCAAAGGGCGGGTGGTCCAGGTGGTGGGCACCATCATCAAGGCCTACATCCCAGCCGCCAAGATCGGGGAACTGTGCATCCTGAAGAATCCGGGCGAAACCTGGGAACTCAAGGCCGAGGTGGTGGGCATATCCAAACAGGCGGCCCTGCTCACCCCGTTGGGCGTCCTGTACGGGGTCTCCTCCGCCACCGAGGTGGTCCCCACCGGAAAGGTCCATATGGTGCCGGTGGGCGAAGCCCTGTTGGGACGGGTGATGAACGGGCTCGGGAATTTCCTGGATGTGGAGGCCAAAGGCGCCTTTGAACCGGAAACCGAGTACCCGGTCTACGCGGATCCGCCCGATCCCCTGACCCGGAAAATCATCACCAAGCCGATCTCCCTCGGACTTCGGGTCCTGGACGGTCTTCTGACCTGCGGCGAAGGCCAGCGGATGGGCATCTTCGCTGCGGCCGGGGGCGGAAAAAGCACCCTGCTGAGCATGTTGGTCAAGGGCTCGAATGTGGACGTGACCGTGCTGGCCCTGATCGGCGAACGGGGACGAGAGGTTCGGGAATTCATCGAAAAAGACCTGGGCCCCGAGGGCATGGAGAAAACGGTCGTGGTGGTCTCCACCTCCGACCGCTCGTCCATGGAGCGGCTGAAGGCCGCCTATGTGGCCACGGCGGTGGCCGAGTACTTCCGGGACAAGGGCAAACGGGTGCTCCTGATGATGGATTCGGTCACCCGGTTTGCCCGGGCCCAGCGCGAAATCGGACTGGCCGCCGGGGAACCCCCCACCCGACGGGGATTTCCGCCCTCGGTCTTTTCCACCCTGCCCCTGCTGATGGAACGGGCCGGTCAGTCGGACAAAGGCTCCATCACCGCCTTGTACACCGTGCTGGTGGAGGGCGACGACATGACCGAGCCGGTGGCCGACGAAACCCGCTCCATTCTGGACGGACATATCATCCTCTCCAGAAAGCTGGCCGCCGCCAACCATTATCCGGCCATCGACGTGTTGCTCAGCGTCAGCCGGGTGATGAACGCCATTGTCGGATCCGAGCACAAAAAGGCGGCCGCCCGATTCCGAAAGTTGCTGGCCAAGTATCAAGAAATCGAACTGCTGCTTCAAATCGGGGAGTACAAGGCGGGCGCCGACGCGGAGGCGGATGAGGCGATTGAAAAGATAGACCGGCTCAACCGGTTTCTAAAACAGGGGCTGGAGGAAAAAACGAATCTGGAAGAGACCGAGGCGGAAATGATCGATCTGTTCAAATGAGGTATGTCCTCGAGGATCTTCTTCAGGTCAGAGAATTCAGGCGGTATTCCGCAGAAAATGAGGTGATCGGTCGAAAACGGCGGCTTGAAGAGGCGGTCCGGGCGGTCCGAGACAAAGAGCAGGCACTGAGGGACTACATCGACTGGCGGATCGAACGGGAGGCCGGGCTGTTCGAAGAAATCAGAAACAAGCTGGTGGTCCCTGCGGCCCTGGAAAATCTGAAGCAGCATTTTTTTCTGCTCAGGGAAAAAGAGCTGGTCTTCGAAAAGGCGGTGATGGAGGCGGAAAAGGCCCGGAAAGAAGCGGTCGAGGAGCTTGAAAAAGCCAGGGATGCCTACAATACGGCGGTCCGCCGGAAGCAGAAGATCGAGGAGCACAAAACCCGCTGGATGGACGCCTTCAAAAAAGAACAGGAAAGAGAGCAGGAAAAGGAAATGGAAGATTTCCGTGTTCTGAAAAGCCTTGCACAGGGGGATACCGATGACGATGAAGACGAGTAAAGGGACGGGCATGGATCTGAAAAACGCCGAATTTTTCGGCGGCACTCAATCCAAGTCGGCCTCCGGAGCCAAACAGATGAAAGAAAAACCGGACGATCTGGGGGAAAAAGGCAAATACTTCGAATCCCTGCTCGATTCGGCGCCGTCGGGCCGAAACAAGGAAGGATCGGAGCATCCCCCCCTGCCGAGGCAGGATCAAAGCGAATTTTTCCGGCACTCCCGGCAAGCGTCGTCGCATCCAAAGGGGATTCCCGGGGAGGGACCCCCCGGCCCGGGTCAAAAGGCGACACCGAAATCGACGGACCCTCGGGCGGAGCCGTCTTCCCCCGCCGGCAAACAG
>JGI12109J20283_10553526_pt1 | contig 12356 bp, 7 predicted proteins | sample ElkSlonscriptome_12_FD_20283 | JGI IMG/M metagenome (IMG submission 20283) | reverse complement strand
CGTCGTGTCCGACCACCAGCCCGGGCACGCCGCTCGAACCGGCGGTTCCGGTCACGTCCTCGACCGTCCAGCGTTCGCGCTCCACACGCCGAGCGAGCCGTACGCTTCCCGCGTCGTTGAAGAGGACGACGGGCTCGCCGTCGCGATCCAGCGTGAAGTCGAGCGGCAACTCGGCGGCATCGACCGTGCCCGGAAGCGTCTCGAGCGCCCAACCGCCGACGTCGAGGCGCCCCCACACGAGACGCGCGTCGACCGGCGCCTCGACACGACGGCACAGGACGTGGATCGCCCCATGATCGTCGATCTCGAGTTCCGGGTCGAAGGTCTCCTCGTCGCCGAGCGGATAGTAAGGAGCCGTCCAGGCTCCCCCGCCGAGTGCACGCTGGGCCAGGAACAACCCGGAGCCGGTGGAGTCATCGCGGAAGGCGATCCACAGGGTCTGTCCGTCGCTCTCGAGATCGAAGCCGCGTCCCCAGCCGGCTTGCCCGGATCCGACGTCGGTCACGGCCCACGAAGCGCCGGGTATCGACTGTTCGGCGTGCACGAGCTGCTGCCGGACGCCGTCGTAGAAGACCACGTGCGTCGATCCGTCCTCGGCGACGAGGACGTCGACGTCGAATGCCGCACCGTCACTGTCGGGCACGTCCTCCAACGTCCACGATCCGCTCACACGGCGCGCCACGCGTACGAGTTCGTTCGCCTCCTCGATGTAGGCGACGACCGGCGTTCGTTCGGGCGCGAAATCGAGCGACGGGCGTCCGACCGGGTCGTTGCTGGCGTCTACGACCTCGGTCGTCCACGCGCCTTGCGCGAAGACACCGTAGGAGAGTGCGAGCGCATCGGGATCGATCCACGCGGCGTGCGTGGTGCCGTCGTCATCGACCTCGAGGTCGATCCGGCTGTCCGCGGCCGCGGGAACGACCGGTGTGGTCGACCAACCCTCTTCGAGTCCACGCACGATCGTGAAGTCACCCAGACTCGACGACACCGCGTAGGGCTCGGCCCGGACGACGCGCATGCGTCCCTGATCGGTCTCGACTCGGGGAAGACTCACCGCGACGCGTCCGCCAACGGCGTTGCGCGAAAGAACCGACCACGTCGAGCCGCCGTCGGTCGACAACTCGACGTCGACCGGCCCGGGGCCGAACCACTCGACGTCGACGATGCTCCCCGCGGTGAGGACCTCGCCACCGACTTGCGAGTCGAGGAACAAACCGCCGGTGAGAAACTCGTAGCCACCACCGAAGTGAACGGTCAGGACGTGCGGGTTCCCGAACGGATCGAGGTCCAACTCGACCGCCGACGCGCGATTGGTCAGTTCCGCTTCTGTGGACCAGAAGCTTCCGTCCTTCACGAGGTAGAACATTCGGTAGTCGCGGGCGTTGTTCTCGGGGAACGTCGCCGTGCTCTGTTCGGCGATCATGTGGACGCGTCCGGACCCGTCGACCGCGATTCGGGACTCGACAGAACCGTCGGCGAACTGCGAATCCCAGGGAAGGAGATACGAGGTCTCCCCGGCATGATGGTAGAAGGTCCGATGTCGCAGGGCGACGTCGTCGAAGACGACACCCGTCACGTGGGCTCTCCCCCCGGGGCCGATCGCGATGTCGGGCCGGCTGACCAGGGCCTCGTCGTCCTCGGCGATCTGGAGCGTGAAGATCGTGAAACCATTGGCTTCGCGGAGCCGCACGATGTCGTCGAATTCGCTTGCATACACTCCGAAGGACATCGGTCGGGTCCCGTACGCGAAGTCGAAGGTCGACGATGTCGAGAGTTGCTGAAACCCTTCAGACCAGCCCGAACCGTCGCGGGTGAATCGCTGAACCGTGCCCCTGAAGGGCGCTAGCGCGAAGACCGCCACGTTCCCGGTACTCGGATCGATGTCGATGCGGGGCTGGCGAATGTAGGCCGAATCCGGCTCGATCGTCTCGCGTGACCACACGCCGTCGTCGCGGAGGAAATAGTCGAGACGGTCGAAGGTTCGATTCCATCCCGCGACGTGCACACGTCCATCGTCGTCGAGGAGCGCATCCGCGGACTGGACACCGTAGTTGGGTCCGGTGCTGACGATGCGCTCCGTCGTCCAACCGCCCTGCTGACGGATCCCGTGCACGAGTGCGGTTTCGTCGGCCACGTTCCGGGTGTAGACGATGTGGACGCGCCCCTGCGAATCGACGAAGAGGTCGAACACCCGCGAATCCGTGAACATGGTGTCGAGCAGAAGGAACTCCGCGTCGAAGCGCGGTTGCGCGACCGCCGGCACGGCGGCGAGAAGAATCAGGAGCGGCGCGAAGAGGAATACGCACGTCGCGCGCGGGATCGCGTGGAGCACGGCGATGGGCCTTCCGTTGGGGATCGGTGATGCAGAGTCTCAGGACGACGTCCCGTGCGAGGGTATCGCACCCCCAACTACGAACGCGAAAAGGCGCCGGCCCCGGACAGGCCGGAATGCCCCGGCGTTGCGGTCGACGGCGTGCGTGAATAGGCTGCACGCTTCCTCAGCGCTCCGGAAACGACCTGTACCGGCAGTCCGCGCGACCCCATATCCGAAACGAACGACCCACCATGAACGTCGCGACCACGACGCCGTCCAGCACGGCGCGCGCGGGCCTATGGGCCAGCATCTGGCCCGAGCGCCCGCTCCCGGACATCCTTTCGGGAATCACCGTCGCCCTGGCCCTGGTCCCCGAGGCCGTGGCCTTTGCCATCGTGGCCAACGTGTCGCCGATGATCGGGCTCTACAGCGCCTTCATGATCGGGCTGCTGAGCACGATCTTCGGCGGGCGCCCGGGCATGATCTCCGGGGCGACGGGTGCGATGGCCGTGGTCGTGGTCGCCCTCGTGATCGAGCACGGCGTGGAATACCTGTTCGCGGCCGTCGTGCTCTGCGGGCTGATCCAGATCGGCGTGGGCCTCCTGAGACTCGGGAAACTGATCCGGATGGTGCCGCATCCGGTCATGCTGGGCTTCGTGAATGGACTCGCGATCGTGATCGGAATCGCCCAACTGGGAAGCTTCAAGGCCAAGAACGGGCAGTGGTACGACCCGCAGACCATCGGCATCATGATCGCGCTCGTCGCGCTGACGATGGGCATCATCCACTTCCTGCCCCGCGTGACGAAGGCCGTCCCCGCTCCATTGGTCGCGATCGTGGGCGTTTCGCTGATTGCGATCGTCGGCCTGCCCGCCTGGGGCCTGAGCACCCCCGACGTGTCCGGCATGGCAGGAGAGATCAAGGGTGGAATTGCGGAGCTGGTGACGCCGGCCGTCTTCCCCGACGGCTTCTTCACGCCGAGCGGCCTCTGGGCGACCCTTCTGGTGGTCTGGCCCTACGCGCTGATCCTGGCCGGGGTCGGCTTGATCGAGTCGCTCATGACGATGTCGCTGATCGACGAGATCACCGAAACGCGTGGCCGTGGCAACCGTGAGTGCGTCGGTCAGGGGATCGCCAACACGGTGTGCGGTTTCTTCGGTGGAATGGGTGGCTGCGCCATGATCGGCCAGTCGCTCATCAACGTGCACTCGGGCGGACGTAACCGACTCTCGGGTCTCGTGAGCGCGCTGTGCCTGCTCGCGTTCATCCTCTTCCTGGGGCCTTGGATCGGCATGATCCCGATGGCCGCACTGGTCGGAGTCATGTTCATGGTCGTCGTCGGAACCTTCGAGTGGGCGTCTCTGCGCATGTTCCGCCGGATGCCCCTGGCCGACATGATCGTGATGGTCACCGTCATCCTGATCACGGTGGTTCTGCACAACCTTGCGCTGGCCGTGCTCGTCGGCGTCATCGTGTCCGCGCTGGTGTTCTCATGGCAACACGCGACCCACATCTTCGCCGACGAAAAGCTGAACGAGCACGGATCCCGGATCTACCAGCTCCACGGACCGCTGTTCTTCGCATCCGTGGAATCCTTCAAGCAGCTCTTCGATCCGGCAACCGATCCCGACGACGTCGTCGTCGACTTCTACTACACGCGCGTTTACGACCAGTCTGGGCTCGAAGCGATCAACACCGTGGCCGAGAGGTACCGGGCACAGGGCAAGCGACTGCACCTCGTCCATCTGAGCTCGGAGTGCGCGCGCCTACTCGACAAGGCGGGAGCCTTCGTCGAGGTCAACATCAGCGAGGATCCGCACTATCACGTGGCGTCCGACCGGCTCGGTTGAGCAAGGGCGCGCCTTGCACACTGTCGCGACCCTTCCTGAACCGATGCCCGAACGGCAGTACCTCACGTCTTCTTGTCGAAGAAGGCATCGACTTCCCGTTTGATGTTCTGCCACTGTTCGTGGTCGCCCCGGAGCGCGTCGACCACTTGCTTCAGCTTGGACACGCCGAACTTCCCGACCTGACCGACCCCGAGTCCGGGCGGAAGCGAGATCTCGCCGCCGGTCACCACGGCGTCGATGACGAAGGGCTTCGTCGAGCGTTTGGCCTCTTCGATCGCCGGCATGATGTCGGTCGCGGCCTCGACGCGCGCGCTCTCGCCACCACAGACCTCCGCGAAGGCGCAGAAGTCGAATTCGGGGATGCCCAGGGCATCGAAGTCCGGAGCGAGGCCCGCCTCCTCCATCTCGATCTTCACGAAGCCGAGTTCGGAGTTGTGGAAGACGAGGACCTTGATGGGCAGTTCGTACTCGGCGGCCGTCACGAAGTCCTGCATCGACATCTGGAAAGCGCCGTCGCCGACGAGGGCCCAGACCTCCCGATCGGGATGTCGGAGCTGGGCTCCGATGGCGGCGGGGAGCCCGACTGCCATCGAGCCGTGGTTGAACGATCCGATGACGCGTCGATCAGAATGGAAGTCCATGTGATTCGTGGCCCAGATGGCCGCGGTCCCGGTATCGATCGTGAAGATCGCGTCGTCGCTCGCGATGTCGCTCACACCACGGGCGAAGATCTGGGGGTGCAGCGGTTCGATGTCCTTCTCCGGACTCGACTCCTCACGCATGGTCCGCTTCCAGTCCTCGAACGACGCCCTCAGATCGTCGTGGAAGCGACTGTCCTCCTTCGTCTGGCACTTGCGGTGGAGTTCGGGAACCACCGTTCCCACGTCACCGTGGATGCCGAGATCGACTGGCGTGCGATTTCCGATGTTCACCGGGCGCACGTCCACCTGGATGGTTCGCGTGTCGTCGGGCAGGAAGTCTGTGTAGGGAAAATCGGTACCGATCATCAAGAGGAGATCGCATTCCATGACCGCCTTGTAGCCCGACTCGTTGCCGATCAGTCCGGTCAGGCCCACGACGTGGGGCGCGGAATGATCGAAGACGTCGGACGAGCGCACGGTGTGGGTGATCGGCGCCTTGACCTTGCCCGCGAACTCGAGCACGTCGTCGCGGGCATCGCGGCACCCGGCACCAGCGAGAATCCCGACTCGCGTTGCCTCGTCGATCATGGCGACGGCTTCGTCGATGACCTCCGGCGCCGGCACGACACGGCTCTGCGAGCGGAATACCCGATGGACGAAGTCCTCGTTCTCGGCGTCCATCGACGCGATGTCCGCCGGGAGTTCGATACGGCACACACTGCGGTTCTCGAGCGCCGTCCGAATCGCGCGAAGCATCACGCGCGGAGCCTCGGCCGGCGAGCGCACGACCGCTTGGTAGTCGCAGATGTCGTCGAACACGCGCGTGAGATCAACTTCCTGGAAGAAGTTCGTGCCGATGTGCTCGACCGGGATCTGCCCGGTGATGACCAAGACCGGAGATCGTTCCTTCTTGGCGTTGTACAACCCGTTCACGAGGTGCAGCGCCCCGGGTCCGACGGTGCTCGCGCACACGCCCAGGCCCTCGCCGAGTTCGCCCTGGGCGAAGGCCGCGTAGGAACCGTTGCCTTCGTGTTTGACCCGAACCCACTTGACCTCGTCTTGGCCGGCAATCGCCGCGACCAGGGGGTTGAGCGCGTCGCCGGCGACACCGAATACGTGGGTGACGCCCTGATCCCGGAGAATGTTCAAGAGCTGTTGCGAGACGTTCATGGATGTCCTCGGTGCCTTCTCGGCTCGTGGTCGGGGGTCGCGGGGGCTGAGATCAGTCGTCCTGGTGCATGCCCGACGCACGCATCGATTTCATCATCGGTTCGACCCGGTCGTGGATGTCGGTCAGTCCCCGCTCGACGTCCGCTTCGAAGTCGTTCCAGGTCTGGGCCGTCTGCTCTTCCATCGCATCGAGGTCTTCCTGCAGGCGGGCACGCATGTCCTCGAACTGGACGCGCTGGGACGCAGCCATCCCTGGATCGGCACCTTCGGTGGTCACTTCCATGGCATCGTCGATCTGGTCCATCGTCGACTCGACACGCTCGCGGAGTGCGTCCCGGCGTTCGGTGAAGGACTTGATCGCTGCATCGTCCTCGGCGTCGTCGCTGCAGGCGGCGACGGTGAGAAGCGCGAGAAAAAGGATCAACAGCGGGGTGCGCGCGAACATCGGAGGGCTCCTTCGTTTCGTGCACTTCGAGCGCAACGTACGAGCGCACGCTTCGCGTCCGCTCACCGCCAGAGCCTAGGAAGAAGACTTCGGCACGACCCTCGGGACATACCCGGGGCCGCGGGTAGGGAAGTCTCCATGAAGGATGCCGGGGGCTGGCCGTGTCAACGCAGCTTGCCCACCCGGATCGACGCGACGCCGTCCGGGCTCGACAGACGCAGGAAGTAGATGCCCGACCCGAGAAGACGGCCGCGCATGTCGCGCCCGTCCCAGGTGACCGCGTGCTCGGCCACGTCGCCGCGGAAGAGCGTGCGGAGGAGTCGTCCGCGGACGTCGAACACGTCCAGACGCGCTGGTGCAGTCCGTGAGAACGCGAAGCGCACGCGTGTGCTCGCGCGGAAGATGTTCGGCGTGCAGCTCAGGTCGACCGCCTCGCCGCCCGGAGATGGACTCGAGGTGAGCGAGCCCTGCTGGGAGACGACGACCGTCGCGTCCTGGCGCGTCGCAGGATCGAAGGCGTAGCCCACGACCGCGACACCTCCGCCGGGAGAGACCGCAACGTCGAGCGCCCGTCCGTTTCCGCCGCTCGGAGGCGACCAACGCTGGTCCCAGACCACGTCACCGTCGGGACCGTACTTCACCAGGACCTGCCCCGGGGTCCCGTCCGGCGCATCGCCGTCGCCCGCCACGATTGCGCCTCCGTCCGTGTCGATCGTCACGGCACGGGCTCGATGGACCGGTCCGTCGGGGGCGTCGTGGCCCCGGACGAAGGAACGGGTGCCGTCGGCGTCATGGCGAATCGTGATCATGCGCGTCCGGGGAACCAGGACGCTCCCGAAGCCGACGAGCACCGAGTCTCCATCTGGCGCCGTCACGAGTTCGGTCGGCTCGAGCACTCCGCACGGAGCGTCGGGGTAGCTATCCGTCCACAGCCGCGCGCCGGTCGTCGCGTCGAGTTTCCACACGCGACCGGCGAAGCTGCCGCAGCTCGACTCGGGATTCGCAGCGACCACGACGTTTCCGTCCGCAGCGATTTCCACTCCTCCGTAGCCGAAGAAGGTTCCGATCAGGCCACCGTCGACGTCCTCCCACACCGGATTGCCGAGCGCGTCGTACTTCACCGTGACCGCGGCCTGCTCGAAGACCGCCGGATTCCACGACTGGCCGGTCACGTAGACACTTCCGTCGGCGTCGATGGCGACGTCGCTGGCCCGATCGCCGCCGCCGAAGGGCCCGTCGTGCACCCTGGACCAGATCGTCGCACCCGAGGGATCGAGCAGATCGACGCGGAAATCTTCACCCGTGGACAGGCTCACCGCGATCGCGCCCGAGGGGCCTTCCTCGCCCTGGGGATGGAAGTTCTCGAGCGCGGCGAACGCGTGCGGGCCCAGGAAACGTTCCCAGACGAGTCCTCCGGTGGGATCGATCCTCCGCACGAACGCGAAGACACCGCTGGATCCTGCCGTCTGGCCGACGATCAACACGTCACCGTTCGCGGCCACGAACAGGTCCGTCGGCTGCTCGCGCTCGACACCCGGGTAGACCACGGCCCATTCCAGGACGCCGTCGGCGGAGTAGCGGCGCAAGAAGAGGTCTTGGTCGTTGCCTTCCAGACCCGGTTCGTAAGTCCTGCCGGCGACGTAGAGCCTGTCGTCACCGTCGAAGGCGACCTCGTCGGCCTGGTCGTCACTCTGGAAGGGACCGTCCCAGACGTCGGACCACTGGAGCGTGACAGGAGTCGCCGCCGCTGCGGTTGCACAGACCACCACGGCGAGGAAGAAGAACACCTGCGAGGCAAGGGTCACCGTTCGGTGCATGGCACGCGTGCCTTTCGGGTTGCGATGGTGGATCCGCGCACCGTTCTCCACCACGACGCGGAACTCATCGACACCCCGCCATCCGTGACCGATCGCAGCGCCCCACCTCCGCTTTCTACTGGTCGGGAAGCCCGCCCGTCACTTCCCAATCGGAGAAGTGAGGAGCATCGAACGACACGGTCGTTCGGTTCTGATCACGGTCCATCTCGGTCATGCCGCGGTACTCGAAGACCGGCGAATTCGTCCAGTGCACGTAGAATGGCGCGTCGGCGTTGTGCTCTGCCCAGGGCATGTAGGTCGCGAACACCTGCACCGGCACCTGGAAGTCGATGCCCGAAGGCTCGAGGCGAAGGATCAGCGGCAGCCCACGTCCGCCGTTGAAATCGCGATACCGGTCGTAGGAGTCGCGGGTCGGCACGGCGAGGCTGAACTCCGTCGGTGGGCTTCCGGCGGGAAGTGCGTTCGGCGGGATGTTCAGCGCGACGTCGCAGTTCTTCGGCCACGTCGTCAGCGTTCCCATCAGCACCGAGCCCGTCCCCGGAGTGACGAATCCGCTGAATTCCTCCCAGTCGAGGTCGTCGAGGACCGAGGGCGGTGTCGGCTTCAGGCCGTAGATGTGAACGGGCGCGCGACCGGCGGGCTCGGTCGGGTCCGGGGCCATGGTGTCGGTCCCGTCTCCACAGCCGAAGGTGGCGAGAACGATCAAGGCAAGAAGGACTCGTGTCGGCGTCCTGTTCATCGGTGCATCTCCTCGGCGGCGCCGCGGGGGGTCCGGTCCGTAGGGACGAAGCCTCCCCGACCCGCCATTCGAGTTCAGGGTCGAAGCCTACCGGATCGGGTGATCCGATGGAGTGGAATCGTCGCGAGAGCCAGCACGAGCGTGAGGACGCCGAGCAGACCCACGACGAAGGGGGCATTGCGGATCCGGTGGGTGATCAAGTCACTCTTGCTCCCCACGCGGAAGGTCACGCTGACCTCGCCCGGTCGGACGACGTCTTCAGGAATCGTCGACAGAAGCAGGCGATACGAATCACCCTCGACGAGCGTGTCGGAACCGGAGATGCGCAGCTGCTCGGACTCGCTACGCTCGGTCACCGTTGCTCCGTCCGACAGACGAGTGATCTGGACGCGATAGGATTCGACGCCCTCGATCGGAGTCCAGCGGACCCCGAGCTCCGCGCCGGCGACGACCTCGCCCTCGACGGGTCGGACGAACGCAGCGTCGGTTCCACCACGCAGGACCTGCGACGGACCGACTGGACGCGGGGGCAGCAGCACCAGGCATGCAAGGCACGCGGCTGCGACCACCGAGGCGGCCGCCATGAGCGAAACGCGAGCCCGCCGCAGCGTCCGACGACGCGTCACCCTGCCGTCGTCGCGGACCAGGTCGGCGAGTCGACGGTCGAGGTCGACGATCGACTTGCAGTGATCGCAGACGTCCAGGTGCGCCTCGAGAATCCTACGAGCCGGTTCGTCGAGATCGCCCCGCTCGAGTTCGAACACACGGTCTCCGACGTCCGGATCGACACAGGCAAATTCCTGCGCGCTCGGTTCAGCCATGATCCCTCGTCTCGTTCGCTTCCTTCGCGGACTCGGAGCCCCGATCCCGGGTCTCACCGTATCGACCCACGAGCAGCCTGCGGTTCAAGAACTGATTCGCCTTTTTCAGACACGCGTCACGACGGTAGTAGACCGCTTGGACCGAACCGAGCCCCAGAAGGCGGCGAAGGGTCTCGATCGGAGCCTCTTGCCGGTAGATCGCGATCAGCAGGTCCCGGCACTCGGCATCGAGCGCCTCGAGGGCGTCACGCAGGAGCGCAACGCGCTGTTCGGCATCGATCAGCTCGAGGGGACTGGCTGCGGCATGGGGAAGGACGTCGTGCAACTCGTGAACGTCGGACGCCTCGCGCCTGCGCCGCCATAGCGCCAGGTTCGTGCACCGGTTGCGCGCGATCGTGACGACGAATGCCTCGGGATTGCGAGGCGCCTCGCCAGCGCGGCGCAAGTAGCGCAGGAAGGAGACCAGTGATTCCTGGACGATATCGTCGAGGTCGGAATCGTCCGGCGAAAAGAAACGTTCCACGGTCGCACGAACCGTAGGCTGGAGCCTTGCGCAGACCGCATCGCCTACGACATCATCGCCGTGGACGTAGCGCTCGACGTCGGCGTGGAGCGTCTCGTGATCCGACATGAAGGCCCCGGGGTTGCGGCCTCGACGTTGTGGACGGCAGCGATCCGAAATCGCGGCCGCTTCCGCGAGGCAGACCACGAAGCGAGACCGAGAGCATGAGACTATCGATACGTCCACACCGCTGTCCAGGGAATCGATCCTGGCAAGCCATATTGCTGGCGGGCTTCGTGCTGGCCACCGGTTGTGGCGGGACGGACCCGCAGGATCTCGCGCCCTCGCTCCGTGACCTCGAAGTCTCTTCCCGGATCGAGCCGCACGTCGAAGCCAGCGTCCGCTCACTCACACGCCCGGACGGTGGTGAGGCGAACACACTCCATGACCTGCGGACTTACGCAGTACTCCGTCAGGCGATCTACGACCCACAGAGCCGGTCGACGGCGGTGGACTCGCTCCTCGCCTCATGGGCCGAAGCACCGGACCACCTTCTCTGGCCCGAATTCGCGGCGCGTGAGGGGCGCTACTTCGATGCCGAGAGTCGACGGCGTGCACTCGAACTCTTCTCCACGCCGGCCGCGAGCGACACGACGACAGCCATCGGATTGGTCGTGCAGGCTCTGCGTCTCGGCACGCGTGAGGCCCTGACCACCTGGTTCGCGCGGGCTAGAACCCGCTCCGGTTCACTCGCGCCTTTTCCTCGAGTGTGGATCGACCTCAAGGCCGCGTACGGAGCAAGGATTGGTGGTGATCCCGAACGCTCGGTGCGGATCGCGTCGGATGCGCTCGATTCCGCCCGAGGCGTGGGCGGTCGCGCGCTCGAAGCGTATGCCTGGATCGAGATCACGCGGGCTCTGCTCTCGCTCGGCGAACTCGACGACGCATTGTTCGCCGCGGTGCTGGCCGACACCCTCACGGCCTCGACGACGGCACCGGACGACCCCGTCGTCGATCGACTGCAGACTCGAGAGCTGCGCGCCGACGTGCTCGCCGCGCGACGCGATGCCGACGCCGCATTCGCTCTCTACGATCTCAACATGGACGAAGCGTCTGGCGCAGGTCTGCACTATCTGGCGTCGCGGAGCGTCAACCGTGCAGCGATGCTGGCCGAAACGATCGGAGATCGTGCACTCGGCCTTCGCTACTGCCACCGCGGGCTCGACTTCGCCCTGGCCGACGACGATTCGTTGAACGTCCCACGCCACATGATGAACGTCGCCCGCCGTTACCGGATGCAGGGGCAACTCGATTCGTGCCTGGTGTACCAACGACGCGCCGTGCGTTGGGTCGAGGCCTACCCTGCCGAGCAGAACGTGGCCCGCATGCCTCTCCTCCAGGCGGAGTACTACGCTCAGGTCGGCCAATACGACGTGGTCGACTCATTGCTCGCCGAGGCCGTGGCTCATCAAGGTGCCCACGATACCGACGAGGCCCGCGCCGAACTCCACCTCGAGTTGATCCGCGGTTGGATGGAAGTCGGGCGGCCCGACCTCGTCTACCGGTCGATCGAGGCGATCACCGACCTGGGTGAGGGAACCGGCGATGCCTTCGCGGACCGCCACGTCGTTGCCGACCTCAATCTCTCGATCGGAGAGTTCCTCACCCGACGCGGTGAGTACGCGTCAGCGCAGCGAGCCCTCGACATGGCGGCCGAGGCACTGGCGCGTCGACCGGATCCCAGACGCTCGTGGATGCTGGCCCGCAATCGGGGGCTGCTCGACAAAGCACGTGGGAGCTGGAATACCGCCGAGTCGGAGTTCCGTCGTTGCATCGAACTCGGCATCGAACTCCGCACGCCCGACCTCGAGTCGACGGGCCGTCTGCACTTAGGATCCGTGTTCCTGGAGCACGGGCGTCCGGCTTCCGCCCGCGCAGCATATCCCGCCACCGAGGCGTCGGAATCGTCGGGCCGATTCACGACGCGCGTCCTGGCACACCTGATGACCGGCGTCGCGTACCGCCAAGAAGGTGTTCCCGACTCGGCTCTGGTGGAG
>JGI12109J20283_10019234_pt1 | contig 12357 bp, 12 predicted proteins | sample ElkSlonscriptome_12_FD_20283 | JGI IMG/M metagenome (IMG submission 20283) | reverse complement strand
GTGCAGAACGCGTCGGATGCGCTGCGCGGCCTGCTGCTCAAGCGCAGCAACACGGACGACGGTCCGGTGCCGAGCGCTGCCGGGACGAGCTGACGCGTCGCCCGACCGATCTGAAGGGTCCCCGTTCCGGGGGCCCGGGGAATCACCTGAAATATCAAATACAGGCCGTTCCGGACAAGCGTGCTCGCATGGAATATTCGCGAGGACGCGGTGACCCGGTTCCGTTAACGACTCCGGCTGTCGCTTCGGTCGCACGATCAGCTTTTCGGATTCAGAAGCGTTCCCCGAAGCGCTGTTGGAGCCATGTCGGAATCATTCCGACTCCAGCGCTTCGTTCTCGAAATATCCCAGCACAACAACGATGACCATCGCGATGACGGTCACCAGCGCGGCGAGCACGAAATTGCCGGTGGCGCAGGCTACGCCGATCGCACCGGCGATCCAGATTGCCGCTCCGGTTGTGATGCCGTGGATACTGCCTCGACCCTGGATGATACTGCCCGCACCGAGAAAACCAATGCCGCCGATGACGCCCTCGACAATGCGGGTCGGGTCGATGCTCGCCGAAGGATCGCCCACCGCGGTTGCAAACAGGATCTCGTAGCCGACGAGCAGGAATGCTGCAGACCCCAGCGATACCAGCATGTGCGTCCGCAGTCCCGCCGGGCGATTGTTGAGCTCACGCTCCAGTCCGATGATCGACGCAAACCCGGCTGCGGCCAGCAGTCGGATCACCATGTCCCAGACCGGCACCTCGGTTTCCATGGCGGTTTCCCGTTTCTGATTTGCTCTTCAGACTAACAAACGTTCGCCTGGCCCTCCGCCTTGCAGCCTGCCGATACGTTCGGGGGGGCGCGTTGCCTCACTCTCTGGAGCGTTGACTGGTAAAGAAAACGCCCGGGCATTTCGGCCCGGGCGTTGGAGGGTTCCACGCGCGCTGCGGCGCGCTGGATCAATCGACTTACAGCGCTGCGATTTCGACCGTGACGAGGTCGAAGTAGCGGCCGGCCGGCAGTTCGTCGTCGCCGTCGACGTTGACGGTCAGGTCGTAGGCTGCGTTCCACTGCGGGAGCTCGCGAACGATGGATCCTGCGTCTTCGAGGCTGAAGTCGGCGATCGAGTCGTAGTTGATGCGGTAGAACGACTGTGCATCGAGCGGTCCGGTCATGAAGCCGCCGTTGTTCGAGCTGAACGAGACTTCGTAGCCTTCGGGGTTGTTGCAGGTTTCGGTGATTTCACCGACGCGAGCGGCCTGCTCGCCGTCGACCAGGTTCAGGTTGGTGCCGAGATCGACGACGGAGATTTCGCACAGGTCACCGACGGTGCCCTTGATGATGATCTCTCCAGAGGTCGGGCCGGCCGCAGCGGCGAAAGCGGTGGAACCGGCCAAGATGGCGGCGATGGCGGTGGCGATTGCAAACTTGTTCATTGTGATTTCCTCTATTGATTCGTGTTTTGTTTGTTGAGTTACGTTGATTGTCGTGATGCCCGGAGGCCTCGTCCAAGCACATTGCACAAACCGTGCCATTGTTTTCTTGATGACGGCAAGGCACTGTTTTTACAGCAGACATCAATCAAAGCGCTTAAGAGAACTGCATTCGTTTTGGGCCATTGCCGAGAAGGGTCGCCAGATTTCGTCACCAAATGTGACGCGATTGGCATGTCGAGCGCAGCGACGTGCGGTGCTTAATCCGACCTGATCGTGATCTGCAGGATGTCCTGGTAGTCGCCGGCCACCAGCGTTTCCAGTTCACCAACATCGACCTGGAGATCGACCGTTTCGTCCGGCCTCAGCTGAATGCGCGCGCCATTTGCACCGGATCCACGAACTCCGCCCAGCTCGATCGAATAAGGCACCGTGTACTCGGGAAACTCCGTATGTACCAGTTCGCCGTGGGTCGCGGAGACTTCAACCGCCACAGAGACATTTCCTGCCAGGCTGAGCGATGCCCTGCCGCGCCCGCCGCTCACCAGGTCGCCCAGGGAAAGAAACCCGGTGCCGGCGCCCAGCGTCTGCTCTCCGGCATCCGAGCGCACGATCAGGCGGGCGCTTGCCGGTATGTCGAGTACGACTCGTTCACGGATGCGATCGGTTTGGACGGCGTTGCCGGGATCGATGCCCGAGTAGGCGCGTTGGGTCAACTGGATGTTGACACGTCCGGCGGAAAGTCGCAGACCGGGCGCAATCACGAGATCCAGGTCGAACGACGTCGGGCTTTCTGCTGAAACCTGGCCGCTCAACAACCGCCTGGGATCGGACGAACCGATATCGAGCAGCGGTTGACTGAAGGGGCGTCGCTCGACTTGGGCGCCGACCTGCTCGGAGTGCACAAGATCGAACCCGACAAGAAACGGGCATGCACCGGCTTGGGTCGTGACTTCGACTCGAAACGGCATTCGAATCGTTTGCCCAGCGGCGAACTGTTCCAGTTGCCACCGATCGGGACTCGGCGGCTCGAGTAGTAATTGCGGTCGGCAGGGTTGCGCTGCGGCGGTCCCGGACAGCGCGAACCATCCGATCAGCAATATCAGACTCAGCGCGCACCGAAGAATCGGCCTCTCGTCTTGCTGTTTCGGGCTCTGTAACATGCTCATCAGCGTATTCCCAATTCTCCCAGGTCCTGCACAACAGGCGACGCGGCAATCTCGATGGTGCGATCGATGCCCGCACTTCCAACCGTCAATCGGTAGCGCCCGGGCGCAATACTCCCCAACTCGACGCGACCGTCCCGGTTGCTGAACCAGGTTGTGGAGTCGCCGCCGTCGGCCGGCACGATTTCTCCCACAGCCAGCGCGAGCGGCTTGCCCTCGCCGTCGACCAGCGAAAACTGTACCGCGATGCCGGGAACCGGCCCAACCGGAACCACGACCCCTTGCAGGAATCCGCCGCGGGCCACCGGCTGAAGGTCGCCGGGGTCAGTGCGGATCGGCACCTCGGGAAGCCCAAGCGTGAATCCGCGTTCCAGGTATGGCGTTAGGTCCCCGATAGCGGCCGGCCCGAGCGCGCCCGATCGGCTCCGGTAGTCGTCGCCGGCGGGATTGACGTCGACCCGGCCGGTTCCGGATCGTGGGGCAAACAGCACGAAGCCCTCCCCGACGCGATCGCTGATGCCGAAGTGGCCGTCAGCGAACAGCAGGGCCGTTTGCGCGGCCAGTCGGGTCCGTCCGTTGTCGCCGACCGACCACCGGTGATCGATTCCGGCCCGAATACGGTGATTGCGCAAAGAAGCGGCGCCGCTGACGGTAAGTTCGTCTTCGGCATCCTGTACGACCAGGCTGGCACTGGTTCCGCGAGCGCCGGACTGGTCGTTGTAGCGCCAACCGCCCAGCCAGTTACCGTCGTCGTCGAATTCGGCGGTGAACGCATGATCCCGACGCCGCGGTCGCCAATCCAGGGTGACTGTCAGCCCGACATCGTCGACTCCTGCGCCGCGTTGCGCGGCAGCGCGAAGCTGAATCGACCATTCGTGACTCGGTCGCCAGGCCAGCACCGAACTCAGGCGACTTTGTGTCCCGTCGCTGCGATCGGTTGCACGAAAGCTGGCGCTCCATCGAAGTTGCTCGGCCACGGGCCGCGATGCGCTGAGCTCGCCGCGCAGTTCCCGGCCGGGCGGCTCGGCAATGCCGAACGGGCGAAAGCGCTCATCGCGCCAGCCCAGCGCGGCTCGAAGGCTCCAGATGCGTCCCCGCATCGCCTCTTGCTGTATCGAGACCGTGCCGGCAAAACCGGGACGGTCATTCCGGCTGACTGCCAGATCGCTACTCAGAGACCAGCTTCGAAAGCCGATGTCATTGCTCCAATCCACCACCGCATCGCCGCGATGGAAATCTGCCAGCAGGCCCAGGCCGGTGGTCCAGCGAGTCGTGATGCCGCGTCGAATCGCAGTACTCAGCCAGGGTTCATCCTGCTGGGAGCGTGGTCTTTTTGCGCCGAGAAGCCAGGGTTGACCGAGGCTGACATGAAACTCCTGGCGTCCCGTATCCAATCGAATCCTGTCGAACCAGCCTTGATAGACCAGCTGATCCTGTAGTAGGCCGTCGCGGTACAGATCGATGCGCACATCGTTGAGGCCGGTACGAAATGGAAATTCCGATAGCAGCGCAGGCCCTGCGGGCAGCCGAACGCGTTCGACCAGTCTGCCGTCGACCAGTACCTCGACCTCGGTCGGTGCTTCCAGCAACAGCGGAGTGACCAAACCGGGGAACGGAGGATCGTAGGGATCGATCGAGAAGACCCGGCCGATCGATATGCCGCGCAGCGGCAGCGCAGGTTGAAGTCCGAAGGCCGGACTGCGCAGCTCGCCCAAGGTCATTCTGATTTTGTGATCGATCCAGTCGCGGTGAAGACGCAGCGGTCCGCGCCGAAGAATGGCAGTGCGTTCGGACCAAGCAGCCTCGCCCTGTAATGCCCAGCCGCCGATATTGAGGAAGCCGTTGGCCGATACAGCGCTATCGATCCGTTCGGTGCTGCTGTCGTGGACAAAACTCGGTTGGAGATTCACGCCTGCGCTGACTCGGGCCCCCGGATAACGGGTGCGCCCGGATGCCGGAGGACGCGCCGGGGCGATCGGGATCTCCCACTCGATCCGGAATTCCGCCGGAATATCGAGGTCCATCGAAAGGGTGCCGGGATCATAGGCAATCGTGATTCCGGCATCGGTCAGTTCGCCGGGGGTCAACCGCGCGGTATCGACCTGCAACGGCTCCAGCCGATCTGCGGCAATCAGGGGTTCCAGCAGCGAGACAAGCTCCCGCCGGTCCACATCGACGATTCGACCCTGCTCGATCAGCGCGCCGATGGAACCGATGACAATCCCCTGCACGGTGAGTTCGACATCGATGCCGACAGGCGCAGGCGCTTCGGCTTGCTTTCCGAATACCTGTGAGAACAGGTCGTCGCTGGACTGTGCCAGACCCGGCGACGCCGCTGCGCACAGCGCGGCGGCACCGCTGCACAGCATCAGTCGGATGCGCGCAACCACTGCACCTCAAGCACTGCATCGACCAGATTGCTGCTGTCGGGAATCGGCAGCCGGCGCGTATGACCGGCCAGGACGTTGACGGCTCCCAGGGCGTCAAGCTGCACCGAATTCAGTTCGACGGGCTCGCCGTCGGCATAGATTGCATAGTCTTCGCTGCGTAAAACGGCTCGCATCGTGCCTTCATTCCGGATCATCAACGCAATGCTTTCGTCGTCGATTTCGGTATCGAGAGAAACCCTCGCCTCGGTGCCTTGGGGTTGTACATAGAGCGAAGCCACGTACCGCACGAGCAGATCCAGGCCGGCACCTTCTTCTTCTTCTCCACCCAGGTCGATTGGAAGTTCCTCGGCGATGAGGCGAAAGGCTCGTTCCTCATCAAGCGCTGCAGGCCCGGTCCACTGGACGCGAACCGATTGGCGTGCGCCCGGCTGCAGAATCAGCTGGCTCGGATAAACGATGAACAGATCGTCGGCAGACTCCAGGATATCCTCACCGTCTAGGGACATCGCACGCGAATGCATCGTGATTTCGATGGCGACCGGCGACGGGCTGGGATTCTCGACCGAAAATGTCTGTGTGGCACCACTCCCTGCCGGTCGCAGGGTGACGTCAATGGGCGTGAAGTTGAATGCGAACGCCTGTACCGAAGCCACCAACAGGATCAGCGCGGTCAGGGCGCGGCTTGCTTTTCTTCCAGTTTCCTTTATCATTGAGCCACCTCTATTGAAGTTGGTTGTTTGACTTCAAAGTATTCGGCCCCGGTGCTTTTGCATCCGGGGCCTTTTTTATGTCCCGATTCGCGCGGGGTCAGTCTAGCGTTTTTCTTACAGCGCGGCGATTTCGACCGTGACCCGGTCGCGGTAGCTGCCGGCGGGCAGTTCGTCGTCGCCGTCGACGTTGACGGTCAGGTCGTATGCGGCGTTCCACTGCGGGAGTTCACGAACGATGGATCCTGCCGCTTCGAGACTGAAGTCGGCAATCGAGTCGTAGTTGATGCGATAGAACGACTGCGCGCCCAGCGGGCCGGTCATGAAGCCACCGTTGTTGGAGCTGAACGAGACTTCGTAGCCTTCGGGGTTGTTGCAGGTTTCGGTGATTTCACCGACGCGAGCGGCCTGCTCGCCGTCGACCAGGTTCAGGTTGGTGCCGAGATCGACAACGGCGATTTCGCACAGGTCACCGACAGTACCTTTGATGATGATCTCTCCCGAGGTCTGGGGGCCGGCCACGACGGCGAACGAAGACGAAGCGGCGAAAGCCAGGGCGAAAGCAGAAGCGATGGATAGTTTGTTGAAGTTCATTTTCGATTTCCTCTATTTCAGTTTTTGAAGTTGGTTATTGGTGCAGCTTTACTTGCTGCGCCAAACACAATGCACAAATCATGCCAGATTGAATCAGCGCCGATAAAGGCGTGCGGTTCACGCACGAACCGAGCCGTTTACCTGTCGCAGTCTGTTTGCTGAGATGCGCGTTTTGTCACAAAGGAACCTGAAATCTGACCGATTGCGGCACCTGTACGCTTCGGCGGGATTTCATCTCCTGGTCGCACGCACGCACGCTACGCAGGCGCTGACGTGAACAGTGATATCGTTTCCAACTCAGAAAATTGATCGATCACTCCGGAGAAACCCATGAATTCAAGGCTTGTTGCGACACTTGCGGTGCTGCTGCTTGTTTCAGGCTGTGGCAATGCTAACCAGATGACCGCTGGGTCGGTCGATGCGGTAGAGACCGCGGCGGCGGAATCATCGAGTCCCGCAGTCGACTCCGAGGAGACCAGAGCGCCGAACGCCGAATGGCAAGCGCCGGCGTTCGAAGGCCAGACGCGCGCTCCCCGACCGGCACAGACGGCCACGTGGCAGCTTGAAACCGTGGCTCAGGGCCTCGTCCATCCCTGGGCGCTCGAGTTCCTGCCCGACGGTTCGATGCTGGTGACCGAACGGGGCGGTGCGCTCCGCATTGTTTCGGTTGACGGCACGATCGGCGAGCCGATCGCCGGCGTGCCCGAAGTCCATGCCGTCGCTCAGGGTGGACTGCTTGACGTCGCCCTCGCTCCGGATTTCGAGCAGAGTCGAAGAATCTATCTGACGTTTTCCGAGCCCACCGAAAGCGCGAGCCGCACCGCCGCCGCAACCGGCATTCTCAGCGAAAACCGTGCCGAGCTCACCGATGTCGAGGTCATCTTCCAGCAGCAGCCTGAGTTCCAGTCGCGAGGTCACTATGGTTCGCGAATCGTCTTCGACACCGCCGGACGGCTTTTTGTCACGATGGGCGACCGGATGGATCGCAGCCGGGAACTGGCGCAGGATCCGTCGAACACCATCGGCACGGTTGCGCGAATCAACGCCGACGGTTCGATCCCCGAGGACAATCCGTTTGTTGGCGATCCGGAGCGCGACGACGCGATCTGGTCCTGGGGGCACCGCAACATCCAGGCCGCGGCGCTTCATCCAGAAAGCGGTGAGCTGTGGACCATCGAGCACGGTCCGGCCGGCGGCGACGAGTTGAACAACCCCGAAGCCGGAAAAAACTACGGCTGGCCGGCGGTCACCTACGGCGAAAACTACAACGGCAGCAAGGTCACCGGCGGCATTACCCAGCGCGACGATGTCGAGCAGCCGGTCTATTACTGGGACCCTGTGATCGCCCCGTCCGGCATGTCGTTTTACACCGGTGAAGTCTTCCCGGCGTGGCAGGGAAACCTGTTCATTGGCGGTCTGGCCAGCGCCCGGGTCGTTCGCCTGGTGTTCGATGGTGAACGGGTGGCGGCTGAAGAGTGGTTGCCGGTCGGCGAGCGGGTCAGGGATGTACAGCAGGGACCGGACGGCTTCCTGTATGTCGTCACGGATCACGAGAACGGCAAGATTCTGCGCATTCGTCCACCGGCTTGACGTCCATATCCTGATTTGCCGAAGGTGCGACCCCGATATCGTGTCGGGGCTCGCCGAGTCCAGATTGTGAGCTGATTCTTGTTCAAAGATCGCTGAAGCGGTGTCTGTCACACTTGACACGGCGCGTAATGGTCGGTAGCTTTCTCGGTTCAAGGTCCTCGAAGGGGTGAGGGTAGAGGACCCCGGAGGCAAGCTTCATGGCAGTTTGGCCGGATTCTGGTCCCGGCAAAGGTTCGCTGCAGCCCCGACGAGGCCCGATTCGCCTCGCCGTCGCCAACCCGTTTTGTCCGTTATTGCTGATTGCGGCACTCGCATGCGGCGGCGTCGACGCGCAGACCCCTCAGCGGTTTCGAGACGCGCTCGACACCAGCTCGGATTGGGACATCGCGGTGCCGACCTTGCAATCTCCCAGCGGAATGGATGCGGCGATCCAGTCCGGCACCGCGCTCGACTCCGCGGCTTACCTCGCGATCGATCGCGAACTGCGTGGCGTCATGCGTCGATTGGAACGCGACCCCAGCGACCCTGAAACGCTCGGTCAACTCGAAACACTGCGGGAGCGGCTGAGACAGCGGGTCGCGATCAACCTCGAGGCGGGCTTTCCGTATGCCGCCGGCGTATATATCGAGTTGTTGAGGATTGCCGGTGCGAGCCCGTCCGAAATTCGCCGTCTGACCGCCATGCTTCGCGAGCGAAGAGACTGATTTCAGACCCGCCTTGATCCCGGCGAATCGAATACCATGGCGGTTTTCCGCCGGCAACAATCCATGTGTCGCTTAATTTTGCTGATTGCGATCTCGGCTATGACGCTGGCGCCGGCGGCGCAAGCGCGCGACGATGATCGGCCTTACGGCACGCCGCCGGAATTCGAAGGTCAACTCGCTTCGCTGGCTGCGATCAACATTCGAAATGCAGAACTGGAGATCGTGATCGATGGGCTCGACGAGCCTTGGGCGATCGAATTTCTGGACTCTGAAGAAGCGCTCATCACCGAGCGTCGGGGTCGGCTCCTTCGCGTCGCAGTATCGCTGACCGACGAGAGTTCCTTGAGCGAAATCACCGGGCTGCCGGAGATTGCAACCATGCATCAGCAAACCGGCCTGCTGGACTTAGCGCTGCATCCTGAGTTCGAGGAAAACCGGCTGATTTATTTTAGCTATGCCGAACCCGATCCCGATACCGGGCGCTATTTCCGTACTCAGGTAGCGCGGGCACGGCTCGAGGCAAACCGACTGCACGATGTCCGGGTGCTGCTACCCGACGGTGAGTACGGTTGGTCACCGTCCAATTTCGGCGGCGCGCTGTGGTTCGACCGGCACGGCCGGCTACTGATCTCGATGGGCGACCGGTCGGAGGACGTGTTGTCGCAGCGCGGCGAGCGGCTGGAAGGCAAGATCCTGCGCCTCCACGACGATGGCAGCGTTCCTCCGGACAATCCTTTCATCGACGATCCGAAAATCGACGACCGCATTCTGGCCCTGGGCGTTCGCAACGTGCAGGGAATGATGCGCGATCCCGAGGGTTCGGAAATCTACATGACCGATCACGGCCCGCTCGGCGGCGACGAGATCAACGTGTTGAAAGCCGGCGCAAACTACGGCTGGCCGCGCATCACCTACGGCCTGGCTTACAGCACCGCGCCGATGGGCGAAGGAACCCACGCCGAGGGTCTGATTCAGCCGATCTTCTACTACCTTCCCTCCGAAGCGATTTCACCGCTGCTGGTCTACCGCGGCAGGATGTTTCCGGAATGGAACGGCGATCTGCTGATCGGCGCGCTCAAGGGGCAGCACGTCAGCCGGCTGGACCTGGACGGCGGCCGGATTCGAAGCGAATACCCGTTGCTCGACGAAATCGGCAGCCGCATCCGCGATCTGAAGACCGCCGCCGACGGCGCGGTCTGGATCCTGACCCAGGACGGGGACCTGCTGCGGCTTTCTCGAACCGAGCCTTTGGCACCGGCGAAGCGGACGCCGAACGGCGAGCGGGTCTATCAGCTGGTCTGTGCCGGATGCCACGATACCGGCGCGGCCGATGCACCTCGGCTCGACGAAGCCTGCCGCTGGCGGCGGCTCGCCCAACGCCCGGTCGAAAGCCTGTACCGAAACACTCTGAACGGAATCGGCAACATGCCCGAACGCGGGCTCTGCTACAGCTGCAGCGAGGAGCACTTGTTTCGAGCCGTCGATTACATGCTCGAGGCCGCCGAGGAATGCGAGACGCCCTGACGCCCGTATCTGAGCGGGCGCCGGTCGAGTCGGTTGGGGGTTCCCGTTGAGCTTTCGGGCGCCGATTCTGACGGTGCTTGCCCTGTTTGCCTTCGCCGCAAATTCCATACTGGCCCGGGCGGCGCTGGATGGAACGTCGATCGATCCGGTCAGCTTTACGTTGATCCGCATCGCCTCGGGCGCGCTGACTCTGGCGCTGTGGGTCCGATGGATGTCGAATGCGCCGAGAGTCCGCGGGAGCTGGATTTCAGCGCTGGCGCTTTTCGGCTACGCGATCCTGTTTTCGCTCGCCTACGTGTCCCTGAGTGCGGCGACGGGAGCGCTGTTGCTGTTCGGCGCAGTACAGATCACGATGGTCGGTTCGGCGATCGCTAGCGGCCAGTTTCCGAGCCGTCGGCAATTCCTCGGCCTGGCGCTGGCGGTAGCCGGGCTGGTCTGGTTACTGCTGCCCGGTCTTGCGGCACCGCCCCCGCTGCCGGCGGTGATGATGATGTTCGCCGGGCTGTGCTGGGGTGTCTATACGCTTCGCGGCAGGGGGTCCGAAGACCCGCTGCAAGCCACGGCGAATCACTTTCTCAGGGCAATGGTGCCGGCGACCGTCTTGTCGATCATTGCTTTTAGCAGTTTGCGTATCGATCGGACCGGCGTCCTGCTCGCGATCGGGTCGGGGGCATTGGCCTCGGGTGCGGGATATGCCGTGTGGTACGCGGCGTTGAAAACCATCGGAACGCATACGGCCGCAGTGGTTCAGTTGAGCGTTCCGCTGCTCACCGCGATCGCCGGCGTCATGCTGCTCGCCGAGCCACTGACGCCGCGGATTGCGGCAGCCGGGGCAATCTTGCTGCTCGGCATCGCGCTGGTGGTATTGCGGCCGGCGAAATGAGCGCACTCCGGTCCAATCATCGACGCGTGCCCTGGCCAAGCTGCTTCAGAACGATGAGCCCGGCTGCTTCAGAAACTCGATCTCCTCGACAGTGGACCTGCGTCCGAGCACCGCGTTGCGGTGCGGAAACCGCCCGAAGCGGTCGACGATGCGCTGATGCGCGCGGGCATAGTCGACGAAGTTCTCGAAGGTATTGCGCTGAGACTCCGGCGCCTCTCGCGCCAGCCCGTGCATGAGGTCAACGCACCAGGCCTGGTGCTCGGCGCCCTCGGAGTGCTCCAACGGCAAATAAAAGAAAACGCGCTGGATCGGTCGCAGTGCGCTGTCGATCTCGGAGTCCAGACCTTCGATGCATAGCGCTCGAGCGATCGGATCGAATTCGAACATCGCTGGCGTGTCGCGGTAGATGTTGCGGGTGAACTGATCGGTCAATAAAATCAGCGCCAGCCATCCTTCCGGCCTCTGCTTCCAGTCGCCGAGTTCGCCAGCGCCGGCTGCCTGTACCAAGCTCTCGAAGCGCACGCGAATCTCGGTATCGATGCCGGCATCCTTCCCCCACCATAGTTTCGACTGCTGCCCGGCAATCGTTGAATCATCCCGATCGGAGAAGTCCTCTCCGAACCAGAAACTCAGGATCTCGTTGGCGTCGTTCATGGTTCAAGATTCTCGCGGCACGGGCGTACAGCGTAGCGCAATCGTGACTTCCGGCGCATTGAATGCAGCTGGATGGGCCTTAATGTAGAAGCTGCCCGCGTTCTGTTTCGGAGCGATCCGATATTCAGCCGACCTGGCAAAGCCGCAGCGTGGTTGCGGGCGCCTGGGTAATGCAGCTGGAAATGGCGGAGGAGGATTGATGAAAGCTGTTGCGTTGACGATCGTCTGGTTGATCCTGTTCGTGTTGAGCTGGCCGCTGGCGCTGCTGGTGCTGGTTGTCTGGCCGTTCATCTGGTTGCTGTCGCTGCCGTTTCGACTGGTTGGTATTGCCGTAGAAGGGGTGTTTTCATTTCTTCGGGCGATCGTGTTGCTGCCGGCGCGGCTACTTGGACATCGGCCGGGGGCGGCCTGAGGGCTTCATCTGTTCGATTTTTTGATTCGGGCTGGTTGTTGGCTTTTCCGGGGACTGACGATCAACGGGGTTAGCCAGGCAAGTTGCGAGGTCGGTTTCTCTGAGGGTTTCAAAGTCAACTTCGATTTCGCCACACGGGCAGCGGTGTGGTTTTTCTCGAAGAGCAATATCAACTTCAATTTCGCCCCGCGCTTCGCGCTTGCGGGCGAGTTCCTTTTCGCAGCGCGCCAAAAGGAACCAAAAGCGCTGGACAGGCAGCGGTCGCTGTTGCGGATTGCGGCGAGCGGCATCAGCATTCGGCACTCGG
>JGI12109J20283_11382375_pt1 | contig 12358 bp, 10 predicted proteins | sample ElkSlonscriptome_12_FD_20283 | JGI IMG/M metagenome (IMG submission 20283) | reverse complement strand
GTTGGGGTACCCCCCAGCACCCGCCACCACGGGACAAGAGCCAGCGCCATGCGCGGTGCCCCTGGCAGCGTGATCGAAACCTGTAAAGTAAACCTGAACCATGTCTAATGAACAAAGCGGAACAGAACGCACTCCGCCTCCTGCAATCGCTCTCACGGAGCAGGGACAGCAGATCACGGACCTGGCAGCACTGATCTACAGCGCCGGCTTTGATCATGGCGCAGGACATGGCAACCAGCTTGCCATGTCCTGCTGGGGCGAAGGGGATGGGCGGCGGGTATTGCGGCAACTTATCGAAACCGCCAGCGCACGATATTGGGAACAATTGAGGGAACAGAAGCAGCAGATCATACACTTGACCGAAACCTTACACACCATGTGGCGGCGACTCAAAGAGACGCTGCATATTATCGAAGACGCCGTATAACGACAAAGCCGCGCGGAATGGACCAGATTCCACGCGGCTCCAGGATGAACCAAAATGACAACATGTACCAGTGCTATTGTACGGAAAACGCCACGGCAGCGCAAGCTATGGGATGGCGTCGTCTACCTGCCACATTTTGCTGAGCCCATCGGCAACCTGGGCCACCGCCTGGTGCGCTTCTGGCCGGGAACTCACGAGTTAGAGCGCAGCCTCCGGCCAGCCGATCCACCCCCTGATTGTCTGAACGACCCGCCTGATTTGAAGCCTTGGGAGGAACCGTTGTGAAGAGACATACGCGACCCTGCCCAAGCTGTGGCGGTGAAGACCGGTTCTATCTGGTCACACGACCGCGCAACGGCGGCAGTCCGTTCTGGATCTGTAATCAATGCAGACATGTGGAGCAGGCAGATGTGAACGCAACCCCAACCCGTCAACCGCTGCGCCGGCTTGACCCGGAACAGATCGACCAGGCGCACTATGGCTATACGGCGGTTGCAGAATGGTGTACGGCAGCGCTCTGGACCCGGGACGGCGCGCCAGCACTGCATTACCTGCGTTCACGCGGTCTCACCGATGAGACCATCCACCAGGTACGGTTGGGCTATCACCCGGATGTATGGCGGGATGGTGTCGGGACGGTGCTCTGGCATCGAAATAAGGACGCCTACGACGGGGCACGCCTGGGGGGGCTCCTGGGACCGCAGGGCATACCCAAGGGACTGCTACGTGGCGTTATCACCATCCCCTACCTCGCCGGCAGGAAGGTCGTCATGCTGCGAACGCGCAAACTGGACATGCAGAAAGGAGCGAAGTATCTCTCACCGGCAGGCGTCAGCCTCTACGCCGGTGCAACCCCAACGCTCTACCTGCTCGACAGCCTGGCCGCGCTGGAGGATGGCGCGCCCGTTGTGCTTACCGAGGGCGAACTAAAGGCGCTCCTCCCGCATCAGATGGGGATACCGGCTGTTGGGCAACCGGGTGTCGGCTACCTGCCCGATGCCTTCATCCGGCAGCTTGCCCGGCGTACGGTTGTCATTGCCTATGATGTCGAAGCCCGGCGCGATCCCTTCCAGATGTCCCCTGGCGAAGCCTGGACGCTGCGGGCCGTGGAGAACCTGACCGGCATCGGCATCCGCCGCCAGATCGCCGCCACCAGCACCGCGCTGGAGGAGATCCGCACCCAGACCAAAAGCGCCAGTACCGAGGAGCAGGTACTCTTCATGACGCAGCTTGAGGCGCTTACCACCCAGATCCAGACCTTGCGCACCAAGCTGGACGACCTGCAACGCCTGGCGATTCGCGTCAAGGTGCTGCGTCTGCCCCGACCATACACCACACCGAAGATCGACCTCGATCTGTTTGCGCGCAAACATGGCCCTGCCACACTCAGCACCCTGGTTGCCCAGGCACAAGATGCCGAGCGCTGGTATGACCTGCACCACGGTGGCGGCTACGCGTACGAGCGGGGCGGCATCTACAACGGCGTCATGGTAGCCAACTACCAGGCCCGTATTACCGAAACCGTCTACCAGTGCGACGGCCAGCAAACCACCGCGATCCAGCGGCTGGCGCTGCGCACTCCATCGGGGCGCTCCCTGGACTGTGAAATCAGCGCCGAGGATTGGGCCGACGACCGGCAGGCGCGACTGGCGCTCCGCGCGGGCCTGCGGGAAGGCACCTTTGACGATAACCCGCGTGAAGTCCTGCGCGCCGTGCGGTTGCTGTCCAACCAGGGGGACGCGCCGATAGAGCGCACCGTCTACACCTGCACCGGCTGGGAGCAGATCGGCAATCGCTGGCACTTCCTGGCAAGCGACGGCGCGATCACTGCCGAGGGCACCACGCCGGTGGTGCGTGCCGAGATTGACCCCAGTGCTATCGGCAATCACTATACACTCTGTGGACCAGGGGATGCGGCCGAGGGTGCAGCGGCCTGGCTGAGCTTTCTGCGGGGCGAACTGTGCCCGCAACCGCTGGCGCTCATCCTGGCAGGGCAGGCAGCACTCCCGCTGCTGCATCGGTTCAGCGGCAATACCGCGCGCTCCCTGGTCTGGTTGTTTCATCAGTCCGGCGCGCTCAAGACCGCGCTGATCCGGGCGGGCGTGATGGCGTTGTATGGACCGAGCTTCACGGCAGAGCGGGCAGATGGGGCCAGCGTGCCGAAGTGGGATGCAACGTCAGTCGGGTTGGGCATGCTGGTTTTCTACTACCGGGATATGCCCCTGCTCATTGACGACTACAAGCAGGGCGTCATTCACCCGGACCAGTTTAAGCGCTTCCTGCACAACTACAGTGAGAGTACCGGACGGACGCGCGGCACCAAAACGCAGCAGATTGACCGCATCCGGCCCGCCCGCTGCATCGTCTTCAGCACCGCCGAAGATCTCCCCTCGGTGGGGGACTATGGCATCGAAGCCCGGCTTATGGCGATGCAACTGCACCCGAACGTCACCCGGCCCGACGCCCTGGCCGATCTGCAGCGCGCGGGTGCAGCGGGCCACCTGGTTGCCTTCTGGCGGCAGTTTGTGCAGGCGCTGGCAGGCACCCTGGACGCCACCGGCGCGGACGGGATGCGCGAACGGCTCCAGGCGCTCATTCGGGCGGATGACCGCGAGTTACCCGGCCACAAGCGTGCCGCCGGCAGTCTGCGTCAGAATCGCGTTGCCTGGCTGGTGCTCTCGCACTGGCTCCAGGAAGCGGGCTACATCTCCGCAGCGGAGGCACAGACGCTCAACGCGGCCCACCTGGAGGCCCGGGGACTGCTGGCCGATGTCCTGGTTGCCCGGCAGAAGGAGAGTCGCCCGGCAACCATCTTCTGTACCGTGCTGGCAGAACTGATCCAGAGCGGTGAATTTACGCTGGAGCATCCCGGGATGACCTGCCCGCGCTGTGATGCACCACTGAAACCCACCGATGACGGCTGGTACTGCACCGGCGAAGTTGGCGAGTTCAGAGCTCAGTGCAACTATCACCTGCCGGCCCGCAATGTCATGGGCTTCGTGTGTGAAGACGGCAGCATCGGCGTGTACAAGCAGAAGGCGTTCAAAGAGGTCAACCGGGTCTGTAGCGACCAGCGCCAGCCGCTCAGTTTCTCGCAGACGGCCATCCTCCAGCAGCTTGAGGCAGATGGATTACTGGCGTGTCGGGGGAACCGGGGCGATTTCACGGTTCGCCGGCGCAACCCGTCCCGCACATGGGAGGGAGCCGACAAAGGCAACACGCCCAAATGGGTGCTGGCGCTCAAGCCGGCAGCGCTCCACCTGGATGAGGACGAACCCACCGAGGATGCGTCGGTTTCCGAAAAAAAGGAGTCAGTATGTAAAAACTATGGATCACCTGGATCACCGTGGATCACCCCGGCTTTACCGCATCAGGACGCGAAATCGAAGCAAGATAACTATGGATCACCTATGGATCACCATGGATCACCTGAAAACTTCGGAGTGCGAAGTGATCCAGGTGATCCACAGGTGATCCATAGTTATGGATCACCTTCGATAGCATCAGGACGCGCCAAAAGGGGGGGTGATCCAGGTGATCCATACTTTTTGACATATACCTCTAACATGAGTCTCGAAGTCGAGGGCGTCAACGGCTCAGAAGGGACCACGCCCCAACAACGCCCGATAGTCCTGCCGGCACGGGAGGATATCACCATCCGGGTGCGGCGCGATCTGGTCAACCGGGCGCGGGAGCTGCTGCGCCAGGTGGGAACACCGGCAGAACTGGCGACGGAGTTAGAGGTCAAGACGATCAACCAACTCCAGCAGTTCATCAGCATGCTGGAAGAACGGAGGAACCAGTGACACAGACCGAAATCGAACAGGATGTATGGCAGTGGGGCATGCAAGGGAGCGAAAACCACCACTGGCAGCGCACCGAGACCGGATGGCGCAGCCGCTGCGGAATCGTTGAAGACCCGGATAACCTCTGGGAGGACGATCCGGACTTTAAGCGCTGCTTTCGCTGTGCTGAAGCTGCCGGCGAATCGCGCGACCGCGCGCTGGTGTTTGCGCGCAAACAGTCTGAGCCGGTACAGGTGCCGCTGAGCAGCATCGACCCGAATCCCTGGCAACCGCGCCACGGAGAGGACATGACGCACGTCCTCAAAATTGCGGATGATATCCGGCAAAACGGTCTGCTCCAGACGCCGGTCGCCCGCCTGGTGGATGCCGGCGGCGCGCCTCTCCCGTTTACACCAGACCTCGATATTGCAGCGGCAATTGCTACCGGCGCCCGGGCGCAGCAGGCGTTTGGACATACACGACTCGCTGCCTATCGTGTGCTGGAGCAGGAGTCGGCAGTGTATGCCCACATGCCGCTGCTGTTTAAGGAATTAGACAATGAGCGCATGGCGCTGATGGCATGGAGCGAGAATCAACAGCGCAAAGACCTGACCGCCTGGGAGCAGTCGAAGGCAATTCAGCGCGCTATGCAGGACTTCGGTTGGTCGCAAACCGAGGCAGCCGAAAAGATGGGTCTGGATCGCAGCACGCTGGCGAACAAGCTGCGCCTGCTGAAGCTGCCGGCCGAGCAGCAGCGACAGTTGCACACCGGGGAGTTATCCGAACGCAAGGCGCTGGCCCTGCTGCCACTGCTTGACCTACCAGATCCCGCGCTGCGGGCGCTAGAGGGGGAAGACACGTTCGATTTTCACAAACCATCACAGATCATCCGTTCATCGGCGACCAGCAGCAGTGACGCATTACGGCGCAGTGTCGATACTGCCATTTGCAACAGCACCATCCTCCTCACCCGGGTACCATTTATCGAGATCGACCTGCAGGTGGCAGATGTACAATCCCCCACCTGTACAACCTGCCCCATCCGGGTGAAACATCAGAGTGGGCTTCGTTGCCCTGACCGGGACTGCTACCGCCTGAAGGCGACGACGTACCAGGATAGGATACTGGCTGCTGCCAGCGCGGATTCAGGGATACCGTCAGGGAACTGTTCAGCGAATGATGTCTGGGACGAGTGTGATTACTTCTGGGGCAATGGTCACAAAACATACCTGGAGGATATCCTGAAGAGAGGAGGATGTGATCAACTACGGCTTGTCTTCCAGGAGGAAAACCGGGGGGTACGGCCAATCGTTGACGGGCATCCGCACGCGGCAATTGTGTGTCATCACGGGAAACGGCGGTCATGCACATGCATCAAAGCGCGTGAGGCGGAACAGAACCGTGCGGCAGAGCAGCAGCAACAGTCACAGCGTGCCGAGGCTGAGTCAATCCTGAAACCGGCGTTGCCGGCTATCCTGGATGCCATCCAGACCGGCCATCCGAAGGTCTGGCATCGGATTGGCAGTCATATGGGACTGCATTTACCGGATACGGCCAGCACGGATGAGATCCAGCAGCGTATTGCACGCTACATTTTGGAGCGCAGTATTCCCTACGACGCACAGCAAAAGCCGGAGTCCGCGCGCACCGGCGTAGACGGGATCGCACGCTGGCTCGGTGTGGACATGAGCACGCCGGAGGATGTTTGCATGCAAACATCAGATCAGAAGGAGGTTAGTGTATGAAAGCATATGTCATAACGGATGCGGCGAATATCAAAAAAGCGGTGGAACTGACGAATTACACAACCTGGGCCAAACTCCGCGACCGTGATGATTGGCAGATCTATTCGCCTGATGGGGTACGAACAACGGTGGAGGGCAGGCTCCAGATCAACGTGGGGGAGTGGAGCTACACGCAACAGCGTTACCTGGATGAGGAATGGGTAACACCGCTCTTTGTCTACCTGCGGCACCAATGCGAGGGATGTCATTATCCGCCGAGTATGTGTTGCCTGGATGTAGCCGACTTTGTGACCCATCCAGAGGACTATGAGCGCTTTGATCTGGAGGATATGGTATTAGGGAGTGAGGCATACGAGCAGGCCCAGGCCGCCGCTTTTGCACTCCCGGGGGTGGACGCAGAGTTACGGGAGATTGAGGACGAATAATAACGCCGGGTGCCTTCAACACCCGGCGCATGCCAGGGAAGGACTACAAAAACCCTGGCACCCTATTATTACATAGAATAGAAAGGACTATGAGGATGAGTGCAGGCGAACTACGCAGTGTTATTGTTGAACCGCAGCGGCGGTCGTGCATCAGCACAATGCTGGATCTGCGGGGCATTGTGCTGGCAGCGCGTCAGGCGTGTGCAAACATGGAACCGGCAGTAGCCCTTACCCTGCTGGTTGGGTCGCTCCTCATTTTCTTGTGTTGTCTGCCAATCTACTGGACGTGGGATCTCTCGTCTACCTGGGATTTCATGACCGGCATGCGTGACCAGGCGGAGCCGGCGTTTGATGGGATGCAGCGCCAGTTTGAGCGGCATGCGGGCAATGCTGCCGCCAGCGTGATCGTTGCATTCCTGGCTACCTGTTTCACGCTGTTACCTACCTTTCTCGAACTGGTCTTTCCCAGTATTAATCATCCGCTCTCCAACTCCGCCGTGCATGCCAGTATTGTATTTGACTACATTACTGACTGGCCGCGTGCATGGAGCACGACTGACGGCTGGACAGACAACCCGGTGTCACATTTTATTGTCTGTGTTGGCTGGACGTTTTTCGTATCCATCTTCATCCAGGCGATCATGGTCCTCTGTGTGACCATGTTTGTGTTCTGCGTGATCGGACTGCTTCGGGGTGGACGAACGCAGTCTGTTCACGCCTTGTCGTCGTGAGGCTCATTATGCTCATCACTGGCGAAGAGTTAGCACGCGGAGCGTTCTTGATCACGTTTGGCAGCATGGCAGGCGGGGCAGCAATGGCCTACCCTGCCTCGATGCTCTGGTTGGTGCCGGCTGCTATCGGGATTGGCGGGTGTGTGATGACCGAGCCGGCGGTACGTCAGGAGGTAGTCAAAGCGCTGCCGGAACTTCAGCAGCGCTTTCAGGCTCTCCCGTTGCCAGCGGGCATGGGTGTGCGTATGCGGAGAGATCCGTTGGCGTTGTCTACTAAGCAGGGACAGCATGCCCCTGCGCTCCAGCAACAATCTGGATTGGCTGAAGCGCAACCTCTCCGGGACGCGCTCCACGATAAGCCACATAGATTCATTATCGGGCGCTCACGCGGCGGAAAAACATCGCTCATGCACGCACTCGCAGCCGAATGGCAAGCGGCGGGAACAAAGGTCTTTGTGCTTGATCCAGACCATGCGCCGGGGATGTGGCCCGGGTGTGTGGTAGCTGGCGGGGGCGATGACTTTGAGGGGATCGAGCGGGCATTGCAGCGGGTTAAGAGGGAGATTGGGAAACGCCGGCAATTGCGCACTGAACAGGGGTACCGAACAAACGACTTTCGGCCTATGCACCTGATCATCGACGAAGCCCATGATGTCTTCAGCTTCTGTGAGAGTGCAGTACCAGTTGTTGACGATCTTGCACGCCGGGGCGCGAAGCTGAACATGCACCTGACCGTGGGGACACACGACGGTCAGGTAGGCAGTGTGCATTTTGAAGGAAAGTCAAAACTCTTCATCAATTTCACGGTTGCGGAGGTGATGAAGCGGGGTGAGCAGCGGCTGCTCTACATCCGGTCTTCCCCGCTCCGAGCCGCCGACAGCGATCCACGCTACGATATTCCGGTGCTACCAGATCCCGAATCGCTGATAGTTCGCCGCGCCGATCATCCGCGCAGATCAACCCCTACACCGTCCACACCGTCCACACCGACACCTGATGACCTGCTGCGCGAATTATTGCAGCAGGGCGTGTCTACGGCATTACAACGCCAGAGTCACGCCCCAGACGTGCCTGTGTCCGTGACCAACCATGAGGACACAGACACAGGCACAGGCACGCCTGGGGCAGGCGTGTCTAACGCAGCAGAAACACGAGTCACGCGTGCGGGATCGACGATCCGCATAGATGTTCACGCCAGCGCCGAGTCACATCCGTCTCCACCGCCATCAACCAGACGACGGCGCCGGCGGGGACACAGCGTAAATGTGTCACGCCTGCGGCAGCGTGCTGATGAAAAGCGCGTGCAGGCAGGCAAGGACCAACTACGCACAGCATACGAGCAACGCAAAGCGGCAGGAGCCAGCTATCGCAGCGCGTATCGGGAGTTGGGCGGGGGCTCGGAGGAGACCCGGACCTGGTGGCGTGCGGCGCCCGGTCCGGCACCCAACGATGGGCAACCAGAGTGATAAGATATCCGTGTCGCGTCGCAGATGCGAACGGATGCGGTATCGCGCTGGTGCGCCGGCTGCGCCCGATGCAAGATAGCCACCGACTGGTTAACTAGATGGTACAATACGTTCAGCACGATGGATAAGGGAAGCGGAAGGAAATACTCATCCCTTCTGTGCTCCATCGTCCAGTGGGCGTGGCAGCACCAAGCGGGGGAGAGCAGACCAAGGGATGGATTAAAGTTTCCGCTTCCCTAAGAAGGAGATCCCAATGACTACACTAACCCTTTGAGCAGGCTGGCCGCTGCACGTCAATTGCCCCCGCATGACCGCGCCCGGCTGGTGGCCATTGTCGTGACGAGTTAGCCTCACCATGGCGCAGGAGCCCGGTCGTGGGCAACCATGGACGCGTTTATCACCGACGTTCATGCCACCTATCCAGACAGCGACCCGGCAGCTCAGGTGATGGCGGATCGCCGAGCGCATATGGGATGATCCGGTGATCACGATATAATGCAAATGTGTTCTTGCACACCCTCGCGGCCCACCAGGCCGACCAAAATGACATGCCGGACGCTGCTTGAGCGAGCAGCGACCAGTCTCGTTGCCGAGTATGCCCTGCGCGGCCTGGATGAAGAGATCCGCCAGTGTGTCGGCATAATCATTACCGTGCAAACACCGGCAGAGGCGCCGGCAACTCACCCCCGCTCTGACTACAGCGTACCCAGAGGTGTTGCACCTGCACACCACAAGCGCCGACTCAAACCACGGGATCGGTGCTTTCTCTCTGAGAACGGTTTCGGAGTCGGCATCGTTCCGCAGCGGTGCCGGTCGCTGTGATGGCGTCGCGCGCATCCCCGGCCGTGTTCCGGTAGCTCTGGCGGGCGGGGAGCGTGGGCCGGTGCAGTGTAGAGTTGTCGGCTGCCCGGCAGGGTCACTATTCCGCATTGGGACGGGCTTCATCACGGCATTCCATTCCAACGGTGTACGACCCGTGCCGGGACATGTGCCCGGACATGTGCCGGGACATGTCCCGGGACACGCGGGAAGCGCCCCGTGTGGTGACCGTCGTCACAGCCAGTACTTCTTCCAGCGGTCTTCACGCTGCACCCCGGGGTCGCCCGTGTCGCTGTGTTCCCAACCCAGCATGCTCTCTGCCGGGTTGCGGAGTGCCGCCAATGTCGGTCCAAACAGCGGCTCGGTCCGCTGCATCCCCGGGAGCGACCAGATCACCATGCCCGTCGCCAACAGGTCCGGCGTCGTCAGCGCCCACCATCCCTGCGACCACACCTGCCGCCATAGCTGATCAATCGCGTGCAGCCGCGCGGCAGAGGACACGTTCCACACCACACGCGGATGGGTAACGGGGAATGTGGACGCCCACCGTTCCGGCCAGGTCGGGTCGGTGAAGACGGCCAGATACGCGCGTGCTTTTGCCGCAATCATCGCATCCCCTTCCGTTCCCCGGTCACTTTCCAGGGCAAAACAGACAATCTGTTCGTCCCCCGTCGCCGGATCACGCGTCCAGGGGATCTGGTCGGGGGATGCTAACTGTCCGTGGTGATGCAGCAGGAGCAGTGCATCCAGGAGTGGGGCCGGTTGCTGCCAGTCCAGCCGCGTTTCGCAGGTAACGAACACCCCGGTCAACGCCTGTGACATCGCCATTCGGAGAATCGCTACCACTGTGGCCGTTGTTAACAAATCGTGGGCCCGAAGGTGCGGGCCGCGCGGACCATGTACTTTCGCAGGATAGTGATCACGCTGCACGCGTCGAGGATAGCGGGGATCACGGGCAATGGTCTGGCGGCCCGCATCCGTCAAAAACCACAACGCCGGTTGGGGACGCGTGACGCGGTGTGCCGCGTCATACGTTGCACGAACGTCTTTGCGAATCAGTGGCGGGTCGTGTCGTTCCAGTGCCCGCAGGAGACGCTGCATGGTTTTCTGACTCTGGTGCTTGAGGCAAAGCTGCTGCATCTGGATCCGGGTCAATGGGCCGAGCCAGGCCAGCGCCAGAAGCACGGCGTGCGCCCGCTGGACCGGAGCTGAATGTGGTGCCATATGTGAATTTCCTCTCTGGTTCGCGGAATACGCGCCATCACGACATGGTTCCCCGTCCGTGATAGTGTGATACTAGCGTACCGGAAGGATGTCGCCACGGTATCAGGGTATTCTCCCTATTTCCCCTTCATGGGCAGCGACATGCCGGCATGGTGGGGCATCCGGCGCGTTTTCGCCCAAATAGGGTAAAATTACTGAAGCGCCCGATCAGAAGCCGTGCGAAACTGAAGACAGAAAGGAGCAGCGTATGAGGAGTGACAATGGCACGGGCAACGGTCATGGAGTGGGTGAGGATGTGCAGGACATGGCGTTAGCGGTGTCCGGAGGGACCGATCTGGCGGTACGTGACAATGAGGAAATGCAATCCTTGCTCTGGATGGAGGCGGATGTTGAAAGCGGGTTAGGGCAGATCCAGCGCGGAATGGAGCTCATGGCCGATGGGATCGTGCGCGTGAGTGTCTATCTGGCAACCATCCGGGCCGAGGGGCTCTACCGCCTCCGGGGGGATGTAACATTTGAGCAGTATGTCACAACGCGATTTGGCCTGAACGCACGAACCCTACGGACCTACATGAAGAGCTACGAGAATCTGGGGCAGCAGGGCGATCTGTACGGGCGGTTGCTGCGGGATATGGGGGTAAAACGGACGTATGCCCTGAGCATTATTCGGGACATGGCGCCGGATGTCTTCGCGGAGTTTCAGGCGCAGCCGGTGGCGCAGCAGCAGGCGATGCGTGAGCAGGATCTGCAAGGGATTATTGCGCAACTCAAGGTGGAACGGGCGCGGATGGAGAAAGATCGTGCGGATCTGACCAGCGCGGTGACCAGGCTGCAGATGGAACTGGCGGCAGAGCGTGGATCCAAGCAGCGGTTGGAGGAACTGGAAGCGAAACACCGGAACGAGGTGGGCGGATTTATCCGAGAACGGGATGCGGCGCAGCGGGGGTGGGTGCAGGAGGAAGCCGAAACCAGGAAGCTCGCCGGGCACTTGGCGCAGGTGAAGACGGAACAGTCACGGCTTGAACAGTTGCTGGCGGCCTATCGGGCGGAGCAAGAGCAGAGCGGGGCCGCCGGCGCAGCGCCGCGGGATGCGGAACCAGACCCGGCAGCGGCGCATGCAGCGGATCCGGGGGGCGTGCATGTCACGACCCTGGCCGTCCCGTGCGATGTCCGGAGTTTGACGGTGGATCTTGATGCTATCGTGAAGAAATTGGACCCGCTGAAGACGATGGACCCGGCGAGTATGACCCGGGATGAACAACGAAACCTGATGAAAGCATTAGGCCGGCTGGCCCGCAGCGTGCAGGAACTGGGGGTTATGGCTGCGCAGGAGGGAGGTGGGTGATGGCGCTCCCCGACACGGAGACGCTCATCCGGCACTACTGCACGGAGCAGATGACCCTGGAGGCGATAGCAAAACGGTATCGCTGTCGGAAAGCAACGGTGGTGGCGGCATTGGATGCCGCCGGGATTGCCCGGCGACCCGGGCGGCGCCGGGAGCCGCTCCCGGCATGGATGGCGGATACGACCATCATAGAAGGGCTCAAGCAGATGAGCCACGGAGCGGAGGGATTGCGCGGGTGGTTAGGGGAGGAAGGGTTGAATGCGCGCAAAGTCAATCGGGTGCTGGGGATACAACGCGCGGTGCGGAGAGACCGCACCGTGGATGATCAGGACGTACGGGCGGCATACGATGCCGGGACACCGATACAGGAACTGGCGGCGCGGTATGGATG